>Ga0194043_1001632_pt1 | contig 12522 bp, 10 predicted proteins | sample JunL4415m_MetaG_FD_161274 | JGI IMG/M metagenome (GOLD analysis project Ga0194043, IMG submission 161274) | Anoxic zone freshwater microbial communities from boreal shield lake in IISD Experimental Lakes Area, Ontario, Canada - Jun2016-L442-15m | ecosystem: Environmental > Aquatic > Freshwater >...
CTAAAGAGTATTTACTAGATGCGCATCATTGGCTTATCCTGCATGGAAGATACACTTGTAAGGCACGTAATCCAGATTGTGCCCAATGCATTGTTGAGCCTTTATGTGGCTTTAAACAAAAAACTGGCAAAGGAAAAGTGCGTGGCGATATTTAATCCAACTCGAGAAGAAGTTCGTCGCTTTTTCTGCGACACCTGGAAGAAGAAAATGGATGGCCACATCCTAGACCCAATGGAAACACTTGCGAGTGATTGGATGGTAGATCACCCGGAGTATCACGGTCTACTAACAGATCCTGAGGGTGCTTTAGCAGAGGACTACACACCAGAACGTGGCGAAACCAATCCTTTTTTACATCTTTCCATGCATCTATCGATTAGCGAGCAGATCTCCATCAATCAGCCACCCGGCATTCAAGAAGTAGCAGAAAAGCTCATGAAGAAAACAGGATCGAAGCATGAAGCCCAGCACCTCATTATGGAATGTTTAGGGCAAGTGATGTGGGAAGCGCAACGTGAAGGACAGCCACTGAATCCAGAAAACTATCTAGAAGCTCTCAAAAGATTGGCCTAAGCGGAGCCTCAGCAAGTCATTCTTGCATTCATTGGCTATGATTTTGAATTGACCACGGTAAAACTGGCAATACTGGGTTCAATCCAGCTTTCTTGATAATCGGAACTGCCTTTGATGAAGCTAGAAATGCGATGAGATCTCGAGAGCTGTCTAAGTTAGTAACATTGCTAGTGATGCCAGCCGAGAACAGAACCGTTTTTTGTGCCTCAGGTGGCAGCTCGCCAATAAATGTAACGCCTGGTATAGGCAATAGCTCACTCACTTGCTGAAAACCTAAGTCAGCCTCTCCACGGGCAACCACCGAGGCCACCCGCTCGCTGTATATTTTTCTGGCAGTCTTATTCATCTGTTCCGAAATACCCATTTTCGGAAAGAGCTCAGTCGATAAATACACACCACTCGCACTAGCAGAATACGCAACCGACTTAGCATTTAGTAGTGCTGATTTAAGACCACTCATAGTACTAATATCGAGTTTTGGAGCACCCGTCTTTACTACGGCACCCATAACTGAGGCAACCAAATCCACTCTCGTGCCTAGCTGAACTACTCCGCTTTTAATAAATCCATCTAATGCTGGCGCAGCCAAAATAAGTACATCAAATTTCTCGCCCTTAGCCAATCTTGATGGGATGGAATCGGGTGCAGCCCCCATCGATGAGCCATAAGCAATAATCACCTTATTAGAGGATTGTTTTTCATATTGAGGAGCCAAATCTTTTAACGCTTCTGCAAAAGCACCTGAAGTAATAACCTGAATCTCTGCTGCAGACGCCAAGCTAAAGAAAAACAAGCTGATGAAAAGTGTCGGTACCGCTCTTCTAATTTTTAGATATAGCATATTGAGGTCTAAAACTTAGTTTTATTACAAAAGAGCATTGATCTTTTTCACAAAATCAAGAGCTGTTGGGCTATCTCCATGAATGCATAAAGTATCAGCTTGGACTTTGACAATCCTGCCATCTAATGCAAGCACTTCGCCTTTTTGAACCATTTGCAGTGCCTGGGCTGCCGCCTGGTCCTCGCTCTCGATTAAAGCCCCCGGCTGAGTGCGTGGGACTAAATAACCTTCTGAGGTGTAACGTCGATCTGCAAAGACTTCTTGCCAGATAGGAACGCCGATCTCTTTTGCGGCCTCAACGAAACAACTGGAAGCTAGGCCATACAAAATGATGCCATCGCCTAGATCTTTTACTGCTTGGGCAATTGCGAGTGCCAAGCCCTTATCTTTTGCTGCTTGATTATAGAAAGCACCATGAGGCTTAACATGATGGAGTATCCCGCCTTGGGCTCGAATAAAAGCCTGTAGTGCGCCCGCCTGGTATAGAACAAAATTGTAGGCATCGTTCGGGGTAATAGCCATCTCTCTTCTACCAAAACCCATTAGATCTGGCAAGCTTGGATGAGCGCCAATAAATACATCCTTTTCAATAGCAGCAGCCACTAAATTTTTCATACGCTCGGGATCTCCAGCATGCCACCCGCAAGCAATATTAGTAGAGTCAATATAGTCTAAAAGGGCGAGATCATTACCCATCTCCCAGGCACCGAATCCCTCTCCCATGTCACTATTTAGATCAATTTTCTGTTTCATGATTTCGCCAAAAGAGTTATTCGCACATTATCAAATATTTTTCTCTGCTCAATAAAATACAATGCATTTATTTGATCAGCTTCATCCAGTGTAATCGGCAAAAACTGTATTTTGTCACCCGGCCTCAATTGAGCCAATTTGGATCGCTCAGAACTTATCATTTCCATGAGTCTAGGATATCCCCCTGTAGTTTGATGCTCGGCCATCATGAGGATAGGTTGACCAGAGGGTGGTAGCTGAACAGTACCAAACCAGATTCCTTGAGAGGCGATGCCTGTTAAAGGGCTCGAAATCTTAAAATCACTTTCTAAACGCATTCCCATGCGATTGCTTTGTGAAGATATAGTCCAAACAGTTCTCCATAGCGCATCTTGTTCGGCTGAACTCAAAACATCCAAATGAATACTTGGTAGGACCTTGATAAGCTCTATCTTTTCTCCTGGCAAGGCAGGCGAAGCAATTGACCACTTTGGAAAAGAAATTTGTGCTTCTTTGAGTTTTTTAAAGAATGGTATTTGGCAAGAATCTTGCGCGCGGGGTAAGCACAGAACATCCCCTTTTTGCAATGCTTTACCACCAATGCCGGCGCTGAGATGGGAACCCCTCCCGCCTAAAATAAACTCACTATCAATACCGCCGCTGAGCGCTAAAAAAATCCGATATCCCTGTAGCATGGGTCCAAAGCTTAAGGTTTCTCCTTTACGTAAAAATACCGGACGATTACCCGGAATGGCAGTGCCATTTACTTGACTTATACACCGAGCTCCTACCCAGGCCACCCATACATCCTCATGAAATAGTAACTTTGTTCCAGCTCCCGCTATCTCTAGCCCAGCTGCATCATCGGGATTGCCTAATAAGGCATTTGCTAATCGTGCACTTTCTTGATCTATTGGTCCACCAGCACTAAGTGCTAAATGCGCAAACCCATAACGAGGCAAACCTTGAATAGTTGTTTGCAAACCTGGAGATATAACTTCAATAGCATAGCTTGATGATTTTGACTTGGGCATGCTTTGTGCTAGCTTGGTCAAATTTTGCGCTTCAATTTTACGGAATTCAAGTAAATCAATTTCAATAAACTCAACGCGCTCACCAGCCATCAGTAAGCTCGGGCGAGGCTTGCTGGAATCAAATAAGACTTCAGGACTTCTGCCAATAATGTTCCAGCCTCCCGGGGTAGACTGCGGATAAATTGCTGTTTGCAATCCAGCGATAGCCACGGAACCTGCGGGCACAGTGGTTCTAGGCGACTCCAATCGTGGCAGATTTAAGCTGGGATCTAAACCACTGCAGTATGAAAATCCTGGCATAAAGCCCAAGATATCCACTCTAATCTCGGAGTTTTTATGGCGATTAATGAATTCTCGCACTGTTAATTTACATTTCTCGGCACTCGCCAATAAATCTGGAGCCAGCTCGGGGTCATAGCAGACCCGAATGCGATGAACCACCTCGCTCTTGGTCTCTTGTTTTTTCTCACTCAATAGCTTTTTGAGTAAAGCCTCAATTTCTACTTTAGCTATAGCACGAGTATCTCGATAGTGATAGTCTGAAAATTTGAGTACGACCAACAGACTATCAATGCCTGGGATTAAATCTAAAAGCCATACGGGCGAAAGAGAAGATAAGAGTTCAGATAATTGGTGAATCTTACTTAAAGGCTCTGGATAGCTTCGAAAATCTACCAAGAGAGCTACATCCCCTGAATCAAGGATGTCAATCTTGCCGGGGACTTTCCTAGATCTCTTGAGCTGCATTAAAGCTACTTAATTTCTTTTTGCAAAAACTGATCTGGCAGCCATGTCACTAGTTCGGGCCATATTGTGATCATCGCAACTGCTACGACCATCATGGCAAAAAAAGGTAGGGAAACTTTGGCGATGTAGTTGCTATCTTTTCCGGTCATACTCTGCAAAACAAATAGATTAAATCCAACTGGTGGCGTGACTTCTGCAATCTCTACCAAGAGCACAATAAAAATACCAAACCAAACCAAATCAAATCCAGCTAGCTGCACCATAGGTAATACAGTCACCGTTGTTAAGGCAATCATCGAAATACCATCTAAAGCAGTACCCAACATAATATAAACAATGGTTAAAACAAAAATCAGTGCCCAGGGTGAAAGATGCATACTTTGCACCCATTCTGCCAATCCACGCGGTATTCCGGTATAGCTCATCACTATAGACAAAAACGAGGTTGCTCCCAGCACAAACATAATCATGGCTGTCAGTCGAGCAGCAGAAAGTAAACTTTGCCAAAAATTAGACCAAGATAGATTGCGGCCTACTCCCGCCAATATTAAAGAGCCCACCACTCCATAAGCTGCGGCCTCCGTCGCGGTAGAGTAACCAGCTAACATCAACCAGGCAATAAAGATAATTAATGCGGTACAGGGCATTAATTGCCCAATGGAATGTAGGCGCTGCTGCCAAGAATATTTTTCTGCTGGAGGTGTTTTGCTCGGGTTCATCAAAGCCCAGACAACAATATAGCCAGAGAATAGGCCCATCAAAATAGCAGCAGGAATGAATCCCGCTAAAAAGATTCTAATAATAGATTGATCGGCTGCTACGGCATAAACCACCATGGTGATTGAGGGCGGAATTAAGATCCCTAAAGTACCAGCACAAGATAAAGAGCCGAGGGTTATCTTTTCATCGTAACCACGCTTTGTTAGCTCAGGCAAAGCAGACTTCGCGATAGTAGCGCAGGTTGCTGCAGATGAACCAGAAACAGAGCCGAAAATTCCGCACCCCAAAATATTCACATGCATCAGCCGACCTGGTAACCAATTTAGCCATGGAGACAAACCAGTAAACATTTGCTCGGATAATTTAGTTCTAAAGAGAATCTCTCCCATCCAAACAAATAAAGGCAAAGAGGCCAAGGTATACGACGAGCTAGAATTCCACCAAACATTGGCTAAATTTAGCATCGTGTCTTTATCTGAGAAAAACGCTAAGCCAAACCAAGCGGTGATTGCTACGCCAGCAGGAATCCAGATACCCATCAATAGCAAGAAAGCCATCAAGACCAATAAAACCAGGGCGATCAGAGTAATGCTCACAAGGTCTCTCCAAAATCACCAGCTGATAAGCGCTGCTCTGCCATTTGTTGATAGCGAGGCTTACCTCCTTTAATCACTCGAATTAATTCATCAACAACTGCTAGGAAAAAAATCAAGCAACCCAAAGCAGTACATATTTGTGGAATCCATAAAGGCACAATAATTTGCCCTTGCGAGACATCATTAAATTCCCAGCTTTGATAGACAAATAGAGAAAAAGCAACTAATGCAAAGAGGCAAAAGCCAGACATAACTACTAAACCAATAATTTCTAGGCGCTTTTTCCATACATCATTCAATGTGCCTAAGAAAATCTCAACCCGGACAATACCTCCATGCTGAAATGTTTGGCCCAGTATTAAAAAGGCTGAGGCCGCACATAACCAGGCAATGAGATCATCAGCTCCGCGGAGGTTGATGCCAAACTCTCGAGAGAGTGACATTGAAACCATCAGAATACAAATGCTGAGAATACATAAGGCCGCCAAAGTGGCGGCCCCTTGAATCAGACCATCTAAAAGACGGCCATAATAACTTCGTGGTGCGTGCATCAATCTTACTTTTTAAAGTCTTCGATGATTTTTTGCCCTTCATCACCAGCACTGCGAATCCATTCGGCAACCATGATGCGGCCAACTCTATCCAAATCGTTCTTCAACTGGGGGGATGGCTTTTGTACGACCATGCCGTTCTTAGCCAAAGTCTCGTTGTATAACTTGGTCTTTTCTTCAGAAACCTTTGTGCCACGCTTTTCAGCTTCAGTACAAGCTTTAAGCAACGCAGCTTGTGTTGGTTTATCCAATGCATCAAATGCCTTTTGATTAATCATCAAAATATTCTTGGGTAACCATGCATCTACTTCATAGTAATACTTCAAACTTTCCCATGCCTTGATATCCACACCAGTTGCACCGGATGTCATCATGGAGTTAATAGTGCCTGTAGCCATAGCTTGAGCTAAATCAGCAACCTGAACAGTTACTGGCTGAGCGCCAACCAATTCAGCAATCTTGGATGTGGCTGGGTTATAGGCTCTCCACTTCAAACCCTTCATATCTGCGCCTGAATTAATAGGATTCTTAGAGTAAAGACCTTGTGGAGGCCAAGGTACGGCATATACCACCTTCAAACCCTGCTTTTGCAAAGCTGATTCAGTGGCATTTTTGGAAAGCTTCCACAGCTTTTCTGAATCTTTGTAGCTAGTTGCCAAGAATGGAATCGAATCGACACCAAAAATAGGATTTTCATTCGCCAATACTGAGATCAATACCTCACCTATTTGGGCCTGTCCAGTTTGGACGGCACGCTTAATGCCGTTCGCAGGAAATAAGGAGCCATTTGGATGAACCACAATCTTCAACTTACCGTCAGTAGCTTTTTCAACATCTATAGCTAACTGCTGGAGATTTTCAGTATGAAAATTACTGACTGGATATGCACTTGCTAAATCCCATTTAGTTTGAGCATTTACACTCAAAGCGAAAAGACCCAGCAAGGCCAATACCAAAAAATTAGACTTACTCAATAACCAATGACTCATTTATGTCTCCTAGTGAGTATTTTGAGAAACTTACGAAACTATTACCTACTTTTATAGTTTTTATTTGTACTAATATAACCGAGAAATCTGCTCGCGAATAGCATTTGGAAGGTCTAGCGCTGCTTTCTGCCGCATACTCAAGACTAAATCTGGGGCTTTCTGAATTCTAGGAGACCAAATGGATCCAGGATAAAAAGCATCATCTTTAAATCTAGGGATGACATGCCAGTGAATATGGGGAACCATATTGCCTAAGGCGGCAATATTGACTTTGTCTGGTTGCATGACATGACGAATACCCTCTTCTACAACGAACACTAGCGTCATGAGATGCTCACGCTCACCATAGGTGAGATCACTCATTTCGGCGACATGATAATTCCAGATCACTCTACAAAAACCGGGTAGGTCAGGATCATTCACGAGGATAACGCGACAGTCATCTCCACGCCAGATGAGTTCACCCTCTTCTGGCTTGAGTGTCTCTGTACACAGTATGCAATTCGTCATGAGAAGAATGTATACGAAAACGGCATCTAAGTCACCCTTGTGGGGTAATTTAGATGCCGTGGCAGTAATGAGTGCTACTGCTACTACAGACTACTTAGGGATCTACCGAGGATTAATGGAACTGCTCTTCTTCAGTAGAACCAGTTAAGGCTGTTACAGAAGACTTGCCACCCTGAATGACGGTAGTGACATCATCAAAGTAACCAGTGCCAACTTCTTGCTGATGTGAAACAAAAGTGTAACCACGCTCACGAGCAGCAAATTCTGGCTCTTGAACTTTCTCAACATAAGCAGTCATGCCACGCTTGGAGTAGTCTTGCGCCAAGTCAAACATGTTGTACCACATTGAGTGAATACCAGCGAGGGTAATAAATTGATATTTGTAACCCATCGCGCCCAACTCACGCTGGAACACCGCAATCGTTGCATCATCCAAGTTTTTCTTCCAGTTAAAAGATGGTGAACAGTTGTAAGCCAACATCTTGCCTGGGAACTTTGCACGAATTGCTTCAGCAAATTTACGCGCAAAATCAAGATCAGGCGTACCAGTCTCACACCAAACCATGTCAGCGTAAGCGGCATATACCAAACCACGTGAGATTGCTTGATCCAAACCTTTACGAGTTTTGTAGAAGCCTTCTGGCGTGCGCTCACCCGTTAAGAATGGCTTATCGTTTTCATCATAGTCAGAGGTCAATAAATCAGCAGCTTCAGCATCAGTCCGCGCCAAGATGATCGTTGGTACACCCATCACGTCGGCAGCTAAGCGAGCAGAGATCAATTTTTGTACAGATTCAGCCGTTGGCAACAATACCTTGCCGCCCAAGTGACCGCACTTTTTCACTGAAGATAATTGGTCTTCGAAGTGAACGCCGGCAGCGCCCTGCTTGATCAACGCCTTACTCAATTCAAAGGCATTCAATACACCACCGAAACCAGCTTCAGCATCAGCAACAATTGGAGCATAGTACTCAATGTAACCGGCATCGCCTTTATTAATTCCTTTTGCTGTCTGGATTTCATCTGCACGTTGGAATGAATTATTAATACGCTCTACCATCTTAGGAACTGAATCTACTGGATATAAAGATTGGTCTGGGTACATAGCAGCAGAAGAGTTACCATCGGCAGCAACTTGCCAGCCTGATAAATAAATCGCCTGAATACCCGCTTTCACTTGCTGCATTGCCTGGCCACCAGTTAATGCGCCTAAACAATTAACGTAAGCTTCGTTATTCACCAATTGCCAAAGACGCTCAGCGCCATGCTTTGCTAAGGTGTGTTCAATCTTTAACGAACCACGCAGCCGAACAACGTCTTCTGCTGTGTAACCACGGGTAATGCCCTGCCAACGTGGATTGGTATCCCAATCCTTTTGTAGCGCTGCGATTTCTGCTTTGCGATCTGCCATGTTTTTCTCCCTAAGTTAAACAAGTACTTCAAATATTGAGACAGTTAACTCTTATGTCTTATATAAGAGTTTAGACAGTTCAAGCAAGCAAGCAAGGGGTATTACAGTAATATATAAAAATATTTAGTTGTTTAAAAACAATAACTTAAATATATATTTTTATAATGTGGAAGGATGACTCACTTAACGAGATGCAATTCATTGCAACTGGTTAGATCGCATTTTACGCAGTGTAATGATATTTTATATTATGAAATGAAATAGTTAACTAAGCCGTTTTGCCCACGCTCAGATTAGAGACCCTAAAACCAATCACAATAATCATCAACTGCAGCAGAGCAACACCAATAAATAAGAGCTTAGGCATACCGATATCCAATAGGATGCCAAACGCCAAAGGACTGAGGGCTGCACCCAAATCAATCCCCGAATACACAATCCCATACACTCTTCCCGATGCACCCGAAGGGGTAGCAGAGCGAATCATCAAATCACGTGAAGGTGCTGCAATACCTAAACCCAGGCCGATCACAATGAACGCCATCACAATAATCTCCGTGGGCAATGCACCTGTGGCTAAAAGAAGGCCCATCAGAATGTTGACGGTAAAGCAGATGGTGATAATTCTTTCTGGAACTTTCAAACGTGTAGCAAGATAAGCGCCCAACAACATGCCACCTGCCCCACCCATGGACAGTAAAGTTAAATAGTAATTTCCAGAGCTCACGGCAAGATCATAAATTTCGAAGAGTGCAGTAGGCGCAAAGGATTGAAGCCCAGAAGTTGCTGCCATGCTAAAGAAAAAGAAAATCCAGCAAAGCCAAACGACTGGTAATCTCATAAATCCAAAAGTACTCAGCGGTGTACCGCTAGGATTATTAGCAGCGTGATTGGTTTCCGATTCCTCCCGCCTTGCTTGGACATCATCTGCTAAGCGGTCTCGACCAAGCCAAAGTATTAACAGAATCAATGCTTCAAGTGCTGCTGCTGCCAAGAATGCAATCCGCCAATCAAATACAGTGGTCATGGCAACCATAAAGGCCGGTGCAGCAGCCCACCCTAAATAACCTGTAACCCCATGAACAGAGTAAGCATAGGGCAAATTAGATGGTGAAATTTTATGATTAATGAGTGTGTAATCGACGGGATGGAAAATGCCGTTACCGCATCCTGCAATCACAGCCCCTAAAATCAACATGGCATACCCATTGCTTTGTGAATAGGTCAGAGCAGCCAATGCAAGCAGGCCAACTCCAGCAAACAAAACAGGACGAGCACCAATACGATCTACTAAAAATCCAGAGGCTGCCTGAACCATGCAGGAAACCACAAAGAAGATGGTCATGAGCAAACCAAGCTCAGCATAGTTAAAGCCAAATTCTGCCTTCAACCATGGAAACATGGGAGGCAAAATCAAATGAAAGAAGTGGGAGCTGCCGTGCGCCAGGCTAATCAGACCAATAACCCGGACATCACTGGCGCGCCTACTGGTAAGGGCAACAGTCATGTACCGAGTTTACTGGTGCAGAACGATTTCTGCTGAAATACTTAGTGAACCTGACGTGTGAAGCTAAAGTCGCCTTTTTTATCGACATCCACAGGCACCACATCTTTAGGCCCAAACTTGCCTTCCAGAATCATCTTGGAAACGGGGTTCTCAATATGCTGCTGAATAGCCCGCTTAAGTGGCCTTGCTCCATAGATAGGATCAAAGCCCACTTCAGCAATTTTATTCAAGGCAGCATCACTGACCTCAAGCTGCATATCTACCTTAGCCAAACGATCTGACAAGTTCTTGAGCAAGATCTTAGCGATATTAGCAATATTGCCTTTGTCCAAACCATGGAAGACCACAATCTCATCAATACGGTTCAAGAACTCTGGACGGAAATGACTCTTGAGCTCTTCAAATACCGCTTCTTTAATCTCTAACTGTTTCTTACCAGTCATCGACTGAATGAGATGCGAGCCAATATTACTGGTCATCACGATCACAGTGTTCTTAAAGTCCACAGTACGACCTTGACCATCTGTTAGACGACCATCATCTAATACTTGCAAGAGCACATTGAAGACATCTGGATGTGCTTTTTCAATTTCATCAAAGAGAATCACACTATAAGGATGACGACGGACTTGCTCAGTGAGATAGCCACCCTCTTCATAGCCCACATAGCCTGGAGGCGCGCCAATCAAACGCGCAACGCTATGCTTCTCCATGAATTCACTCATGTCGATGCGAATGAGATGCTCTTCACTATCAAATAAGAAGCCTGCCAAAGCCTTACACAGCTCAGTCTTGCCAACACCAGTCGGCCCTAAGAATAAGAAAGATCCATAAGGACGATTCTCTTCAGACAAGCCGGCACGGGAACGACGGATAGCATCCGATACCGCACGAATTGCTTCTTCCTGCCCAACCACGCGCTTGTGTAAAAGTTCTTCCATCTTGAGTAACTTATCGCGCTCACCTTGCATCATCTTCGATACCGGTATACCAGTCGCCCGAGATACCACTTCAGCAATTTCTTCTGCGCCTACCTGGGTACGCAAAAGCTTGTTCTTCACCACGCCATTTTTATCGCCCTTAGCTTCGGCTGCTGCTGCAGACTTGAGCTTGGCCTCAAGCTCTGGCAATTTTCCATATTGCAATTCTGCAACTTGCTCCAACTTACCTTCGCGTTGTAACTTAGTGATGTCAGCACGAACTTTTTCAATCTCTTCTTTCAGATTGGCAGCGCCCAACACAGCGCCCTTCTCCGCTTTCCAGATTTCTTCTAAATCAGCATACTCAGCACCTAGGCGCTTGATTTCATCTTCAATGAGGCCAAGACGCTTTTGAGAAGCTTCATCTTTTTCTTTTTTCACCGCTTCACGCTCAATCTTGAGCTGAATCAGACGACGCTCTAATTTATCCATCACCTCGGGCTTGGAATCAATCTCCATCCGAATACGTGAACCGGCCTCGTCAATTAAATCGATCGCCTTATCTGGCAAGAAACGATCGGTGATGTAGCGATGCGATAACTCTGCAGCAGCCACAATCGCTGGATCAGTAATCTCAATACCATGGTGAAGCTCATAACGCTCTTGCAAACCACGCAAGATTGCAATCGTTGCTTCAACACTAGGCTCTTCAACCATGACTTTTTGAAAGCGTCGCTCGAGGGCTGCATCTTTTTCAATGTACTTCCGGTACTCATCTAAAGTCGTTGCGCCGATGCAATGCAATTCACCACGTGCTAGGGCAGGCTTGAGCATATTGCCAGCGTCCATTGCGCCGTCACCCTTACCAGCACCAACCATCGTATGAATCTCATCAATAAAGATGATGGTTTGACCTTCGTCTTTAGCAACATCGCTCAACACTGCCTTCAAGCGCTCTTCGAACTCGCCACGATACTTAGCGCCTGCCAACAACAAAGCCATATCCAAAACTAGGACACGCTTGTTCTTCAGGGTTTCAGGAACTTCTCCATTAACAATGCGTTGCGCTAAGCCCTCAACAATTGCAGTCTTACCCACACCCGGTTCACCAATCAGTACGGGGTTGTTCTTGCCACGACGTTGCAAGATCTGAATCGTGCGACGAATCTCATCATCACGACCAATCACAGGATCTAACTTACCCATCCGAGCACGCTCAGTTAAATCGATGGTGTATTTCTTTAAGGCCTCACGTTGACCTTCAGCATCTGCACTATTCACTGATTCCCCTCCGCGCACTAAATCAATAGCCGCTTCTAACGATTTACGATTTAATCCATTCTCACGAGCAACTTTGCCAAGCTCACCTTTGTCATCCGCAACTACTAGTA
>Ga0194043_1001633_pt1 | contig 12520 bp, 13 predicted proteins | sample JunL4415m_MetaG_FD_161274 | JGI IMG/M metagenome (GOLD analysis project Ga0194043, IMG submission 161274) | Anoxic zone freshwater microbial communities from boreal shield lake in IISD Experimental Lakes Area, Ontario, Canada - Jun2016-L442-15m | ecosystem: Environmental > Aquatic > Freshwater >...
ACGCAATAGTATTTGTGGGGTTGTTTGTCCGCTGATGCCCCGGTTGATATAGCTGGGGTTATTGAAAAAAGAACTGTCCAGTACTTTCCAGAATTCGGTGATGGAATTGCCCATGAATACGATCCGCTTTTCATTTTTTGCGGGAGCTTTTAGTTTGCTATTTTCCGCAGCATATCTTTTCAGATTGGCCCAGTCGGGGGGTAATTGAGTATTCTGACTAATTGAGTTCATGGAAAAAAGAATGAGCAATAATCCGATACCGTATTTCATACAAAAGGATTTTGATATACTTCTTGAAAGATGATCTGCAAACAACATTATATTATTTTGATTCAAGATCGTATGTCGGCAAATTAAATAAAATTCGATCAAATTCTTTAATCAGAAGCTGTTTCAGTGCGAGGCCGATCATTTAAACCTATAAGAGACTCCCATGGTCTCAAAAATACTTGCGCCATTATCGAATAATGAAGTACCTCCGGCAATATCCAGCTGCAGGGTTGGTTTGATCAGGTACTCAAGCCCAAAATCAACATTATGGGATGGAGAAAACAGGCTGCTGTAATTCGAAAAGTATTCCCCAAATGCAGAAAGCTGACGGGATACACTGTAGCCAACAGACACGGTGAACAGGTAGGAATTTTTCTTTTCAATTCCATCCCAGGATAATCCGGCGTTATAACCCACCGATAATTTATCACTCAGATCATTTTGAAATGCAAGCAATATACTGGGTGCCCAATAATTGAGTTGATTGTTTTTTGAAGCGGCAAATGGGATCTTTAAATATCCCACCAGGGTGATGGCCGGGATCATGCCTTTTTGATCAACCAGGGCATGCTTGGCACTTAGCGTAATCGGGTAAAAGCCAAAACTATTTTTCGCGATCACCGGGATACCGCTAAATCCTTCATTGGTGAGCAGCCTCAACTCCCATTTTTTTGCTATGCCATAACGCAGCATGCTGGTTTGTATGATATCGGAGAGTTGTCGATCGGTTTGGGAAAAGATTATTCCGGATTCAATTTGGATCATTTTAGTGGGCAGAATATACGTGCCGTCACTTTGATCCGGCCGGTCGGTATTGATGGGTTCAGTGCCTTGTGCCAGTACATGAACTGAGCATAAAGCCATGAGTAAAAAAGCGACTAAGATTTTCATTCAACATAAAATTACACCATATGTGCGCATCAGTAAAAAAATAATTTGGAATAAAATCATGGCTCAAATTCAGCATTTCAACCATCCGGTAATGCTCATCCTGGGTTGATGAGTCATCAGTACTTCATGTTCCAGTTCGTTGCTTTTAAAAAAAACGCTTTTGCCATTGAGGGGGGAAATATGCTGTTCTTTACCTTCGTCATGGATACAGAGTTCGCCGCCGTCGGCTAGTTTCCAATCGGCATTCAGGTACATGATCATGGAATATTTTCGGCTATCGTTGTTGCGAAACTGATCGAGATGCTTTTTGTAATAAGTTCCTTTTTGGTATAAGGTATAATGAAACTCATAACTGCTGATACCGGTATAGCACTGGGCATTCAGGTAGGCAACAAATTGATCCATCAAGTCGAAAAAGCTATTCTCATAAACATCATTGTGTTTACGATCGAGCCAGTAAATGATATCCGATCGGTAGAGGTTGTCTTGTTCAATATGAGCAGTGGTACCCGTGCCAGCAGCAAGTAATTGTTTTTCCTGGTGCAACCGGATCAGGTTTTCTTTTAAATGTAGGGCCAGCGATTCACTTAAAAACTGGTTGGCGATGCCTACTTTGTTTTCAATAAAACTACTGATCAGGGTATCAAATATGGTTTGCAATAAAATAGATTGAAATGGGAAAAGGAGTGCAGTGTGGGTGAAGGTAGGTTAATTGAGATGGGCTACGCGATAAACTATTGCTTTCCAATATTGCTGAGAAACAATAGGGGTAGTAATCTAAGCATTACGCTTTTAAAAACTTCCTTACATATTTTCTTTTACCCTGTCTGATCTGTAAAATATAGATCCCGGAGGATAGCTGACTGATATCGATCTTCAGCAGGTTGTTTTTTCTTAACACAGTTTTGCCTTCGGCACTAACTATTCTTATCTCAAAGGATTCAGCAGTACCCATGATGATATTCAGTGCATTGTGTGCCGGGTTGGGATAGATTGAAATTGAGTCGCCATGATCCACAGGAGGAATGATGATGACCGAGTCTTTCTTTTTTATTTCGATGGTATGCGAACCGGTCAATAATGACAGACTGGTTTCCAGGATGCCAACGGTATCGGTATTGAAGGAGGAGATTATTTTATTATCTACGATCACCTGATAGGGAATGGAAGGGATCAGGTCGGTACAAAAAATATTGATATTGCGATTACCCGGTACCGTATTCATCACCTGGTATTGGGCATGAGTATCGCCCTTTGCATTGAACATGAAAAGTGTATTGTTCCAATCAACCCCAATGGTATTATTGTTTTGCTGACCAACTCCTCCGGCTGCAGCGATATGGCCGGCATCGCCAATTTGGATCGTATGTAAAAAGATCAGACTGTCGGTTACCGTGGTGGGTGAAACTTCAATGCGCCAGGCGCCAGCTGTGGTATGAATGCTGTCGGGGATCACTGCTAATGGATAGTTCACGCCATCCACATAAAATTCGTAGCCGGCTCCTCCAATTCGGGTAGTGGTTGAGCCAACAGGCAATAAGGTTCGAATGGCAACATTCCCATTCCCATTGGCCTGCAGCATATCCTGTCCGTTAAAGGTTTCAATATGATTGGGTACTTTGCTGTTGATGATATTTCCGCTGATCGATGGTTTTTTCTGAAAATGTAAAATGAATTTGGCATCCCGTTGTTTGGTACGGGTATTTTTAAGATGAAGATGGTCGAGTACGATCACCTGATTGGGTTTATAAAACAATACCCTGCGCCTGAACCGGTCTAATTTTGCGGTATCATAACTTTGTTCTGCATCGGCTATTTGATAACAGTAATTGGTGCCTGCACCCCATTGAACCCATTTCCCTTTTTGTGCTTGCGCCGAAAAAATATCTTGGTAATTCATTAAAGTGGGCGATTCAATTTGTCCACCATCATTGCTGACCGGTACGCCCCAATTCGAATAGCGGTCGGCTGAATCGTATACGCAGATGCTGTTGTGGGCTACCGTTCTCATATAATAATTTATATAATGAGCGTTGCCATAATACCAATAATATCCTGAATTATTGATCTGCGGAGCGTTTTTAAAAATGCAGAATGAATTATTGTCACGGTGTTCATGTCCCGCTTTTTTTGTGGGAGCATCATAAAACCAAACCTGTGTAGCGGTATCAGTCCAATCGGTTCGGGATACTGATAGTCCGGTTTTATCACTGAACCAATCATGAGCAATATCAGGCTTCGTAACCGGTGCGGCCAGAAAATCTTTGTACATGAGTTTCTGGTAGAGTGGCCATGTCCAGGTGATATTTGCCGGATTTGCCCAATACTGAGCCAGCCATAGACTTCGGGGGTCATTATAAATTTGTGCATGCCGGTAGATCACCCTGTCGCCCTGCAGGTTGGTAAATCCATCACCCCAGTTAATGGTATAATTATCGGGTTGCATGAAATACCAGTATTGGTTGATGCTGTTCTTTATCCAGGGTAAACTGTTATACAAATTTTTATCAGTTCCTATCCTGATGTTCTCAAAAAATTGAAATTCATCAACCAGACTCCACATGGCATAGGCGGCAGTCCAGTTCCAGCCACCATCATCATCTCGGTAATATGCTGCCGCGGGCAGAATTTCGTTCACGGCTTTATCATAGGAGACCCGAAACCATGATCTTACCGTATCCTGTTGTAATGCGGTTAATCCTTCGGCTGCATCAAGTACCAGTGCATACTGATTGGCATAATACACATTCCAGATATTATGTCCTGTAACGTAAGCGGTACCCGCCGAACTCAGGATATAATTCTTCATAAAATAACTCTCGAGTTTATACAAATTCTGTGCAAGCTGTTGTCGTATCAAGGGCGGCAGATCGGCATAACACCAATCAAAGAGCATTCCTCCAACATCAGCGATATTGCGGATGAAATCTTCATTGGTATACCAGTCATAATTATTAAGATGAATGGTATCGAGTTTATTGTTGATCTGCCTGGCCAGAAACCGGCAACGTTTCAGTGCAGTGGTATCGCCGGTGATTTTATATAAAGCAGCAACAAACTGTCCCTGATCTTGTGCCCATTTTGATGAAAAATCCCAGGTCCATAGGGTAGAGTCTGTGCCCAGCAGATACAGTTGAGGATCATTATACCAGTTATTGAAAACAGCGTTCTTAAAATTTGTATAAGTAGTACCACAATCCCCGCTGGTCATATTATTTCGAATAAAAGAAAATCGGGCTGAGTCAATATAGATACGTGGTCGTGATGGATGTATTGAAGGGTATGTTTGCGCTTTTGCGGTATACAGGCATAATACCATCGAAAGGGCCATGATGATTTTCTTTGAAATTCCCTTATATGTCAAAAGCAATTTTATCATGTTCTTCAAACGTACATGTTTTTTATTTCTCAGCCATGTCTCCATGTTAATTTTGTATTGCCTGAGACCCTTCTGTTATGGTCAATTAGCTGCCGCTGGGTCACGAAGCAGCTTGTAGTATATTTATTTATGTGATGTTAAAATAATAACCACGGTCACTATCGTAAATGATTTTCATCACCTATAGTATCAATTATATTTGCTAATTTAAGGCGAGTTATTTATACAGACTATAGGTTATCCGTATATTCAAGATCAGGAAAAATCAACAAGTATATCCGTATGAAGAAATCACTCATGAGTAAGTATATGATACCCTTTATCCAATGGTATGCACTTATGATCCTCATTGCCATTGGAATTGATTTTTTCCTTCACCAGTTCAACCTTGTTTTTATTGGCCGTTATCTTGGTACCATCGGCACATTACTCATCATATTTTCTTTTATTTATTCTTTAAGAAAGCGGAAGTTGATCCAATCAGGATCACCTGGCAAATTGTTGTTATTGCATGAATATCTTTCCTGGATCGGTTCCATTATGTTACTGGTACATGCTGGTATTCATTTCAACGCATGGTTACCCTGGCTGGCTATTCTTATGTTACTGATCACGGTGGGGAGTGGGTTGGTAGGTAAGTATCTTTTAAGGCGTGCAAACGAAACTTTAAAAGAAAACAGGGTTTCTTTATTGCAAACGGGTATCAGTAAGGAGCAGGCCGACAAAGAATTATTCTTTGATTCCATAACCGTTGATCTAATGAAAAAATGGCGGGTCGTTCATTTGCCCATTACTTTATTATTGGGAGTGTTGGTACTGCTGCATATCATCACCATTATCATGTATAGCAAATGAAGAAGACCATCATTTTATCGATAATCGTTTTGTGTGCCGGGCTCACCTACTTTTACCCGCATGCCATGCTGAATCCAGGCAAATTGGTACAGGCTCATCAGTCGCTACATAATACCTGTAATTCTTGCCATACTGCATTTTCAGGAATACCCAATGCAAAATGCATTTCCTGTCATGCCTTGGCCGATATTGGGAAAGATACTACACTACGTGCTGGCGCTGGCGGAACTAAAATATTATTTCATCAACAGCTTTCAGGCCAGTCCTGTGTGGCTTGTCATACTGACCATAAGGGTGTTATCCCTGCAACATTATTGAGTGGGTTCAAGCATGATATCTTATCGCAAAATATTTTAACCAATTGTGTCAGCTGTCATAATAAGCCAGCAGATAACATGCATAAGCAATTATCGACCAATTGTATTAGTTGCCATACTCCCTCAGGCTGGAAGAGTGGGGTTGTGTTTAACCATGATATGATCCAGGGGGTTGATAAAACCAATTGTATTTCCTGCCATCAACAACCCACCGATGCTACCCATCAGTTTTTTACCGGCAGTTGCAGTAGTTGCCACAGTACCAGTAAATGGGTTCCTTCCAGTTTTGATCATTCAAAATATTTCCAGCTCGATCAAAATCATAATGCTAGCTGCAAAACATGCCATACCAGTCCATCATTTAAAACGTATAGCTGTTATGGATGTCATGAACATTCTGAATCCAATATTTTTTCAAAGCATAATGAGGAAGGGATCTATAATTTCAACAATTGTGTTTCATGCCATCGATCTGGTAATGAGCATGAGGGTAGAAATGAAAATGGAGGCGGTAAAAAAGAGGGCGACGACGATTGATCATTTAATAGCTTCTCCCACCCAGGCATTCAACTCAGATCGTATCGGATCCTTCCCTAATTCTTCATTGATCCTATTGGCAATGGCGATCTTGATCTTTTCTACCATCTCCGGGCCTTCTTTCATGATCTCATTGATAATGGCATTGCCTTCAATAAAGCCGGTAGCAATATCCATTGCGCTGTTACTTTCACCCATTAAACTAACCTTTTCAATGATGGCTCGTTCAAAACCTGCAGTGCTAAGATGGTCCCTTAGTTCTTCCGGGTCGAACATAGAGTGTGGTTTTCCATAAAATGGGGGTGGGGGCACCGTTAATAATTGCTTTACCACCAAGCGACTGATATGCCCGGTGATATTGTTATCTATCCTATCCCAGGTTGAAAATAAAAATTGTCCTCCTGGTTTTAACACCCGGAAAGCTTCATTGAATCCTTTTTGTCTATCGGGCAAGAACATAAATCCAAACTGACAGACCACCGTATCGAAATAATTATCGGGGAAAGGAAGTTCCTGTGCATCTGCTATTTGAAATACCACATTTTCAGCACTCACCAGTTGCTTGGCGATCTGGAGCATATCCGGATTGAGATCGGTAGCGGTTAATCGGCCATCCTTGCCGATCCTATCCGCTATATGGCGTGTAACCCTTCCCGTTCCTGCAGCAATCTCAAGCACTTGTTTGGGATCCCCTTTGATCCGATCGCTGATATACACCGCATAGGGTTCAAAAATATAAGGCCCCAGGAATTGTTCGTATTTACCGGGGATGGATCCTGAAAAGGAAAAATTTGTCTCTTCCAAAATAATTGATTTACAGGTTAAATATAGGTTGCGTTAATTGATTGTGATCAACAATAATAATTTTAAAACCCCATTTTCTTTAGTCCGGCCCTCACTTCTTTGGCAGTTTTGAATTTTGCTATTTCAACTTTGCCGGTCCTCCAGCCACATTCGCAACCATAGAATCGTTCACTTAACTTTTCAAATAACGGCAAATTCGATTTCTGAGCAGGATTGTCGAATATAAAGCTTTCATAAAATGTTCCGTTGTAATCATAATGCCGTTGTTCGAATTTACAAAGCAGGATCAATTCTTTCTGAGGGTCTTTGTCGGCATTGGCAAAAAAAACAGATAATACTTCCGGATAGCCTCCGTCTTCTTCAATGGGCCCAAAACTGATATCGCGATACTTGTTTTCCCCAACAGGGAAGTAAACATGCCCCACTATTTTAGTAAAACCTGAATTAGATGAACTGGTATCTTCATAGCCATACAGGGCGATGATCGCTTTGGCACTGCTGTCCCAGGTATTGGTTTCTATGACCGGATGGGCTATCGTTACTGAAATGGGTTTAATCCTGCTTACAAAGGATTCAATGGTTTCATTGTTTTCCCGGGTGAATGATTGTCCAAATGAAACAATCATGGAGAATACAGCAGCTATGCTAAAAAAAATTTTCATACGATGCGAATATCAAATTGGAGTGCTGTTTAATTAGTGGAAGATGCTGAATGGCCTTATTGATATGCCTGTATAAAGGAACAAAATATTTGTGAAAAAAATTGACTTCAATTTGAGCGCCTTGCCAACTGCTAACTGACTCTCACAGTGTCTTCAACGCCATGATCACCGGATAGATCATTCCGGCTATCAGGAGTAAAGTAATAAAGGGCCTGTTCAGGTTTTGCCATCGGTAGTTCTTTCTTTTGATGGCATCCACGGCATGATTGACCGCTGAAAAAATAAAGAAGAAGATAAAAGCAAAAAATATGCTGAGTTCAGCCTTGATACCCCAGTCCATAAAATATACCAAGATGGCGATAGCGGCATACGATAATAAGGCAATGGCCGATTGACGTTGATAGTTGCTGCCGGTTTCAAATCCTTTGGCTTCAGCCGATTGATCTGCAAACAGCAATCCCTCCAATCCGGAAATGCCGGCAATACTGACAATGATCACCGGGATCATAAAATGGAGTTGGGCAATGGGGTCATAACCATGGGCGTAACCGATCTTGTATCCCCAGAAAAAAGAAAATCCAACCAATACAATTCTTGCGATGTCGAATATTTTTATAAGCATATCAACAGAATTTAATTGGTTAAAAATCTAAAACAAAATTACGTGTTCTAAGAATCTTCTGTGAAGAGATATTGCCAGGAAGTGGAGAAATTCAAAAATTCGCTAAAAAGAACTTTGTAACCCAAGATAAGAGATGAAGTATTGTTTTTGTTCACCTGTGGGGGTAATGACCTGGGTTCCAAGGGAGCCCATTATTTTAAAATTAGTATTAAGGGTATAGCGAAACCCGTAATTCATAAATCCGTTTGTAGCAGGCTGGTCACCCAGATCCCTTTGGATGAACATTTCGCCCATAAGCTCAAAATTTCTTGAGGCTTTATATCCAATCAATAGTCCATTCTGGAGGCTGTGATTATTTTTCTGTCCTATAAAGCAACCAAAATCTTCACCGATCACAAACTTATTAAAGGTCTTTTCTATCAGTAAAGGAAATAACAACCCTTTCTTATCACCTGTTAGGGCATATTGCGGGTAAATGCCTGCTGAAACATAATGTGTCTCTTCCCCCATAAACCGAAATTTTAGACCCACCGATAAAACACCAAATGATCCTGTTGTACGTTCATGTTTGTTCATGGTAAGCAGGTAGGGCATTTCGGCTTTTAACTGCAGGTTTTTAGCCAGGCCATAACAGGCATCGATACTGGGTACCGACAATTGAATGTCTTTTGTGATGGAAGAAAGAAAGGCAGTATTGATCTCAAAATGATGCAAGGATACCACACCCGGATCATCGGTGATCATGGGAGGTCCGCCACTTTGTGCGTTAGCATCATTGAATAAAAGGACGAAAAATAATATAATTATTGATCTGCCGGGAATATTCATGGTATTTGGGAGATCTATTTTTTTAATAGATCCCTTATTTCACCCAGCAAAATCTCTTCTGTTGAAGGAGCGGGCGGTTCAACAATTGCTTCAACCGGTTTCTTTTTAAATTTATTCATGGGCTTCACTACAAACAGAAAAATAGAAAAAGCAATGATGATAAAACTGATAGCCACCTGAAGAAAATTCCCGTAGTTAATCGTAACGGCGGCCACAGCCTTACCGGCTGCGTCCGTGCTTGCATGTTGTATGATAAGTTTCAAATCGGCGAAATTAACTCCTCCAATAAGGATCCCGATAGGCGGCATCAGTATATCTTCCACGAAAGAAGTAACAATTTTTCCAAATGCCGCTCCAATAATAACACCAACGGCAAGGTCCATTACACTTCCTTTGGAAATAAATTCTGAAAATTCTGATTTAAGAGACATGGGTGGTAGTTTTTGTATGAAATAATTTCTGATAATTTCACCAAATATAAATTAATTATTATTCCGCATTGTTTTTAATAAAGCCTGATTTCAATTTCATTCTTTATGGTTGTTGTAGGTCTAATTCCATAAACAATAAATACTGTCTGAATGCTTCCGGAATCTCAACCTCGGGGTACACCGGGATATCTTCAAAACCAGCGGCACGGTAGAGCGCATGGGCCGCTTCCATGAACTTCGGACTATCTAACCGTATTTTCTTGTATCCCGTTTCTTTTGCTGCATCTATTCGGGATTGTAAGATAGCACGCCCCGCACCGATCTTTCGAAAAGAGGGATCTACTCATTGAGTGTACCAACAAACTTTATATTAACTGAGAACCAGAAAATAAAATTTGTATACCCATGTTGTACGCTCGTACTACCTATTTAGCCTTATGCGCCTCCATGTCAATTTCTATTAATTGACCTTTGATGGCTAATCCCTTTACTTCGAGCCAGGTACCGGTAGGGAATTGTTTTTTGTAAACAGCGTTGCGATATCCGGAAACCCTGATAAATTCTTCCATATTGGTGGTATAAACATTCTCCGCAACCACATCATCGAAGTTGTAACCATAATGTTTCAATATTTTCTCCAGATCACTGTAGCAATTTTTCATTTGTTGCTCCATGTTTCCGGGGGCTACTATAATTCCTGAATCATCCATACTCACTGCACCAGAGATCTTGAGGTCGTTTCCAATTTTCACGGCATGAGAATAGCCATATGCTTTTTCCAATTTTGGACGCAGCAGGAAATAATCGGCTGTGTCATTTTCAACAACGACCGGTGGATTATTTACTGAAGATATTTTACACCCACAAAGCGCGTAAGCGCCAATTAAAATGCTTGATGCCAATACGGAGATCTTGATCATTTGAATTAAGTTTAGATATTTAAGGTATAAAACTGTTCAATAGTATGAAGTATATTATAATATTGATCCCGCCATTAGGGTACTTACCGCTGATTAAACCTGGTAAAATAATCTAAAGGAGAAGCCTGATGAAGTTAAGAAATATTACTGATTGGGAAAACAGTAAGCCTTTCTGTGGGGATTGGTTTGGGTAGATTAATAATAGAATCATCTGGTTCAAGAACAAGCTGAATACATCATTTTATATCAATCTAGTATCATTTTAAGGTCCCTTATTAAAGAGTAATAGTTTATTCATGTAACTTAACAGTGCAGTTAAAACCCAATCCAGTTTTACTTAAAAATATTAAACATTTTTATGAATAAGATAATAACGGTTATCGCATTATGTGCACTAGTATTTGCCAATGCACGGGCACAAAAATCTACAGGATTTCATGTCATCAACACTTTCCATATAGCCAGTACAGGTGGATGGGATGCTATTGAAGTAGGGCCGGTACATGATTGGTTGTACCTCAGTCATGGTACCCAGGTTAATGTACTGAATAAAATAACCGGAGATTCAGTAGGCATCATTGAAAATACATTGGGGGTGCACGATATTGCTTTTGATTTGGCTAATCATAAAGGATTTACCAGCAATGGAAAATTAAATACGGTTACAGTATTCGATATGAATACAAATAAAGTACTGGCCCAGATTGCAGCAGGCCAAAACCCCGACATCATATTTTATGAGCCCTTCTCTAAAAAGATCATGGTGTGTAACGGCCGTGGGAAGAATCTTAGCATTATAGACCCTCTGCTTAATAAAGTTATCGACAGTGTGGATGTGGGAGGCAAACCCGAATTCGCAGCCAGTAATGGTGCCGGAAAACTTTATGTTAATGTAGAAGATAAGAGTGAGATTGTGGAAATTGATACTAAAATATTTAAAGTTCTCCATCACTGGAGTCTTGCTCCCGGAGATGGCCCCACGGGATTAGCCATGGATAATATTACCCATCGGTTATTTGCGGGTTGTGATAAGAAATTAGTGGTGCTGGATGCCATTTCCGGTAAACTGATTGATACATTAGCTATTGGCAGTGGCTGCGATGGCGTGGTGTTTGACCCGGTGCTAAAAAATATTTATACTTCTAATGGCGACGGAACCATTACGGTGATCCATGAGGAGAATGCAAATAAATTTACGCTGGTAGAAAATATTGAAACTAAAAAAGGGGCAAGAACTCTTGCACTGGATTTGGCCACTCATTTGCTTTATTTGCCCACGGCTGATTTTGAACCACAAAATCCTGGTGAAAAAGGAAGGCCGAAAATGAAGCCAGGAACATTCCAGGTATTGGTAGTGGGGAAATAGTGTTTTAGTTGAACCAACTTTGCTGAATAATTTTATTATTAATCGTGCTTCACCCAGATCAGCTCATTAATATTAAAGCCAGCCTTTTGAGCCAATTGGAGATATTCAGTTTTTACCGCTGCGGGTATGGTGGTTGTTCTTGATAAGATCCACAAGTAGTTTAAATTATTCCCTGCAATTAATGCGTAGCGGTAATCTTTATCAAGGGCAATTACATTGTAGCCTCCATAAAAGGGACCGAAGAAAGAGACTTTCAACATGGCAATGGTTTCATCCTTTACAAATTTTGCCTTCCCGGTGGCGCTTTTCCATTTATTCGTTCTTGTATTATAGCCCTTGTTGACAACCTTAATACTGCCATTATCATTGGCAGAATATTCTGCTGTGGTATTATTCAGGTCTCTTTCAAATCTGAAATCGAATCTGGCTATTTCATACCATTTTCCTAAATATTTGGCTTTATCAAATTGGGTAACAGCGTTTATTCCTTTTGGAATGGTGGAGCAGGAAAATAGCATAATTGAAATAGGTATTATAGTAATGAAAGAGGTAAGATTTTTCATAATTTATATAGGCTTGTATAATCTTCTTTTCCGTTTCGTGTGCCACGAACCGAGGCGAAGGAATTGCCTTAGTGC
>Ga0194043_1001639_pt1 | contig 12505 bp, 9 predicted proteins | sample JunL4415m_MetaG_FD_161274 | JGI IMG/M metagenome (GOLD analysis project Ga0194043, IMG submission 161274) | Anoxic zone freshwater microbial communities from boreal shield lake in IISD Experimental Lakes Area, Ontario, Canada - Jun2016-L442-15m | ecosystem: Environmental > Aquatic > Freshwater >...
CAGACGATACCGAGGTCCCGGCCGTCGTGATCAGGAGACCCAAGCCGAGTCCCGCCGCCAAGAGCATCCGCCTCAATGTCCCGTGGTGTCGTCCGCTGTGCTTGATGTTCATTGCTTGTGCTCCGTTATATTCGGGCCAACTTGTGACATCTCATGGCGTCACAGGTTCAACTGGCCATTGCGGTGTTTGCTCCCGACGACATCGGCAACTGGACTCTCGACTGGATAGGACTAAAGGCCCAATGTTCGGGCATACCCGACCGGGACACGGGTCTGCACTCTTGATCAGAGTCCGGACGCGGACCCCCCTCACGGGCTGGGAGGGCTGAGCACACTCCATCCGAACCCGGACCGATACGTCAGTGCGCGCAGATGCCCCGCCGATTCGGCGGGGCATCTGGGTACTGCACATCCGGTGCCGGCCTCAGGCCGTCACGTCAACGGGTTCACTCGGCCGAAGAATCGGCTCCTGCCAACTCGACCGGAGGAGGCTCGATTCCGTCGATGGCCGTAAAGGTGAGCTGCTGCTCACCGGCTACCAGCGGCGGTGCGCCCTTCACGTCGTAGGCCGCAGCGGCTTCAGGCGTGATGGTCTCGACGTCGACGATGATGGTCTGGCCGACCCGGAACTCCTTCCACAGGATCCGCTCCGACAGAGGATCCTCGATCATCTGCTGGATCGCACGCCGGAGTGGACGGGCACCCAACTGCGGGTCGTAGCCCCGATCGGCCAGCAGAGTCTTGGCCTCGGCCGAAAGGGCCAGGCTGAGCCCCTGGAGCTCGAGCTGCACGGAGACACGATTGATCATGAGGTCCACGATCTCAATGACCTCCACCTTCGACAACTCATGGAACACCACGACCTCGTCGATGCGGTTGAGGAACTCGGGCCGGAAGTGGGCCTTCAGTGCTTCATTGACCTTGGCCTTCATCCGCTCATAGGTGACCGCACCCGACGACTGGGCGAATCCCACCGAGGACTTGCGCAGGTCGGCAGTCCCGAGGTTGGACGTCATGATCAGGACCGTGTTCTTGAAGTCCACTGATCGCCCCTGAGCATCGGTCAGTCGGCCGTCCTCCAGGATCTGGAGCAGCGTGTTGAACACGTCAGCATGGGCCTTCTCTACCTCGTCGAACAGGACCACGGAGAACGGCTTGCGTCGCACGGCCTCGGTCAGCTGACCGCCCTCTTCGTATCCGACATACCCAGGAGGAGAACCGACCAGTCGGCTCACCGTGTGCTTCTCCATGTACTCGGACATGTCAAGCTGGATGAGCGCGTCCTCGTCGTCGAACAGGTACTCGGCCAGCGTCTTGGCCAGCTCGGTCTTTCCCACGCCCGTCGGGCCGAGGAAGATGAACGAACCGCTCGGACGCTTGGGATCCTTGAGACCGGCACGAGTGCGACGGATCGAACGAGACAGGGCGGCGATGGCCGGCTCTTGGCCGATCACCCGCTTGTGCAGCTCGTCCTCCATGCGCAGCAGCTTGGAGGTCTCCTCTTCGGTGAGGCGGTAGACCGGGATGCCGGTCCAGTTAGCCAGCACCTCGGCGACGACCTCTTCGTCGACGATGTCGAACAGGTCGACACCTTCGGCTCGCCATTCGGCCTCCATGGCCTCCTTGGCGTCCATGCGGTCCTTCTCTTGTTCGGCGAGCTTCTTCGCCTGATCGAAGGCCTGCTTCTCAATAGCGGCTTCCTTATCGGCCCGCAGACGAGTGATCTCCTCTTCGAGCTTCTTGTACGCAGGAGGAGTGACCATCCGGCGAATGCGGAGGCGGCTGCCAGCCTCGTCGATCAAGTCGATCGCCTTGTCCGGCAGGAAGCGGTCGGCCAGGTAACGGTCGGCCAGGTTGGCTGCGGCCACCAGCGCCTGATCGGTGATAGTGACGGCGTGGTGCGACTCATAGCGGTCCCGAAGCCCCTTGAGGATCTCGATGGTCAGGGCCACGTTCGGCTGCTCCACCTTGATGGGCTGAAAGCGGCGCTCGAGGGCGGCGTCCTTCTCCAAGTGCTTGCGGTACTCGTCGATGGTCGTGGCGCCGATCGTCTGTAGCTCGCCTCGGGCCAGCATCGGCTTGAGGATCGATGCCGCGTCGATGGCACCTTCTGCGGCACCGGCACCGACGAGTGTGTGCAACTCGTCGATGAACAGCACGATGTCGCCTCGGGTGCGGATCTCCTTCAGCACCTTCTTCAGGCGCTCTTCGAAGTCGCCTCGATAGCGGCTCCCGGCCACCAAGGCACCGAGATCGAGCGTGTAGAGCTGCTTGCCGGTAAGCGTCTCGGGGACCTCATCGGCCACAATGCGCTGGGCCAGTCCTTCGACGATGGCGGTCTTGCCCACACCGGGCTCACCGATGAGGACCGGGTTGTTCTTGGTGCGGCGAGACAGCACCTGCATGACCCGCTCGATCTCTTTCTCACGTCCGATGACCGGGTCGAGCTTGTGCTCGCGGGCCAGGGCGGTGAGGTTCCGTCCGAACTGGTCGAGTACAGCCGAGCCCGTCGGTGCCTCCGACTGCTGGCCGCTGGCTTGGCCGACACCGGCTGATTCCTTGCCCTGGTAGCCCGAGAGCAGCTGGATGACCTGCTGGCGGACACGGGGCAGATCGGCGCCCAGGCTCTGGAGGACCTGTGCGGCCACCCCTTCGCCCTCGCGCACTAACCCGAGCAGCATGTGCTCGGTGCCGATGTAGCTATGGCCCAGTTGTAGAGCCTCGCGGAGCGAAAGCTCGAGCACCTTCTTGGCCCGGGGGGTGAAGGGCGGCGAACCCGTCGGGGCAGTGCCCGCCAGTCCTATCGTCTCCTCGACCTTTTCCCGGACGGCTTCGAGGGACACCCCAAGGGACTCCAGCGCTTTGGCCGCGACCCCCTCACCCTCGTGGATCAAGCCCAAGAGGATGTGCTCGGTGCCGATGAAACTGTGGTTGAGCAGCCGCGCCTCCTCCTGTGCCAAAACCAGGACTCGTCGAGCTCTATCTGTGAATCGTTCGAACACGCCACCGCCTCCATCTGCGGTCGGAATACTGAAACCCAAGTCTACAGGTGCGGCGTCGTTCCGCACTCGCAGTCCCGGAACCCGGGGGGCATGTATCACTCATCGGCAGTCTGCCCTATCGTCTGTAGCCAGTGAACGTCATTGAACTCCTGGGACTCCCCGCACTCGAAGAACACCTAGCCCGCCTCGAGCCGCTGCTCGTGGAGTCCGTCGTGACCGGCGACGCCTTCTTGGACGAGGTCACGACTCACCTGCTGACCGCCGGTGGCAAACGGCTGCGCCCAGTGCTGGCGCTGGCCACGGCCACATCCGGCTCTCGGGAGGCATCGCAGAGCGACCTGCTCGGGGCCGTGGCGGTGGAACTCGTGCACCTCGCCTCGCTCTACCACGACGACGTCATGGATGAAGCGACGATGCGTCGAAATGTGGAAAGCGTTAACTCTCGTTTCGGCAATCTGGTGGCCATCGTGGCCGGCGACTTCCTCTTGGCCCGCTCGGCGGAGATTGCCGCCGGGCTGGGGGTCGAGATCGCCGCACTACTGGCCGCCACCCTCGGCGAACTGTGCCAGGGCCAGGTCGCCGAGGTGCGAGATGCCTTCAGCGTGAGCCGGACCCGCGACTCCTACTCCATCGCCATCGCCGGCAAGACGGCCTCGCTCATGGCTACCTCGTGCCGAATCGGAGCACTCACCGGGGGCCTCTCCCGTCCCGAAGTCGAAGCCTTCACGAACTTCGGTCGGTGCTTCGGCATGATCTTCCAGGTACGTGATGACATCCTCGACGTCGTTGGATCAGAAGCTGACCTGGGCAAGCCGGCCGGCCAGGACATCGCAGAGGGCATCTACACCCTGCCGGTACTGCTTACCTTGGCCGACCCAATACGCGGTCCTGAACTCCGTGACTTGCTGGGCAGACCTTTGGAGTTGCCCGAACAGGAGAAGGCCCGGGCCATTGTGGCGGAATCCGGTGCCATCGCCGAATCGGTGCGGGTGGCTCGGGACTACGCCGAACAGGCAGCCGCAGCAGCCCTGGCCGGGCCGTCCCCGCAACTTGCCGCAGCCTTTGCCCGGCTGGCGCACACCATGGTCGACGGACTGCCTACGACCTGAGCCAAAGCGGCCACGACGGGCCCGCTAGCTCGCTAGCTCGCCGGCGTGCGCGTTGCCGGTCAGGAGTCAGGTAGTCCGAAGGTGAGTCGACCCGCAGACCTACCGGGACTGGGACCCGCTGTCCGAACCGGAGTGGGAGCCGGACTGGGACCCGCCGTCCGAACCGGAATGGGACCCGGAGTGGGACCCGTTGTCCGAACCGGAGTGGGAGCCGGACTGGGACCCGCCGTCCGAACCGGAGTGGGAGCCGGACTGGGATCCGCTGTCCGAACCGCCGTCGGACCCGCCGTCGGAATCGGAATGGGACTGCGTGCAGCCCTGTTCCGAGGTGCCAAATGCCTCGCCGGCCCGAACGATACGGGCCTGCAGGCGAACGCTCATCCGATTCGAAAAAGCGGTGCGACGAGCCACGACCCTCGCCCAGTAGGCCGCCCGCTTAGTATGGCCACCCTCATCGGCCTTGGCCTCGAGCGCGGCGAACCCCGCCGTCTTGGCTGCGAACTTGCTTTGACGATTCTGCGAAAACGCGATGTGGCGCTGGCCGGCCAGGCAGGCGGCGTTGACCTGAGCGCTGGTGTGGCTCTCGTTGTTCTGACTGGAGTGAGCGGTGTTGTCGCTCTGCATGGCCGCACCGGCCATACCCATTCCGGCGAGCGACAGTGATCCGACTGCCACCAAGGACAACGTCAACTTCATCACCACAGAATTTTTGGTCAGCATGCGAGAGCCGCTCCTCATGGAAGATCTGGGAACTCCGAACTGGTTCCTCAGACCTCCATCGGCCCGCCGGCATCAAAAGTTAAGGATGAATCAACCAGCCCGCAGCCTCTCGCTCCGACAGGCTCTCACAAATTCGTCGCAACTATCCATTGCTTACGAAGTCATGCCGTTCAGACCCACGAGACCACGCGAGAGCTCTATCTCCCCCATGTGCCGCAATCCATGCTGATAGATCCAGCACTCCGTGGCATCGAGCAAGGTGATCCCCTCGGGCCCCGCCACCCGTGCGCTGTAGGTGTTGGCCACCTGTTCCGGGAGGGGCCGGGCGATGATCAGCCGTGTGAGCTCGTTCGGATCCAGCTGCTCGAGCCAGGCCTCGACACGGTCGAACACGGTCCGCATGTACACCTGGAACTCTTCGTAGTTACCGATCCTCTGATCGATCATCTCCCCCACGGTCTTCTCCTTGCCGTGGTTGGGGATGGCCGGATTGACCCGCTCTACCCAGGTGTCGTCCCAGACGGGCGCGGCGCCGGAGATCATCATGAACGAAGCGTCGACCATATTGACGATGTGAAACAGGCTGAAGGCTATGGGCAGGACACCCTCACGCTCGAAGTGGTTGACATGGTCAATGTTCATGGTCGCCACGGCGTCGTAGTACAGCGAAAACATGGCGTGCATACGGCGACGGAGCGAGTCGAGCAGTAATGCCCCCATGGCGTCCGATGCGATCCCGTCCGAACCCGCTACTTCTGACATGGTGACTCCCTCCGTGCAGCCCAGGAGCGGGCCACACGGTCATGTAAACACTTGTCACAATTACTGTCAACTGTTATCGTCAGCCTCCTTGGGAGCAGGGGCCGCGGTGGCCACCCACATGGGTATACGCACCTGCCGGTCCGCACCGCTTCGGGCCAACACCTGACAGAAAAACCCCACGAGGGAGATGAGTGCCAATGCATCTCGAAGTCGACAAGGCCGACCTCCATCACATCCGTGCCGTCACGTACCCGGTCGAACCTCTCCAAGCTGGCGAGGCCCGGATCCAAGTCGACACATTCGGCCTGTCTGCCAACAACATCACCTATGCCGTCTACGGCGAGACCATGCGGTACTGGGAGTGCTTCCCAGGGCCGAATGAAGACGGGGTGTCCTGGGGCCGAGTCCCAGTCTGGGGATTCGGCGACGTCGTTGAGTCGAACGCACCGGATCTGGCTGTAGGGCGGCGCGTCTACGGGTACTTCCCCCTGGCCGACGAGCTGATCGTCCAACCCGGACGCAGCGACGAGCAGGGATTCTCGGACGTGTCCCCGACCCGTGAGGCCGTGCCTTCTGTCTACAGCCGCTACGGCTATGTGGAGTCCGACCGCATCTACCGTCCCGAACGTGAGCCTCAGCACATGCTGCTGTGGCCTCTCTTCGTCACCTCGTTCGTAGTCGATGACTTCCTCGGCGACCATGACCTCTACGGGGCAGGAACGGCTGTCGTGTCGAGCGCCTCGTCGAAGACGGCGATCGGGAGCGCCTTCCTGCTGGCCGAGCGCCCCGGCATCGAAGTGATCGGCCTCACCTCATCGTCCAACCTGGAGTTCGTCCGTTCGCTCAGTTGCTATGACTCCGTGCTTGCCTACGAAGAGATCGCGGCTCTGCCCGAAGTAGGCACCTGCTACCTCGACGTGGCCGGCCGTCGGGACATCACCCATGCCGTCCACTCCCACCTGGGCGACCATCTGCTCTACAGCATGGTCATCGGAGACACCCATTGGGACAACGCCGCCGCCGGTGTCGGGGACCTGCCCGGGCCGCGACCAGAGTTCCTTTTCGCACCGGTGCAGATCGCCAAGCGCCGGACCGACTGGGGCCGCGAGGGCTTCGAAACCAATGTGGCCGCGGCGTGGAATCGGTTCATCCCCTGGACCGACAGCTGGCTGACTCTCCGCTCAGCCACCGGGCCCGTCGAGGTCGAGTCCGTGTTTCGGAGCCTGCTCGATGGGCGCGTCGATCCTCGGATCGGTGACATCTGCGCGCTCAGTAAGACCTCTGGATCCGGCCGATGACCGGTCGATCTCCGCAGCCCAGCGCAGTCGAGCAGCCCAGCGCAGTCGAGCAGCCCAGCGCAGTCGAGCAGCCCAGCGCAGTCGAGCAGCCAGACGACGCCTTCGGCGAAGAGACGGACGGACGGCGCCTGCGGCGTGCACTCAACCGGGAAGCCGTGGTCGATGCACTCCTCTCGCTGTACGACGAGGGAAACCTCCGGCCGGGCACGGACCGGATTGCCGAGCGGGCCGGGATCTCTCCGCGATCGCTGTTCCGCTACTTCGACGACACCGACGATCTGGCCCGAGAGGCCATCGCCCGCCAGCAGGCCAGGGCGATGCCCCTCCTGCTTCTTGGCATCGAGGCTGACGCCCCATTCGATGACCGCGTCCGTGCTCTGGTCGAGCAACGCTTCCGACTGTTCGACGGCATCGGTCAGGCTGCCTACGTGGCCCGCCTGCGCGCACCGTTCCAACCAGCAGTGGCCGAGTCGCTGGAGACCACGCGAGCATTTCTGAGAAACCAGATCCGCGTGCTCTTTGCCACCGAGTTCGCTGCCCTGGGCGACCAGGCCGGTGACGCCCTAGCCGCAGCCGATGTCGTGACCTCGCTCGAATCAGGCCAGCTACTGATTGCCGATCAGGGCCTGTCCCGTGCGCAGGCGAAGTCTGTCATCACCCGCACCCTTTCCGTCCTACTCTCCCCTGGAGGTTCCCGATGACCGCTTATCGCGGCAGTATTCGCCACGCCGTCCGCTTGTCCTGCCCGCCAGACCTGGTCTGGGACGTGGTCGGCGCGCCCGAGCGCCTGCCGGAGTGGTGGCTCGGCATCGAGTCCTGCGTCGTCGAGGGGATGACCCGGACGATCACCGCCCGCTCTGGCCTGCCCATGCCAGAGAAGCTCCTCACCATCGACAACAACCTGCGCCGGTTCCAATACCGGATCGACGTTCCTATGTTTACTGAGCATCTGAGCACCATCGATGTCCATGATCTCGAGGACGGCACCTGTCTGGTGGTCTACAGCGTGGACGCTGAACCCGCCGTGCTGGCCCTGGTCATCGGTGGGGCCGCTCGGGCCGCTCTCAACTACCTGCCAGAGTTCCTCGGCGTGAAACAGGTCCTGTGAGCACACTGCACCCCGCACAAGCCAGACTCGCCCCACCCACCGTCCACTCCCGTTCTCTCTCCCACTCCCGTTCTCTCTCCCACTCCCGTTCTCTCTCCCACTCCCGTTCTCTCTCCCACTCCCTCTCGACCGAGCTATCCCACTCCCCGCACCGGGGACATATGAAAGGAGCCCTCTGATGGGCCGCAAGATCCTCTTCGTGACCACTGACCAGCAGCGCTACGACACCCTGGCCTGCAACGGAGGAGCCCTTTCGCGCACTCCGGTCATCGACGGCCTCGCCGCCGACGGTGTCCGGTACGACCGGGCCCACCCCCAGTCCGTGGTGTGCATGCCGTCCCGCTCCACCATCATCACCGGGCAGCACCCGACCACCCACGGAGTCTTCATGAACGGGGTGCCGCTCCCAGGTGACGCACCGTCGGTAGCGGAGGTGCTGCGCCTCGCCGGCTACCGGACCGCCCTGGTCGGCAAAGCGCACTTCGAGCCGTACTTCGACCCGTTCCTCCGTTTCGAGGAGAACGCCCTGTCGGTCGAGGGCACCACGCCCCACGGTGGCTCACGTCGCGGCTTCGAGCACCTCGAGACGGCAGCGCATGGGGCGATGGGTCCGCTCCACTACTCCCAGTGGCTGATCAAGAACCACCCGGAGGCCCTAGGCATGTTCTACCGGACCGTCGATGACCGCCTCCAGGTCAACTCCGAAGGTGGCGGCGACACCGGGGCACCTCAGGTCAAGGTGAACCCGATCGAGCGTGGGATCTACCACACCGATTGGGTGGCTGATCGGGTCATCGCCTGGCTCGATTCGCTCGATGCCGACGAGGACTGGTTCTGCTGGATGAGCTTCCCTGACCCCCACCATCCCTGGGACCCGCCCGAGTCCGAGGTCGGCCGGGTGGACTGGCGCGAGGTCCCTCTTCCCACCGGCTACCCCCAGGACCGGGCCGAGCGCGAGGCCATCATCGACGGCAAGCCCCGCCACTGGCGTGCCTGGTACGACGGCACCCTGGTGTCGAACTACGAAGCCCCCGCCGACTGGGTGCCGGCCACCCTCACCGATGATCAGGTCCGTGAGGTCAACGCTCGCAACGCCGTCGAGGTCGAACTGATCGACGAGGCGCTGGGTCGGGTCATGGCCCGGGTGGCCGAGCGCGGCTGGAGCGACGACGTCGACGTCGTCTACACGACCGACCACGGCGAGCTCCAGGGTGATTTCGGACTGCTATTCAAGGGCCCTTATCACGTGGATGGCCTGATGCGGCTGCCCCTCGTATGGCGACCTGCACCTTCATCGCGGGCCGAAGGAGCCACCGCATCGGTGGTGACTCGTCCCGTCGGCCTGGTCGATCTGGCTCCTACGTTCTGCACCATCGCCGGCATCGAGCCGCCCGAGTGGATGCAGGGCAAGCCCCTGCCGGCCGACGATGCCGATGCCGAGACCCGCGGCTTCGACAAGGTTCTTACCGAGTGGGACAGCGAGCTCTTCGGTATCGACGTCCACCTGCGGAGCATGATGCGCGACCACTACCTGGTCACCGTCTACCGTCCCGGCACCAGCCACGACGGCACCGAGGGCGAGCTCTACGACATGGCCGAGGATCCGCTCCAGCAGGTCAATCGGTGGGATGACCCGGACATGCGCTCCTTGCGCGACGACCTGGTGGCCGACCTGTGGGACTCCCAGCCCGAAGCCCATGTCGGGCGGCTCTTCCTCGAAGCTCCGGTATGACCGCAGACCCGGATCTGTCTGCCTACTGGTCCGGTCCGTGGCCGGGCGAGGACGGCGGGCCTCGGCGCCTCCAGGTACCAGGTCATGGTGCAACCGTGCCGGTGATCACGGCGTCCACGACGGCAGACATCGTGTCGCGGACGGACCCGGTGGTGACCATGGTGGTCGTTCGCGACCCCGGTGAGGTCTACCTGCTGCGCAACACCTTCGGTGGTGGCGCTCTGATCTCGGTCGTGGAGCGGATCGATCCGTCCACCCTCGAGGTACTCGGTCGCTCCCCCGACCTGGTCGGCGGGCCGATGTGGCCGGGCAGCATCGCCGTCCACGGCAATGGCTCCCTCTATGTCGTATTCGGAAACCACGCCCATCGACTCAGCCCCGACCTCGAGCTGCTGGCCTCGGTGGAGCTCCCCCACGACTGCCCCTACAACGGCTTCGTCATCCTCCCTGACGGGACGCTGATCACGAAGGACTTCGCCGGATCGTCCCCCATGAAGCCGGTGGCCGCCGACGAGCGGCACCCGTGCGAACTCGTCGCCCTCGACCCCGACACTCTGGCCATTCTCGATACCTGCGTTCTGGCCGAGCCCTCCATTGCCCGCCTGTCGTCCATGGGTGACGACATCTACGTCGTGGGTGACACCAGCCTCCTGCGGGTTTCGTGGCGCGACGGACACCTGGTGCCCGATGACACGTTTCGTGGCACGTACCGAACCATGGAGGGGCAGACCTACGGCTGGGACTGTGTGCTCACCCTGGGTGCGGCCTGGTTCCTGGATGATGGTGATGGGAATAGCAACTTCGACGGATCGTTCCAGGGCAAGGGCATCTCCACCGCGCCGCTCCACCTGGTCCGGGTCGACCTCGAGACGGCTGCGGTCACCCTCACCGATATCTGCGGGCTACCCGGCGGACTCATCGCCAACCCTCCGCTGATCGACCCGGATCGCCAGATCGCCCTCGGCTACGACAGCGGCAACGGCGTGATGGCCGCCTTCGACATCGGCGGCGACGGCACGTTGACGCCCCGGTGGACCAAGACTCAGAACCACGCCTCCCACATGATCCTGCTGGCCGAGTCCGGCGTGGTCATCACCGGCGATCACAGCCGCGACCGGATGATCGATCAGGTCGTGGCCATCGACATCAGCACCGGGGACGAACTGGTTCGCGCCGACACCGAGAGCCCACTGCAGGCCGTGGTATTTCCGGCCCTCGGATACGACGGCACGGTCTACTGGTGCTCGATGTCCACGGTCAGCCGGGTCCGCTTCAGCTAGCGGTCCTGCACCGGGTTTACCTGGATGTGGCTCGTGCCGTGCTGGGTATTCGGTCGCGTCGGTGTAGCTACACGCTTTGGCCATGGTGCCTCGATGTCCGTCTTCCGGACCGTGTCACACCCTCCTGAAATCATGTCCTCATGGCGCTGGCGACGTTTTCTGAAGTACCTCCGAACATGTTCTCGGGACCTGGCGGGCCGGTTGCTGGCGGGTCGGTTGCTGCTTCGGCTGCCCCTGTCGTCCCGGTCGTCAAAGACGGCCTGGCGGCCCGGGTGTCCTCGCTGATCGCGGCACTGGCCTCGTTGGTGGGCGAGCTCGATCCCGGGCTCCTGTCGGGCCGCGATGCGACGTTGCTCTATAGGGACCTAGCTCACCTGGAACGCCTGGTGGCTGCAGGCAAGACTCTGTTGGCCCCTCGGATCGCCGAGTCTGGTCATTGGGAGACAGAAGGTCACCGCTCACCAGCCAGCTTGTTGGCCACCTTGGAGGGCGGCACCGCTGGCCAGGCCAGACAGACCCTGGAGACCGGACAGCGGCTGGCTGGTCTGCCTGGAATAGAAGCAGCCCTACGCCAGGGCACCTTGTCCGGCCCCAAGGCAGCAGAGATCACGTCAGCGGCCACGCTTGAGCCCTCATCTGAGTCTGAGTTGTTGGCCGGATCGGCTGATCAGCCCCTGCATGTCATCAAAGAACGCTGTGCTCGGGTGCGATCCACGTCGGCGTCCCAAGACCCCATGGCCACCATGGCCAAGATCCACAAGGAGCGCACCTTCACCTGGTGGACCGATCCCGAAGGGGCATTCTGTTACCGAGGACGAGACACCGCGGTACGTGGGGCCCGCCTCATGGCCCACCTCACCTCGATGGCTACCCACCTGGGCAAGGACCAGCGAGCGGCAGCTAAAGCAGCAGCCGAAGCAGCAGCCGAAGCCGCCGCCACTGGCCACTCGCCGGGTGGGAAGGGAGCGAAGGGTGGGAAGGGTGCTGCTGGTTCGACGAGTGCGACCGGTCCGCCACCGGAGTCCCAGGGCGCCCTCCAAGCCGACGCCTTCTACCTATTGGTGACCGGACGACGGCCAGCGCCTCCCACCACCAACACGAGCGGAGGCAAACGCAAGACTGGCAGCCCCAATGGCGGCAGCAAGGGTCGCTCTGGCTCAGAGGTGGACGCCAGCCCTGATTCCGACGCCGACTCCGACTCCGACGCTGACACGGTGCTGGCTGGACCCAACGATCTGATCAAGGCACCACCGCCCGCCACCGTCATGGTCCGAGTCGACCTCGCAGCATTGCGACGAGGTACTGCGCTGCCTGGTGAGCTCTCCGAGATCGACGGCCATGGGCCAGTCCCCATCCCCGTGATCAAACACCTGATGGACGACGCCTTCTTGTCCTTGGTATTCGTAGAAGCCGGCGACATCAAGGCCATCTCCCACCAGGGTCGGACCATCAACGCCGTCCTGCGCACCGCCCTGGCCTTCCGAGACAAATATT
>Ga0194043_1001645_pt1 | contig 12486 bp, 4 predicted proteins | sample JunL4415m_MetaG_FD_161274 | JGI IMG/M metagenome (GOLD analysis project Ga0194043, IMG submission 161274) | Anoxic zone freshwater microbial communities from boreal shield lake in IISD Experimental Lakes Area, Ontario, Canada - Jun2016-L442-15m | ecosystem: Environmental > Aquatic > Freshwater >...
TCTGCACGGTGACCGCGGTCGAGCGCCACGCGGGCGAGCTGGTGCAGCTCTACACGCCGCGCGGCCGCCAGACAGTCGCGCGCGGCCGAGACCTGACCGCTTGCCGCCTGCTCATCGGCACTGGCGGTGCGCTCGTGCGGTTGCCGGGAGGCGAGGAGCTCCTCGCCGAGGTCCGCGCGCCCAAGGCTGGCGGCGATCGGCTTCTGCCGCCCGCCGATGCCCGCTGCGCGCTCGACAGCGACTACGTCCTCGCGTGCTGCGGCGCGCTCTCCACCCACTTCCCGCCCGAGGCCGTTGTGGCGCTCATGCGCCGCAGCATCGGCCTGTAACCCGAAAGGCGATCGCATGTCCGCCCAAGCCACCATCACCATCGACCTCGCCAAGATCGCCGAGAACACCCGGCGGGTCTGCGCCAAGCTCCCTGGCGTCACAGTCGTCGCGGTCACCAAGGTGACCTGCGGGTCACCAGAAGTGGCGCGCGCAATGCTCGCGGGTGGGGCGACCGCTCTTGGCGAGTCGCGGATCGAGAACGCGAGGCGCCTCCGCGATGCGGGGATTGCGGCGCCGATCTGGCTGCTGCGCGCGCCCACGCCTGCCCTCGCAGACGACGCGGTGAGCGTCTCCCAGGTCTCCGTGGTCAGCGAGCTGGCGATAGTCGAAGCGCTGGACGCCGCGGCCGCGCGCGCCGGCCTACGCTACGGCGTGCTGGTCATGGTCGACATCGGCGACTTGCGCGAAGGCATCATGCCCGACACCGTGCCGGCATTCCTCGCGGCCGCGGCCCGCTTCGAGCACATCGAGATTATCGGCCTCGGAGCCAGCCTGACCTGCTACGGCGCCATCGTCCCCGACGACCGCAACCTCGCGCAACTGGCCGAGCTGACCGCCGCCGCCGAGAAGCAGCTGGGCCGCAAGCTCATCATCTCAGGAGGCAGTTCAACCTCCCTCGATGCTGTCATCCACGGCACAGCACCCGCCGCAATCGACAACCTGCGGATAGGCGAGGCTATCGTTCTGGGTGTGGACCCGGCGACTCGGGAGCAGATCCCGGACGTGGAGCTCTTCGCCGACGCGCTGGTCCTGTCCGCCCCCGTCATCGAGTGCAATACCAAACCGAGTATCCCCATCGGAACCAGCGCACAGGATGCGTTTGGAAGCACGCCGCACTTTGAGGACCGAGGCCTGCGACGCCGAGCAATCTGTGCGATCGGCCGACAAGACGCGCCGCCGGAAGGGCTCACGCCGCTGGACTCGCGAGTCCAGGTGTTGGGTGGTTCGAGCGACCACCTGGTGCTCGACGTGGAGAATCTGCCCGAGCCACCGGCCATCGGCGAGGCGATTGAGTTCTTGCCCGGCTACTCGGCGGTTCTGGCGCTCTTCACCTCTGAGTACGTCGGCAAAGCCTATCGCGGAGAGTAGGAGCGGCGCCCTACAGGCCTCCCTGAACGTGGCGGTGGCACTGCGTGCAGTCGGTGGGGAAGAGCACCGTGCTAGTGCCCGCAATTGAATCGTGCGTCGCCGGATCAAACAGGTGGCATGTTGCGCAGAAGAAGCGCAGGTCATAGCCGCCGACGGTGCCCGTGTTGTTGCACACGAGCACGCCGTTGATGATCTTGTCACCCGTCGCCGAGCCAACATCTTGGCGCAGCGCAAAGGCGTTGATCGTGCCGTGCGGATCGTGGCAGCTGCGACATTCCAGAGTGGTCCCAGCTACGTATCCCATGTCCGGGCGCAGGAAGCTTTGGGTGCGCACGGGGTCGGTGGTCACGCCGGAGCCGTGGAAGTTGGTGCTGTAGGCAGACTTGATGTCCACCGTAGTGGTCGCACCGCCTTGTCCCAGTATCGGATTAGCCCACGCTGTGGTCTCGGCGCTGGTAGGCAGTGCGCCCCCATCGTGGCAGGTGAAGCAGAAAGTCTTCTGGTCAGCGCGGTCCGTCGTCCACTTGCCTGACGGCGAGGGATTGTAGGGGTCCACGTTGGGATACTGCGCAGTCAGTGCCATGGAGTTATGGCAGTTCTCACACTGCATCCGGGCACCGGTAGTCTGATCCTGCGGTAGCAGCGGATGGCGTGAGTTGGATGTCTCGCCCATCGTCAGGTTGCTCCAGATGTCAGGCCGGCCGGGATTTGAGTCCGTTGAGGTGTGACACTGCATGCAAACCATATAGCCGTCGTAGCGCAGGAGCCTCTGATTTCTGGAGGCCACCATCTCATGGCATGTGGCGCACTTCACGCGCGATCCGCCCGGGGGATCCGGTACGGCAGATGAGTTGTGCGCCGAGCTTTCGAACCCGCTCATATCGCCGAACTGCAGGGTGGTTGCTGGTCCGTGGCATGTGTAGCACGCCGCATTGCCGACCACGCCACCAAGATGAATCATGCCCTGCCCGCCAGCTGCAATCAGGCCAGCGGCGGGCGAGCCGTCCTTGGCGATTGCGGCGTGGCAGCTGGCGCAGGTAATCTTTCCGGTGGTGGTCGTGTCGGCCGAGGTGTAGACGGGCATCCACGACTGCTTGAGCGGATCGCCGATCTGCGAAGAGGTGTCGTCTGAGGCCAATCCGCTTCCAAGCGAGTGACAGCGCAAGCACATCATGTCCTCGTTGGGCCCGGCCACCGTCCACATCACGTTCCATCCAACCGGAGAGCCAGTGGCGGGGGCGTGGTGAACGCTATGACACCCTGGGCACGACGTGCCTTCTCCGCTGGGCAGCACAGTGTGAGGATCGGTTGCGGTGGTGGCTTGGCTCGGACTGGCCTTCTTCTCGAGGGAAGGCCAGCCGGTGGTGGCCGCCGACCCATTGACCGCGGAGACGCTGTACCAATAGTACTGGCCGTTTACGGCTGTCGTGTCGGTCCAGGTGGTCGCAACGGGTGGGCCCACGTCAAACGTGGTGATACCGGTGGTGGCCAAGCTGCGCGGTGCACGACTGACCACGTAGCTCGTGACGCTTGCGTCGGTGGACGGCGCCCACGTGAGCAGCACGCTATTGGATCCGGACACCGTCGCCAGCCCAGCGGGCCGAACGGGTCGGGTAGTCGTCGGTGCGATACAAGGCCACCGGGCGGTCGAGGTGTCTGAGAGCGAGCTTGGCACTGGGCGTGAATCGACGGTTTGGACCGCGTACCAGTACCGTGTCAAGGAGTTTAGCCCGCTGTCGATATAGGAGTCGTTTGTCACGCCGCTGGTGCTGCCGATGAGCGAGTAGCTGACCCCGTCGGTCGATCGCCATAGGTTGTAGCTGGTCGCGCCGACCGTGTCCGTCGGTGGCAACCAGTTGATGAACACCGATTCGCCACCTTGGGCCCGAGCGAGGACAGCGGTAGGTGCCGTGGGTAGCGGGGCTGCGGACGTTTCGATGGTCACCGTCGTAGACGACGATGAGCGGGTGCCGGCACCGTTGACGGTGACGATGCTGAACGAATACGGGTGGTTGGGCAGGAGCCCACCCACGGTATAGAACGTGTTGGTCGTGGAGCCAATGTAGTCGTCCCAGATCTCGTAGCTGGCGATGCCGCTCCACGTCCCGCTCACAGGGAGCCACGACAGAGTCACGCTGTCATGGGTGACGGTCGAGGTGACGAGCCCTGAAGCCGGAGCGGGAACGAGCGGGTCGAGCTTGACGTCCGTCGCCTTCGTGGACTCCTCGTTGTGATCCAGGGCGCTCGAGCGGTAGTAGAGCGTATGCGCACCGTCGATGGCTTGGAACGGCTCAGTGTAGGTGGTCCAATCGGAGGCGCTGTCCCACTTGTACTGGTGCGTCACCGGCGTCACGGTCGCTGGCTCAGACGTCAGCGTGACCGTGGGAGTCGTGACGTACCAGTCGTTTGCCCCCGTGGGAGCCGCCGAGAAGTTCGCCGAGGTTGTCAGCGGTGTCCGATCGATATCAAGCGTGGTGATCATCACCGGCGGAGTGCTCACTTCGGACTCGAGTCCGGATTCGCTGACCGTCGTGACGCTGATTGCGTACTCCGCATTGGGCATCAGGCCGGTAAGCGTGGCTTCGGTCGACGCCGCCGTTGCCGTCGCAACAACAGTGTCAGGCGTGACGGACGTGGCCACGCTGATGCTGTAGTGGTCGATGGGCGACGTACCAGATGCTGCACCGGACCAACTCACAGACACGGTCGACGTTCCCGGGCTGCCAGCAGAAACCGTATCCGGAGCGAGCGGGTTGATGGTGTCTACCCTGAAGGAGGTCGATTTCACGGACTCATCGGTACGAACACCTGAAGGGTCTATGGAGTGATACCACACCGTGGAAGTCCCTTCGGCGGGATACAGATTTTCGCCGAAGTAGGGCCCGAATGGTCCGACCGACGATTCCCAGCTGTAAGACGTGTTGGCGGGGACATCCGGTGAATGGGTCAGTGTCACCGAGGGATAGGTGATGTACCAGTGGTTGTCCCCATTAGGCACGGCGGGATCGGCAATGAGCGTCGTCGCCAGTGGCGTGCGGTCGATCGTCAGAGTCTCGAAGGACAGAAGCGTACTCGTCGCCGAGATGCTCCCCGCACCGTTGACCGCCACGATTTCTACGGTGTACGTAGTGGTCTCGGAAAGGCCGGTCATCGTCGCGGTGGTTGTGGAGACGCTGTTCAAGAAGCTGGCGTTGCGATAGACGCGGTAGAAGGCGATGCCCGAGGAAGTATCCGCGCTCGGCGTCCAGGTGATCGTCGCTGCCGAGGTCGTGACTGCGCTCGCCGTCAGGCCGTTCGGCGTTGCCGGAGTAGCCGTGTCGGTCTTAAACGTCGCCTGTTTGGCCACTTCGTTGTTGCGCTGGCCGGTGTTGTCATGAGCGTAGTAGTACAGGGTCTGGGAGCCTTGCGCGGGAGCTAGGGCACTTGAGTAGACAAGCCATGGCCCGCTGTTAGAAGTCCAGCTGTAGTAGATGGTTGCCGAGACCGTTGAGGGCGCCGAGGACAGGGTTATCGACGGCTCGGTCTTGTACCAGCTGTTCGCGCCGTTCGGTGCCGCTGGTGTCACTGACATCGTGGTGACCAGCGGGGTGCGGTCAAGATCGGGTGTCTGCACAAAGGCAGGCAGGCTCGGCAGGGACGTACGCCCTGCCGTATCCACGGCGATGACCGTGATGGTGTACGCGGTGTTGGGAGTCAGATTAGTCAAGGTGGCATGGGCCGTGGTTGGTTCGGAGTACAGCGTGCCATCAAGCATGACGTCGTAGTGATTGATTCCCGAAGCTGAATCCAAGCTCGCCGACCAGCTCACAGCCACCGTCGAGGTCGTGGGCGTGCCGACGCTCATGCTCGCTGGTTGCGTAGGGTTGGTCAGGTCGGTATTGAGCGTCACGCTCTTGGTCGTCTCGTTGTCACGCTGTCCGGAGTTGTCGTGGGAGCTGTAGTAAAGGGTGTGGTTTCCCTCTGCGGCGGTGAGCGTCGACGTGTAGCTCGACCATGCGCCGGCAGCTGAGATCCAGCTGTAGTACGTCGTCGCAGCAACCGTACTCGGCGTCGAAGCCAAGGCTACTGTCGGTGCCGAGATGTACCAGCCGTTTGCACCGTTGGGCAGTGTCGGCGTGACGGTGCGTTGCGTTGAGAGAGGAGTGCGGACGACGTCGACTGTCGTGAACGCCACCCCCGTGCTTGCAGAGGAGGCGAGGCCGGCGTTGTCCACCGCGACCACGGTCACGCTATAGGTGTTGTTTGGGCTGAGTTGCGACAGCGCGGTAGACGTAGAAGATGTCGTCGCAGCGAACGTACCGTTGAGCAAGACCTCGTAGCGGTTCACTCCCGAGGCGCTGTCCGCGCTTGCGGACCAGGAGACGGTGGCGGTAGAGGTCCCGATCGTGCTCACGGCCACTGCGGTCGGTGTCGATGGTGCGGAAGTGTCGGTCTTGATCGAGAACTGGTGCTCCGACTCGGTGGTGCGGACTCCGGTGCTGTCGCTGGCGTAGTACCACAGCGTGTGCGACCCCTGAAGCGCCGCAAACGATCCGGTGTATGTCGTCTCGCTGGCGGAGTCCCAGCGGTAGTGGATCGTCCCCCCTGTCGGAGTGGTCGTCAGAGAGATGGTGGGAACGCTGCTCACAAACCACGAGTCCACGCCGGTGGGAACTGCGGGTACGACGGAGATCGATGTCGCGTAGGGAGTGCGGACCAAGTCCAGCGTCGTGACTGTGAAGGGCGTCATCGGAAGTGAGGGCAGCCCCGCGTTGTCCACGGCAGTGATCGCAATCGAGTAGCTCGTGTTGGGAGTGAGGCCGGTCAGCGTCGTGCTCGTGCTTGCCGTGCTGGTGCTCAGAACTCCGCCGACGTAGACGTCGTAGCGTGCAATGCCGGAGACGCTGTCGATGCTGGGCGTCCAATAGATCGGCACCGTGGATGTCGTTGGCGTTCCTCCGCTCGCTGAGGCCGGGGTCGTCGGCGACGTGTAGTCGCCCTTGAACGCCGAAGAGCGCACAGCCTCTTGGTTGCCGCCCGGATCAATGGAGTAGTAGTAAACCGTGTTTTGGCCTTCGGGTGCGGGGAAGGGAGCGGTGTACTGAGCGAAGGGCCCGGTCGATGCCGTCCAGCTGTAGTAGGTCGTCGAGGTGACGCTGGGTGTCAGCGTGATCTGAGGTGCCGAGGTGTACCAGCCGTTTGTACCTGTGGGCGCAGGCGGTGCGGTTGTCAGCGTCGTAACCGGTGCGCTCTGGTTAGTGGTGCGTAGGATCGTGCCGCCGGCACCAACGATCCATCCGTGGTTCGCATCGACGAAGGCGACGCCGTACAGAGCGCTCGCGGTGCCGGGCAACTGCACAGTCCACGTGGACCCACCATTCTTGGTGCGCAGTACCGTGCCGGACGTCCCAACCGCCCAGCCGTTGCTGGAGTCGGCGAAGGCGACACCCCGCATCTGCAGGCTTGTTGGCGTCGTCTGACGAACCCACGTTGCGCCGCTGTCGGTAGTCTTGAGGATGATGCCGGAGTCTCCGGCGATGAAGCCCGTGGCCTGATTCGGTGAGGGCAGGAATGACACGGAGTAGAAATTGGACGTGGGGTTGGGAGTCCCGGCGACCGCCGCCCATGTTTGCCCGCGATTAGTCGTCTTGATGATGTTGGGAAAACCGGATGCGTAGGTCGCGACCGCGTAGGCGGTGGTCGAGCTGATCATGGAGACGTCGTTGATGTTCTGGGCCGTAGGTATGGTCGTCGGCGTCTGCCAAGTCGTGCCGCCGTCGATCGTGTAGCGGATCGTTCCCGCCACGCCTACCGTGATAGCCGTCTGCGAAGTGGCGCTGGATATGCCGTAGAGGATGTTGGACGTGTTCGAGGTCTGGGCGGTCCAAGTCCGCCCGTCCACAGTCTTCCTGATGGCGCCCGCCGTCCCCGCCATCCAACCGGTGGCCGAGTCCACCATCGACAGGTCGGACATGTTGCTCGTCGACCCCGATTTCTGCATTGCCCAGGACTGTCCGCTGTCCTTGGTGGTGAGCAACGCGCCGCTGTTGCCGATGATCCAGCCGGTGTTCACGTCGGTGAACTGGATACGGTTGAGGGTCTGTACGGTGCCAAACTGCGGGGCAGTCCACGTGGCGCCCGTGTTGACGGTCTTGCGGAGAGCCCCCGCATCGCCGACCAGGAAGCCGTTGTTACCCGTCGGGAAGTAGAGCCCGCGCACCGGTACGTTCGTTTCCGAGGTGTTCGTTGGCAGGCCGGCATTCTGAGCGGCCCATGTCGAGCCCCCGTTGGTGGTTGCCCTCAGCGTGCCGTACGCACCGCCGATCCACCCGTTGTTCACGTCAGTGAAGAACACGGAGTAAAGAGGCTGGGTGGTACCCGTCGCCGAGGTCAGACTTGTCCAGGTGCTGGTTCCTCCGTTGGTGGTCTTGAGCAGAGTGCCCGCGTTGCCGACGACCCAGACCGTGTTCGCACTCACGCCGCGTACCGCGTACAGGGTCTGAGTCGTTCCCGACGTGCTCGTGACCCACGTCGAGCCCCCGTTTGTGGTTCGCTTGATGTTGCCGTTCGCGCCCACCAAGAAGCCGTTGTTTGCGTCCGCGAACCAGATTCCGTTGATCGCCGTCTGGTTCATCCCGGAGGTTCCCGTGGCCCATGTCGCGCCACCGTTGGCGGTTACACGCAGCGTGCCGCCGGTACCGACCGCGTAGCCGTTGCTGGCATCCTTGAACCAGACCCCATTGAGTTGATTCGTCGTGCCGCTTGTTTGGGCCGTCCAGGTGGCACCGCCGTCTGCAGTACGGAAGATGGCTCCGGCATCGCCCACTGCCCAGCCGTTGGACGTATCCACGAACATTAAGCCGCGCAGCGTCCCAGTAGTCACAGAACGACTCGACCAAGTCACTCCCGCGTCGGCCGTGCGCAAGATCGTTCCGCTCGCGCCCACAGCCCACCCGAGGTTGGGATTGGCGAACCACGTCGCCTGAAGATTGGAGATGGTGCCCAGCATCTGCGAAGTCCAGTTGACGCCGCTGTTGGAGCTTGCGAGCATCGTGCCCCAGTCACCGACCGTGAACACGTGCGTGGCATCCGGCATCTGCACTCCGCGCAGCGCAGTCGTGCCCAGCAGGGCCGGAGTCTGATTCGACCAGGTAGTCCCGCCGTTGTTGGAGCGATAGACCGAGCCGTTGCCGGCGGTGATAGTCACCTGGGTGCCGTCGGAATTCACGGCGACGCCGTTAAGCGTCAGGCTCGTGCCTGTGGCCAGGCTCGTCCAGGTGGTGCCGTTCACCGTCTTGAGCACGACTGCCGTTGAGCCGTTCACGTTGCCCACCGCGTAGGCGATCGTCGTCCCCCGAGCGGCGGCGATAGCATTGAGGCCCACGGTCGTTCCCGAGGTCAGTGCTGTCCAAGTAACTCCGCCGTCGGTGGTCTTGAGGATTGTGCCTGATGCGCCGACCGCCCAGCCCACCGTCGAAGACGCCATTGTGGCGCCCATGAGCTGCACCGTGGATGCAGTTGTACCGTACGCCCACGTTGAGCCGGCATTCTTGGTATAGGCGATGGTGGAGGTCGTGGTGCCTCTGTCACCAACGCAGATAGCCGAAGTGGCGCTGTATGCCGCCACGGCGCGGTAGCTGATGGTCCCCAAACCCTGATTGGTCCAGGTGGTGCCACCGTCGGCCGTGTGTCTGATCGTTCCGTTCAGGCCGGTCACCCAGCCGTTGTTTGTGTCAGGGAACGCGGTGCCCAGGAGGTCTGTCTGAGTTCCGCAATCTTGTGCGCTCCAGCTCACGCCACCGTCGGCTGTCTTGAGTACGACGCCGCTGGTTCCGACTGCCCAGCCCGTGGTGGGAGTGGGGAAGCTCAACCCATACAGCGCGTTTCCCTGGGGAAGGGGATTTTGCCAGTACCAGCTTCTGTCCGCTGTGGGTCCTGTCGAGATGAATGCCGATGCCGACAAAGGGAGTAGGAGCAGCGCGGCGACCGCGGCAAAACCAACGCACAAGCGGCGCCGCGGCCTTTTGGCCGTGCGCTGCGGGCGTGTCGGCTGTGCACTCAAGCGGTCAATCAGACGCGTCAACCCACTCTCTGAGGCTCTCGAGTTCGTCACCTGAAGTGACGCTCGTAGAAACCCACCCTTACGCGCGCGCGGAGGCAACCAGTGCCCCCAGTGGCCCCACGGCGCTTTGCCAGATGTATAGCATACGCTGGCTAGAGCATATTCGCCTAGGTCAGATGCCAAATTTGGTGGTTCGATCCGGTGTTTTTCCGATGGATTTCACAACTGTTGCAAGTTGAGGTTCGGCTAGCCCGCTGTTTGCTCGGTTTCTGAGCGCAGCCCAAGACCCGCTGCAGCCTCTAACACCAGCAGTGCGGCAAGGCGCACAGTTCGGTGGTCGGGGGCGTCTAATGTGGCGTCGATTTCAGTGATGTCGATTCCACGTACGAGCGGCGAGCGCGCGAGTAGAAAGGCCAGCTGGCGCAGCTCGTCGGCCGAGATTCCGCCGGGCGCGGCGGACGGGCAGCCGGGGACAGCGGCGCGGTCGCAGACGTCCACGTCGATGTCGACGAAGACGGGGCGCCCGCCCGCGCCCGCAATTGCCAGCGCCTGCGATGAGACGTCGACGAGAGAGAGCACGCGCAGCTCATCGCGGCCTATCACTGTGATGCCAAGATCGTGTGCCCGCGAACTGTACGCCGCCGAGTTTGAGAAGTCGGCAATCCCAATCTGCACCACATTTACCCCTGCCAGTCCAGCCTCGACAAGGCGCCGCACCGGAGAACCGTTGTTGATGCCGTCGCGCAGGTCATGGTGAGCGTCGATGGTGATGAGCCCGACGTTGCCCAGCTCGCCCTCCGCCGGCCATAACCCCCGCATCACCGAGTGAGTGATCGAGTTGTCGCCGCCTAGTGCGATGAGCAGCTCGGCTGCCGAGGCGCGGGCGACCGCCTCAGCAACGCGCTTCTCGCCATCCGGGCCATCCGGGTCATCGACATCGCCAAAGTCGACCGCACACAACTGCGCGACGTCCACTCCCCGGCTCGCCGCGTACGTTGAGTACCGCAACAGGGCGTCTCGGACAGCAGCTGGAGTGGCGTGCGCGCCGGTCGGCGTAATCGAGGTGCGCCAGGCCGGCACGCCAAGAAGCGCGAGGTCACAGGGTGCGGCACTGTGCTTCTCGGCGGGGATGAACCAGGTGGCGGCGCGTGGCCACAGCGGGTCGTTTGGGAGGCTCGCATCGGTCACAGTGATCCTCGGCTTTCCGTTGGGCGCGTCGGTGCTCTACTGTGCTGGAGTAGATATTCCCGGCTGGACGCATCTAAACTGGCGCGGTCTCGCGAACAGCGGGACGAACCTATCCGTCTTCGCCGCAACGCTACCACCCTGCGGCGAGTTGTCGAGGGGGCACGTGTGCGAGCTGCTCATCCTGTGGTCGTCAGTACTGGTCCACTGAATCTAGAAGACGTCATCGCCGTTGCGCGTGGCTGCGAACGCGTTGAGCTCTCCGCGCAGTCAATCGCGGCAATCAATGAGTCGCGCCTCCACGTCGAGAAGCTCGCAAGTTCGGGGCTTCCCGTGTACGGCGTGAGCACGGGTTTTGGGGCGCTCGCGACTACCTACATCGAACCGTCGCAACGCCACCAGCTGCAGCGTTCCCTCATCCGCTCCCACGCTGCCGGAACCGGGCCGTGCGTCGAGACCGAAGTGGTTCGCGCGCTCATGCTGCTGCGTCTATCCACGCTTGCGAGCGGTCGGACTGGCGTGCGGCTCGACACTGCGTCAGCGTACGTGGACCTGCTCAACGCGCGTATCTCACCGTGCGTTCCTGAGTACGGCTCGCTGGGTTGCTCGGGCGACCTCGCGCCCTTGTCGGCATGCGCGCTCGCGATCATGGGCGAGGGCGAGGTGTTCGACGCGAGTGGCGTGAAGATGTCGGCCGCCGAGGCGCTCGCCAGCGCCGGTCTCACCCCCGTTGAGCTCGCCGAAAAGGAGGGGCTCGCGCTCATCAACGGCACCGACGGGATGCTGGGGATGCTCGTGCTCGCGCTTGCCGACTTGACGGCGCTGACGAAGGTCGCCGACGTCGCCGCGGCTATGAGCGTTGAGGCGCTGCTGGGGACCGATCGGGTCTTCTTGGCGAAGCTGCAGGCGCTTCGGCCGCAGTTGGGGCAGGCGGCAAGTGCGCGCAACATGACGCGGCTGCTTGCCGGAAGCGAAATCGTCGCATCGCACGCGGTCGACGACGTGCGCGTGCAGGACGCCTACTCGCTGCGATGCGCTCCGCAGGTCGCCGGTGCCGTTCGCGATACGCTCACACATGCCGAGACGGTCGCCGGTCGAGAGCTGGCTGCGACGATTGACAACCCGGTGGTGCTCTCCGACGGCAGCGTCGAGAGCAACGGCAACTTCCACGGTGCGCCGGTCGCCTACGTGCTCGACTTTCTCGCGATTGCCGCCGCTGATCTGGCCTCGATCGCCGAGCGCCGCACCGATCGGATGCTGGATACCCATCGCAGCAACGGTTTGCCGCCGTTCCTCGCGCACGACCCCGGAGTCGACTCGGGTCTGATGATCGCGCAGTACACGTCGGCTGGTATCGTGAGCGAGCTTAAGCGGCTTGCGGCACCGGCGAGTGTGGACTCGATTCCCTCCTCGGCAATGCAGGAAGACCACGTGTCGATGGGATGGAGCGCAGGCAGGAAGCTGCGCCGCAGCATCGACGGGCTGTCGCGCGTGCTCGCCATCGAGCTGCTGACGGCGGCCCGCGCGCTGGACTTCCGCGCGCCGCTGATCCCCGCGGCAGGCACCGGCGCTGCGCATGCGGTGATCCGCGAGGTCGTGGAGCCCGCCGGACCCGACCGCTGGCTCGCACCCGAGATCGATTCCGTACACGAGCTGGTGGTGAGCGGCGATCTGCTCGCGGCAGTGGAACGCGCCGTAGGCGACTTGGACTGAGACGCCGGCCAAGTAAGGGTGCGGTAAGGTTCGGGTATGGGCAATTCGCTACCGTTGCTGAGTTCTGCAGCGCACGAGCGAAATGACGGAGGAAGTACTCAAGTGAGTGGCAAGGAGACCGAGAGCAC
>Ga0194043_1001649_pt1 | contig 12480 bp, 8 predicted proteins | sample JunL4415m_MetaG_FD_161274 | JGI IMG/M metagenome (GOLD analysis project Ga0194043, IMG submission 161274) | Anoxic zone freshwater microbial communities from boreal shield lake in IISD Experimental Lakes Area, Ontario, Canada - Jun2016-L442-15m | ecosystem: Environmental > Aquatic > Freshwater >...
GCTCATATCTTCGCCGTAGACGACGGGCACGGGCGTGGCGAGGAGCATGTCGATGGAGGAGTACGCCTCGACATTGATACCCTCGAGACCCCAGTGCAGCCACGAGGTGACATTGCCGCTGATGGTACCGGCGGGGGCCAGCATGACGGGTTCTTCCTGCACACTGAAAAGGAACACGTCCTGCCCGAAGTCTATTTCTATTGGGGTCGGGCTCGCCGCGGTATCCCATGGCATCTTGTTATCCCACCACTCGGGAGCAAAGTCACCCATGGGGTCGTAGAAGTACACGAAGTAGTGACTGGGGGGGACGAGCGGCTCCGGGAGTCCCCAGCCCGAAGTCGGGTTGAGCTGGCCGATGTCGAACTCGCCTTCCGGCAGGGCGTTCAGGCCAACGCCGTCGCTGGTGACGGCGCGGAGGTCGGCGGTATCGCCCGCCTCAATGGCCTCGACCCAGGCGCCGAGATCCTTTGCCTGGTCGGTCCAGTCGCCGGTGACAGCGTCGGTGGGCTCGCTGCTGATGTAGAGATAGACCCCGACGCCCGAGATCGGGTCGCCGAAATCGTCTTCCACGAGGCCCCCGATGTGGCTGGCGCGGGTGAGGGCCTGAGTGGTCTCGGTGCTCTGGTTGTCGTTGACCGTGACGATGCCCACATTGCCGTCATCGAACATCGGATCCCAGGGCGACTCCTGGTCGTACCACTGACCGAGCCACTGGTTCTGGGGAGCCCAGTCGTCCTGGTACCAGAGGCGGTACATCGCGGGATTGATGCCGACGGGGACATTGAGGCTGAAATAGCCAGTCGTGTCCGTGTGCGCCGACCCCTTCGCCATGCTCAGGTCGATCGGTGAGAACTGACTGAAGCCTGGCCAAAGCAGCCATTCCAGCCAACTGACTGGTGAGTACGCCTCGAAGTCGACTGGCGGGATGTCTTCGATATCGAACGCATACACGCCGATGTTCTGAAGCGCCGGATTGCCCGTGTAATGCCAGGAATTCCCAGCAGTCACGGTGCCTTCGATGCTGCCTTGACCCGCCTGCGCGGCCGGGGCAGCGAACGCGGCGAGTGCGGCGATCAAGGCCAGGAGCAGAATGAACGCCCCTCCGCGCCACAACCGCCGCACACTTCCTGATCTGCACGAACTTGTCATCTCGATGAACCTCCTAGTCTCCTACGGTCCTGTTCACTTTACCTTGCCGCATACGACCATTCAATTGTCGACCCGGCTCGTCGCGGCATTGGCAGCGCACCCCTGCCCGACTCAGCGGCCGTCAGCCGAGGCTTTCGACGCCAACAAGGCGCTCCCTTCGTTTTGGGCCACTGGCTGGTAGCCAGGACCGAGCGCCGCTGCGGCGCCTGGACGCTGGGCTCGAGACACGCGACCTCCCCGTCGTTGACCTACTTCGGGGTATTCAATCACATCCCGCCGGGTCCTTCAAGAGGGCGTGAGACACTGGGGGCGACTCGGCGCTCGCCCCGCTGCGCCGCGGCGGCGCGCCGGCGGCCCCAGCCTCGCGGTTTCGCCGCCGCATGGCCGATTCCCGAACGTCGCGCGCGCCCATTACCGGCTCACCATCCCCTCTGTTCAGGCCGCGACCGGCAGTGACGCGGCAAGCGTCCGGGCTCAAAGCAGCTTCAGCCGCCGACCCCGGCCGGCGATCCGCGCCTCACGTTGGGGCGCGGCCCCCGAAGCGGCTGCCGCGGCGCCACGCTGCCGGCCGCGGCGCCGATCGCTGACCGGCGTCCTGGCGTCGGGGTGGCGACGCTCACGCCAGGCACGCCCGCCCACACGATGTCTATGGCGGGGCTCCGCGCCGCGACGCGCCCCGCGGCCGCGTAGGTGGTGGACCCCTGCTCGCCCGCCGGCGCCGGGGGCGAAGCGCCCGCACGAGGCGGGATCCCGGCCCGTACGCGGAAATGGGCGGGGCGCCTTGCGGCGCCCCGCCCACTGCAGCTGCCTTCGAGTGAAGGCGGTCGTGACTTACTTGGTGACGATCAGCGTCGAGCTACCACGCTTGGTCTGGACGTTGCCCGCCATGTCGACGGCGCCGACACGGATGTTGTACTTGCCGGGCGGGAGCGGCGGCGTGACCGTGAACCTTCTGGACTGGTCGGAGCCGGTCGCCACGTTGGCGTAGTGATGCGTGCTGATGGTCCTGCCGCCCAGCGTGCGGATCTGGATGACCGCGGTGGCGGACGGGGTGACAGCGGTGATGTTGAAGGTGATGGTCGGGTTCTTGCCGGACTTCGCCTTCGCGCTTTGAGCCGTGACGGTCGGCGGAGTGCTGGCGATCTTCACGACGATGGTCGCGTTAGCCGACTTGAGGCCGACGTTGTCGACGCCGCGGTAGGTCACGGTGATTACGCCGTTGCCACCTACCTCGGCATCCTCGCCCGAGGTCCAGGTTGTGCCGGCGTCGGTGCTCCACTCGGTGTGGGAGTAGCCGGAGCCGATATCGGTGCCGCTGAAGTTGACGACGCCGGGGCCCTTCTGCCAGTCACCGTTCTTGGGATCCATGGCGGTGACCACGGGGGCGGTGACGTCCATCTTGACGGTGCGGGTCTTGTAGCCCGACACGCTCGCCGGTAGATAGGGATGTCCGATCCAGGAGCCGATGGCCACACCCTGCTCAACGTTGCCCGGGTAGGGCGGGCGATTCGCGAGGTCGGATTTCGGCCAATTCAGCCAAGGCTCGGTGGTCGCGTTGTCGATCGAGAAGAAGTCGATGGTGTGCAGGTCGCCGGTAACGGCGGGCTTGCCGCCCAGCAGGGTGAGAGGCACCGCGGTATCGAACGCTGTGACCGGCGCTGTGGCGACGCTCGACAGCCACGGCGTGGCCAGGTCGACTCGATAGATGGTGACCTTCACGCCCGCGCCGGGAGCCTGGTCGGTGGCGGTAAGAGTGAAGGGCAGGGTGCCGTTGACCCAATCGGCGGGGCCGAAGCCGGCGGTGCCGAGAGTGGCCGGCGGACGCGTGTCGATCTTGACCGTGAGAGTGGTGTCCACGGAGGAGTTGCCGGCCATGTCGGTGGCGCGGTAGTTGAGCGCCCAGATGCCGTCGGTGCTGCTGTTGGGGTAGGTATTGATGGGGATGAAGACGGTGCCGGGGTTCTGGCTGAGCGGAGTCCACGTCGTCGGCAGCATACCCCACGGCAGCGGGCCGATCAGCGGATGCACGGCCGGGGACGGCCAACCAGGCACCTGATACTCGATGCCGGGAGGAGCGAGCTCGCTGTTGGGAGTGCCGGCCGACAGCGTGACGGTGAAGCCTCCCAGGAGCTGATGGCTCGTGTACCACAGACCGGTGGAATCGCTGGTGAGCACCGGCGCCTTGCCGTCGAACCAGATCCAGGCGCGGTTCCATGCCTCGAGGTTGCCGGCCACATCGACGGAGCGGTACCACAGGTACACGGGGCCTACGGGGGCGGTCTTGTTGATGAGCACAGTGGTGCCCTGAATGCCCTTGGCCGTGGAGGCGGGATAGAAGGTCGGGTACGTGCCGGAGTCGCCGATGATGTACTCGGTGTAGTTGACACCAGAGGCGACACCGTTGCCGCCGGTGTCGCTGGCGAGCAGAGTCACGGTGACGGGCTTGTTGGTCCACTTCATGTACTGGTCTGCACCAGCAGGGACGACCGAGCTGATGATGGTGCTGGGCGGCATGTTGTCGACGCCCGGAATGCCTTCTGCGAAGAACCAGTTGCGGGCGATGTCCTCGCCGAAGACGACGACCCTATACTCGGCCTTGAAGTTGACGACCGGCCGAATGGTGCCCGTGACGTGATACTTGAACGTGTCGAAGGCATCGACCGTGACGACGGGGTCGAGCTGCAGTGGGTTGACTGGCGGAACCCCGGCCCAGATCGACGGGTCGTACGGCTGCCAGGCGCCGAGGCCGTAGGGCTTCCACTGGATCTCGGCATCGGGGACGAGACCTGGGTGGAGGCCGCCGGCGACGCCGGAGCCGCCGCTGTCGGTGATCTGCGCGGTGAAGGGGATGGACCCGGTGTTCCAGACGGCGGCGCCGAAGTTGAACACCACGTTCGGAGCCTTGGTGTCGTAGCCGATGGAATCGAAGGATTCGCCCACCTGGCGAATACCGGCAACGCTGACGGCCCAGTGCTCCACGTCGTAGATGCCGTCATACGCGTAGATCGGCGTCGGGGCCGCCGGCCACGACGTTACTTCCAGACGCTCGACGGGAAGGCCGAGCGGACTGCCCCAAGGAGCCCAGGGGATGTCGCTGGCGTCCCACGGGACACCGTTGAAGGTGACTCTATAGAAGGTCGTGCCCATGGGCTGCCAGGGGAAGGCCTGGTCGAAATCGGCGTAGATCGTTCCGGCAGAGTAGAACGGCGGCTCGTTCAAGCGCGGCAGCAGCGCCCACGGAGCGCCACCGTTGGTCCAATTGACGTTACTGCGGCCCAGTTGGCCCGCCGGTGAGAAAGCGACCGTGGACACCGGAGGCATGGTGCCGATAAGCGTGACGTAGTCTGACTGCAGGATGACCACGGTCTCGGCCGGGGCGCTGTCGTCCGTGACCATGATGTCGACCGCATACCTGTGGAGGTCGGACGGGAGGGTCACGGGGATGCTCAAGTTGACCCAGTGCGTCACAGGGGGAGTGACGCTGACGGCGGCGCTCCAGGGGCCTCTGTACATGCTGAGGGTGTCGTCCCAGATGCGCCACTGGTACTTGGTGACCTTCCTGACGGGGACATTGGTGAGCGTGACATCGGCAGCCACGGTGATGTTCGGGCTCGTCGTGAACTCGGGGCCGTTGATCGTGACGGTACCAGTGTAGGTGACGACCGCGAGCGCGGATGCCGGCACGATCGCCAACACGAACAAGGCGAGCGCCAACGCAAGAAGGATGACGCCCTTCTTACTCCTTCGTTTCGTTTGCTGCATGTTACGACCTCCTGAGTGGTTCACTACGATGGCTTTCAGCCAAATTGACGTGGGATGATGCACCCACGGGGACGCATGTTTTTTTCACGACACGACCACCTCCAAGGCTTGCTTGCAGAGCCCTACCCGCCTGAGCCGGGGCCATGCATTGACCCGCTTCCGCGTTCTGCGCGCCGCTGCAAGGACGAGCACAACGCCCCCTCTGTTGATCACTCCACACAACTACACACTCTATAACGACCGGGGCACGGGAGTCCAGCAAGGCCCACGCCGCGAGTTGTGCGCATCTTGACTTGGGGGGTTCTCAAGGACGAACGACCTCCAGATCGGCTCTGTCAGGTGTCTCTCTACAACGCGAGCCACGACTTTCCTTCTCCGGCAGTAGCAGCCACCTCCCCGTTTTGTAGCCCTCTGTGCACGGTGGCGAGCGCACGATAAGGCCTGTGAGCCCCTCCACCGTGGTGACGTAGCACCTGCTGTCACGCCGACGGACGCCCGTGCGGGCACGTCCGTTGTGGCACTCTACCGTCTGCCCGCTCGCGGTGCAACACGAATCGGCCGATAACTTCATATCCGGCGGCGGCGAGGCGCGCGCCAGGGCGGCGGCGTGAGGGCGCGCGCGGCGGCGGCGGACGCGGCGGAGCCGCCGCCCTCGCGCGTGACCAAAGAAAGGCGAGGGGCCCGGCCTCTGACGCCGCGCCGGGCCCCTCGTGTACTCGTCACGCCCGCGGCCGTACGGCCGCCACAGGCGTGCTACCTGATGGCGTCGCGGCCGCGCTCGCCGGTACGCGTGCGCACGGCGTCGTCGACCGGGGTGACGAAGATCTTGCCCTCGCCGATCTGGTTGCTCTTGAGCGACGCGACGATGGCGCCGACGATGCGCTCCACGTCCTTCTCGAGCACGACCATCTCGACCTTCATCTTGGGGTGGAAGCGATACTCGCTGGCTTTGACCTGTTCGCCGCGGGTGAAGCCCTTCTGCACGCCGAAGCCCTTGACCTCGGCGACCGACATGCCCAGCACGCCCTCGACGGCCAGCGCCTCGGCGACCGTGTCGAGGTTGTAGGGCTGGATGTAGCACTCGATCTTCTTCATCGTGAAAGCTCCTTTTGATCGCTCAGATGGTCAGACGACGCCCTGGTCGAGCATCGAGTCGGCGACCTTGAGGAAGCCGGCGATGTTGGCGCCCGCCACGTAGTTGCCCTCGAATCCGTAGGCGGCCGAGGCCTCGATGCACTGCTTGTGGATGGCCTTCATGATGCCGTGCAGGCGCGCGTCCACTTCTTCACGCGTCCAGCTGAGGCGCAGGCTGTTCTGGCTCATCTCGAGGCCGGAGGTGGCCACGCCGCCGGCGTTGGCGGCCTTGCCGGGGCCGTAGAGGAGCTTCCGCGCGACGAAGAGGTTGACGCCCTCGGGGACCGTCGGCATGTTGGCGCCTTCGCTGACCAGATACACACCGTTGCCCACGAGGTTCTGCGCGTCCTTGGCGTTGACCTCGTTCTGCGTCGCGCAAGGGAAGGCGCACTCGGCCTCGTGGTCCCACAGCGGGTTGAAGTCTTTGCTGTCGTCGCGGGCCGTGAACACCGCGCCCGGGAACGTGTCGGCGTACTCGCCGATGCGGCCGCGCTTGACGTTCTTGAGCTCGAGCACGAAGGCGAGCTTGGCGCGGTCGATGCCGGCCTCGTCGTAAATGTAGCCCGACGAGTCGCTGAGGGTGACCGGCTTGCCACCGAGGTCGAGGATCTTCTCGGTGGCGTACTGGGCGACGTTGCCCGAGCCGCTGACGAGGCAGGTCTTGCCTTCGAGGGTTTCGTGGCGCGTGGCGAGCATCTCGGCGGCGAAGTACACGGCGCCGTAGCCGGTGGCCTCGGGGCGGATCAGGGAGCCGCCCCAGTTGAGGCCCTTGCCGGTGAGCACACCGACGAACTCGTTGCGCACGCGCTTGTACTGGCCGAACATGAAGCCGATCTCGCGGCCGCCCACGCCGATGTCGCCGGCGGGAACGTCGGTAAACTGGCCGATGTGGCGGCAGAGCTCGGTCATGAGGCTCTGGCAGAAGCGCATGACCTCGTTGTCGCTCTTGCCCTTGGGGTCGAAATCGGAGCCGCCCTTGCCGCCGCCCATGGGAAGCGTGGTGAGGGAGTTCTTGAACACCTGCTCGAAGGCGAGGAACTTGAGGAGGCCGAGGTAGACCGTGGGATGGAAGCGCATGCCGCCCTTGTAAGGGCCGATGGCGCTGTTCATCTCGATGCGGAAGCCGCGGTTGGTCTGCACCTCGCCCTTGTCGTCGATCCAGGGCACGCGGAACATGATGACGCGCTCAGGCTCGGCGATGCGCTCGAGGATCTTCTTCTCGCGGTAGATCGGGTGCTTGTCGATCACGACCTCGAGGGACTCCGCGACTTCCATCGCGGCCTGATGGAACTCAGGCTCGGCAGGGTTCTTGACCTTGAGCGCGGCCATGAATTCGTCAACGAATGTGCTCATGTAGTGCCCTCCACTAGGCGGTCCGGGTTAGGGTGCGCATGACTCCGGCGAATGCCGCGCGCGCCTGAGACGGGGGCGCGGGGCGCCCGGAGTATACGCTGCCGGGCGCCACCCCGCAGTCGCCATCCGGGCCAAACTTGCCCGCCACGCGTGGTCCAATTGGTACACTGTGGCGAGGTGGAGCGGCGTGGCGGGCACGGGCGGGCTGCGGCGGGCCGTCGCAAGCGGCCCGGCGCAGCCGTTCGGACATCGCCGGTCCTTGGACAAGAAGTACAAGTTGAAGGCCGATAGTTGGCTGGGCTTTAGCACTATTTGACGAAGCCCAGCCTCGCTCGTATAGTCAGAAGCACCGCACCGACCCACCGCGCGAGCGCTTCCGCGCGAAGACGCGCGCTCGCGCCCGGAAGGCCAGCCCAGCGCCCGCTGCCCAGGGCGCCAGGAAGGAGTTTCACGTATGGCTCTCAAGACGCCCCAGGAGTTCCGCCAGAGCATCGCCGATCTGCACCTGCGAATCTATATGTTCGGCGAGCTGATCGAAGACTACGTCGACCACCCCGTGATCCGCCCCAGCATCAACTGCATCGCCATGACTTACGAGCTGGCGCGCCTGCCGGAGTACGAGGACCTCATGCTCGCCACCAGTCACCTCACCGGCAAGAAGGTCAACCGCTTCACGCACATCCACCAGTCGACCCTCGACCTCAGCAAGAAGGTGAAGATGCAGCGCCTGCTGGGCCAGAAGACCGGCTCGTGCTTCCAGCGCTGCGTGGGCATGGACGCCATCAACGCCCTGTACTCCGTCACCTACGAGACCGACAAGGCCAAGGGCACCGACTATCACGAGCGCTTCAAGGAGTACGTCCGGTACCTGCAGGACAACGATCTCGTGGCCGACGGCGCCATGACCGATCCCAAGGGGGATCGCGGCCTGGCGCCCCACCAGCAGCCCGACCCCGACATGTACCTGCACATCGTCGAGCGCCGCGACGACGGCATCGTGGTGCGCGGCGCCAAGGCGCACCAGACGGGCGCCTGCAACTCGCACGAGATCATCGTCATGCCCACGGTGGCCATGCGCGCCGGCGACGAGGACTACGCCGTGAGCTTCAGCTGCCCGGCCAACGCCGAGGGCGTGTATTACATCTACGGCCGCCAGAGCTGCGACACACGCAAGCTCGAGGACAACGCGCTCGACGTCGGCAACGCCCAGTTCGGCGGGCAAGAAGCGCTCATGGTGTTCGACGACGTCTTCGTGCCCTGGGACCGCGTGTACCTGTGCGGCGAGATCGAATTCTCCGGGGCGCTCGTCGAGCGTTTCGCCGGCTTTCACCGGCAGAGCTACGGCGGCTGCAAGGTCGGCGTCGGCGACGTGCTCATCGGCGCCGCCGCCACAGCCGCCGACATGAACGGCGCCGCCAGGGCCAGCCACATCAAGGACAAGCTCATCGAGATGACGCATCTCAACGAGACCCTCTTCTCGTGCGGGCTGGCCTGCTCCTACGAGGGCGTCAAGATGCCGGCCGGCAACTTCCAGATCGACATGCTGCTGGCCAACGTGTGCAAGCAGAACGTCACGCGCTTCCCCTACGAGATCGCGCGGCTGGCCGAGGACATCGCCGGCGGCCTCATGGTCACAATGCCGTCGGCCCAGGACCTCGCCGACGAGAAGATCGGGCCCATCGTCGAGAAGTACCTCGTGGGCCAGTGCGACACCCCGGTGATCGACCGCCTGCGCATCCTGCGCCTCGTCGAGAACCTCACGCTGGGCACCGCGGCCGTCGGCTACCGCACCGAGAGCATGCACGGCGCGGGCTCGCCGCAGGCGCAGCGCATCATGATCGCGCGCCAGTCCAACATCGATCACAAGAAGGAGCTGGCCAAGGCGCTGGCCGGAGTGGGCAAGCCGTGGGACAAGGGCCGGGCCAAGGTCCCCACGGCGGTCGCCGCCGACTGACGATGACAGAAGGGCGACAGGCGGCGCCGAAGCCGCGGCGGCGCGTGAAGGTCGTGTACTGCGGGGGCTGTAACCCGCACATCGACCGCACCGCCGTGGCCGCGGAGCTGGCCGCCGGCGGGCTGACGGCCGGGCGGCCCGCCGCCGAGTCGGCCGCCGAGCTGGCCGCCGGGCCGGCCGCCGAGGCGGCCGCCGATTCGGCCGCCGACCCCGACGCCGGCACGGGGGCCACCGTACACCTCAGCGGGTGCCCCCGCGCCTGCGCCTCAGATCACCTGCTGGTGAGCGACGACCCCAGTGCCGTGGTCGTCGCCGGCGAGCTCGTCGATGGCGTCCCCACGCCGGCTCCCGAGCTCGCGCCCGCGATCACGCGAAAGCTCAAGGAGTAAACGGATGGACTGGAAGTCGGACTACGACGCCAAACGCACTTCACCGGCGGAGGCCATGAAGTGCGTGAAGTCGGGCGACCGCGTGGTGTTCGCGCACGCCTGCGGCGAGCCCCTCGAGCTGGTCGATGCGCTCGTCGCCCGCGCGGACGAACTGGAGCGCGTCGAGATCAACCACATGGTGGCCATGGGCAAGGGCGAGTACTGCAAGCCGGAGCTCGCCCGCTCCTTCTACCACAAGTCCCTGTTCGTGGGCGCCTCCACGCGCGCCGCCGTCAAGGATGGGCGCGGCGACTACGTGCCCGTGTTTTTCCACGAGATCCCCCGGCTGTTCGGCGAGGGCTACCTGACGCCCGACGTGGCGCTCATCCACGTGTCGCCGCCCGACGCGCACGGCTTCTGCTCGTTCGGCGTCTCGGTGGACTACACCAAGCCGGCCGCCGAGGCGGCCCGGACCGTGGTCGCGCAGGTGAACCCCAACATGCCGCGCACCCACGGCGACTCGTTCATCCACGTCGCTGCGATCGACCTCATCGTCGAGAGCGAGCAGCCCATCATCGAGCTGCAGCCGCCGCGCATCGGCCCCGTCGAGGAGGCTATCGGCAAGCACATCGCCGGCCTCGTCGCGGACGGCTCCTGCCTGCAGCTCGGCATCGGCGGCATCCCCGACGCCGTCCTGCTGTTCCTGCACGAGAAGAACGACCTCGGCATCCACAGCGAGATGTTCAGCGAGGGCGTCGTCGACCTTTACAACGAGGGCGTGATCACCAACCGCAACAAGAGCATCAACCGCGACAAGATGGTGGCCAACTTCCTCATGGGCACGCGCCGCCTCTACGACTTCGTCGATGACAACCCGGCCGTCAACATGTTCCCCGTGAACATCACCAACGACCCCTACCTGATCGGCCAGAACGACCGCGTGGTGGCCATCAACTCGGCGCTCCAGGTCGACCTCATGGGCCAGGTGGTGGCCGACACCATGGGCGCCGTGCAGTTCACCGGCATCGGCGGCCAGGTCGATTTTGTGCGCGGCGCCGCCCGCAGCAAAGGCGGCAAGGCGATCATCGCCTTGCCCTCCACAGCGAAGAAGGGCGCCGTATCGCGCCTCGTCGCCGCGCTCAGCCCCGGCACGGCGGTCACCACCATGCGCGCCGACGTCGACTACATCGTCACCGAGCACGGCGTCGCGCACCTGCGCGGCATGGGCCTGCGCGAGCGCGCCGAGGCGCTCATCGAGATCGCCGACCCGGCTTTCAGAGACCAGATCCGCGAGGAGGCGGCCACCGTTTACGGCCCCGGCCGCCTCACGAGTTAACACAACGGAGGAGAGACAAGCATGGATACCAAGATCCGCGTGCACAGGGCGCCCAAGACGCTCATCACGGGCAACGGCTGCGTCGCCCACATCGGCGCCGAGGCCACCAAGCTGCACGCCAAAAAGGTGCTCATCATCACCGATCCCGGCGTGGCCTGCACGGGCAGCATCGACAGCGTGGAGACCCCGCTGCTCGAGGCGGGCATCGAGGTCGGCATCTACGACAAGGCCGTCCCCGAACCGCCCATGGGCAGCGTCCACGAGATCGTCGACATCGCCAAGAAGGGCGAGTACGACCTCATCGTCGGCTTCGGCGGCGGCTCCGCCATCGACGTCGCCAAGGTGGTCGCCGTGCTCGCCCCCACCGACGACCGTCTCGAGGACTACGTGGGCGTCGACCAGGTGCCCCACAAGGGCCTGTCGTTCATCGCCGTGCCCACCACGGCCGGCACCGGCACCGAAGTCACGGCCATCGCCATCTTCAGCAACGAAAAGCTCAACGTGAAGCAGGGCGTCGTGAGCCCGCACCTCATCCCCAACATCGCCCTCGTCGACCCCGAGCTCACCTACAGCTGCCCGGCCGGCGTCACCGCCGCCAGCGGCATGGACGCCCTGATCCACAACATCGAGGCCTACATCTCGGTGAACGCCACGATGCACACGGACCCGCTCGCGGCGGAAGGCATCAAGCTCATCAGCAAGAGCATCCGCACCGCGGTGTTCGACGGCGGCAACGCCTGGGCGCGCCACAACATGGCCATCGGCTCGCTGCTCGGCGGCATCGCCTTCGGCAACGCCGGCGTGGGCGCCGTGCATGCCATGAGCTACCCCATCGGCGGCATGTTCCACGCGCCCCACGGCATCGCCAACAGCCTCATGCTCCCCTGGGTCATGGAGTACAACATGATCGCCTGCCCGCAGTTCTTCCGCGAGATCGGCGAGCTCATGGGCGAGAACATGGAAGGCCTCAGCGACCGCGAGGGCTGCGAGGTCACGCTGCAGGCGCTGCGCACGCTGGCCGACGACCTCGATGTGCCGCAGTATCTCAACGAAGTGGGCATCCCCGAGTCGGCGATCCCCGATCTGGTGAAGGGCGCCCTCACGCAGGCGCGCCTGTGGGCCAACAACCCGCGCAAGTTCACCGCCGAGGACATCGAGCAGGTCTACCGCAACATGGCCGTCAAGCCCGGCACCGAGCCGGTCGCGGAGAAGAAGCCGCCGGCGAAGAAGGCCGCCGCCAAGAAGTAAGCGCGAACGAGGGGCGGGCGGGGTGACTGCGCTTGTCACCCCGCCCGCCCTTCGCACGTACGCGTGCGGGTGGCCGCGCGGCGGAGCCGGGGCCGGGCACGCGCGGCGGAGCCGGGCGCCGCCGGGGCCGGGCACGCGCGGCGGGCGCCCGCGGCGGACGCCGCCGGGCGGGCCGG
>Ga0194043_1001654_pt1 | contig 12466 bp, 16 predicted proteins | sample JunL4415m_MetaG_FD_161274 | JGI IMG/M metagenome (GOLD analysis project Ga0194043, IMG submission 161274) | Anoxic zone freshwater microbial communities from boreal shield lake in IISD Experimental Lakes Area, Ontario, Canada - Jun2016-L442-15m | ecosystem: Environmental > Aquatic > Freshwater >...
ACCCCCGACACCAGCCGCCACCAACACGCACAGGATCCACAACCACCAGCCCCCGAGGCACCCGAAGTCCAACGAGCGTGAGCTGCACGGGCCGGCACCTGCGCCACGGACATCGCGAACGAGCGGGTGCAACTGCGCGCATTCGGCCGCTAGCCGCCACGCTGGAACGCTGCCCGGCCGGTTCCCTGGACGCGGTCGGCGTCGGCGTCGGACGCTGGACGCCCGGGTACTCACCCGCGCCGACCCTTGTGTCGCCAGGAACCCAGGCGGCGAGTCAGGAAACCTGTCCCGACCTGCTCGGGCCTCACTGCGTAGGAGCGTTACGGACACTCAGCGAAGCTGCTAATCGGGGGCTCGAACACTAAACGCAACCGCCCAGTCGTCTCTGTTTTCGTCATTGATCGTCAGCCGCCAGACGTAGCGCCCCGCGGGAACCGTCAGCGACGCAAGATTGAACGCGAGCGGAACATCGAGTGCCGCCCCCCGAAGGTGTCCGGCCGGCCGACCGACCTCAAACTCGCCCGAACCTCCGATGACCGCCGATTGACCGTCCGGCCCAAGGACATTGAGGGGACCGTCCTGCGTATGGAGTTCGAGCGTGTAGTTGATCTTCTGGTTAGCCTGATCCCACGGTACGTGCACCAGCACAGCGAGCGAGATGGGTGCTCCCGATGTCACCCACGAAATGCCACCGCCGCTGAGGAAGAGCTTACCTTCGGCCACCTGCGCGTGATCGCACAAGATCACCTCTGCTCGCACTTTGCAGACACCTTCAGATCTGGATTGGTGGCAGCTACGATTGGTTCCCCGCCACTCGTCAGACTCTCGGAGCCCTGGCTCAGAAGCTGCGGCACAGTCCAGTCAGAGCGGGAAAACAGCACAACGGGCCACTCGGCGTCAAACTCCTCAACAACAATGACGTCGGCGTCGTCGCCAAGTCCCAGCGCGAACTTGATCCCATCCTTGATAGGTAGATTCAGCTCGCCGTAGCTATCGGCCGCGACTGAATACCCTGGGACTTCCTCTGCTTCCGCCCACCACGTGGTGCCCTCGTTATGCACCAGCATTCGAACAGGGACGTTGGCAGTCACAGGCCTAGTATGCCGTTCGCTTCGTCTTCATCCAACCCGACGTCACGCGTGAGGATCTTCTTCACAAGGCCGGGCGGAATCGTCTGTTTGTCATGGAAGGCGAAGAGCAGCGGTGGATAAACGTCGGACCGCAGCTTCCTGTGTGAACCCCGCTGGTCAGTAACGGTGTAGCGCAAAGGAGGTCGTTGGAGAATCGCCAATAGCTGTCTGGCCTTCAAAAACGGCCAGTCGTTCCCCATAGTGCCGGCAATGATCTCTCGGGACCCAGTGCTCGCGGTCCGCTGTCCGATGTAGGGATAAACTGGCAAGCACACTGTTTCTGCGTGCCACCCAAGGGGATCAATGGCAGGCCGGTAAGTGCGGAGTTCCAACGGGTTGACCATCATCTGACCGTGACGTCGGCAGAACCCCTGAGAGTCGCCGACCTCCCGTCTGGTCCACACGTGCCGTGTCAGTCAGACGCCGGCGCCGTTGTCGTCGCTGGCCGAGGCTGCTCGACTTCGGCGGACTGCCGACCGGCGAGTACTCGAGGGCTCGTTGGCCTCCTCAGGACCCAGATGATCGTGGCGCTGACTGCGGCGGCCAGGACCATCAGAACGAGCATCGTGACGAAGCCCTCCCAGCTGTTGAGCCCGGGCGGTTCGGTGTTTGCGCCGTAGACTGCCGCGAGGTCGCCAGCGGTATGTCCGTCTTTAGCGACCCACCAGCGCTCGACGTTGTCGATCGCCTTCTCACGCAGGACGCCCACACCAGTGACCTCCCCAGCCGACCCGACCCGGGAGTAGCTGTGCCAGCAGACCACGACGAAGGTGGGGCCGATCAGGAACTCGATGGGTGCGAGCTCCAACGTCCCAACCAGACTGGTGGTGTCGTGGTCGGCGTCATCGAATGCGTGCGCCGCGATCGTCGACAAGCGCCGCACCTGCGGGTTGCTCACATCAAGGTCGGGCGCAGCATCTGGTTCGAGCAAATCCTCCACCAGGTCAAGAGTGAGCGATCCGCCGCACAATGGCTGAAGGACTGGCAGGACAGCCTCACCTGCTTGTTCCACCGGATAGATCTGCAGAAGTTGCACCGAGCCCGCACCGGTCGGACCGGGTTACGTTCGGGTCGGACAGCGGCGGTTCAACCACGAGTCCCACCTGATCGAGGGCGTCTGCCATGCGGGCGCGCAGCCCTGCCGTCAGGCGGGTCCCTCCGAACGTGGCTCCTCCGTGTCCGCCTCCCGCGTCGCGGGCCCAACTCGTGGGTTCTCGTCCAACATATCCACTCATCGGACCGTGGGTGCAGCCGATGATCCGTTCGCATGACAACCAACGGGAATGTGCACAACCTACGAGTAGCCGCGGAAGCGAATCACCGGCTCAATGCCTGCGCTGTCGAGAATGTCAGTGAGCAAAGACCACGCATCCACGCCAGTGGCTACTTCGCCCAGCAGCAGGAGCACGAGTGCTTGCCAGTCGTCAATCCTGTACGCGCTGGACGAGTCGACGAGGGGCCCGCCCTGAACAACCACAGCGTCCCCGGCCACCGTGACCGAAGTCCCCGCCGAAAGCGAATCGGCGGGAGCATCACTCGGCACCGACACCAGGGCTACGTCATTCGTGGAGCAGAACTCGGCGAAGGCTCCCCCGTCGTCGGTGAACCGCTCGTTGATCAACCACGCCAGCAGACGCACCGGGTCGGGCACATCCATTCCAGAGCCCATGCTGTCGCCGTCACCGAAATCCAGATACGCGAAGTGCAGTGTGTCATCGTCCAACCACCGGGCTTCTACCGAGAAATCCGGGGAGAAGATCGGACGATCGTAAGGCGACTGACCCAGCGAGATGCCTCTCCTATTGTTCATGACGTTCACAGTCGCCCAGGAAGCTCGCGATTGCAAACGCTGGAATCCGCGCGTCGGGCCCGCCCAGGCTGCGGAGGGCGAGGCGAGCTGCTGCACCCGACCGATCGAGTGGCGCGGCTTCGGCGTCCGTAGGGTCGACCGCGTGAGCCCGCAATCCGATTCGTTCGTCGTCGAGCCCGGCGACCAGGCGTCGTCTGTGATCATCCACGTCCCGCACGCGGCGACGTTCATCCCCGACCTGCTGTATGCCGGGTTCACACTGGACCGGAAAGACGTCGACGCTGAGGCAGTCTTGTTGGCCGACATCGAGACCGACCAGTTGGCAGCGGCCGCAGCCGACCTCAGTGGCGTGCGTCCGTGGCAGTTCGTGAACCGCACCAGCCGACTGGTCGTCGACCCTGAGCGCTTCGAAGACGACGCCCAGGAGAGCGCCGCTGCGTTTGGGCAGGGCGTGGTCTATGTGCGCACGGCAGACCGTCGGCAGTTGCGCAACGCTGGAACCGACCGCGAACCGCTGCTGGTGGACTACTACCGCCCGTATCACCGGGCATTCGACGATCTGGCCAGAAGCCTGCTGGCCGTACACGGCACCGTCACGGTGATCGACCTGCACAGCTACCCGTTGGTCCCGCTGCCCACCGAAATGGTGGGTCCCGGCGTCCAACGCCCGGATGTGTGCGTGGGTACCGACCCGTTCCACACCCCGGAAACGCTGGCAGTTGCGGCACGGACCGCCGTGACCTCTCACGGGCTGTCCGTGGGGTTGGACCAGCCCTATGTCGGGTGTTTCATCCCCAGCTTCGCCTACGGAATCGACCCGAGGGTACGTGGCGTGATGCTTGAGATCCGCCGCGACGTGTATACGGACGCACTCGGACGCTGGGACGTAACCCGGCCCCACCCGACGGCTCGCGTACTCGCTGACTTGGTCGGCGCAGCGACGCTCGACGCATTCGGGTAGGCCGTGGCCGCCGTTGAGACCGCACGCCCTACGAGCAGGTGAGCACTTCGCTGCTGCGAGTGAAACCGGCGATGGTTGGGGGCCGCGGTGCGTGCTGAGATTCGCTGAGTTCGCCAGCGCGACCACACCATAGCCCGGGCAGTCGAGGTTCCCTGGTCCCGGGCCTGAACACGCTCGCGGGGTTAAACGGCGCTGGCAAGAGCCAAGTACTGGCCGGGGTCCGCGCCGCGCTGTCCGGAGAGGAATGGTCCGACGGGAGGTCTGCCCAGACGAGTCGGACATGGTGTGCGGGGATGTGCTGCCGGTGCCTGTCGGCGGACTCGTAGCGGGCAACGAGCGCTGGCCGATCACCGTGGTGTCGTCAAACAACGATACAGACCTGAATCGGGCCACAACCGAGATTCTCGCCCAGACCGTCGTCAGCAGACTCATCGGCGATCAGATCGCGGCCAAGCGTGCCGTAGCCGTCGCCGCCATTCACCATGAACTCGACCGAGGTGACGGAGTAGGCCTGACCATCCTTTGCGATCGGCGTGCCATCGGCTTTGGTCACCGAAGTGATCCGCGAGCCCACCGGCTGGCTCGGGTCAAAGGCGAACCTGAACCCAGAGATCTGCGGGAAGCGGCCATCAGTCGGATACTTCGAGACACCATTCTCCAAGGCAAGCCAGAGGGATTCGCCGGTGACCGTTGTTGTCGCCACGTTGTTGCCTAATGAGAACACGGCGGTGCCGCCGCCATTGAGAATGACGAAGTCGGTGTTGTACTTGGCCCGCAGCGCGTCGGCGGCGAAATCGCCCATGGGGGTCTCGCCGGATCGTTCCACTGGAGGATTCCCGCCACGCGGGAAGGCGCCGCCGACCGAGCCGACCTTGGCATCCAACCTAGCGCCGAGTTGCTGTTTGTACTGGGCGACCATCCGTTCAACCCTCGGGTTCCCAGGGGTGCTGGAGAGCATCTCCTTGGTGACGAAGTCCACGCTTGACCCGATCACCCGGTTCGACGTGGTGTTCAGACACAGCACAGTGCGCGAATACGACTGGCCCGAGTTGGGGACCTGAACAACCGGTTTGCCGGCGATGATCGATGCGTACTGCAGATGGGAGTCACCGCCGAACACCAGGTCAACTCCCTTGACCAGCGGGATCGAATCCGGCAGTGGACCTGTGGCCCTACCATTCTCGGCCGCGTTCCATCCGCGATGCAGTAGGCCCACCACCAGCTGCGCGCCGTTGGCGCGGGCCTCGGCGATCGCCGCCTGCACTTTCGTATCGTCAATGGTCAGGATGCGACCGCCATCGGTCAGATTGGTCCGCGTGACACGCACCGCAAGGTCCGCCGTGTCAAGGCCGATGAATGCGACCTTGACCCGACCGGAATTCTTCACCACGACGGCAGAGGCATCCTTGGCCTTACCTTCGAGCATGTCCAATGGCCGGAAATCACTGCCCACCCATTCGAATGTCGACAGGTCTATCAGCTTGCGCAGGTGAGTGAGCGGACCGTCGAACTCGTGGTTCCCGAACGCGGAGACGTGCAGGCCCATGAGGTTCAGGGCTCGGATTGTCGGGATCTCTTCGAACTCGCTGGAGATCAGTGGGGATCCGCCGATGTTGTCGCCGGCAGAGCCGACAAAGGTGCTCTTGACCGCCTCTCGGTCCGAAGCGAATGCGGTGGCCAGTGTTGCTGCACCGATGCTCGTGGAGGTCGGCTCAATTGCGCCGTGGAAGTCGCTGATCTCCAGGAACTGCACGTTGCGGAAACCCGGGGTCGCCTTGACCGGCACCTGAACGGGCACGCCGACGCCGTCCGCTGAGAATCCGTAGTCGTTCACCGCCTGCACCATGGGCGTCACCGAGGAGGGACCCTTGACATACGGCATGACCGTTGAGGTGGCCGTCGCCGGTAGGGCCACCGGGCACGAGTCGGGGCCCGCGTGCACGACGTATCGACTGATCGGCGGGGTATGTCAAATGCAAACGCTTGTCAGGAAACACACGGGAGGATTCTCGCTGGTGGCCCGCCAGGAACGAAGCTCGACCGGGCTCCGGGGTCCGGCGCAGCCGATTCGTGCGCTGACTTCCCCACTCGTTGAGCGCACTGCGATGTCCCCCTCGGACGGCAGCGACTGCCACCGTGACGGTCACCACGCGGTGGCAACGGACACAGACTGGCCCTGACAAAAAGCGGCATTGACAGAGCGATCACGGTTCCGTTGGGGCTGGTGCGCGGCCTGGACATCTGGTCAGGAGGAGCAAAGGCAATACCCGCCGCCCACACGTTGGCGTACTTCACACTCTGGTAGGTCTTGGGCCAGTCACTGGCCTTCCACTCCTCGTACGGTTTCGGTGCATAGTCGGCATCGACCTTCATGAACCCACTGGGCGCAAAGACATCGCCCGTGACGTCTGCGTCGGCTTTGTCGAAAGCCTTAAGATCAGCTCCCCGGAACGGCGGCAACAACATGGCGAAATCAAAGTGCTGCTTGCCTGCTTTGAGGTTCGCGATGACCTCCTCGAAGGCCTTCGCGGTCGCCGTCGCATGTCCGGCGGTGCAGACCGACCAGGTGTGGCCACACCGGGCCTAGGCCCGGTGTGGCCCCAAAGTTCAGCTTCGGGCCAGTCGCATTGATGAGGTAGTCATATTCGAGTGTGCCGATCTGACCCTCGCGAGCGGGATCGGTGTAGCGCACGGTGACATGCGGGCGAGGCAAGTCCGCGCTGCCCTCAGCGTGCAACTCCGTCGCCAGTGCCTGGTGGAATTCGATGCCCTTTCGGGCATAGATCGGCCCGAGTGGGAAGGTCACTTGTTTCACGGTCATCTGGCCGACACCAACCCAGACGTTCGACGGAATCCAGTTCCACTTGGAGTTCGGCGCGACGACGACAACGTCATGCGCCTTACCAACCAAACGCCGCAAGTGCAACGCCGCAGCGTGGCTGGCGATGCCGGCCCCCAGAATCACAGTACGAGCCATCTAAGGGCGCGCGACGGTGTGGTTGGAGCGAGCGACATGCGGCCATGGTTCTCTGCGTTCGACGGCGGAACGTGACACATCTTATACCCCCAGGGGTATAGGATGTGTCACGTTGTCATACCCCAAAGCGAATGGACGGAACATGTGCCACCAAACCACCTGCCGCGGTTGCAAGAAGGTCACTTGGGCTGGCTGCGGCCGGCATAAGAACGAGGTCCTGCGCGGCGTCCCCAAGAATCAACGCTGCAGCTGCACACCAGCCGAGAAGGCCGCAGCAAACAAGGGCGGTCTCTTCGCCCGAATGTTCGGTGGCTGAGCCCGGACACCGGAACCTCGGGCCGTGAAAGCGCGGCCGGGCCGTGGCCGACGTCATCTCATGTGGCGTCTGCGAGGCGGCTCACAACGAACACTAGAGCGGATGAGCGGGACCCGACATGCAGTGTGCAGTCGTCTCGCATGGTCCCGCTGTGTCCGTGCCTTCCTGTGGAGGTCCACACGATCTCCATACGAAGGGCATGCCAATTGCACGAGCTCCAGCGACCCTTGATGTGAAGCCAGAGAGGTTCCACTGAAGGGCAGGATGAGCACGATGGCCATAACAGTCAGTTCAGCACTGGGAATCGATCGTGCGAGCACCTCTTCTGACGACGTGGCGGTGGGGCCATGGTCTGCCCTGCGACAGCCGGACGGTAGTGGCAGTCGTCGTGCCTCGCTCGTCGCTGCTGTTGGCGTGCTCGTGCTCGGTATCGCGGTCGCAATCACCGCCATCACGGCCTCGGTCCGCCCGGGTGGCACATTCGGGGAGTGGGCAGTCGCCGTTGGGATCGTCTCTGGGCTGGTGGGTACGTACTTGTGTTTGGTGTTGCTGTTGATGGTCGCCAGGGTGCCGTTTGTGGAGCGCACGGTCGGCCAGGACCGACTGGTTGCCTACCACCGGCGGTTGGCTCCGTGGGCCGTCGGGCTGATCGTGCTGCATGTGGTGGCGCTGGTGATCGGCTATGCCGAGACGAATCAGACGTCGTGGTGGAGCCAACTCGGGGACTTCGTTCTGACCTACCCCTGGATGATGCCCGCCGCCGCCGCATTTGCGGCTTTCATCATCTTGTCCTTGTCATCGATTCGGACGATCCGAAACGTGCTCCGCTACGAAACGTGGTGGGTTGCGCACACGTATTTCTACCTAGCGGTCGCCCTGTCAGTCGGGCACCAACTCGTAGACGGAAGACTCTTCACACAAGCTCCAGCGCTTCGTTTCGCGTGGATCGCCTTGTTCGCTGTCACCGCGATCGCTGTGCTGACCGGCCGTCTGCTGTTGCCGATCTGGGTCAGCTTCCGACACAAGCTTCGCGTTGCCTCGTGCGTAACCGAAACCGACGGCGTCGTGTCCGTGTACTTCACCGGCAGGAACCTGGACGCTTTCAAGGTTCGAGGCGGCCAGTTCTTCGAATGGCGTTTCCTCACCAGGCAATGGTGGTGGCAAGCTCACCCGTACTCGCTGTCAGCAAGCCCAGACGGCAAGATGCTCCGGATCACCGTGAAGAATCTCGGGGACCAGTCGGCATCGATTCCGATGCTTGCCCCGGGGACCCGAGTCGCGGTGGAAGGCCCCTACGGCGTGTTCACCACCCGGCCTGACCAGCAGTCGCATGTGACGTGTTTCGCCGCCGGATGCGGCATCGCACCGATCCGGGGCCTACTGGACGAGTTCCCCGCCGATACACAGGTGACATTGCTGTACCGGGTCTCCGGCGTCGTCACTGACGAGGTGCTGCTGCGCGATGAACTGGAAGTCGTATTCAGTACTCGACCCGCATGGAAACTGATCTACCTGCCGGGTTCTCGCCGGGACTATCAGTTCACGGCCGAGGCCCTGTCGCGGATGGTTCCGCACCTGGCCGACTCCGATGTCTATGTCTGTGGCGCCGACGAACTGGGCGAACACATCGAGACAGCGTGCAGGCAAGCCGGTACACCCAAGCACCGCATCCACCGAGAGTTGTTCGTGTTCTAAGGAGAGCATCATGCTTCGCGCCATTGCCGTCACTGCAAGCACGATCGTCGGCCTCACCGGCGTTGTCACTTACGCTCCGGCCGCCAGCCAACTAGGCGTCGCCGCTACCTCCGGTTCAGGTTGGGCAAACTCGGAATCTGTCAGCGCGGTTCCGGCGCCGACGCTGCCGGGTGCGACTGCGACCAGTGCGCCACCGGCGTCTGGATACCCCCTGACCGTCACCGGATCGCCGGTGTCCACCCAGTTCGGCGACATCCAAATCGCAATCAAAGTCAGCGAGACCCACGAGATCCTTGACATCGTCGCGGTCGCTTCCCCAGACGGGGACAGGACGTCAGCAGCGATCTCGGCCCGGGCAATCCCGGCCCTTGAACAAGAAGCACTCACCGCACAATCAGCCGACGTGTCGACCGTGTCAGGTGCCTCCTACACATCAGAGGCGTTCGCCGAATCACTGCAGTCTGCCATCTCCAAGGCGCAGCGGTCATGACCTGGGAACGGCGCACCCACTGGGAAGAAGTCTGGGGCACGGTCGTCACCTTCGAAGTGCGAGATCGTCACATCGAAGAGGAGTCGCTGCACAGCGCAACGAGCGAGGCGGTCGGTTTCCTTCACCATGTCGACGACGTGTTCTCGACCTACAAACCGACCTCCATCATCTCCCTGGTCCGCGCGGGTGTGCTGACAGAAACCGAGGCCCGGTCGCCGGACTACGTCGAGGTCGTCAAAGCTTGCCGAGACATGAAAGCGCTCACAGGCGGCAGGTTCGACCCATGGGCAGTTCCGGATGGGGTGGACTTCTCAGGATTCGTGAAAGGCTGGGCGGCCCAGGCGGTAGCGGCCATCTTCAAACAGCACGGGTTCGCCAACACGTCCATCAACGCCGCAGGTGACGTGTGGTGCGCCGGATTCCAGGCCCCAGAACACCCCTGGACGGTCGGGATCCAGCACCCATTCGACAACAACTCGATCATGAAGACCGTCCACGCATCTGATCAGGCTGTGTGCACCTCCGGTACGTACCGCAAGGGTTTCCACATCATCGACCCACGAACCCAAGGGCCCGCAACAAGTTCGATCGTGTCAGCCACAGTGCTAGGCCCAGCCGGAGGCACCGCCGATGCGCTCGCCTCAGCACTCGTGGTGAACGGCGTCGACGGACGAAGCTGGTTCGCGGGCCTTCCAGGATGGTCAGCGGTCATCGTCACCGACACCCACGAAGTCTTCACCTGGTAGGCGTGGTCTATGGAACCGTGAGCCATCGCAGGTGCTCGCGTGGACCGAGTAGTTCCAGTCGGCGCCACAGGATGCTGCCAGGGACGGCCTGGCTCGCGTGACAGTGAACCGCCTGCAACTGTCGAAGGCGATCAACTGTGACGATCAGGTCAATGTCGATCGGAGCATGTCCAATCATCGATGTTGACCCGAACTCCACCCCCAGCGATGCGCTCACGACCGATGGCAGCGTCCACCCGAGCACGCCGATCGTTCGCTGTTGTGCCGCGGCCACCGCCACTTCGGTTGCCCGCTGATGATCTGGGTGGCCGGTGACTCCGCTTGAGTCAAACGCCACAATCCCGTCGGGCTTCACTATGTCTGCGAAACGCCCGACCTCGGCGACCAGCACGTCCAGGCCGACATCCTCAAGGTGCCCGTCGGGATAGTCCCCGAGCCACGTGGAGGTGACCCCGAGGGCGTCCGCAGCGGCAACGAACTCTTGGCTGCGGATTGCCGAGAGGTCGCCGGCCCCCAAGGTCGATGCTTCCCCGCGGGTGAAGCACAGGACGCAGACTCGTGCTCCGCTGTCGATGAACGCAGACAGCACAGCACCGAGCCCAAAGGACTCATCGTCCGGGTGGGCCACCACTGCCAGGACCGACTTCCACTCAGGCAGGCCGCTATCGAGCATCGGACTCCTTCCAGACCGGGTGCAGTGGCACTAGCAAGCCGAGTCGGGTGTTCACACTCGCGATCAGGTGCCGCCCATCATGGTGGCCCCGCCCATGGCTTGCCACGAACCCATTCCACCGGCCAGGTCGTAGACCTGGGTGAACCCTGCTGCACTCATCTGAGCCAGGGCTTGACCGGAACGGTTCCCGCTGCGGCAGTACAACGCGTAGGGCACGTTCTTGTCCAGAGCGGCGATCTGGGATGAGAAGTTCGGATTCTCGAAGTCGATGTTCGTGGCTTGCGGCAGGTGGCCGGCGTTGAACTCGGCCGGGGTGCGTACGTCGAGCAGCACGGTTCCCGGCGCTTTGATTGCCGATGAGAACTCATTAGCTGACATGTGCTGTCCGCTGGACTGGTTGACGGCACCCATCGCCGGCGTGTTCGAAGTAGCGGTGGTGGACGAGCAAGCCGCTACGCCAACGATCGCCGACGCGGCTAGCGCGACCACGGCAATCCGGCGCGGCCACGCCTTGGAAGCAGGTGCACTCATGGAGACTCCTCGGGTAACGCTAGTGCGGACCGCGGTGACGCCGGGTCCGGGACTTGCCTACAGAACAATACCCCCAGGGGTATTGTTCCCGTGCGAGGTACAGATCTTCTTGGGGGTGTGGCTATCTCGCCAGCAGCAGGGCGATTGTGAAGGTGGTGCCGTGGACGCCGTCGGAGTCGGCGGTGAGGGTGAGTGTGTCGCCGGAACGGCAGTACTTGGCCGCGTTCGTCAGCACATTGCCGACGGCTTGCCCGAGCCGAACCGGGTCGGCCAGGTCGGCCAGATCGTTGACGATTCGGCCCATCCGCATCGACTGTTCATGCAGTCGCGCCATGACCTCCTGGTCCGGTTGCATGAGCCCGTCTCGCAACTCCTCCAGTTCGGCCTGCAGCACCGTCAGCGGGGTTCTCAGTTCGTGAGCGATGTCGGCTGCGAGGTTCCGCCGCGCGGTCTCGGTCCGGGCGACCTGATCCGCCGTGTGATCGAACGCGAGTCCCAGTTCGCCGATCTCACCCGGCCCGCTCACGCCCGATCGGGCCGTTCGATCACCGGTGGAGAAAGCCCGGGCGGCGCTGGTCAGACGCACCAGGGGCGCGCTGATCCGGCGGGACACGAACCACCCGACGATCACTGCGCCGATCACCGCGACGACGGTCGCGACGATGATCCACGTCCACGCCACGCCCCGACCGGTGGAGGTTTGGGACCCGAATCCCAACCGAACCTGACCAACAGTGGTGCCGTCGACCACCACCGGGGAGCTGACCGAGTTCAGCCCACCGCCCGCGCCGGGTCCCATGCCCATCCCGGCCTGTCCACCACCGGTTGCAGCGACCACGTCCCCGGCCGCATCGCTGACCTGCATCCGCGCCCCCGCCGAGGTCGCGATGACGGTGGCGGCGTTCAGCATCGATCACCAGTCGTCCCCCACCCAGGGACTCGGTCGCTGAAGAGGTTGCGCCGCCTTGACGCTTGAGCACATTGTCGATACGCAGCAGCAGTTCAGGCGGGCTCGCGATCAGGTAATTCAGCGCCTCGGCCCCCGTCCCCGTGGTCAGTACGCTGTGCCCGGCTCGTTCCAAGTACTTGCGCAGCAACTCGCGAATGTCCCGCTCATCTTCTACCACCAACACCGAC
>Ga0194043_1001656_pt1 | contig 12448 bp, 8 predicted proteins | sample JunL4415m_MetaG_FD_161274 | JGI IMG/M metagenome (GOLD analysis project Ga0194043, IMG submission 161274) | Anoxic zone freshwater microbial communities from boreal shield lake in IISD Experimental Lakes Area, Ontario, Canada - Jun2016-L442-15m | ecosystem: Environmental > Aquatic > Freshwater >...
GTACTTGCTGTACACATTCCGATTCCCACTCGAAGATCAAGGTGTCTTGGTCATCGGCCCCAACCGCGTGTTCTTGCGTTATATCGAGCGCGTGTTGCCGTCGCTTGGCGAGGCCGGGGTCGAGCAAGTTGTGCTTGCCGATCTCGTGCACGATGTCACGTGGGGCGGCCACGATGAGCCGCTGACTGCTCGCACTAAGGGCGATCTGCGCATGGCGATGGTCATCGACAAGGCAGTCACCGACCGCGAACGTCCGCTACGCGAAGACCTCGTGGTCGGATTCCGCACGGGCTATCTGCGCCTGCGCGAGCAAGAAACAACTCGCATTGTGCGCGCCGCTCAGCGCCGGTTCCGCCGTCACAACGCGGCCCGCCGTTGGGTCGAAGGCGAAGTGTGGGCCTCGATGGCCGCTACGTGGCGCGACGGCGAGGTCACCCCGGCGCAGGTGAAAGAAGGCGTTCGGCATATGCCTGAGGTGCGCCGAGCACTCGAGCGCATGTGGCCAGTGCTCACGCCCGCCGACTTGTTGCACGATCTGTTCGGCTCGAAGGCGTTGCTCAAACTTGCCGCAGGCAGCCAACTCAGCGAAGACGAATACCTGTCGCTGTATCGCCCGCGCGCCGAAGACATCAGCACGGTTCGCTGGAGCGACAACGACATCGCGCTGCTCGACGAAGCGCGCAACTACCTCGGGCAGCGTCCGGTCAAGGCTGGCGGCCCTGAAGAGACCGATGAAATCCGTACCTACGGCCACATCGTCATCGACGAAGTGCAAGATCTCACGCCGATGCAATTACGCATGGCGTCGCGTCGTTCCCTCAATGGTTCGATGACCGTTGTGGGCGACATTGCCCAGGCCACTGGTGCGCTTGCACCCAATAGTTGGGACGATGTCGTCAGGCACTTGCCCGACCGCAAGGGAAGCCGGGTTATCGGCCTCAGCGTGGGCTATCGAATTCCGGCACAGATCATGGAGATCGCCAACCGAGTGATGATGGCTGCAACGCCGTCGTTGCGGCCGCCAACAGCGGTGCGTCAGGGCGACGACGTGCCCGACTTCGTACACGTTCATTCGGCCGATGCACTTGGCGCAGCGGTGGCTGCAGAGACGGCTCGTCTCGTCAGCGAAATTGTCGACGGCAATATCGCAGTGGTTGCACCCGACCCAATGGTTGAGATGATTTCTTCGGCGCTCAGTGCGGCAAGCATCAAGCATGGCCGGGCCACGCGCACGGCACTCGATACGGGTGTCACGGTTGTTCCCGTCAGCGTGGTTAAGGGCCTCGAACTCGATGGTGTCATCGTGGTTGAGCCCGCCGCCATCGTGGCCGACGAAATGCAGGGCCTGCGGGCGCTGTACGTAGCGCTCACGCGCAGCACGCGCCGGCTCAGCATTGTGCATTCGCAGCCGTTGCCGCCCGCCATGGTTGGCGACGCCTAAGCCTGTTGGCGCTGGCCCCGCTCGGGGCCTGAACTAACCGAGGTAGCTCTTGGTGAGCGCAGTGAGATTTCGCACACAGCGGTCTGCATCGGCTGGCCGATTGAACTGCGTTCCCTTTGCACAGAGATCTACTGCCGCTGCAAATGTGTCTGCGATGTCTGCATCGGCAGCGGTTACCTCGGAGCGTGCAGCCGCCCACAGGTTGTTGATGAGCTGCATCTGATCGTTCTTGTCGCCAGCGCTGCCGATGAGATCGGAGAGCTTGCCGGCCTCGGCGACCAATCGTGGTAACAGTTCGGCAGCCGAACCCGTGGGCAATGTGGTGGTCACCGCCACTTTGGGAGCTTCGGTGATGGTGGTGTCGATGATGGTTTTGCCACACGACGAAAGACCGAACAGGGCGACGAGAGCAAGGCTGGTTTTGAACATCGTGGTCAGGCTAGGCAGTGACGAGGATGCGCGCGCTGGCGAATGCCCCGACATCGACGTGACTTCCGGCGATCTCGACAGTCATTGTGCCATCGGCTGAGGTAGCGGTAACCGTGCCGGCGCGACCGGGCAACAGCGCTGCGTTCTCAAGGAAGTCGAGCAGGCCCGGGGTGAACTCGAGTTCTTCGGGGATGCGACTCACGGTGAAGCCCTCGCCCACTGCAAGGTCGATGAGTCGGTGCGCGTCGGGCGCCAAGTATTCGCTGCCGGGGATGGGGTTTCCGTGTGGGCACGTGGTTGGACTGCCAAGCAAGCGGTCCATCGCGACCTCGACGTTGGTGCTCATCACGTGCTCCCAACGGCCAGCTTCGTGGTGGGCTTCGGCCCAAGACAAGCCAAGGATGTCGGTGAGGAAACGCTCGGCGAGCCGATGGCGGCGCACCACTTGCTGCGCCAACGTGGTGCCTGCAGCAGTGAGCCGAATGCTGGTGCCCGTGATGGTAATGAGTTCGTCGGCTTCGAGGCGGCGGATCATCTCTGAAACTGCGGGGCGGCTGACACCGAGTCGCTCGACGATGCGAGCCTGGATGACGTCGACGTCGTCTTCTTGCAGCTCAAAAATGCATTCGCAGTATTCCTCGAATGCGGGGTGGTGCTCACCGGAGCTAGGCATGGTGAGAGGCTACCTCTGATCGGGATTGCGAATGCCAACTGATGCGCTGTTCGATTCTTCGCCAAGCGTGAGCGCAGGGTAATCGTGCGTTCACGCTTCATAGAGGTATGCAATGCGTCGGCGCTGACTGACCGCTAACTGCGGCGCTTGCGTAACTGAGCGAGCCATTCCTCGGACTTGCGTAGGCGGCGCTCGAGTTGGTCGGTGGTTGCGCTGGGCACTGCGATCACGCTGGCAAGGCGGTTCATTTCGCCGTTGACCCGACCGTGGCTCCAGCCCGTGAAGTCGACCAGTCGCTTGGCCAGCACGGCGTTTCGCTCGCGGAGTTCTTCTTTGATTTCAAACACGCTGCGCCCGGAATCGGGACCCCACCCGGCGTCGGTAGGGATATCGGCGAGGTCGATTTCTAACAGCGGGTCGTCTTCGAAGTGTGGCTCGGGAAGTTCGGGTTCGTCGACACCAAGCTCGAACGGAATAGCGATGCCCGATGGCGTCATCGCATGAATCTGCATCCCGGTTGCAACCGCCGACAACACGCTGAACAACGACAGTTGTTCGGGCGGGAAATCTTGGGGTACTTCATCGAATGGCGCATCCTTTTCGGGATCGCCGGTTTCCATCAACTCGTCGCCGATCTCAAAGCGGCGCAACACGTGGCGGCGCGACTCCATGATCTGGAATGCATGCGAACGAAGGCGGGGGTCATCGGGCAAATAGACGAATGCCTTCTGCGATGGTTGCCCGGTTTGCCAGCGCACGAAACGACCAACGGCTTGGCGGAAGAACAACTCGGTAGAAACTGTGCTTGCGTACACGCCGATGCGTAGCCGGGGGATGTCGACGCCCTCGGACACCATGCGCACCGACACGAGCCACGGAGCATCGGATTCGGCAAACTCGGAGATCTTCTTCGATGCGCCTGGGTCGTCGCTGACCACCACGTCGGCTGGGGTGCCGAGGCGGGTCTTGATCAATCGGGCGATTGCGTGCGCATGCTCTTGATCCATTGCCATGACCAATCCGCCTGCGGAGGGCTGTTGATCGCGGATGTACATCAGGCGTTCGTGCGCCTGCTCGAGCACGTGTGGCAGCCACTCGCCATCGAGACTCAGAGCGGCACGTAACCGTTGGCTCATGCCGTCGCGGTCGAGCTCATCTTGGAACGATGCAGACAGCACGGATCCGTCGGGGGCGCTCCATTCCATGTTGCCGTCGATGCGAGGAAAGTAGACCGGCCGCACAACGCCGCCGTCGCGCAGCGCATCGCCATAGCCGTATTCGTAATCGGCGAAGGCTTGCCCGTCGTCGTAACGGACAAAAGGAATTGAGGCCGTGTCGCTGCGGAATGGTGTGCCGGACAGACACAGGCGTCGATACGCGCCCGAGAACGCGAGCCGCACCGAGTCGCCCCATGCGCGTTCGTCGCCGGCGTGGTGCAGCTCGTCGAGGATGACGAACGCGTCGTGGGCAACCCCCTTCAGCACATTTGCGGTGTCGCCGGTGGCTACTTGTTGAAAGGTGGTGACGATGCCATGAACGTCTTTAGCGATGCCACCGCCTGGGGTCCAGTCGGGATCGAGCTGCAGTCCGAGACGATGGGCGGCCAAGCTCCACTGCACCTTGAGGTGACTCGTTGGGGCAACAACCACCACCCGCCGACGCTGCTGCGATAAGGCCCAGCGGGCGCACGTAAGTGCGAAGGTGGTCTTGCCAGCTCCTGGCGTAGCGACCGCCAAAAAGTTGGGTTCGTCGTCGCTGAGGGCACTGAACGCATCGAACGCAGCGCGCTGCCAAGGGCGAAGTCGAACGGCTGTCATCGGCGCGGACGGAGGGCTGTCATTGAGTGTGCGAGTCTGTCGGCAACGGCGCGCAGATACAACGCAGCAGGGGAGAGCGGTGTGTGCCTGATGACCGATTGGCGCCCCTTGGGTAGGGTTGGCGCATGGCTGACCACGAGGTGCTGCAGCGTTTTTCGCCATCCGTTCGCGCGTGGTTCGCCAGTTCGTTTCCGGCGCCCACCACGCCCCAGGTGCAGGGCTGGCCCGCCATTGCCGACCGTCAGCACACCCTGATCTGTGCCCCAACCGGCAGCGGCAAGACATTGGCAGCGTTTTTGTCGAGCATCGATCGTTTGGTCACCACCCCGCTCCCCGAAAAAACCAGTCGCACCCGGGTGCTCTATATCTCGCCGCTGCGGGCCTTGGCGTTCGACGTCGAAAAGAACCTGCGCTCGCCACTGATGGGTATTCAGCTTGCGGCGGAGCGACTCGGTGAGCAATTTGTGCAGCCCGTGGTCGCCATGCGTACTGGCGATACCAGCGCCAAAGATCGTCAGGCACTCATTCGGCGCCCACCCGACCTGCTCATCACCACCCCCGAGAGCTTGTATCTCATGCTCACGTCGTCGGCGGCCAGCACGTTGGTCGGGGTCGAGACCGTGATCATCGACGAAATCCATGCGATGGCCACCACCAAACGAGGTGCGCACCTGATGCTGTCGCTTGAGCGCCTCGAAGAGATTACGGCGCAACCGCCGCAGCGAATCGGGCTCTCGGCCACCCAGCGCCCCCTCGAAGAAGTGGCGAGGTTCCTTGGCGGGTTCAGCGCGCCAGGCAAGCAGCGTCCGGTGACCATCATCGATTCGGGCATCCGCAAGACACTCGAAGTCGAGGTGGTGGTGCCGCTCGAAGACATGGGCACCATCGGTCAGGTGGGGGTTCCGGCCGATGCTGCGAATCACGCGAATCCACTCGACCGTCAGCGCGTCAGCATCTGGCCCAGCATTTATCCGCAGGTGCTCAAGCTGGTGTTGGAGCATCGCAGCACGATCATCTTTTGCAATGCCCGTCGCCAGGCCGAGCGCATGGCGGCCAAGCTCAACGAGGCCGCACAGCAGGCGGGCATTGGCGTCGATCCAGAAACTGGGTTACTCACCGAAGAACTCGTGAAGGCACACCATGGTTCGTTGGCTCGCGAACAACGTGTGGTCATCGAAGATCAACTCAAGCGCGGGGTGCTGCGCGCCATCGTGGCCACCAGCAGTCTCGAGCTTGGTATCGACATGGGTGCCGTCGACTTGGTGATTCAGATTGAGTCACCGGGTTCGGTGAGCCGTGGCTTGCAACGCATTGGCCGTGCGGGCCATCAGGTGGGCGAACCCAGCCGCGGCAAGTTGTTCCCGAAGCATCGTGGCGATCTGCTTGAAGCCGCTGTGGTCACGCGCCGAATGGTCGATGGCGACATCGAGACCACGCATTATTTGCGTAACCCTCTCGATGTCCTGGCGCAACAGATCGTGGCGCATACGGCCGCCGTTGGTGCCGATGTCTCGGTCGATTCATTGCGGGCGCTGGTACGTCGCTGTGCCAACTTCGCCGAACTCTCCGACGACCTGTTCAACAACACGCTCGATCTGCTCGCTGGCCGCTATCCCAGCGACGAGTTCAGCGAGTTGCGCCCGCGTGTGGTGTGGGATCGCATTAACGACACGGTCAGGGCGCGCGACGGTTCGAAACGGCTTGCGGTCACCAGCGGCGGCACGATTCCTGACCGTGGGCTCTTCGGAGTGTTCTTGCCTGATGGCACCCGAGTGGGCGAACTCGACGAAGAGATGGTCTACGAATCGCGGCCCGGTGAGACCTTCGTGCTTGGCGCGTCCACGTGGCGCATCGAAGACATCACGTTCGAACGCGTCACGGTCACGCCAGCACCTGGGCAGCCCGGCAAGATGCCGTTCTGGCACGGCGATCGGCAGGGCCGTCCGCTCGAGTTGGGCCGTGCCCTCGGCGCCTTTCAGCGCGAGATCAGGGCCATGCCCGAGATCGAAGCGGTGCAGCGTTTGCGCTCGCACTATGCGCTCGACGAGTTCGCTGCAGGCAACGTGGTGATGTATCTCGCCGAACAAGCCGAGGCCACCGGTGTCGTGCCCGACGATCGCACCGTGGTCGTCGAACGATTTCGCGATGAAATTGGCGACTGGCGGGTTTGCATTCTCAGCCCGTTCGGCACGCCCGTGCATGCCCCGTGGGCAATGGCGATCGAGCGTCGCCTCGCCGATCGATACGAGATGGCGGTCGAAACGATGTGGGGCGACGATGGCATCGTGATTCGTCTGCCCGAATCGGCCGATCAACTACCCATCGACGAGATGATGATCGACCCTGAGGACATCGACGAACTGTTGATGTCCACGCTTCCGCAGACATCGTTGTTCTCTGCTCGCTTTCGCGAATGTGCGGCGCGCGCACTGCTTCTGCCACGGCGCCGTCCCGATCGACGCACCCCGCTGTGGCAACAGCGTCAACGTGCGGCGGGCTTGCTGGCAGTGGCTGCGAAGTATCCAACGTTTCCGATTCTGCTCGAGACCAGCCGCGAGTGCTTGCAAGACGTATTCGATGTGCCGGCGCTGCGCGAAGTACTTGGTCAGTTGCGCAGTCGCGTGGTGCGCGTAGTCAGCGTCGACACCGCTAAGGCCTCGCCATTTGCGCAGAGCTTGCTGTTCAACTGGATCGCCGCGTACATGTACGAAGGCGATGCTCCATTAGCCGAGCGACGTGCGGCAGCGCTCGCTCTTGACCGCGACTTGCTGCGCGATCTGCTCGGCGCCGAAGAGTTGCGCGAACTCCTCGACGCCGGTGTTCTGGCCGATCTAGAACTCGAACTGCAATGTCTTACCGATGGCCGTCGGGCCCGTTCGGCCGACGAACTGCACGATGTGTTACGCCGGGTCGGCGATCTGTCTGCAGCCGATATCGACCTGCGCTGCGAAGCGTCGGCGGCGGCGTGGCTCGCATCGCTGCTCGCCGAGCGCCGCGTCATCGCTGTTCGCGTTGCAGACGAAGACCGCTTCATCGCTGCCGACGATGCGGCTCGCTATCGCGATGCGTTGGGCTGTGCGCTTCCGATGGGATTGCCGATTGCATTCACCGATCCGGTGCCACGACCGCTTGAAGACTTGATGCGGCGCTACGCCCGAACCCACGGCCCGTTTGTCACATCCGATGCGGCTCGTCGATTTGGCCTTTCGGTTGAGCGAGCCGCTGGCGCATTGAGCGCGCTCGAATCCGAAGAGCGCATTGTTCTCGGTGAGTTCAGGCCGGGCGGGATGACACGCGAATGGTGCGATGTCGATGTGCTCCGCCAGCTTCGACGACGCTCGCTGGCTTCGCTGCGACGCGAAGTCGAGCCTGTTGAACCCGAAGCCCTCGCCCGGTTTCTTGCGGTGTGGCATGGCATACCCAGCGAACGCAACAACGCCGATTCGCTCGTTGAGTCCATCGGGCTTTTGCAGGGCGCAGCGTTGGTTGCATCAACGCTCGAGACCGAGATTTTGCCGCTACGTGTTCGTGGCTATCGGTCGGCCGATCTCGACCAGCTGTGCACCAGCGGTGAGGTCGTGTGGGTTGGTGCGGGCGCAATCGGCTCGGGCGATGGTCGGGTGCGGCTGTACTTTGCCGATCAGATGCCAGCGCTTGCTGCGGGGCTTGAACCAATCGAATCCCCCGATGGTGAACTACATCACGCCATCCGTGCGCTGCTTCGCGATCGCGGCGCCAGCTTTTGGGGCCAGATCCGTGCAGCGAGTGCCACTGCTTCTGACACCGAGTTGCTCATCGCGCTTTGGGATTTGGTGTGGGCAGGTGAGGTCACCAACGACTCGTTGGCGCCAGTGCGCGCCCTCATCGGTTCGGGCGGTGCTGGTGTGCGGCCTCGCCGTTCTGCGGCCGTCTCAGCGAGCCAACGCGCACGGCCCAGGCCGGGTCGGCTCACCAAGATCGGTCCTCCAGCGGGCGCTGGCCGATGGAGCCTTGTGCAGTCGTTACTCACTTCGCAGCCCACCGCTACGGCGTCGGCCCACGCGGCGGCGATGCAGTTGCTCGAACGACACGGCGTGCTCACCCGTGAGGCCGTGGCGTCCGAGGGTGTAGTCGGCGGATTCAGCGCGGTGTACGGAGTGTTGAAGGTGCTCGAAGAGCGGGGTGCTGTGCGCCGTGGCTATTTCGTGAGCGGTCTTGGTGCTGCGCAGTTCAGCTTGCCCGGTGCCGTCGATCGGTTGCGTGCCCTGCGCGAAGGGCCCGATGCGCTGCACCCTGAGGCGCGGGCCGAACCGCTGCTGCTCGCTGCCACCGATCCGGCTCAGCCATATGGCGCAACGCTCGCGTGGCCTGTCACCGACCTACGCCCGGCTCGTTCGGCGGGCGCGCTGGTGGTGCTGTCGTCGGGCACGCCGCTGGCGTGGTTCGATCGACGCAGCCATCACCTGTTGTTGTTTCCTGCGGCCGACTCAAACGGCGCATGGGCCGATGCATTGGCATCGCTCATCAAAGATGGCAGGGCTCGAGTCGTCGAGGTGCGCAAGCTCAACGGCGGGCCGGTTCCGGCTGCCAGCGCCGCGATCAGCGAGCTGAAGCGCGTCGGATTCGTTGAGGGTTATCGGGGTCTGAGCCTGCGTCCCTAGATGCTCGGCTTACGGCGCGCAGGCCGGCCCATGCCATGTCGCTCACTTGGCGAGCGAGTAGGTCGGGATCGAAATCGGTGCCGTTGTCGACAAGGCGTCGGCTCGTGCCTTCGGCGATACCCACTAGGGCGTGCGCCAACGTGCGCTGGTGCTCGGGGTCGATGTCGGCGGCGATGAGTGGCTTGATCGACTCAGCAACCTGAGCCGTCACCTTGCGCACTGCATCGTTGAATTCGTCGTCGGCTTTGCCGCCTCCGCCGAAGAGCAACGAGAACGCGTCGTGGTCGTGAGCAACCCAACGGAAGTACGCCTGAAAGCCGAGCTCGGTGACATGCTTGCCACTTGTGGCTCCGGCTGTGGCGGTATAAATCGCCGTGAGCAGACGCTCGCCGACCGAGTCGAGCAGCGCCAGATACAGATCTCGCTTCGAGTCGAAGTGTTGATACAACACGGGCTTGGTCACGCCGGCTGCATCTGCCACGTCGTTCATCGAAGCGCCGTGGTAACCCTGCCGTGCGAAAACCTGCAGCGCCACGTCGAGCAGTTGCTCGCGGCGAGCTGAAGCGGGAAGACGGGTGGACATAGAGGTGACCACAGGGTAATCGTGGCGGCCCGCAATACTTCGAGCCGCCGATGGCTACAGGCCTCGGGCGATGTCGTCTTTTTCGGCGGCTTTCACCGCGTAGCCCACCACGATGGCGGGCGCTAGCAACACCGAGCCAATGACCATGCTGGTGGTGATGACAGTGACTTTGCTCTGTGAGAAACCGGTGGTGAGCGCCACGAAAAACATCACGACCGCTATTGCATAAAGCAAGTAGCCCACCCGAGTGGCGAGATGATTCCACTTTGCGATCTGAGCGCGCCGAGCGCGAATCGGATCGGTTGGAGACGAAGGTTGGTCGGGCGAAGTCATACAGTTCCCAGCATGGTAGAGCCGAGCGCGCGATGACAGTGCATCTCACATTCCACGATCGGGTTGCCCTGGTCACCATCGATCGCCCCGAGCGTCGCAACGCGGTCGACCACGAGACTCTTGTGGCGCTGCGGCAGGCGCAACTCGATGTGCTCGCCGCGAACGCTCGATGTCTGGTGCTTACGGGCGCCCCTCCGGCGTTTTGTGCGGGTGCCGATCTCAGTGGCGTCGAAAATGGCGAGTTCGTCAAAGCACTTGTGGCCGCGCTTCGCGGGTTTACCGAAATGCCCATCCCCACGATTGCGGCGATCGACGGTCCAGCGCTTGGGGCAGGCACACAGTTGGTGATTGCTTGTGACCTTCGTGTCGCAACCGAGCGCAGCGTGTTCGGAATCCCGGCCGCAAAGCTCGGTCTGGTTGTGGACCATTGGACGATCGAACGGTTGGCTCGCGAGATGGGTTGGTCGATTGCGCGGGCCATGTTGTTGGCCGCGCATACCTACCGCACCGAGCAGTTGCACGCCATTGGATCAGTGCACCGAATCGGCGGGCTCGACGACGCCCTCGCTTGGGCAGCCGAGTTGGCTGCGCTTGCTCCGCTGACCATCTCAAGCCACAAGTTGGCCCTCGAGCAATCGGCACCGTATCCGGCCTTCGACGAACTCTTCGAGCAAGCCCGCGATGCCGCATGGGCAAGCCACGATGCCGAAGAGGGTCGCACTGCGTTCTTAGAGAAGCGGCCTCCAAACTTTCTTGGGCGCTAACGCCTGCCGCGAATGCGCGGTGCGGGCTGCCTAGATGGCGGCTGGTAGCAGGCGGTTCACGTTCTCGAAGAAGAAGTACGCCACCACCACAAACGGCACAGCACCAGCCACGAACGCCAGCCACAGCTTGCGCTGACGCTTCGCGAGGCGGTACGAAGCGATGGCCACGCCGAGCAACACCAGGCCCCACAGGATCACCGGCAGGTAGGCGCTGGTGTCGGCAAACCAACCTTGGTTGAATGCGTCGGTTGGCGCCGCGAATGTGGAGGTCTTGTCGGGCACGGTGGTGGCAACGGGTGCCGCCGAGTCTGTGGGCAGCGTTGACACTGCGGCCGCGAGCGTGGTTGTGGTCACGGCTGGTTCGCCGCTGAGACCATCGGGCGACGAACTATCGGGTGGGGTCTGGCCGTAGAACAGCACGGCCTTACCCACGGGGGATGACCGCAGTAGGTCAAGGGTGGCGTGAATCACCAGACGCCGGCTTGAGGTGCCCACTGGCGTACACGTGATCAGCGTGAGCGTGGCCTTGTTCGGATCTGAGTCGGTGATGACGTGGTAGTCGTTTTTGCCCACCTCTTCAGAGCCAGTCACCACATAGACATAGGTGCCGCCCAAGATGGTGGTGATACCGATGTCATCGCCGGGTCTGAGCTTGTTGAGGTTATAGAACGGCTGGCCATACGTGGTGCGGTGCCCGGCGATGGCCGCGTTGCCCAGTTGGCCTGGAAATGGCGTGTTCGGGAAATGCCCCACGCCCTTGCGTAAATCGTGGATGCCTACGCCAGCCACCACATATTTGGTGAGGTTGATCGCTGGGATCTTGATGGCCGCAACCACCTCGCCCTCGGCGATGAGGTGCGGAAAGGGCTGATCCACAGGGCCGGTGATCGTTGGCGGCACGGGAATATTGGGGTCAGCGACAGCGATGGTGGTGGATGTCGTGGTGGTGCCTACGTCGTTGATGGCTGCCGTGAAGTCTTGGCCGAGCTGGTCCTGCGAACGGGCCTCTTGAATGCCGGTGCCCCACAGTTGGTAGCCAACAAAGGCGAACATCATCAAGCCGGTGGTGATGAGCGCCCGGCCTAGCTGGCCGATAGCCCACCGCCAATCGTGCGGATCTGGTGGACGATCCCAGCGACTGGGTCGAGCCCGGGCTGGCCGAGGCGTATCGCGCGTTGGCGAGGTGGTCTCGACCGCTGGCACATCGCTCGGCGCAGCTGCGGTTCGGTAGCGATCGTCGTCACTCACAGGGCGTGACGATAGCGGTGCCGCAGTCGAAACAAAGGCCACACCGCTGGGCGGGTGGGCATCAACCTCGCTAGCGTGGCCGTGCCTCATGGATCCTGTCGTGCACCTTTCCAACGCCGTTGCAGTCCTCGGTCAGTTTCCCGTACTGGCTGGGGTCAATCTCACCGTGAACCGCGGCGAGATCTTGCTGTTGCAGGGCCCGAACGGGGCCGGTAAGACCTCATTGCTCCGGCTGTGCGCTGGGCTGTTGCCGCTAGCGCGTGGCGAGGCCGTTCTGCTTGGTTGCGATCTGCGCACCCAGCGTGAGGCCGTGCGTAGCCGGGTCGGTCTGCTCGGCCACGCCAACGGCTTGTACGCCGATCTCACCGTTGCTGAAAACGTGCGGTTTTGGGGCGCCACCGTTGGCGCAAGTACGGCCGAGGTGCATGCAGCGTTGCAACGCATGGGCCTCGCACAGCGTCTCACCGATGTTGCCGTCAGTCGGCTCTCTGCTGGACAGAAACGCCGTACTGCGTTGGCC
>Ga0194043_1001659_pt1 | contig 12425 bp, 13 predicted proteins | sample JunL4415m_MetaG_FD_161274 | JGI IMG/M metagenome (GOLD analysis project Ga0194043, IMG submission 161274) | Anoxic zone freshwater microbial communities from boreal shield lake in IISD Experimental Lakes Area, Ontario, Canada - Jun2016-L442-15m | ecosystem: Environmental > Aquatic > Freshwater >...
AACTGAACCACAAGCGCCTCGCAGGCCTCACGAAGTCCGCTCCCTGACGGAGCGCAAAGGAGTGTCCGTCGCACTCGGATCTGATGCCTCTAGCGGACTGACTTGGAGTTGGCGTAGCCGATAATGGCTTCGGCGCCGATGAAGCGCTCGGTCTTGGTCTGGAACTGAGGCCTTAGATACCCCTCGACCAGACTGACAGTGTGCGCAAGCCGAGCCGCGGCCAAAGCCTCGACGACCGGGAGGAGCCTCTCGCGGGGAACGATTGGATCGAACATCAAACGACCAGCTGAGCAGTTGGTCGACCTCACGTCGATATCGTCGACATCAACTCGTCCATTGACCACTGCGCGCCCCTTTCTACTGTCGTGTGGGCAGATCTTCCATGCCACTATTCTAGCACGAACATACGTTCGTATCAAGGCCTCGGTGGTACGCCCCACCGGGGACTCTGGCCTCCGCGACCCCGGCTCGCGGGATCTGCGTGGGCGTCACAAGCTGTCTCACTGCGTCGGCATCCGTGTCTGTGCGCGCCTCCATGAGCAGGTCCTCGCGGCGCTCTGGGTAGCGCTCACGAAGAGGGGCCCACAGCAGCCCGGGCGTGGCGGAATCCCATGGCAGGCCCGGATCGAGCCGCAACTCACACACCGCCTCGGCGATCGGCGCGTTGCGGTAGCGCCTGGTCAAGTCGTCCCCCACTCTCCGATGCATGGACAGCATACCTCCCCGCGGGCTCTTGCGCCGAGGGCTCCCGCGGGGGGTAGTGCGCAAAGGGAAGATCTGCCGGGGCGCCTGAGCGAGGGGGATGGTCATGTGCCACGATTGCGTGTCCACGCGGAGTGCGCCTCCAGAGGAAGGATCCAGATGTACACGAGTGACCAGGCGCAGGAACCTGCCGTCCGCGAGTCGCAAGACCGGTTTGCCGCTTGGGTCGTGCCCCGCGGTGAGAACGGCCTGCAAAGGCTGGGAACGGTTTCGAGACAGGCGGATCGCAGAGTCCTCGTCAGCGACTGTGAGGCAGAAGAGGAGGTTGACGTAGCGCTCGAAGTGGCCGAACGCCTCGCGGCCACCCGCCAGGCACCCGTCACTCGCCTTGCGCAGCGAGGCGACGGTGGACGACCAGCTACGAGGTGAAGACGGGGTCATCCTCGGGGAGCAGGCCGCAGTATGCATACGCCTCGACAAGGCGGCTGAAATGGCGCAGGTCACCGGCGGCGTAGTTGCGGAAGACATCGTCGGGGTCATGTCGCTGTTCGAGGCTCTTGAAGCGCACAAGCTCGACGACCTCGTCGCGGGTGTAAATGTAGGTCTTGGTAGGCAGCATGGAACACCTCCTCAGTGTGCCTCTCCAGAGTAGCACGTCGCCGGCTGGCGGCAAGGTGGACATATGGCGGCGGCCGGGCGGCCCGAAGCCGCCCAGATCCACGCCGTGCACGCGGGCTTCGTGCGGCACGGCCGCGGCGGGTGCGGCGCGCCATGTCCGCCCTCTTGGCTGCTCCCAGATGGCACCTGGGCGACGGAGATGGTCATGTCGGCGTACTTCTGCTGGAGCGTCGTTTGGCGCACCTCCTTGGGAGAGGTGAAGCTTCCGCGCACGAGCCGGGATGACGCCTGCGCGGGCGGCCTCCGCCGGCCACGTCGCCGCCCTCGTCATCGGCGCCGGCGGCGCAAACGGTCCATCGAGGGATCGGTGACGGACGCCTGTCGGCCTCTGGTATCTTGATCGCTGGGTGCACAGCAGCGGACCATCAGTGGAAGAAGGACGGCGATGAAGTTCCTCGTGACAGTCGACAGGGATGAAGACGGGGCGTGGGTGGCCGAGTGCCCGGCCATCCTTGGGTGCGTCAGCCAAGGCGGCAGCAGGGAGGAGGCCGTCGAAAGCATCGGCGAAGCGATCGTGCTCTGCCTGGAAGCGCGCGCCGAAAGGGGCCTGCCTCTGACCATAGAGACCCGGCGGATCGAAGTGGCCATGTAGACGCCACCGCTTCCGGCTTTGAGCGGCCGCGAGGTCGTGCGGGTCTTCGCAACCCTGGGTTGCGCGCGGCGGCGCGGAAGTCACATCGTCCTGACGAAAGATGGCCACCTGGCCACGCTCTCCGTGCCGGACCATCGCAGTGTGGCCAAAGGCACTCCGCGGTCGCTGATCCGTGCCGCCAACGTGACCGTCGAGGGGCTCCTCGCGGCCCGCTGGACTCGCAGTCGGTGTCCAACGTCAGCTCGGCGGCGCTCATGGCCCCAGCACCGCCTCCAACGCCCCTCGGTCCAAATCGACGAGCTCCCGTCGCCCCGCCCAGAGCTTGGCGTGCTGGGGCAGCCGCGGGTAGATGGCCCGGGCGACGCTCAAGGTGCGCTTGCGGCGCCGGTCCCAGGTGCGGCTCTCGGCGATCTCTCGAAGTCGGCCGGCCACCGCGCCGGACCCACGGAACCGCTTTCGCCAACGGTCCAGGACGAACGTCCTCTCGGCAATGGTACCTACGACGACGATGCTCCCGGGCGCCGCCAAGGAGCTCCTGCTGATGCTGCCGTTCGCGCCGAACGGCCGCGGCACCGCGGCACTTCGCCGGGTACGACCTTCAGATAGAGGCCCTGCAGAAGACGCTGCGCGATCCGCAGGCCCCGCGGTAGCGGCCCCCGCCGGCCTGCGGCCGGCCCCCCCATGCGACACGCGTAGACAAACGTCCTCTGGGTAACGATCCCTGGGGGGGGTATGCTATAAACTGTCGGGTTACAGGGAAATCGCCTCAGGAGCCCTCCGGCGTTCTGCCCACGACCAGGTTGCGAGGAGCGTGGGCATCAAGGGCGAAGCGCAGGCGGGACAGAGCGGAGCCGAAATGGCGTCAAAAGTGACTACACTTTTTCCGGTGGGCGGCTCAAGCCCGTCCCTCGCGCGTCGATACGCGCAGTGTGGAGCAGGCGCGGACCTGACGGTCCGCGGACCCATTGGCTCCCCCAGGCCGGCGGGGAGGAGTGTGAGGCAATGAACACATCGGTACGCACCAGGCATGCTGCGCGTGGCTTCAGCATGGTCGAGCTGCTGATCACGATCATCATCGCGGGCATCGTCTTCGCCGGCATGGTGCCCCTCTTCGTGACTGTCCTCGGTAAGAACGCCGACGACAACATGCGCAACATCTCGGCCTTCCTCGCCCAGGACAAGGTCGAGCGCCTGCGCCAGCTTGACTACATGGAGATCACGCCAACGAACCTGAACAGCTCGACCTTCAAGAGCGGGCAGTTCGGCAACACGGTCCCCTACCAGACCGGCGCGGGCACCAAGAACTTCACCGTAAGCTACTCGGTGGCCACGCTCCCCAGCGACGCCACCTCGCTGACCGAGCAGTACAAGGAAGTGGCGGTCGATGTGTACTGGATCGGGCCCCCTCTGCCGGTCAAGCATGTGTATCAAGTAGCGCGTATCTACCGGCAGTACGCCGGCCCCAGCGTCAGTCTGGGTATCACTCCCGCGCCCGACGCGAACGGGGCGATCTTCGACCCGGCCTCCCCGAACTACGTCAAGCTGACCGCCACGGTCCCTGAGGCTTGGCGGGGCATCACCAATGGAGTGCCGGCCACAAGTAAGGTCACCTTCACAATCGCGCGCGACGGCATGGTGGGAGACAGCGCGGGAGACAGCCAGGACGTCCTCACCAGCGACATTACCACCAAGACCAACGGGAAGTTCAACACGTATCGGTACGTGGGCCTGGGCGTGTACGAGTTCACGTGGGTCGGCGCCGCCATCGCGCCCCTCGACCTCTACAAGTTCACCGTGGTCGCCTACGCGTCGGACGCCGGATCCGCCGGCGAGGAAACAGGTCTCTACGCCAGCCTGGAGTCGAATACTCCCGACCCCCCGACCGGCCTGGTGGCCGTGCCCGGGCCCCGGCCGAGGCAGGTGTCGCTGGAGTGGAATCCCTGCCCGGACGCCTTCTTCGACCATTTCGAGGTCTATCGATCGCTCGTCTCGAACAGTTTCGGTACCACCCCGCTCGTCACTATCACGGAGAACGAGAACCCGACGTACGTCGATGACATCGCCCGGACCTTGACCGGCGGAACGACGTACTACTACCGCCTCAAGGTCGTGACCAAGAAGGGGGCTACCTTCTATTCCAGCCTCCCGTGCGCCCAGGTTTGGGCCATCGCCCCAACATACGAGCTTGCCGACGACATCAAGCCCCCGTCGGCCTCGACACTCACCGCCACCAAGGTCGCCAATCAGCCGACGATCACCCTGACGTGGACCGCCTCGGTCGACAGCGCGGACACCACCAAGGTTCCGAACATTCCGGCGAGCGGCCTGGCCAACTATGCGATCTACCGCAGCGCCGACGGCACCACATGGGGCGCCGCCAGCACCTTCCCGTCGGGCTTGACGACCGCCGCCAGGAGCTGGACGGACGCGGCCGCCGGCTACGCCACGAAGTGGTACTACAAGATCGAGGCCTACGACAAGGCCGGTAACAAATCGACGAGCGCGGTCGTGAATGCCACGACCGATCCTGTTCCGCAGTACACCCTGACCGTGACGAACGCGAACAAGGACAAGGTCGCCTACGTGTGGGTGCGGAATATGGTCACCCCCTTCTACTACTACACCACCGGTGGAGCGACTTCCCTCACGCCCGCGGCTGTCGGCCAGAAGGTGGACAAGGGCAACAAGACCGCGAAGTTCACCCCGCTGCCCCCGGGTTCCTACCAGGTCTACGCCAACTTCAGCGGCACTTCCTACGTGAGCACGCCCGTGTTCTCGGCCACGGGGGCCGGCCCCTACGTCTGCACCGTCAAGTAGGAGCGGCTGCGAATGGTCAAGATGCTCCCCCCGAGAAGCAAACGCCAGGAGGGCTTGACGCTGGTCGAGCTGGTGGTCGGCATGGTCATCCTGGGCATCGTCTCGACGATGCTGTTCACGACCTGGTTCTCGCTCAGCCGCTCGTACGCCTACTCGGTCAACAGCAGCATCGCCCGCGATGACGCCCGCCAGGCGATCTCGCGCATGGAACGCGAGATCCGCGACGCTGAATCCAGCCCCATCACCAGCACACCGGCGATCATCGAGGCTCATCCGTACTGGATCTGCATGTTCACGACGTTCAACGACCCGAGCAGCTCCACTCCGGCTACAGATCCACACCTGGTTGCCTATCGCCTATACACCGACAACACGCTCTGGCGTTTCGAAGACACCGATGGCAGCGGGACGATTGGCGGCATCGTCATGGAGCCTGTGTCCGGCGCCTCTCCCAACGTGGGGGAGAAGACGACCGGCGAGGGCCGGATGCTGCTCTGTGGTTCGGTGGTGAACCTGGTCAATCCGGCGACCCCGCTCTTCATGTACAACTACTACTCGGCGTCGGGCGATCTGCTGAGCGTGGACGACGTGTCTTCCGCCAACAACCAGACGGCACGGATCGTCGCGGTGCAGACTCACCTGCGCGTCGACCTGAGCCCCACTCGCTCGCCCGTCTATACCGATTTCCTTGTCACCGCAACGCTGCGTAACTAGGAGGAGGGTCCGCAGATGAAACGCCAGTGCGACCAGAAAGGCAGCACGCTGCTCATCGTGCTCGGCGTCGTCGCGGCGCTGGCGATCATGGCCACGGCGCTCGTGACCCTCACCAGCAACGTGATGTCCAACACCGCGACGAATCGCGTGAACATCACGGCGTTCAACGCCTGTGAGAGCGCCATCGACACGACGATGCTGCAGCTCGGCAACTCGTGGCCGAATACCCTTGCGAAGAAGTACCAAACTTGGAGTCTTCAGACGCCCACTTCGCCGACGCCCTCTCCGATCCCGTCATTCGTCAGCGCGATGAAGAGCCAGAACGTGGAATGGCCGTCGCCGAAGCCCACCGCCCTGGGGCCGGCCATCAACGTCTGGGTCGGCGACAGCCCGCAGTCGCTCTTGGGGTGGGACGCCGACGGTGATGGCAAGTTGTACGTCGTCTCTCAGGCGTGCGTCGGCGACCGCCGCACCCGAGTCCAGGTCCAGGTCGAAATGTCGCAGGGTGGCATCGACTTCCCGCGCGGCGTCGACCTGTGGTGCGGCGGCAACCTGTGGGACAACGGCACCAACTACACTGATAACAACCTTAAGGTATCCGATGTCTCGCTCCCCCGGGTCAAGACCGCCACCTCTGGGCCGAACGCCATCCGCGCCTACATCGGCGGAACGCTCACTCTGGGAAGTGGAACCGCGGCCCCCGACTATGACAACCTCAGCGACTACCCCCCGGTCGTCACGTTGCCTTCAAGTACAGAAGGTGGTGTGTCGACCTGGAAGTCGCTCGAGAGCATCTTCTCGACATCGTTGGTCCAGCGGTGCATAGCCAAAGCCAAGGCCGACGGCACCTACTATACGACTCAGCCGCCGGTGGGCAGCATGAGCGGCTTCGTGGTGATCGATCTGTCGAACGGCAGCCCCACCTACACGGTTCCGGCGAACACCAAGATCACCATCACCAGCACCGTGACTCCTGTCAACAGCGAAACCGTGCCCGGCGTCCTGATCGTCCTCGGTGGTCCACCCGGCACGGTCACCCCGAACCTCACCTGCACTATGACCGGGGCGACCACGTACTACGGTGTGGTGTACACGACGGGCAATTTCCAGTCGTCCGCGGCGGGCACAGACCCCCACATCCGCGGTGCGGTCTTCGTCCAGGGCAACGTCACCTTCCTGGGCAAGGACCACTTCTACTATCACGATAATTGCATCCAGAATCTCGGCCTGCAGTTCTCGCTCACCTGCAAGCAGGTGGAGGGCACCTGGCGCGAGGTCAAGCCGCTGCCATAAGCGAGAGGCGGAGATTCGCTCAGGGCAGAGAGGGGCGGGCGGCCGAAGGGCCTCCCGCCCTTCTCTGCGTACGGGGCCGACGAGGCGGCCGCAGCGTCACGAAGTTTGATACTACTTAGAATACGCTGCCTTATGCGACAACAGCTTTGTGCAGCGGAGACTTATCTAATCCTGCGCACTGCCGATAGCCTCTGGTAGAGACGCACTACCCCAGCTATCGGGAGGCGGGAGCATGAACATGCATTCCCCGCGGGCCTGTCATCACGAAGCCGGCTTCAGCATCATCGAGCTGCTTGTCAGCATGGTGATCGCCGGCATCGCCTTCGGGGCTCTGGCGCCCGTGTTCGTGCAGGCTGCCAAGACAGGCAGCAATGACAAGGCTCGGGTGGTCGCTCTCAACATGGCTCAGCAGGCGGTGGAGGGCTGTCGGCGCCTGACCTTCGAGCAAGTGGTGTCGTCCACGTGGACGCAGGACGAAGAAACGGCGACGGGCGTGAAGCCCTTCACCGTGGACCGCACGGTGGTGGACCAGGCGGCTTCGCCCAGCGACGCGCGCATTGTGTCCAAGCTCCTGACCGTGACCGTGAGCTGGGCCCGGCCCTCGCCCGGAGGCTCCGCCGTACTCAAGACCGTCCTCTACCGGCAGTTCGCAGGGCCGCAGATCGTGGACTTCACCGTGGCGCCATGGGACGCGGTCAACGAGTGGATCACCGATTCGACGGTGCAGCTCACGGCGACCATCAACGCCGCGGACGTGGCCTCCATGACACCGGTGACGGTGGGCGGCACCACGCTTGCCGGGTACGTCGAGCTCATGATCACCTCGGTGAGCGGCGTGATCATCCCCACCATGCGGGTGCCGTACAACGCGAGCGCTCCATCGGTCCATACGGCCACCTGGCTGGTCCCCGGAGGCCCGGGCATCAGCGACGGGTACTGGACGTTCAAGGCCGTGGCATTCTCGGCGCAGAAATACCCGGGCAACTCGTGGGAGCTCGCCAAGCGCGTGGAATCGGGGCCGCCGGCCGCCGTGACGAACCTGCTGGCGACCGCCGGCGAGGACTGGGTGAGCCTCACGTGGTCGCCGTCGATCTCCAACGACCTCGACTCCTACGAGGTGTACCGCAGCGGCCCCGACGGCGTGCCGGTGCTCGTCAAGGGCGGTCCCGCGGCGTCCCCCAAGTTCGTCGCCACGGGGTTCACCGACTCGGGCCTCACCAAGGATGTGGACTACACCTACTCGGTGTACGCGGTCGACCAGGTCGCCAAAAAGAGCGTGGCCGTGACGGTGGCGGCGAGGACGGGCGCACAGGCGAGCGCGCAGCCCGTGCCGGCGACCGATCTCCAGGGCACGTACAGTGGTAGCACTGCCGTGCTGACGTGGACGGCCTCGCCCTCCGTGGGTGTCGCCGGCTACCGCGTGTTCAAGGACGGCGCCACAGACGTATGGGTGGCCACCGTGAGCGGGCCGTACTGCGATCTCGCGCAGGGCTACGAGTCCACCGCCTCGTACCAGGTGAAGCCCTACGCGGCGGGCAGCGTCCTCAGCCTCACGGCCTTCGCCGCGATCGTCCCCGGGCCGCCCTTGCAGGCCGTCGCCAACTACGGCGGCACGCCGTGGGTCAAGGTGGAGATCCCCGCAGAGGTCCTCTTCGAACTGAAGGTGATGAACAACGTGAAGAGCGGCAAGGAGGCCCTCATCACGCTCAAGTACCTCGGCCCCGAGGGCAAGAGCAGCGCAGTCGCCGTCAATCCCTCTCAGCGTGTCTCCTACAGCATCACCGAGTACAAGGCGGAGTGGGAGGACCTCACGGCGGGCGTCTACCAGTTCGGCTGGGAGGCGAATGGCATCAAGTCCGGCTCCCGACTGGTGATGCTGACGGCGCCCAAGGAGACCTACCAGGAGAAGTGCATCCCATGAGCAGGCAGCCGCGATCCAGGGGGCAGCGGGGGATCACCCTTTTCGAGCTGCTGGTGGCGATGTCCATCATGCTCGTGCTCTCGACGATGATCGTCACCACCTGGGTGGCGCTGACCGACGCCTACTCGTTCTCCTCGCGCAGCGACAAGCAGCGCGACCTCGCCCGCCAGGCGATCGACCGCATGGCGCGGGAGATCCGTGACGCCCAGCAACCCCCGGGCGGCACGAGCCCGGCCTTCGCCTACGCCTACCCGGACGAGGCGCGGCTCTACTCGACCTTCAACACGGCCGACGCCGCGAATCCCACGTCCGTCCCGCGGCTCACGCGCTTCATCTATCGCGTCACCAATGCGGCGTACGGCGTGGGCGCGGTCTACCGTGAGCTCCCCGGCGCGGACGGCGCCTTCGACACCGGCGACGACGTGTCGCGGCTCCTCCTCGCCAATGTGTGCAACGCGGGCGAGGGCAAGGACGTGTTCACCTACTGGTCGTACGACCCCGCCGACGGCGACCTGGCGCCGTCGCACGGCACGACGACGCTCGTCGATCCCTCACGCGTCGTCGAGGTGGGGGTCACGCTGCTCGTCGACCTCAACCCGGGCAAGGCGCCGAACTACATGGACCTGAGTACCAGAGTACAGCCGCGCAACGTGCGCGAGTTCTGAAGGAGAGGCGGGCCGATGCACATTCGGAATCCCGAGACGGGCGCGACGCTCATCTTCGTGGTCGGCGCCATCGCGGCGCTGGCGATCCTCTCCGCCGCCCTGGTCATGCTGAGCACCAACGTCATGCACAACACCGGCGCTCAGACCATGGAGGTCAAGGCGTTCAACGTCGCGGAGGCCGGGATCGACAGCGGCCAGCAGACGCTGTGGGCGGCTTGGCCGGGTCCCGGCGCGGCGACTCCGGCGGTGGACCCGGCGACCTTCGCCGCGCAGTTCCCGGCCGCCAAGTTCCCGGCGCCGGCGTCCGGACAGCTCATCGACGTCGCGTTCTACGACGACGACGGCGCGCCGCTGCCTAACCCGGGCATCGACCGGGCCGTACACGTGGACCAGAACGACAACGGCATCATGTGGATCGAGTCGCGCGGCGCCACCGGCAGCGGTTCGGCGCAGGTCATGGCGTGCGTGCAGAAGGTCGAGTACGACCTCCGCATCAGGAACGGCGTCGCCATCTTCAGCGGCGGCGACCTGGAGATCAAGGGCACCGGCAATCAGCCCGTCGTGGGCCTCGACCCGCCGGCAACCGCGGCGCAGGCCCTCGCCGTCGGCGACATCGACTTCAACGGCCAGGCCGACACGGAGACCGGCATCTGGCTCGAGCAGTACACGGCCACAACGCTCCAGGACGTCTTCCCCAGCGAGATCCTCATCAGCATCATTCAAGCGGGCAAGTCGTTCGCCAATTGGGGCGCATACACGTCGTGGAAAAGTAGCCATCCTGGTGTCGAACCGTTTGCCACCGACCCACGCATCATCATCATCGAGAACGGTGACGTGGACGCCAAGGACTTGCCCGACACCGATGTGGACCCCGCCACCGGGAGGGACACCGTGTGGAGCGAGGCGGACCCCGGCATTCTCGTGGTGCTGAACGGCGGCTTCAACCAGACCGGGCAGCACAAGACGATCTACGGCATCGTGTACGTGGTCAACGGGTTCGTGCTCGGCGGCAACGCGGAGGTGCACGGCATGGTGATCGCCGAGGGCTGGGGTAACCTGCACGGCACGCGTGCCGTGGACTACAACCAAAACGTGATCGACAACCTGCAGCGGCCGCTCACGCTGTCGGTGAAGCTCGTGCCCAACACCTGGAGGGAGCTGCAGCCGGCCGCGGCGCTCTGAAGGCAGAGCCACCGCCGCCTGACAAGACAACAGATATCCGTCTAGGCGCTTATCGAATCGCCCCGACCGCCGACACAAGAGGCGAGACATACCCTCGCTATGTCTACGTCGGAGGCGGAAACATGAACAGGTATTCCTGGCGGACCTGTTGTCGCGAAGCCGGCTTCAGCTTCGTCGAGCTGCTCGTCACCATGATCATCGCAGGCATCGTGTTCGCGGCGATGGTGCCGATGTTCGTCGGCGCCTCGCAGAAATCCTCGGGCGACAAGATGCGCAACATCGCGCTGAACGTCGCCCAGGATCGCATGGAGAAGATCCGCCAGCTCGACTACGACCAGATCACAAAGGCCAACCTCGAGTCTGCGACGTTCGCCGGAGGACAGTTCGGCAAGGAGTGGACCACCTACTCCAGCGGCGTTCCGAGGGTGTTCGATATCGCCTACGATCTGAAGAACGTCGGGGGCAGTGGCGCCTCACCGGCGTATGTGCGCGTGAAGGTCACCGTCACGTGGACCGCGCCGCCGCGCCCGGTGAAGCCCGTGGAACTGCAGACGTATGTCTCGCGGCAGTATGCGGGCCCGCAGATCACCAATCTCGAGCTGAGCCCTCTCAGCGGCACCGGAGAGATCGTCAGCGCGCCGCTCACGATCACCACGACCGTAGCGCCTGGCGACCGTGCGAGCACGGCCAAGGTCATGTTCTACATCTTCGGCGAGAACGGCATGCTGGTGAAGACGGCTGAGGTCAAGACCGGACAGGCGGGCAACGACTCCCCGGGCGTCTACACCTTCAGCTGGGATGCCGCGGGCGCCGGCGACGGCGAGTACAGCTTCCGCGCCCAGGCCTATCTCGCCAACGGCGACGTGGGCAACACGTGGGCGCGCACCGCCACGCTGAATCTCACCAACGGCCTTCTGCAAGCGACCGGCCTGACGATTGCCCCCGGTGACACCGTTATCGCGCTCTCCTGGAACAAGGTCATCTCGACCAAGCTCTCCCACTACGAGCTGTGGCGCGGGGACGCTTCCGGAGGAGAGACCAAGCTCGTGGACGACCTGACGTCCAACAGCCACATCGACACCGGCCTGACCAACAGCCACACTTACTACTACGTCGTGAAAGCGGTCAACATCGACGGCGATGGCGGCCCCCCCTCCAACGAAGTGTCCGGCTGGCCTGGCCCCCAGACCGACGTCACTCCACCTACGATGCCCGGTTCGTTCGCAGTGACGGCGTCGTATTACAGTGCGGTCCTCTCTTGGCTGCCCTCCACGGATCTGGTCCTGCCGGCCAGTGGAGTCGCAGGATACTACGTGTACCGCAGTGACAAGCCCACGGTAGCATTGACGACGCTGGGACCGAATGCGACTGGGTTGACCAATGAGATCGGCTGGGACACGACGTACAGCTACTCCGTACAGGCTTTCGACGGCGTCGGCCTGCTTTCGCCGAAGACGGCGACCATCCCGGTGACTACTGAGAAGACGCTTCACTACAAGTACGACCTCACCGTGTATGCGCCGAGATACACCGAGCTCCACGTGGTGGCGCTGTACCCGCCGTACACCGACGAAGGCACAAAGTCGGTGACCGTTACCTTGAACAAAGTTTGGAACGGGCTTCCGTATGGCAATTACCGGGTCACCGCCACGCTCAGCGGGTACCCTGTGAAGACCCAGGACAAGATGCACATGAGCGCAGATTCCGTGACCTTCGTGTTCCCATGATGCGCCCCGGCCCACGCGATAGAGCCAGGCGCCAAAACGGCATGACGCTCGTCGAGCTGCTCGTGGCCATGACCATTCTGTCGCTTCTTACGACAATGATCATTGGGACATGGATCTCGCTGCAGTCCTCGTAT
>Ga0194043_1001662_pt1 | contig 12414 bp, 11 predicted proteins | sample JunL4415m_MetaG_FD_161274 | JGI IMG/M metagenome (GOLD analysis project Ga0194043, IMG submission 161274) | Anoxic zone freshwater microbial communities from boreal shield lake in IISD Experimental Lakes Area, Ontario, Canada - Jun2016-L442-15m | ecosystem: Environmental > Aquatic > Freshwater >...
GCAGGTCAGGAAGGGGAGTTAGTGGGGACCTCTTTTCACATGCGTGTCACGCCCTTTATACGATATCGGACCATGGACATGGCTGTCAAGGGTCCTGATGTGTGCAATTCGTGCGATCGATCCGTCCAGCTCCTCGAACAGGTAACCGGGAGAAGCCACGAAGTGATTCTGACCGGAACAGGACGACGCATATCTATGACGGCAATAAACATGCACAATGACGTGTTCGACAATGTCAGGCAATTCCAATTCTATCAGGAAAAGCCTGGGGAAGTAGTGCTCAAGGTAATCCCCAAAGAGTCTTATAACGCGAACGATACAACAAGGATTCGCTACGAGTTGATGGAAAAATTAGGAGAGGACACGTCATTGGAAATTATCTTCGTGAACGAAATCCCAAGAACTAGCAAAGGGAAATTCAAATTTCTGGACCAGAAATTATCCACCACTGATATGAATCGGTGAAGTCGTTTTCTTGACCACCACAAAAGGCTCGTTGAGTTGTATCATAGTGTCCGTTTAAGGGGCCCCGGTTATATTTTCGATAACAAGTGAATTCCGTGTTCTTGATCTGTCAAGAACAAGAAAGTTTTTCAGTTTCTTGATGCGCGATCTGGGGGACAGAAACGTCAAATGAAGGTTTCCGTCGTCATCCCGTGCTTTAATGAAGCATCAACGATACAGCAGTTGGTCAGGTCTGTTAAGGCTTCTATTTTGGAAAATGAGAAGGAAATTATCTTAGTGGACGACTGCTCCACTGATGGAACGCGGGAGTTAATTGAAAGTGCTTTAAAGCCCGTGGTTGATCACGTCATTTACCATGAAAAGAACCAGGGCAAGGGAGCTGCCCTGAGATCTGGTTTTGCAGTTGCTACCGGTGATGTGATCATCATACAGGACGCTGACCTTGAATACGATCCCCAGGATTATAAGCAGCTTTTGAGACCGATTATCGAAAACAGGGCTGACGTGGTATACGGATCAAGGTTCGTCAGTGGACAGGCTCACAGGGTGTTGTTTTTCTGGCATTACGTGGGGAATAGGGTTCTCACCTTGCTGTCGAATATGTTTACAAACCTGAACCTGACAGACATGGAAACGTGCTATAAAGCATTCCGAAGGGAAATAATTCAGAAAATCCAAGTAGAGGAAGACCGGTTCGGTTTTGAACCGGAGATTACCGCCAAAATTGCAGCGCTGAATTGCCGGGTGTACGAGGTCGGTATTTCCTATTACGGCAGGACTTATGCTGAAGGAAAGAAAATCGACTGGAAAGATGGATTATGGGCTATTTGGTGCATACTGAAATATGGGGTGAGATGACCGATGCCATGGGCTTAGACTTGGTGGACGCCGCCTCAGGGTGCAGAAGTGCCGGATTCCGATACCCTAACAGAAATAATCGAACGCATAAGGCTCCGCTTCAAACCAGAGAAGATAATTATCTTATGTGGTTACGGTGCTGGAGAAGCTACGGAGTCGAGTGATCTGGATTTGCTCATCGTGGCCAAGACCGAACTCCCGGCGAAAGAACGGTTCCCGTCTGTAAGCCGGCTATTAGCAGATTATCACGTTGCCTTTGATGTCATCATGAAGACCCCGCAGGAGTATCAACGAAGCCGATCAGTGGTAAACCACATCGTTTATTTGGCAGACAAATATGGGAAGGTCGTCTACGAACGAAGCAGCCCTTGAAGCAGTAGATGTAGTATTTCAGTACACTCGACTCTAGGCTACGCCCAGTCCTTTAAAACTAAGTGTGCGACTTTTATATTAAATGCCGGGCTACCAGGAAATCTGTTCGTTTTACATCAGTTGTTTTCTAGCGCTCATTCTTGCTCTGGGAAAACCATACGTTTCTTTTTCAGCGGCCGACCCCTGATGCCTCAAAAACTCCCGGGTCTGGGGCGAAGCCATGGTGTCCTTGGAATGCAAACGTTTCGGAGCATAGGGCTCCGGGAATAGCTTGAACAAAAATCGGATTGGTCCAATTAACGCTGAACCAGTACAAGAAAGCCAAGCAATCGTGGGAAAAAGAAATTTTGGTCTAGACAGTTTGTGGCTGGTGATCTGCTATTGTTTTGTTATATCAGTCTTTTGGTTTTGCGATCTGACCCTATTCGGAACCAAGCCCAATTTTTTTGGAATCTTGTTCCTTGTTTTGGCTCCGCCGACATGCATAGTTTGGGGACGTATCTACTACAAAGCTTTCTCGATTGAAGAAGTTACAATTTTGACAGTTGAATCCTGTTTCGTAATCGGTTTTTGGTTGATAAGTTTGGTGCTAGGATTTGTTGTTTTCTGCTTACCGAGTACGACAAATGTGGTTGTATTGTTCACTGTCCTGTGCGTCGGAACATTTTCTTCATTGATTGTCAAAACCGAATTTATTCGACAAGTTAGTATTGGGGCTCGAAGCCTTCAACTCCTAACAATCGTCTGCCTGGCAGTGTCTCTATTGAGTCAGACGGGAATAATACAGAAAGTTGTTATCGGTAAGGAAATCATATTTCTTCCTTGGTCAGACTATTTCATTCATTCTTCGATGATTCAACGGATTTGCGAAGGCGCAATGTTGGGATCTTCGCAAGAATTTGCCATAATATATGGCATTCCAGCACCTATGTATCATTACCTTTCTTATATCTTTTCCTCAATTTTGCGCGGAGTAAGCAATCTGCCTTCCATAAATGTAGCCACTGCTTTCTGGCTTCCTTTCGGGGGATTGCTTTCCGGACTTGGCGCCTTTGTCTTTGGAAACTCGATGTGGGGAAAAAAGGAAGGGATTTTGTGCGCTCTTGCAATAACTCTGCTGCCAGATCCGTACTGGCTCGGCTGCGGTCTCGGCTATTTCAGCTACCATTGGCTAGGTCAGGTCGGACCAGCACATCTTTATGGAAACGCCATAGCTGCGGTTGGCCTCGGATTAATCGGCCAGGGAATAACCAAAGGGAATGCACGCATCATTCTCGCAGGGTTTATTCCAATAACCAGCTTAATTTTTTTTAAGGTCCATGTGTTCGTGGTTGTTTTCCCAGCAGCAAGTTTCTGGGCGATCTTGTCTTTTCCTCGTTTGGGCAAAATGCAAAGGTTGTTGGGAATACTCTGCCTCATGGTCGGATTAGGGCTTGCGGCATTACTTGCATGGTCCCTAAATTACATTTCCCTCGGCAAACCATGGGCAATCGAGTTTTTTCGGGATATTTTCCCCCACTCTGGTCAAGGCCAGCCTCATTTGCACACGACCATTTTTTGGCTTACGCAAAGAACTTCATTCATTCTGGATGATCTTGCAATTGGGACCGTTCTGACATGGCTTGGGGCTTTAGGACCTGTCCTTGTGCTATCGTTTATACTTACATGCTATCTCTGGAAAAAAGGCCTATTGAATTTCCGCGATGAGATCCCCTTCTTGTGTCTTTTTTTGTGGACAATCCTAATTTGGCAATGCCGGCTAATGCTAATAGGTTGGGAACGGTTGATGAATTTCACCATAGGCCATTTCACGTAGTGTACTACTTCTCGGCCATTTGGTTAACGGGTAGATTCTGTAATCTGGTTAAAGGAAGCGTTAATTACTTCTCAAAGAGGTCGTGGTTTGTCAGATCACGATTAGAATTGGTTTTGTGGGTTGTAAGTTTTTGTTTATTAATAATTCCTTTGCGATTAGGCTCAAGAGTTTTCAATGTTGGGCACTGGACTTCTAGGCTGCAACACTTTAAGGTTGATACTGGTTTGTGGAAAGCGGCAGAATTTATTCGAGATAATGGCATATTAGGAGATGTAGTGCTCGATTCGTCTGAGGACAATTATTTTAATGTTGTGTGTGGCATTAGCGAGAGACGATTGTTTCTATCCCATCCCTATCTTAGAAGGATTTCAGAAAAGAGTCCAGATTTTGGATTAATCAAGAAAAGACAAGAAGTTCACAATGCTCTTAAAGAATGCGTTTCCGAAGAATGCATTATTAGAATTGCAAGGACAAATAATATTCGCTGGTACCTGTTGCACCCTGGAGAAAAAATCTTCTGGTCTGATGAAGCTCAAAGACAATATGTTTTTGAATCCGATGGTTATAGAGTTTTTGACATGTGTCGTTGGGGATTATAATTCATGATTTGTAAATCAAGCCGTAAATTGTGTCAGTTACATACTCTTGCTCTCCGGCTGACATTCTTGGATAAAGCGGAAGAATTAGAACTTCTTTTAACGCTTTCTCGGTATTCGGGAGAATCAGGTCTGGGTAGATCGATCTATAGAGAGGTTGCACGTGGCAGGCCATGTATGCCGGACGACATGAGATGCCTGCATCCAGGAGATGTTGGGCTAGTGAATTTCTGGTAATCGGGCTGTCGGCATCTATGCGTATGGCGTATGTTTGCCAGTTGTGTTGAGCGTATGCCGGAACCTTCGGGGTAATTATACAGGGAATTTTTGAAAACTCTTCATTATATAATTCAGCCCGTTTTCGACGCTCAAACAGTATATCGTCCAGCGCTTTCATCTGTACCACCCCTAAAGCTCCCTGCAGGTTTGTCATTCTAAAATTATATCCCACCTCCCGAAACTCCTCCGCCAACAGCGCCTCAACTGTTCCTGCCTTATGTTTGATAATACCAGACACCGACCCGCCATGATTAATCAGAACACGAGCCTGTTGCGAGATATCTGAATCGTCTGTCAACAACATCCCGCCTTCGCCTGTAGTGATTACTTTCCGAGGGTGAAAACTGAAACATGTAAGATTGCCCAGGCTTCCTATTGCCTTCCCCTCATATTGACTACCTATGGCGCAGGCCGCGTCTTCAACGACCGCCAACCCATGGCGAAGCGCTATCTCGTTTACACGATCCATGTCCGCCGGCAAGCCGAACTGGTGGACAGGGATAATAGCCTTGGTACAAGGTGTAATAGCTACCTCTATCAGTTCTGGGGCAATGTTGAAGGTTGATAAATCGATATCAACGAATACAGGAATCGCTCCTACCATGCGCACAACGTTAGCTGTTGCGATCCAAGTGTAGGATGGAATAATCACCTCATCACCCGCTCCAACGCCTTGCAACAAAAGACCAACATGAAGAGCGGTTGTACAACTAGTGCATGCAACAGCGTGTTTGACTCCCACGTATTGGGCGACAGAATCTTCAAAGTCCGTGACGTATGACCCTTGGGTCAACCATTCTGAATCAAGAACATCTGATAAAGTTTGTAGCTCTTCCCCGTGGAAATATGGGCGCGTCAATGGCAGATTAAGAGATTTCATTTTGGGTCTCGATTTCACTCCAACCTTGTTGAGAGGTCTCCTGATACATATTCAGAGTAGGTCGTTCATTTTGAATATTCTTTATCGAAGCCAAGTTGTTCCATAATAACGTACATGGGGCGCTTTTTGGCCTGTTCCATTCCTCTCCATAAATATTCTCCTAGTATACCAAGCGTTATCATTTGGATACCGCCAAGGAAAAGAACAGCCACCATAACCGAAGGCCATCCTGTTTCTCCGAGACCGAAGAACAGTCGGCGAATGAATATAAAAAGACCATACAGGAAGCTCGTCAGGCATACCGTGATGCCAACATAGGACGTGATGCGAATGGGTAAATACGAAAAAGACACAATGCCGTCAACGGCCTTTTTGATACGTTTGGCCAAAGACCATTTGGAAGCCCCCGAATGACGACCTTTGCGATTGTAATGTACTTGAGTCTGACGAAACCCGAGCCACACTATCATCCCAGTGACAAGATGGTTGAGTTCGTGAAATTTCCTAAAAGCATCCAATACACGACGATCTACGAGACCAAAATCCATCCCTGAAGCAGGATAATTGGGTAGGCCTATACGACGTAAAAGCCCATAGAAAGCTGATGCCAGTATTTTTGTAAGGAGCGGATCATCTCTAGATTGCCTAACTGCCCATACCACATGAAAACCCTCCCGCCATCTCTCTACCAGATCTGGTATCAAATCAGGAGGGTCTTGAAGATCTACTGAAATCATTATTGCAAAATCACCCGCCGCCCAGTGAAGCCCTGCTGAGAGTGCAGCATGGCTGCCAAAGTTACGAGAGAATTGCAACAATTTGACTCTGTCATCTTTTTGGGCCAGCGCACGTATGATTTCGCAGGTGTGATCCGAACTGCCATCATCTACGAAAATTATTTCAGATCTAAAATCTAGTCCGTCGATTACAGAGGTAAGAACCTCGTGGAAGTGCTCAACGTTGGCTTCCTCGTTGAAGCAAGGAACCACAATGGAACACAGATTTGAGCAGGTCATTTGCTACCCTTTGTCGTAAATGAGTCGTACATCCGCTTCGTTAAACATTTCCACCTGACCCACAATCCTAGCGGGATTACCCACGGCTATACTGAAAGCGGGCACGTCTAGTCGAACGAAGCTATTAGCGCCAATTACACAGTGCTCACCAATAGTGACGCCGCGCGTTACAATGGACATAGGGCCGATATAACAGAAGTCCCCAATCTTTGTGGGTTGGAGCACTTCCGGAACTCGCCCTCCTGTTAAAGCCCATTTGACGGTGTCGTGGGAATAGAGGTGGCAACCAGCTGAAATATTACAGTACCGGCCTATGCTGAGGCCTCCTCGGCCATCTAAAACAGTGAATGGCCCGATCCAGGTCTGTTCGCCTACTTGGACATCGCCTAACACCAAACTACTGTCATATATGCTTGATTCCTTGCCAAAGCCCAGAAAAGCGGCGCGTTCCCACCGATCAAACAATTCGTCGGCAAACGGCACTGAACGACCCCAGCGCTTTCTGATCTCTTCTCGAAGGGAACGATGCAAGCCCCACAAGGACTCCTGTCCGGGCACTTCCAGTTTCCAAGGGTCCTTCCATGCTTCCGGAGAGTTCACCCCGTTCTGCCCAATGTCCGTGACATTTTCCAACGACATCAGCCCTATCAACCGGCCTTCGCGCGCCAAGCCTTCCAAGGCAGGGGATTCATCCGACTCGTACCTGGTTCGGGCTTGCTCTAAATAATTGATCGAAACAGGTTCCAAAATGTAACGACCTAGACCAAGCATCCCTCCCTTCTTTGTTTTTGTCTTTTCTCTTGAGATGACCCGCTGGATTTCATATATGGGACCGTACATACGATTCACCACGAATACGCTTTGCCTTTGGCGGCCCCTCACGTGATTTTGCCTGAGTGCTACACAGCTTTGCCCATGAACCCGATGAAGTTCCACCATATCTTTTAACAGCGTAGATCCAACTGGACAAACATTGTCTGGTAACAATATAGCAAATGGTTGGTCTCCGATTAGTTCTCGGCAGCGGAGGATAGCGTCACCTAGCCCCAATGGTTCAGGTTGGATAACAAAAGTTATGTTCAAGCGCCCGAGCATCCGTTGGAGATCCACCAAGCCAGGATGTCCTTTCATCGGATCATCTTCGGCTAGAGGTGTCAAATAGTGCTGTACGGCTGCCTTCCGAGAGCTAATAACAACTATAATTTCAGTGAAACCGGCTTCAAGGGCCTCTTCCAGGACCCAATGAATCGCAGGTTTTCCTCGAATAGGTAACAACTCTTTTGGGACGGACTTGGTTGTAGGAAGCAACCTTGTGCCGAGTCCGGCAGATGGAACAACGGCCTTCATATGATGACACTCCTGGAATTTACGTCGCGAACCTTGAAAAGCCCCCCATTTAGAATACTGCACCTTTCATTAGCTTAGAGAAAGCCTCCAGGAAACAATATAGCGCTATTTGTAAATGTAAATCGAGAGCAAAGAATTCCATAATTCAGGTTGAGGCGAGTTGTCCTGACCATTTTGAGTTAGCCCGCAAGTATTTCTTTTTTGTCAAGCCAGTTCACCAATTTGAACAAACCTTTCTCAAGAGCGACTTCGGCGCGGAAACCCAGAAGTTCTTTAATCTTGAACACGTCGGCCAGTCGTCTAGCCACCTCAACTTTTTTTCGGTCACTCGGCACAGGAAAATATTCGGGAATGATATCGGAGTTCATTACTCTTAGTAGTGTGAAACACAACTCCTCTAACGAAATTTCTTTACCATAAGCGACGTTGAAAACTTCGTCGGTGACGTCACTTTGCAGACCAAGCAGGCAAGCGCGGGCAACGTCTTCGACGTAGACAAAGTCCATGGTCTGTTTGCCATCCCCATAGATTATCGGCTGTTTACCCTCTTTTATCAGCCGATACCAGCGAATAATTACTTCTGTATATTTGCCGGTGGTGTCCATTCGTGGACCGTACACATTGAAAAAACGTAGAGCCAAATATTCAAGATTAAACATTTCGTGAAAAGCTCGCATCATAGACTCATTGGCGCTCTTGGCCGCTCCATAGAGATTTCGGTTATTGTAAGGATGATGCGTCTCGGTCGTGGGGAAGATATCAGCCATCCCGTATATTGAAGCAGATGAAGCTGCTACCACCTTTCTCATTTTGTTGGTAACGCAGCTCTCTAATACGTTGAATGTCCCAGCGTACATCGTCTCAAAGCAGTCTCGGGGATTCTCGACGCAGTGCGTGATCCTCAACGCTGCCATGTGGAAGCAGTAGTCCATGCCCCGAAACAAACCTTCCACCAAATGCTTGTCAGAAATGGTCCCTTCAACCAGCCTAGCTTTTCCGGAAAGGAGGGCGTGACGAACATTAGAGCGCATCCCCCTTACCATATTATCAATCAAAACAATTTCACCAACTCCGGCTTCCAAGAGCAAATCAGCAATATAAGAGCCTATGAACCCAGCTCCTCCAGTAATTACCACTCGAGCGCCTTTGAGTTCACGCTTTATAGAAAGCATGGATGCATTCGGCGACATATTGAACCTCTTCGTCTGTCAATTCAGGGAAAATCGGCAAGGACAATATCTGACCTGAATATTGCTCGCTGACGTTTAGGTTAATACCCTTGCGGCTTTCCTGAACATACGGATTCTGAAGATGACATGGAACGGGATAATGAATACCGGTCGAAACTTGCATACTTGCCAGATGATTCACCAATAGTTCGCGCTGGGGAACTCTCACTACAAACAGATGATAAACATGCCTAGCCATAGGGGCTTCTTCTGGAACAATAACTTCCTCTATGTCTGACAGGTATTTCCGATAGGAATTTGCTATCCGCCTACGCTTATGGGTCCAGTCCTCAAGGTATTTCAATTTCACGTTCAAGACTGCCCCCTGGAATCCGTCCATCCGATAGTTGTGTCCTATATACTTGTGATAATACTTTTGCTTGGATCCGTGGTTCCTAAGGGCAGATGTTCTTTCCCAAATCTCCCCATCATTCGTGACCACAGCGCCTCCTTCACCGTAAGCGCCTAAATTTTTACTTGGGTAGAAGCTGAAACAACCGGCTATGCCGAAATTACCAACCGGTTGACCTTTGTACAACGCAAGATGGGCTTGTGCGCAATCCTCAATTAGTCTAATATTAAAGCCACTAGCAAGGGTTCTCAGTTCATCAATCGGAGCGGGTTGACCATACAGATGGACAGCAATAATAGCTTTGGTTTTCTTGGTGATCGCTTTTTCAGTTTTGTTTGGATCTATATTATAATAGTGTGGATCACAGTCGACAAAAATCGGCTTGGCGCGGCACAGGCTAATAGCTTCGGCAGTCGCGAAAAACGTATTTGTAGGTACGATTACCTCATCGCCAGGACCAATATCCAAGGCCATCAAGACCAAGTGAAGCGCTGCGGTCCCTGAACTACAGGCTACACAGTGTTTGGTTTGATGCGCTTTCGCAAATTTCTCTTCAAACGCTTCTGCGAAATGCCCACCCGAAAAACCGGATTGATCAAACACTTCTTGAATAGCCTTGTCAATCTCGGATTTGATCGAAAGATACTGTGCCTTGAGATCGACAAAAGGAACCTTCATGTATCACCATCACAGTCTATCAACTGGCGAAGAAATTTGGCTGGATTTCCCGCCCATATCTGATTTGAAGGAACATCTTTTGTAACGACGCTACCAGCTCCGATTACAGCTTTTTCGCCTATTGTCACGCCGCCAAGTACAGTAACGTTGCTTCCGATAGAGACCTTGTCACCTACTGTAGTTGTGCGAAACCGATCCCTCCAGTCTTGCTCCATTTCCAACTGGCCCCATTTGTTCACGGATCGTGGATAGTTGTCATTAATGAACATCACCCCGTGGCCGACAAAACATTCATCCCCGATGGACACACCTTCGCATATGAAAGTATGGGAAGATATTTTACAGTTTTTCCCAACTTTGGAGTTTTTTTGAATTTCCACAAAGGCGCCGATCTTGGTGTTGTCACCAACGATGCAACCATATAGGTTAATGAAGGAGCCGAGCCTAACATTTTTGCCCAGCCTTACGTCACTTGATATCTTTGCTAATTCGTTGATATGTTCACAACCTTTCCATTGGAATTGATAGACCTGTCGCATGCCTCCAAGAGTTTAACCACACGGAGACCGGCAGGACCATCATTTATAATAGGTTTGTCATTCATAATTGAGTCAACGAAATGCTCAATTTCTACCTCGAGGGCTTCCCGCTGGTCTATGAGTGGAGAATACATACTACCTCTGCGGTATGCCACCAAGACGTCGTAGAAATCTTCCCTCGTTTCTACAGTTACCCCCTTGTCATAAAGCTTTATTTTTTCATCGGCTTCAAGATCATCCCAGAGAAGCATTTGTCGGGAACCACCAATAATGGTTCTGCGGAGTTTGACAGGTGAGAGCCAATTGAAAGTAAAGTGCGCTATTAATTTATCTGCAAAATATACGGTCACGTAGGCGACATCGTGATGTTGAGTAAAGTGGGCGAGGCCGTGGGCCGATATAGCCTGGGGACCGGTTTTGAGAACATAGTCCATTATGGAAAAATCGTGTGGAGCCAAATCCCAAATTACGTTGACGTCGCGCTGAAAAAGACCCAAGTTCACACGAGTTGAGTCATAGTAATAGATCCGGCCTAATTCATCATTTTCAACCAGCTCCAGAATTTTTCGTACTGCGCCGGTAAACAAGAAAGTGTGATCTACCATAATCTTGAGGTTGCGTTTCGAAGCGGTATCAATCAGTGACTTCGCTTCGTCAGAAGTCCTTGTAAAAGGTTTTGCCACGAAAATGTGCTTCCCGCCTTTCAATGCTTGCTTTGCGAGTTCAAAATGCGTGGACACGGGAGTAACCACGGCTACCACATCAATATTTGATCTATCAACAACTTGAGTGAAGTCGTCGATTTTTTCGATCTGAGGAAAGGCCTTATTGGCTCGTGTTAACTGCTGAAAATTCACGTCGCATATAAGTGCGACTTCACACTCGGGATGAGCCTGAAAATTCCTTACTATGTTTGGTCCCCAGTAGCCATACCCGATGACACCGACTTTAAGCATTGCGCTTCTCCCGATACTACTTACAAGGCGTGTTTTTTGATCATAACAAGGTCAACTTCTATCTCCTTAGAAACGGTGCTTTTATTATTTGGAATTTATTGAAGAGAATTAGTGAAAGCCACATGAACGCCGATGCGACCAAATATTCCGTAGTGTGTTTCGGTGGCCAACCCAGCCCGAGCGGAATTCTGTGACCAAATCGCTTATTTATCGCTGATTTCACCCTTTCTGGAATCGTGGATACGGCAATCCTCACGATGCCGGGCAGCAGGGCTCGATACACAAAAGGTTTATGGGCTTTGCCGTACACCGTGTCTGCAACTCTGGCGTGAGGGTTGTCGTCCACTCATCTGGCATACACACGGTGTCCGAATTCTTCATAGACCGGCCGGCCCTCGATTCCCAACCGTTTTCCTTCCTCTGCGGCGAGTGCCTCATTCATGCCCTTGGAGTTCATGTTTCTCGCCATAGCCTGTATGGTGTTAACCCCGGTCAACGTCAACGCCCTAATGCGGTTCCAGAGAAACATTGCCTGTCTCCTGAGCGGAGCATGGAGAGAACATGTGGATATGAGCTATGCTGAATTGTTATTTTTCGCGTCCTCTTAACCCAATGACATGCCAACCTTTCCTGGTAATTACTAGGCAGATTCGAGGTCTCCCCGTGCCTGCCTCGGGTTCAGGATAAATCTCATGCGCAGCGGTCTAGTCAGAATAGTTGAGCAATTATATTACATTTTCAGGCTGCGGTCGAGGGAAAGTTGTAATGAAAATCTTACGATTCCACTATTTTGACAGAAGCGCGGCAAGAAGTGAAAAAGTCTCAAAAGATTGGCTGAAATTCGCACGAGCTTCCGAGTGACAGAAATCCTTAATACAAGAAAAAGGTCATGTTATATAAGGGAAATTGTTCTTATTCCTGGTGAAGATCAAAAAAGATCAGGGTTTCCGTTATTGTTTTCTTCTGTGAGTCGCGGTATCCAAATGGAACAGACCGTCGTGTAATACGAAATTGATTTCAAAATGTGATCT
>Ga0194043_1001664_pt1 | contig 12412 bp, 9 predicted proteins | sample JunL4415m_MetaG_FD_161274 | JGI IMG/M metagenome (GOLD analysis project Ga0194043, IMG submission 161274) | Anoxic zone freshwater microbial communities from boreal shield lake in IISD Experimental Lakes Area, Ontario, Canada - Jun2016-L442-15m | ecosystem: Environmental > Aquatic > Freshwater >...
ACCTCAGCCAAAAGCTGATGGCAAGCTGACAGCCAATATTGCTAACAGGCTCAGGACCAACAACATTAAATTTTTCATTCTCAGATCGCCTTTATCCGTAAGATGGTCCCATCTTTTTACACTACCTATCGTCTGCATGTCAATTCCAATCAACCCCTCGATGTAACATTCAGTTTTCGAAAGAGTTTTTTTGGATCTGTTTTTTTCGATCTTGACAGGTAGCTCGTGGGTAAGTAATTTATAGCGATTCTCTAAAGTTCCGCCGGAATGACGCACTCACGCTTCTCGAACATGGCGCCTTGACCGGCGAGGGCGCATAATACCAATCTAGAAAAACCACCTGTAGAGAACACTCATCACGACAATAATTGCGCCGGCAAAGACTAGGTAAGGCGCTGCTTTGACTTCTTCCACAGCCTTCTCGTCGGTGTGGCGTGCGGTGCAACCGGAAGAACATGCTTGACAATTGTGCTCAGTGGTCATGATTCCCCTCCGATCTTTCGAGACCCCTTATACTCATTAGAGTGCATGAGTACGTCCAAGGATTCACTCCCTCTTGCTGAATTATGAGAGTGCAATTTTCAGCAATCGCGAAACCCACAGGAACCAATGCCCTGTAAATGTCTGTTTCTTGAAATGATGAATTCGAACTGGTTTTCGGGCGTGCCTTAATTATTGCTTATGGAACCAAAGGCAGTTATCTCGATTCTATAGCGATGCTTACGGGAAGGATAACCTCCTGCGTCACTCCAAGCAAGCTTCACATACTTTTCTTCAAAACCGACTATCACATAATCGCCATTCGGCAGCGTGCAGGCAGAAAATCGATCTCGTCCGAAAAGACTGTATTCAGCCTTCAACCCGTCCAAGTGAATAACGTCTCCGACTTGCATGGCTCCTCCTTTTTCGGATGCAAAAGGTGAGCAACGCTGAATTGTAACAGCGTATACTTGCCTTCAAGCAGCAGGGGATACGCATTAGGCCGATTGGCCGGTTATGCAGAGGCCCGCCTGACAGGCAATCTTCAGAAAGGGCGCCTCGGGGCCGCAGCCCACTACCCGCGACTTGATACAATTTATAAATTAGTGCCGTGTTTTTGTCCACCAATAATTGTGAGGCGTGATAATCATGGGGCTTGAGACCTATTGGCTCTCATACGAGGAAGTCTGCCGATATGTATCCACTTTTGGCTTGATAGCAGGTTGTAAGGGCCATTTTTTTTAATCCCTGTTTAAATTCTGTTTAGCTTGATTAATCCATTGAAGCCTTATATAATTATGATTTTTAGGCTCCCCGTCACTATATAAGCTGAGTTTGACTTATGCGGACAACTCGTTATGAGTTCTTTAAAAAATGCGCGAAATCAAAAGATCCACCGTGACGCTTAAGTGCTCAATTATTAAGTATGGGTGAGGGCAGGCGAAATCTCCGATTTTGATGCACACGTATTTATAAGAATTGACGACACGTAACGTTCCAGAGGTTCCAAAAAGATGCGAGTACTCATGATTACCCCGGAAGCCACACCTTTCGCACAGACAGGCGGGCTTGGAGAAGTTTTGTCAGCGTTGCCCGCTGAGCTTGCCGGTTTGGGCGTAGAAGTAGATGTGGTCATGCCCAAGTATCGGGACATACATCCTGATAAGTACAACCTTGAGAAGATGAACATTGTTGTCGAAGTAACTCTGAACGCCAAAAAAGTGACCTCAGAACTATGGAAATTTGATGATAAGCGGGGCGTGCGATACCTGTTTCTCGAATGCGATGCCTACTTCGACCGGGACGCCCTCTACGGCACAGCCGAAGCAGACTACGAAGACAGTGCCGAGAGGTTTGTATTCCTCACAAGGGCCGCAATTGAACTGGCTCTTTTAAGTGGGACTCATTACGATGTGTTTCATTCCCACGACTGGCAGGCGGCTCTCACTCCCGTCTACTTGAGAACGCTGTATGCAGGAGAACCGCTGTTGCAGGACAGCGCTGCCGTGATGACGATCCATAATCTTGGGTACCAGGGAATTTTTTGGCACCTGGACATGCCCCTGGTTGGGGTTGGTTGGGAATTTTTCACCCCCAAGCACATGGAATTCCACGGCAAACTGAACTTCTTAAAAAGCGGAATAGTGTTTGCCGATGAGGTCAATACCGTGTCACCAGGTTATAGAAACGAGATACTTACTCCAGAATTCGGATTCGGACTTGAGGGAATACTTCAAGAAAAAGGGTCTCATCTGTGGGGAATATTGAATGGAGTGGATTACAGGATCTGGAACCCGGAGAGCGACCCCCTGATCGCTGCAGCTTACTCCGTTGAAAATCTGTCAGGAAAGGAACTTTGCAAGGCAGAATTGCAGAAAATAGCTAAACTGCCTGTTCGACCGGAGGTTCCTTTGATAGGAATGGTAAGTCGCCTCTCAAACCAAAAAGGGATCGATATCCTTGCGGGAGCCTTTGAGTCGCTCATGCGGCGCGATCTGCAGGTCGTTGTTCTGGGAACGGGTGAGGCTCGATATCAAACGGTTTTTCACGATTTTGCGACAACCTATCCGGACAAGACCGGCATATTTCTCAGCTATGACTATGAACTGGCTCACAAAATATTTGCCGGATCAGACATGTTGCTCGTGCCGTCGAGGTATGAACCATGTGGACTCAATCAGCTTTACGCATTGAAATACGGGACGGTTCCAATAGTTAGAGCTACGGGAGGCCTCACCGACACAGTGGAGGAATTTTCACTGGAGCAGGATTCCGGGACAGGTTTCATATTCAGTGAACAGGAACCTGTGTCACTCGAAATGACGATTCTCAAGGCAGTGAATTTCTATCTCAATGAACCATCCGGCTGGAAAAGGTTAGTGGTTCGTGGGATGAATAGAGATTTTTCATGGAATCGGTCGGCGAGAGAATATATCGAACTCTATGAACAGGCGATCAAGCAAAGACAGAATTATATATCTCAAGCGCCGGGATAGCAGGAACGAACTATTTCGTAGATAAAATCTGCGTCACAATAAGCAAAATTTATTGGCAACCACTATAACTCTGGGAACTATTTGAAGACGGAGGACGTGCAATGGCTCTAAACCTCGACAGTATAGGGAGGAAGCTCGGCCCTGTAACAAAGACCTATAACTGGAAGGACGTGGTTCTTTATGCCCTGGGGGTGGGAGCTGGATTCGACGATCTGGATTACTGCTACGAAAGCCGTCTCAAGGTCATACCGAGCTTTTCAATAGGAGCTGTCTTCGAGTTTCTTGCTCAGGCAGGTTTGACTTCTGAGGCTGATTTATCAGGAATTCTGCATGGAGAGCAAGATATTATTTTTCACAATTCGATTCCGACTGAGGGAACTCTGTCTACCGAAGGAGCGATCACGCACATATACGACAAGGGCACTGACATAGGCGCCCTTGTAGTGGCCAAGGCCGATACTTACCATTCTAACGGAAAGAAACTCTTTACAAACATTTTTACTCTGTTCTGCCGGAAGGACGGAGGTTTCGGAGGGCCGGACTCACCCAAGGAGCCGGTGGAATTTCCCGATAGGACGCCGGACTTCGAAGAACAATGCGTGCCTTCATCAGACCAGCCGCTCATATACAGGCTGTCTGGTGACATTTTCGCTCTGCACGTAGACCCTGACTTCGCCCAGGCCAGCGGATTTGAGAAACCCATAATGCACGGGTTATGCACCCACGGCTATGCTTGTCGGGCAGTGATAAAACATCTTTTCCCCGGTGAACCCGAGCGAATGAAGCGTTTTTGCAATAGATTCTCTCGTACCTTATATCCAGGGTCTCCCATCAAAACTCAAATCTGGAAAATTAAGGACGGCTGCGCCCTGTTCCGGACAGTTAATGCCTTGACAGGCGACGTGGTCATAGATCGAGGTATCGTGGAATGGGATACGGGAGAATTCACGCAAGGGGTGTCCCGGAAGGAGCGGATACGGTTTGACGGTCGAGTGGCTGTAATAACAGGTGCGGGGGCGGGTTTGGGACGAGTCTACGCTCTGGAATTGGCCAAGAGAGGCGCTAAGATAGTGGTCAACGATTTGGGCGGCAAAAGAGACGGCTCCGGCGAAGGTTCATCTGCTGCAGCCGACCTTGTTGTGGCAGAAATCCGAACTCTTGGCGGTGAAGCAGTGGCGAGCTACGATTCGGTGACGACTGTCGAGGGCGGCGAAAAGATAGTGAACAAGGCTGTGGAAGCCTTCGGTCGAGTGGATATCCTGATCAACAACGCTGGAATACTTAGGGACAAGACTCTGGCAAAGATGGAGCCGGAGGATTGGGCTGCCGTCATGGCTGTTCATCTTGACGCAGCTTACAATGTTTCTCGCCCGGCTTTTATGAAGATGCGCGAAAACGGTTATGGCCGGATAATCCTGACTACGTCTGCTGCAGGGCTTTACGGCAATTTTGGACAGACCAACTATTCTGCTGCCAAGATGGCACTGGTCGGTTTTATGAATACGTTAAAGCTCGAAGGGGAGAATCACGGTATCAAGGTGAATGCTGTTGCGCCAATAGCCGCCACCAGGCTTACTGAGGACATATTACCCGCCGACCTGGCGGAAAGGTTGAAGCCGGAGTTCGTAGCTCCACTCGTTGTGCTGCTGTGCTCGGAAGAATGCAAGGTAAGTGGAGCACTATACAGCGCCGGTATGGGACATTACGCGAGAAATGCCATGGTGACCGGCACTGGAGTCGTGCTGGGAGACGGAAAGGAGATACCGACTCCCGAATTGGTAGCCCGGCACATCAAGCAAATCGCCGCAATGGATGGCGCTGTAGAGTATACAAACGTAACGGTTGCGTTTGGGGCGATGTTACAGGCGTTGACTGCCCCGAAAGATCAGTCCGGCCAGTCTAAGAGCGGCTTAAGCGTCAAAGAGGTTTTTGATCGTATGGCCGGCGCATTCCAGAAGGATAGAGCTTCCGGCGTTGATGTAGTGTTCCAGTATCACATTTCAGGTCGGGGCGGAGGTTCTTGGTACGCAGCCATAAAAGAAGGGACCTGTGAGGTTAAGTCCGGAGAGCACAACAAACCCACGACAACGATCATAATGTCGGACGAAGATTTTCTGAACCTCATGAGCGGCAGGCTTAATGCTATGCAGGCTTATACTTCCGGCAAGCTCAAGATCCAGGGCGATCTTATGAAATCACAGCTCGTAGAGAAACTTTTTAAATTCTGAACCTCAACAGGAGAGCCAGGCATGATAGGCATCACTTCTTACGGTGGTTATATACCGAGACTCAGATTGAACCGCATGAGCATATTCCAGAATATGGGTTGGTTTGCGCCTGCCATTATAATGGTAGCCCAGGGAGAACGATCTTTCTGTAACTGGGATGAAGACAGTGTGACCATGGCCGTAACAGCAGCCCGGGATTGTTTGAAGGGCAGTGACAAGAAGGCCTTAGATGCTCTGTACTTATGCTCGACAACTCTTCCGTTTTCGGACCGTTCCAATGCGGGCATAGTGAAAACCGCTCTGAATCTCAAAGACAATATCATAGCCCAGGACCTGACATCGACGCTGAAGGCCGGGACAACGGGTCTGATAACTGCCCTGTCGGCCATCCAGCAGAACAACGCAGGCAGGATCCTTGTGGTTGCAACGGACAAACGGGACGCCAAGGCCGCATATTTTTACGAGATGTGGTTCGGAGATGGCGCTGCTGGACTCATGGTCGGTGATTCAGATGTTATCGCAGAGTTCAAAGGGTCTTATTCAGTTTCTCATGACTTTGTAGACCATTACAGGGGAAACCTGAACAAATATGACTATATGTGGGAAGAACGCTGGGTAAGGGATGAAGGCTACTCGAAAATAATCCCCGAGGCAGTCAACGGACTTTTCAATAAACTGTCCATATCTATGGAGGATGTGGATAAGTTTGTATTTCCGTGCTTTTTCAAGGCAGAGCACAGGAATATTGCAAAAAAATTGGGCGCCACTCCGGACAAACTGGCGGATAATCTCCATGAGGTGTGTGGCGAGACCGGAACGGCCCACCCACTGGTAATGTTCATACACACCTTAGAGAAATCCAGCCCTGGTGATCGGATTCTCCTTGCGGGCTTTGGACAGGGATGTGATGCTCTCTATTTTCAGGTGACTGAAAAGATCAAAGATCTACCGGCTCGTTCCGGGATCACCGGTTCTTTAGAAAACAAACAGATTATAGACAACTACCCAAAATTTCTGAAATTCAGGGACCTGATCCAAACAGAAATGGGGATCCGAGCAGAATTCCCCACCCAGACGGCGATGACGGTACTCTGGAGGAAGCGCAAAATGCTCCTGGGCATGGTGGGCGGAAAATGCACTAAATGCGGCACGGCCCAGTTTCCACGCATGGATATTTGTGTGAATCCTGGCTGCTTGGGAATTCAGACCCAGGAGGATTACGAGTTCTGCGATGTGCCGGCGGTGGTCAAGAGCTTCACCGGCGATCTCCTGGCAGTCTCTCTGGACCCTCCGGCGATTTACGGAATGGTTCAGTTCGAAGGCGGAGGGCGGTTCATGGCCGACTTTACCGATTGCGAACTGGCTGATGTTCGAGTGGGGCAGCGAGCGGTTTTGGCTTTCCGCAAGCGTTACACGGACAGACAGAGGGGCTTTACCGGTTACTTCTGGAAAGCAGTTCCTGTTCGAGGGAGTGTAGAGGACGAGGCGGTCCGGGAGCCCTCAATCGATTTCTCCGGACAAGTGGCTGTAGTCACTGGAGCAGGCGGGGGTCTCGGAAGGGTTTATGCTATCGAGCTTGCCAAACGCGGGGCAAAAGTGGTGGTAAATGACCTCGGGGGAGCCAGGGATGGTTCCGGTGAGGCTTCTTCAACTGCAGCAGATCTCGTAGTAGATGAGATAAGGGCCTTAGGCGGCGAGGCGGTCGCAAGCTACGATTCAGTGTCTACTCCAGAGGGAGGAGAAGCGATAGTTAAGAAAGCGGTGGAATCTTTTGGGCGCATTGACGTCTTGATAAATAATGCCGGAATTTTGCGAGACAAGACCTTGGTCAAGATGGAGCCGAATGAATGGAAAGCGGTCACGTCCGTTCATCTTCTGGGGGCATACAATGTCTCACGTCCAGCCTTTCTCAAGATGCGGGAAAACGGTTATGGTAGGATCATCTTCACTACTTCTGCTGCCGGCCTTTATGGCAATTTCGGACAAACCAACTACTCGGCCGCCAAAATGGGCTTGGTTGGATTCATGAACACAGTAAAGCTGGAAGGCGAAAAGCACAATATCAAGGTAAACGCGGTTGCTCCAATTGCAGCAACCCGGCTGACTAAAGACGTATTACCTCCAGATCCGGCTGATAAGCTGAAGCCGGAATACGTTGCCCCACTTGTGCTCTATCTGTGTTCACGCAGTTGCGACCATAATGGCATGATCTTTAATGCCGGTGCAGGCTGTTTCAATCGTGTGGCCCTGATGACCGGTAAAGGGGCCGTAGTGGGTGATGGCAGGACATTCCCCACTCCGGAGGAGCTAGACGAGAAATGGGAAAAGATCAGCGATTTGTCGGAAGGCAAAGAATATTACAGTGCCACACTGGCCCTCGGCTCAATGCTCGAAGTTTTGAATCCTAAAGGGGATATAGTATCGACTGATTCCGCATCGACAGTTAAAGATATATTCGACCATATCTCTGAAGCGTTTCAGGCAGACAAATCATCAGGAGTCGACGTCGTTTTCCAGTTCAATATTACAGGATCGCAGGGGGGTGACTGGTTTATGATGGTCAAGGACAGATTGTGTGAGGCCCATGAGGGCGTACACGCTAAACCGACCACCACAATTATTATGGCCGATGATGATTTTGTAAACCTTATCAAGGGAAAATTGAAAGCAATTCAAGCGTATACGTCCGGCAAACTTAAAATCAAAGGCGATCTGATGAAATCCCAGCTTATTGAAAAACTATTTAAATTCTAAAAGGGTGACTAGCATGGCAACTGGAATTAGAGATAAAGTAGCAATAATAGGAATGGGTTGCACACGATTCGGCGAAAGGTGGGATGTGGGCGCCGAGGAACTTATGGTAGAAGCTTTCTGCGAGTGTTTAGGAGATGCCGGTGTGGACAGACACGATATCCAGGCAGCTTGGCTGGGAACCTGTGTTGAAGAAGTCAATGTCGGCAAGAGTGGACTGCCCCTGTCTACAACATTACGTCTGCCGTTCATTCCTGTAACGAGGGTAGAGAATTTCTGCGCTAGTGGCACAGAATCGTTCAGGGGTGCCGTTTACGCGGTAGCTTCGGGCGCATACGACATCTGTTTGGCTATGGGAGTTGAAAAGTTGAAAGATACCGGCTATGGCGGCTTACCCAACCCCGGATCTAACTGGGGGTCGCTGAGCTGGCTGTGGTGGCCGAACATCACGGCCCCTGGTGCATTTGCCTTGCTGGCTTCTGCGTACGCCGCAAAATACAAAATCCCGGATCAAGAACTGAAGCGCGCACTCGCACATGTGTCGGCAAAAAGTCATGCCAATGGGGTGCTGAATCCGAAAGCTCACCTGAGGAAGGCTGTTACGGAGGACCAGGTCATTGCAGCGCCTATAGTGGCCCATCCTCTTGGGCTGTTTGACTGCTGCGGGGTCAGTGATGGGGCAGCCTGCGCAATTGTTACCACTGTGGAAAAGGCGAAACAGATGGGTAAAAAAGATTTCATCACAGTGAAGGCTCTGCAACTGGCATTGAGCAGTGGCGAGGAAATGGCCTTCAACGGCTGGGATGGTGATCATTTTATGACCACCGACCAGTGCAGCGTCAGGGCCTACAAAGAGGCGGGAATCACTAATCCGCGAAAAGAAATCAGCATGATGGAGGTCCATGACTGTTTTTCTATCACTGAATTGGTTACGTACGAGGATCTACACATTTCCGATAGGGGGCAGGCAGTACGTGACGCCCTCGATGGGTTTTACGACCGAGAAGGCGGCGGAGTGCCCTGCCAGGTTGACGGTGGCTTGAAGTGCTTTGGTCATCCGATAGGCGCTTCCGGCCTGAGAATGCTCTACGAGATGTACCTGCAACTCCATGGGAGGGCAGGAGAGAGACAGATCGAAAATCCCGTCTACGGCCTTACTCATAACTTGGGGGGTGTGCCGTTCATGAACGTGTGCAGTATTGCAATAATCGGAAAGTATTGAGGAAATGATCGAGGTCAAGTTCATCATGAATTCGGCCGTAGAAGAGATCTTATCCTTCAAGACATGTTGCGGGCTTATGAGGGTGTTTGATCAAAACCTGGAGATTCACCTGCGCAACAAGGGCTCTGGTCCAATAATGATTCCCAGCTATTTTGACCTGTTAGGACAACACGGTGCCATGAGAGTCGAGACTTTAACTCCCCCAGGTGTCCATCAAATAATGCCGGGGGAAATCTTGGCACTCTATTGTGCCATGGACGAGACGGTCTGGGGAAAATCCACCGAGGCGGTTTTCTATGATTGCGCGGGCAACGCATATCCTGTTGGTATAGTTGATTAATACTGTGGGGGTAGCGAATGGAAATCATAAAATACTCTGAGGAACACAAAATTTTCAGGCAATCCGTCCGGAAGTTTTTTGAGAAAGAAGTCGTCCCTTATGTCGAAGAATGGGAAGAAGCAGGTATCGTTCCCAAGAGTGTCTGGAAAAAAATGGGGGATCAGGGTTTTCTCTGCATGGATGTACCTGAAGAATATGGTGGCGTGGGGGCTGATTTCCTGTATTCAGTAATCTTGTCCGAGGAACTGGTCCGCACAGGTCATGCGGGATTAGCCGCTCCGCTGCACAGTGACGTAGTAGTCCCTTACATTACGTCATTTGCCTCGGAAGAGTTGAAACATAGGTATCTTCCAGGGTGTGTTGCAGGAGACATAATCACGGCAGTCGGCATGACCGAACCAAACACTGGTAGTGACTTGGCAGCTATAAGGACCACAGCGAGGGAAGACGGGGATCATGTTATTATTAACGGCCAAAAGACTTTCATCAGTAATGGTATCATTTGTGATCTTATAGTGCTCGCGGCCAGAGATCCCAACGAACCCAATCCGCACCAGGCTCTGAGCTTGTACCTGGTGGAAGCAGGAACACCCGGATTCGACAAGGGACGAAAGCTTAAAAAAATAGGCTGGCATAGCCAAGACACGGCGGAACTTTATTTCAATGATTGCCGGATTCCTAAGGCTAATCGATTGGGTGAAAAGGGCGCCGGTTTCATGATGCTCATGCAAAAATTGCAGCAGGAGCGCCTGATGGTGTGTATTTCCGCTGTGGCCGCAGCAGAGCGCATGTTGGAAATGACCATAAAATACTGCCAGGAGCGCACGGCTTTTGGGAGGCCTATTTCCAAATTCCAGAATACCCAATTCAGAATAGTTGAAATGGCGACTGAGAGTAAGCTGGGTCGGACCTTTTTAGACAAACTCGTTGTTGATCACACGGAAGGCAAGAATGTTGTGGTAGAGGTGGCCATGGGAAAATATTGGACGACCGAAATGGCCATGAGGGTCGCCGACGGATGCCTACAACTGCACGGTGGTTACGGATATTGCGAGGAATACCCCATTGCCAGAGCGTGGAGAGATATCCGGGTCATGCAGATTTTTGCCGGCACCAATGAAATAATGAAGGGTATTGCCGCAAAATTCATGGGGCTGTAATGAGTACTATAGAGATTAATGTCTTGTAAAATCGATCAGATATTCCACAACAGGGGGTGATATATCGAACACCATTGACAGACAGGCAAGGTTATTCCGTATGATATATGACGACAGACCATGGTTGAAGCACTACGATCCAGGAGTGCAGCCGGAAGTATCGGTTCCCGATGTTTCTTTGGTCGATCAATTTGATGATATAGTTTCAAGGTTTGCCCAGTCACCGGCGTTACATTTTTACGGTGTTACCTTGAGCTACCAAGAACTCCTCGGCCATGTGAACCGATTTGCCGACACTTTGACAAAAAACGGTTGCATGCCGGGCGACATTGTGGGCATCAATCTACCCAACATTCCACAATATCTAATTGCTCAGATGGGGACTCTCAAGGCCGGCTGCGCAACATCCGGGATGTCTCCGCTCTTGACCGCACGTGAACTCGCATACCAGCTAAACGATTGTGAGGCCAAGGCGATTGTCACTTTGGACGCGATTTTTGAACATCGTCTCAAGGAGATTGCCAATGAACTATCGCATCTCAACGTCGTCATAGCGACCGGAATCCTGGATTTCCTGCCTTGGCCAAAACGCTTGTTAGGTCGCCTGATCAAAAAAGTCCCCCACGGGAAGGTAACGATTCTGCGAAACAAAACGGTCTTGCGGTTTATGGATATTCTTTCCACTCCGGCAAGTAGTGGACCGGAAATTAAAGTCGGCACGGATGATTATTGCCTGGTACAGTACACCGGTGGGACCACTGGACTGCCCAAGGGAACAATTCTAACTCATCGGAACATGGCGGCCAATCTCACCCAGATAGAACACTGGGTTAAACCGGAGTTTGGATCGGAAGTGCTGCTCTCCGGTTTCCCGCTGTTTCACTTGGCAGGACTGGCGCTATGTCTTGCTTCAGTTTTTGTGGGAGGGGCGCAGATCCTGATTCCCAATCCGCGTGATACCAAGCACATCGTCAAGGAAATCGCCAAATATAGGCCCACGATATTGGTGAATGTTCCTTCCCTATACATGATGCTGCTTGAAGAACCAGGCTTTCGAAAGCTCCACTTCACGAGGCTCAGTTTCTGCCTGTCAGGTGCGTCTGCGTTTCCTGTCGAATCCATAAGAGAGTTGGAAAGCGTGGTGGGCGATGGCCGAGTACTGGAGGTTTACGGGATGACCGAAGCCAGTCCTATAATAACAATGAATCCTCGGAGGGGGAGAAAGAAGATAGGCACAGTGGGACTGCCGATATCCAGCACACGGGTGAGACTGGTAGATTTGGAAACCGGTGAAAAACAAGTGCCGATCGGCGAAGAGGGTGAAATTATTGTCAATGGACCTCAAGTAATGCAGGGATACCTGAACAAGCCGGTTGAGACCGGGATTGCACTCAGGGAACATGATGGCGCCTTTTGGCTACATACCGGGGATGTTGGTCGCATGGATGAGGAAGGCTTTATGACCATTGTCGACCGAACAAAGGACATGATTAATGTTGGAGGCTTCAAGGTTTTCTCCAGGGAGGTGGAGGAGAAACTATACGAACATCCGGCAATAGAATTTTGCGCGATAATCGGGGTTCCCAATCCAAAGCGTCCAGGGACCGAACTGGTGAAACTTGTTGTACAACTGGATCAGGCTTACAGAGACGTGGATCAGGAAGTTCTCAAGACAGATTTGATGGCGTTTTCAAAGGAAAATTTTTCTCCCTATAAGATTCCTCGGTTTATAGAGC
>Ga0194043_1001667_pt1 | contig 12405 bp, 11 predicted proteins | sample JunL4415m_MetaG_FD_161274 | JGI IMG/M metagenome (GOLD analysis project Ga0194043, IMG submission 161274) | Anoxic zone freshwater microbial communities from boreal shield lake in IISD Experimental Lakes Area, Ontario, Canada - Jun2016-L442-15m | ecosystem: Environmental > Aquatic > Freshwater >...
AGACAACCAACTTCTGCCGGCCCGGCGGTGCAGTGCCATAGCGGGTAGCAACACGTATTGGAAAGCTCAGAAAACTTATCCCACGACGGCAAGGTGGCGGCTACACGCGGCATGCTCGCCAGCCGGCGCGGCGGGCGGCGGCAAAGTCGAGTTCGGGATCGTCGCCCACGAGGAGCATGTCCGCCGGCCCGCAGCCGAATCGCCGCTCGACCCACTGGAAAAACTCCGGAGCCGGCTTCCGCCAGCCAATCTCCGAAGACGTAAAGATATGCGGCACCCATGAGAGCGGCTCCATCTGCCCGGCGATCGCGAGCAACCGCTCGTCGAAATTGCTCGCCAGCGCCACCGTGAGGCCCGAATCAAGCGCTGCCCGTACAAGATCGCTGCCCCGCTCCAGCGGCTGCCAGGCTTCGACCAAGCCAAAGTGCTTCCAGAGATCGGTGAAGATTGCGCCGCTTTCTGGCACGCGATCAAAGACATCCTCTACGATCGACTGCCAACGCTGGGCCTCACGGTCCCGGTTCGTGGCAAACGCCGGCAGGGCAGTTGCGTCACATTCCTCCTGCCGCCGCCAGGCCGCCTGGAACCGTTGCTGGATGACAGCCACGTCGCACTGGATCCCATGCTGAGCCGCCACTCGCTGGTAGGCGACCGCGACCGAAGGACGTGGTTCGACGAGCGTACCTACCACGTCGAAGACCACCACACTCACACCGGCCGGCGGAAACGCCACGCTGGCGTTTGGATCTGCCAGGGCAACATCGCCGGTGGGGTGCAAGGTGTTCATCTTCTCGGTATCACGCCCAGGTCGAGTCCAAACACAAACACCATCAGGCTCAGGATCAGGGCCAGCCCCAGATAGGAGAGCACTGCCACGACCTTCTCACTCGGCGGCTTGCCGCGGATCAATTCATAGAGCAGAAAAACCATATGCCCGCCGTCCAAAACGGGGATGGGCAGGAAATTCACCACGGCCAGATTCGCGCTGAGCATCGTCAGAAACAGCAGAAAATGGCTAAATCCCTCCTCGGCCGACTTCCCCGCCTGTTTGGCGATCTCGATCGGTCCACCCAGCAGGCGGGGGCTGATCTGGTTACTTGTCAGCTTGTGCAAGAAGCGGTAGACGAGCGACAGGTTTTCAAACGCCTTGCGGCTGCCGCGACGCAGGGCGTCAAAAAATGATCCGGCCCGCACGATCTCATAGACTGGCTGAAAGACGAGCCCGCGGTCGATCACGAACTGGTCTTCAGCCTCGCGGGCCTCAAGTTCGACAGTGCGGGGCTTTCCCGTCTCCACGCCAGCAGACTCCACGTCGAGCAGGAGCTTTGTGCCAGGGCGAACCTGCTGGAGCACTGAGACCACATAGGGCCAGCTTGGCGACTGCGGCGAGAGCTTCAGCCCCGCGTCGGCCGCTGGCTGTGTCTGCCCCGGCTCGACAAAGGCCGCGCGAACCACGCGGTCGCCCGGCTGCAAACCCGCCTCGGCCGCCGGGCTCCCAACCTCGACCGCAGCCACGGTCGCATCGATACTGATCGCCGCACCGATCGCGGAGAGCGACACCGGGCTCGACGGCCACCGCGGGTCTTCAATCCACGTCACGGCCCGCGGCACGAGCATGACATCCTCGACCCCGCCGCCGGCACGGTCGAGTGTGAGTTTCACCTGCTTGCCCGCCAGCCCACGGAGCCGCTGGTCGGCCGCCAACGGGTCGGCCAGCGGCTCGCCGTCGATCGCCACGATTCGGTCGCCGGGCTTCAGCCCCGCGGCCACCGCGGGCGAATCCTCCTGCACCGCCTTGATGAGTCCGGCAGTCATCACGAGGCCCGTTGTCCGCAGGGCTTGCGGCGGCAGCGTGATCATCACGCTGCTGGCATTCTTCCCGTCGCTACGGCGTGTGACAGATAGCTGCGCAGCCTTATAAGGCTGCCGCGACAGGGCCGCGATCAGCTCCGCGTAAGTCATTACCGGCATACCATCCACGGCGCGGATCGTGTCGCCCGCCTCAAGCGGCGGCTCAGCCTGGCCGGCACTGCCCGGCAGGCCGTCGGCTAGATCGGCAGGGAGTGTCACTGAGAAGGGGCTTGTCACGCCGACCGTGGGCACGCCCAGATCAGTGTCCGGATGGAGCGTGACATTCCGCGTTGAATCGTCGGCGGGGCGGTGGATCGTGAAGTCGACCCCCTTCACGGCGTCACCGAGCGTCACGCCGTTGCGGAGATCGGTGAAGATCGGATCCTGACGGCCGCCGATCGCGGTGATCTGGTCGCCTGTCCGGAGGCCGGCCCGCCAGGCCGCGCCGCCGGGCCGCACGCTCGAGAGTTCGCAGGTCATCTCGCGGACGCCGAGCCCCAGCGCCCATGACGCCATCAGCACCGCGAAGATCACATTCATAATCACACCAGCAGAGATGATCGCCATTCGTTTGGGAACACTCTGGGCTGGATAGCTCCGCGGATCCCAGGCGGGATGGGGATCCGACGTCGGCTCCGGCGGCAGGTCTCCCGATTCGAGAGCCGCCCGCGCCCGCTGCGCCTCCTCGGCGGCCGCCGCCGGATTGTCGTCCTGGCCGAGCATCTTCACATAGCCGCCCAGCGGCAGAGCGCCGATGCCGTATTCCGTCTCGCCCCACTGAAAGCTCGCCAGTTTCATGCCCCCCACGTCGAAGCCGAGAAAGAACTTCTCACACTTCACTCCGCAAGCTTTCGCCACGAGGAAGTGGCCAAGTTCGTGCACGAAGATCACAAATCCCAGGCCAAGGGCGACCTGCAGAATCACCCACCAGCTCGACGGCTGGATGATCCACTCAAGCCATGTCCCCGCAGCCAATAAGCCCGCCACCGGCAGCACCGCCGCCATCATGCATTCGCCCACTTCACGACCTCCTGCCTGGCCCATGCGTCGAGGCGACGGACTTCGTCGAGCGACGGATCGGGCTGAAAAGGATGCTCGTCGAGCACCCGTGCACACATGTCTACAATCTCGGTGAACTTCAGCATACCCGCAAGAAAACCGCGGACTGCTTCCTCGTTGGCGGCGTTCAGCACGGCGCCTGCGGTGCCGCCGCGGGCGGCCGCCTCGTGCCCGAGCCGAACGGCCGGGAAGCGATCAGAATCTGGCGGCTCAAAGGTGAGCGTCATGGCCGCGGTGAAATCGAACCGCCGCGTCGGCCCATCAATCCGCTCGGGGTGGGAAAGCGCATATTGGATTGGCAGCCGCATGTCAGGCGGGCTCAGCTGGGCGATCACCGAGCCGTCGATAAACTCCACCATTGAATGGACGATCGACTGCGGATGGACGAGTACCGCCAGCTTCTCTGCCGGGAGGCCGAACAGCCACCGCGCCTCGATCAACTCCAGGGCCTTGTTCATCATCGTGGCGGAGTCGATCGTGATCTTCGGGCCCATCGACCAGGTGGGATGCCGGAGGGCCTCTGCCGGCGTAACGGCGGCAAGGGTTTCACGCGGCCGCGTGCGAAACGGCCCGCCGCTGGCGGTGAGGATGATGCGGGTGACCTCGGCGGTTGAGCCGGTTCGCAGTGCCTGGTGGATGGCGGAGTGTTCGCTGTCGACCGGCACGATCCTGCCCCCCGTCCGTTCGGCCAGTTGCATTGCGAGCGGCCCGGCCATCACCAGCGTTTCCTTGTTGGCAAGTGCTACCATTTTGCCTGCCTCAAGCGCCGCCCAGGTGCTCCGCAGACCAGCGGCCCCGACGATCGCCGACACAACACGGTCGACCTCCACAGTCTGCACAAGATCGTCCAAGGCCTCTGGGCCAACCGCCAGCCGCGTGCCAGCGGGGAGGGCGCCGGCCCCGATATCGGCGGCGGCCTGGGGGTCAACGACCACTACCCACTTGGGACGGCAGGCCTGTGCCTGCTCCAAGAGCAGCGCTGTGCTGCGGTGTGCGGCCAGCAGAAAGGCTGAAAATCGCCCCGGTGAGGCCGCGATCACGTCGAGCGCGCTTCTGCCAATGCTGCCGGTCGATCCCAAGACGGCGACCCGCAGCGGTTCGGTCGGAGCGCTGCGGTGGTGTGAAGGCATGGCAACAAAGGCGGCAACGCGAGGGGGAACCCTCCAAGTGTAGAAGTTCAGCACAAAAACTTCCACTTTCGCCCGCGTTTGTCGCCGGCTTTTCTTGGCATAGGATAAGAGGAGGCGCAGTTTGCGCTCTGTCCGAAAGCCCGTTCAAAAGGGATTTTCCAGCCCATGACCAAAAAACGCGACACGACCAAACGCCCCGCCGACCGCCGGCAGACTTTTGGGGGCTCCAATCTGCTCTGGTCGCTGATCGCCGCCGGCGTCGCCGGGCTCTTTGCCATGAGCCTGATCGGGATCACGCCGGATGTCGAACTCTCCTACAGCGATCTCGACAAACTGATTCAGGCGTCGGGAGAGAAGGCGGCAAGCGATTCTGCTCGGGGTGATCAAGCGGTCGAATGGGTGGAAGTGTCTCAGACCGGCATCGACGGCCGGCAGACAGCCCGGTATGCCGACCTCCGCGACGTGGTGATCGGGGCGTTTGCAGTGACGGGCACCGTGCGGGAGCAGGTCACTGGCGAGCCCGGCAAGCAGCCGGCGTCTGGCGAGGCTGAGACGGGCCCTGCGTCCAACTCTGCGTCCAAGCGGCCGGGGGCCGACAGCGTCGACAAGCGCCGGCGTTTTCACACGGCAAAGCTGCCCAGTGAAAACTCCGAAAGCCAACTGATGCGGCAGCTCTCGGAGCATGGTATTCCCTTTCGGTACGAGGAGGCGCCGAGTCCATGGCGGAACTGGCTGCCGATGCTCTTTCTCACGAGCCTGTTCGGCCTCGTCTTCTTCATGATGATGCGGCGAATCGGCGGAGCCGGCAGTCCGATGGCATTTGGACGCAGCCGCGGCAAGATGTATGCACAAGAAGATCTCGGCATCACGTTCGACGATATCGCCGGCATCGACGAGGCGGTTGAAGAAGTCCGCGAGGTCGTTGAATTCCTCCGCAGTCCTGAAAAATATCAGGTGCTTGGGGGCCACATCCCCAAGGGCGTGCTCTTGGTCGGTCCGCCAGGCACGGGCAAAACGCTCTTGGCAAAGGCGATCGCCGGCGAGGCGGGCGTGCCCTTCTTCGGGCTCTCCGGCAGCGACTTCGTCGAGATGTTCGTCGGCGTCGGCGCCGCGCGGGTCCGCGACATGTTTCAGCAGGCAGCCGCGAAGGCTCCCTGCATTATCTTCATCGATGAGCTCGACGCCCTCGGAAAGACCCGCGGCTCAGGAATGGTGGGCGGGCACGACGAACGGGAGCAGACGCTCAACGCGCTGCTTGTTGAGATGGACGGTTTCGGGAGTAACTCGGGCGTGATCGTGCTGGCGGCAACGAACCGTCCTGAGACGCTCGACCCCGCTCTCCTGCGGCCCGGCCGCTTCGACCGGCACGTGCTCGTCGACCGGCCCGACGTCCGCGGCCGCGAGGCGATCCTGCGGGTTCATATCGCCAACATCAAGCTCGATCCGGCTGTGAACATCGAACAGATCGCCCGCATCACATCGGGCTTCGTGGGGGCCGACCTCGCCAACCTCGTCAACGAGGCGGCGCTGCTGGCAGCCCGTAACAACAAGACCTCTGTCGGCATGCAGGAATTCGATGAGGGAGTCGAGCGGGTAACGGCGGGCCTGGAGAAGAAGAAACGGGTCATTCATGAGGACGAGAAGAAACGTGTTGCCTACCACGAGTCGGCCCACGCGCTGGTTGCCTTCTCGCTGCCCAACACCGATCCTGTCCACAAGGTTTCGATCATCCCGCGTGGTCTGGCGGCACTGGGCTACACGATGCAGCGACCGGAGGATGACCGCTACCTGCTCACGCAGTCGGAGCTTGAGAGCCGTATTGAGGTGCTGCTTGCCGGCACGATCGCCGAGGAGATGGTCTATGCCGACGTCTCGACCGGCGCCCAGAACGACCTTGAGCGGGCCAGTTCGATCGCTCGCTCAATGGTGATGGACTACGGCATGAGCCGACTGGGTCGAGTGGCCTACCGCGAGAGCAACCGTTCGCCATTTCTGGCTGGTGGCGGTGCCGAACTTGCCCCGGCGCGGAGCCACAGCGAGCAGACCGCCCGAGAGATCGACGAGGAGGTCCGTCGCATCATCGACACCGCCATGGAGCGAGTCCGGCGGATCATTGAATCGCGAAGGGTGGTGCTGGAGGCGATCACGCAGCGGCTGATTACGTGCGAGGTGATCAACGGCGAGGAGTTGCGGACGATCATCGAGGCCGTGACCGGTACGCCCCAACTCGTGCCAGGCACAGAAATTGAGCGGCGGGCACCCCGCGCCACCCCTGACGTCGCCGCTGAGGCGGGCCTGGGTCCGGCCGATCTTTCCGGCTAAGCGGACGGTGCAACCGCTCCAACCGTTGCGGTCGATCGCTTGCGGCCGGTACTCAATCGGACCGACTCCATTGACCGATGTCTCCAGCGAAAGTGTTGTTTCATAACGGGCGATCCAGTGCATAGGTGCCCGCCATCGGCGGGCTGTCGGCGATGTGGAAAAGCGTATTTCTGTCAGCTGGAATCTTCGCCTGTGTGGCGGGCCTGGAGCTGTTGCTCATCGACTCAGCGGTCGTTCTACCGGTAGACGGCCGGGGCGAGCCGAGTATCTTCGCCGCGCCCGACTGGGCGCCCTGGTGCCTGATCTCGGCAGGCGCTGTGACGATTCTCCACTTCTGCACCATGCCGGCCCGGAGCACGAGCCCGAAATCGCCGGGGAACGCTTTTGCGGCCGAAACACGCTTCCGCTGACCCAGATCGTGCCTGTTGCGGCGCAGCCAGCCGCCCGGTTGTACTTTGGCGGAGGCAGAGATCGATCCAGCCGCTGTCGCTGCCGATTGCCCGCCCATGATCACCACCCACTTTCACCCGTCCCGCGACACCGTGCTTTACGACGGTCACTGCCGGTTTTGCAGCAGCCAAATTGGGATCCTGCGGCGGCTCGACCTGACCGGTAGGCTGGCCTTCATCTCCCTGCACGATCCGAGTGTCGCCCGCGACTTCCCCGAGATTCTGCCGGAGGATCTCGAGAACCAGATGTACGTCGTCGATCCGCGGGGCTTGGCCCGCGGCGGCGCCGACGCCGTCCGCTATCTGTCGCGGCAACTCGCACTCCTCTGGCCGCTCGCCCTCGTGCTCCATCTGCCCGGCACGCTGCCGCTCTGGCGGTGGCTCTACGCGGTGGTCGCCCGCAACCGGCTGCGGATCGCCGGTTCCTGCCGCGACGGCGCCTGTCGGCTGCCCCCTCAAGGAGAAGACCTGAGCGAGAAGACCTGAGCGAGAAGGCCTGAGGGGAGCCATTACGGCTCGCGAACTCCTAGGCAGAGGAGGTGCTGCCAGGGGAGGCGGTCGAATTCCCGCACAATTGTAAATCCCGCGGGCTCTAGCTCTGCCCGCACCTGTGCCTTGGTCATCTTGTGGAGCGGCTTGATCGGCACTGCCGGATCCTCGCCACGAAACTCGACAAGCACCAGCTCGCCATCGGGAGCCAGACTCGCGCGGATTTTCTGAAGCATCGCCTCGGGGTGTGAAAACTCATGGTAGACATCCACGCAGAGCATGATGTCGATCTCACCCGTCGGCAGTCGGGGATCGATCGGCGTACCGAGCACCGGGAGGATATTCGGCAGCCGGGCAGCGGCCGCATTGCGGGCCAGCATCTGCAGCATCTCCGGCTGGATGTCGACGGCGTAGACGAGCCCCTTGGGGCCGACGAGCTTCGCCAGTTGGAGTGTGTAAAAGCCGTTGCCGCAGCCCATGTCGCAGACTGTTTGCCCCGGTCGGATTCCGAGCGACTGAAGCATCAGCCGGCAATCCTCCTCCCGCTGACGGCTCTCGCGGACGAGCCACGGGGCACCGGTGTAGTGCATCGTCTGCGCGATCTCCCGGCCGTGGTGGTGCGTCTGGGCCGGTGGGATCATGGCGGCGTCGGTCGCCAGCCCAGTTGACTGCGCAACGGCTGGAGGCAGAGTGACTGCCGACAGCCCGACCAAGAGGGCCACGAGACACAGCAGTTGGGCAGGGGCTCTCATGCCACGAGTATATGGGGAAAAGAGGGACAGGAGCGAATCCTGTTTGGCACGGGTGCTGAACAGATTGGGCTGCCCCACATTTCTGTCAGGCGGCGGTCCGCCCGTGCAGTGCGCTGGCCTCGTCGCAGAGGCTCGTGATCGTGATCCCGCTGCGGCTGGCGAAATCGGTGAGTTGATCGGGGTCGACGAGAATCGTGCGGCCCGCCTCAATCGCCAGCACCGTCGCTCCGGCGGCCCGCAGCGATTCAAGCGTGCCGCGGCCAATCGTGGGCATGTCAAACCGCAGGTCCTGTTTCGGCTTGGCGACCTTCACCACAACCATGCCGCCGGCAGGGCAGAGTCGCCCGGCGCGGCGAATGCATTCATCGGTACCCTCGATCGCCTCCAGCGCCAACGGCGAGCGGTTTTTTACCACCACAGTCTGGCCAATATCGTGCCTGCCGAGCTCCTTCGCCAGCTGCCAGCCGAAGGCGACGTCGGCCTGCTCGGCTGTGGTAAGCGTCCGCCCGGCAAGCAGACCCTCGGCGGCAAGTAACTCCGGTGCAAAATCGGTGGCGGGGCAGATCGTCACACCCCCCGCATCGAAGGCGGCGGCGATCGTACCGAGCAGCGAATCATCGCAGTTGTCACGGCGACGCGTGATGAAATGCGGCCAGTAGGTCATGAGCGATCGCCAGTCGGGCAGGTGCTGGATCCACGCCCGGCGGCCAAAGAGCTTCGTCTTGTGAATCTTGCCGGCCATCGTCGCCCGGGTCACGCCGTGCCGGCGGAAGAAGTCGATCGCGCCGCCGATCTGTGCAAGTCCCACCTGCCCATGCACGTCGGCCAGCGGTTGGAGCGCCGCGTCAGCATGGTCGCGGATCGAGAGGATGGCCGTGCGGCCGCCGCGACGGCGGATCGCCTCGGCCACGGCGACGGGATACCGGCCCCAGCCGGCGAGGATGCCGATCGTCTCTCCTTGGAGTGAGTCGCGCTGGAGTGAGGCCAACTGGAATGAGTCCGCCGGACGCGGCTTGTCCTGCGACGGTGGGGAATCGAGGTGGTGGTTCATTGTCAACTGGTCGTGCCTACGAAACGTGGTGGGTGTCCGCGGGCCGTGGGTTAGGCGGCGTCGGCGCTGCGGCTATTTTGGCTTTGGTTCTGGTTCTCAGTGTGCGCTCGCTCGATAGCTTCGACGCGGGCCTGAAGCTGCTTGAGGTTCTTGCGCATCTCTGGCAGCTTACTGATGGTTGCCAGTTGGAGCTTGCGGTCGCGAAGCTCGATGGCAGGCTCACCGAGGACAGTGATGCCGGGAGGAATGTCGTTTGAGACTCCCGACCGTGCTCCGAGCACCGCTTTATCACCGATGTGGACGTGGTCGCGGACGCCAACCTGCCCCGCCATCACCACCCAGTCGCCGGTGGTCGTGCTGCCCGCCACGCCGACCTGCGAGCAGATCATGTTGTGCCGGCCGAGGCGGCAGTTGTGGGCAATCATCACAAGGTTGTCGAGTTTCGTGCCAGCGCCTATCGAGGTGGCGCCATAGGTGCCACGGTCGATCGTGGTGCCAGCGCCAATCTCAACGTCATCGCCGATCTCCACCCAGCCCAGTTGCGACGAGAGCACGTAGGCCCCGTCCACAACCCTGTAGCCGAAACCAAAGGCGCCGAGCACGGCGTGAGCGTGGATCAGGCACCGCTGCCCGACCAGCGTGTTCTCATAGAGCACGACATTTGGGAAGACGACCGTGCCAGCACCGATCCGGCAGCCGGACATAATCTGCGCCCCCGAATGGATCGTGACGCCAGCGCCGATCTCAACGTCAGCACCGATCACGGCCAGCGGATGAATATCGACATCGTGGCCGACCAGCGCCGTCGGATCGACGCAAGCCCGCGGGCTCACCCCCATGCGGACTGCCACGCGGGGCGGCCGCAGCCGGGTGATCACCGCGGCAAACGCCGCATGGACGTCGGCGACTTCGATCGAGGGCCGATCCAGCGGCCCCGAGCCCTGCGGCACGATCACCGCACCGGCCAAGCATTTTGCGAGCAGGTGGAGTTTGTCGGCAGAGTCGATGAGCGTGATCTCAGCCGGCCCGGCGGTTTCAAGCGTGGCAGCTCCAGTCATCGGCACCGCGTCACCGCAGCCGACGAGCGTGCCCTGCACATGGCCGGCCAGTTCGAAAAGCGTGATGGGCGTGATGGGCATGGCATCCTCTCTGGCGTCGGCCCGTATGGCGGCGGCCCAGTCCCCGGGCGCCGACGGGCCGGGAGGATAGAGACGCTGCAGACGCCGTGCAAGACGGGTTGGCAGTCGGAAATCAGTCGATGAGCGCCAAGACCTCAACGGAATTCCCTGACGGATCGGCCACATAGACGCTGCGGGTGCCGTCGCGATGGCCCTTCAGCGGGCCAAACTCCTCGGCCTTGGGGTGCGTGAAGCCGATGTGCGGCGGATGCTGGTCAGGGATCACCAGTGCCAGCCGAGTGTTGCCGAATTCAAGGAGGGCCCAGGTGTCGTCCTGATAGCCGATCTCGCAGCGGAAGTGCCGACGATACCAGTCCACGCTCTCGGCGACGTTCTGCACAGCAATGGCAACGTGGTGAATCTCGTCGAGCGGCGCGGTGGGATCGGCGACTGGATAGGATCGGCCGGTAGCGGGCGTGGTCATGGGTTTTTACTCCGGCTTGAGAAACTGGTGGCCTGCGACGCACCAGCATTCTAGCTCTGCCACGCCCGTTAGGTGATGATTTGCGGCTCGGTCTCGAGATCGTCCTTGGAGATGTCTGCATCCCCCAGCCGTCGCGGCGGCCAGAAGGCGACCAGCAGCAGGGCCGCGGCCACCACCGCCATCAGTGTCGGCACGAGAAACAGCTTTTGGTAGTCGATGCCAGCTTCGGTCGAGAGCCCCTTCTGGAGCGGGATGAAGAGCCACTTAGCGGCCAGATCTCCGAGGCCGAGCACGAGCAGATTGAACAGGCTCTGAGCACTGGAGCGGACGTCCTTGGGGAAGGCAGCGTCGATGAAGATGTACAGCGTGGCGAAGAAAAAGGCGTAGCAGATGCCGTGCAGCACTTGGACGGCGATGATCACCGCGGTGTTGTGCGGAATGAAGGCAAACACCGCGAATCGGGCAGCGTGGCCGAGGATGCCGAGAATCATCGTGGTCTTCCAGCCGAGTTTGGCAAGAACTCCACCGAGCACGGCCATCGTGGCGATCTCAGCCACCTGACCGATGCTCATCACCGGCATGATCCACTTCTGTTCCAGGCCCACTGTGGGACTGCCAAGAAATCCGCCGGCCATCACGAAGTAGCCGTTGTGAATGACCGCGTCGATGAACGTCACAATGAACAAAACAAGCAGATAGGGCCTGGCAAGGAACCGGGCCGCCTTGATCCACGCAAATCCCCCCTCGCCCGGCGCCGCCGGCTTCGGCGGCGTGTGGGGGAGAAAGAGCGAGTAGGCGGCCAGCACCAGCGAGATCACGCCGGAAATCAGAAAGATGTTGCGGCTGGCAGCGACGGCGTCGGCGCCGGTCTTCCCATCGAGAATGAAATACAGCGGCCAAGCGACGAGGATCCAGCCGATCGTGCCTCCCATCCGCACAAATCCAAACTCCTTCTGTGCGTCTTTCATGTGGGAGAAGGCAAGCGAGTTGGTGACGGAGATTGTCGGCACATAAAAGAGCGAGTGGATGAGCATCAGGCCGAAGAACGTGGGGAAGTCTTTCACCCAGTACATGCCGAGAATCGCCACGCCGCCGATCAAGTGGCTGAAGGCGAGAAACTTCTCCGCCGCGAATGTTCGGTCGGCAAACTGGCTGGAGAAGAAGATGCCGACGATCGAGGCGATCGCGAAGGCGCTTCCCACCCAAGCCTGCTGGGAGTCGGAGAAATTGAGGCCGTCTTTCCCCATGTAGCCCCAGATGAGCGGCAGCCACGCGCCCCAGATGGCGAACTCGAGCACCATCATCAGCCAGAGGCGAAACGTGGGGGCCGACGCAGAATCGTTGTTGGTGGTATTCATGCCGCGGAACATACCACGCTCGCCGGCAGAGGGTGAAACCTGCTACCGCCAGCCACTGCCTAACGGCCCTTCAAATCGGCCAGCCCACCATCCACACCAAGCACCTGCCCTGTGATCCAACTCTGCGCCGGATCAAGAAAAAAAGCGATCGCCCGGGCGACCTCGTCCGGCTCCCCCAAGCGGCCCAGCGGATGCATCGCAACGGACGCTTTTTCGGCCAATTCGCTCGACACGAGCCCCTGCGTCAGCGGCGTCCGCACGAGCCCTGGAGCCACGGCGTTAAACCGAATTTTCTGCCGGGCATAGGTGGCGGCGGCCGACAAAACGAGCCCGATGATGCCA
>Ga0194043_1001668_pt1 | contig 12403 bp, 11 predicted proteins | sample JunL4415m_MetaG_FD_161274 | JGI IMG/M metagenome (GOLD analysis project Ga0194043, IMG submission 161274) | Anoxic zone freshwater microbial communities from boreal shield lake in IISD Experimental Lakes Area, Ontario, Canada - Jun2016-L442-15m | ecosystem: Environmental > Aquatic > Freshwater >...
ATATTTTTGTTTTATTGCCAGAAACATTTAGCAAATTAAAATTATAAGGAAATAGTTTTAAATAACCAGGAGTAACATTATGATGCCTGATATGAAAACAGTAATGCTTTTATATGCCATTATTAATGCCGTTTGCGCAATATTTATGGCAGTCATGTGGTATCGTAACCGCAAACGTTATGCAGGAATAGGATTTTGGCTGACCGACATGATTCTGCAGACAACAGGGTCAGTGCTGATAGTTTTAAGAGGTATAGTTCCAGTTTTTTTTTCTGTGACAATTGCCAACAGCTTAATAGTTTCAGGAATTCTCATTATTTTCATTGGACTGGAGCGTTTTCTTTTAAAAAAGAGCTGGCATATTCATAATTACATCTTTATCGGTATTTCTATTGCTGTCCTGATTTACTTCACCAGTTTCAGGCCCAATCTATATGCAAGAAATTTTGATATCTCAGCAATAACTCTTATATTAACACTTCAATGCGCCTGGCTCATGCTGCGCAGAGTGCCGCCAAATATACGCAGGTCAACAACTTTGGTAGGTATAGTTTTTTGCGGTTACTTTTTTATCAGCGCGGCCCGCATAATTCTTCTGGCTCTCTTTCCAATGCATAGCAGTGATTTTTTCAAATCAGGTGCTCCTGATACTTTTATAATAGTTTTTTATACCATACTTTCAATAGGTCTGACTATCAGCCTGATACTAATGATTAACAGCCGATTGGTCGATGATATTCTTCTACAGGCACAGCAAAGAGATGAAGCGACTAACAAGCTTAAAGAAACACAGGCTATTTTACTGGCAGCATTTGAAAACAGTCCGGCCGGAGTAGCTATTGCAGATGCACCTGACGGAAAACTGCGATATGTAAACAATGCCGGACTGCTCGTCAGAGATAAATCTGAACGGGAACTTGTTGAAAATATTAATATTGATCAGTATGTTTCAAGCTGGAATATCCTGCATCTTGATGGCACTCCATATAAACCAGAGGAGGTTCCATTGTCACAGGCTGTACTATATGGCAAAATTTCCAGCGAAGAATTTATAATAAGGAGAGACAGCTCAGAAGATCGCATAGTATGGGCAAATGCAGGGCCTGTTCTGGACGAGAACGGCAATATATTGGCAGGAGTTGTTGTGTTTATGGACATAACAGACCGCAAAAAGATCGAGACCGCGCTTTGGGAAAGCGAAGAGAAATTTTTCAAAGCTTTTCAGACTTCACCTTACGCCATCACCATCACCAGTGTAAAAGATGGAAATATCATTGAAACCAATGAAGCATTTACATCAATCACCGGTTTTTCCAAAGAAGAGATATCCGCCAATTCTACAATCAACATGAATCTGTGGGCAGACATAAAAAATAGGAAATGGGTATTGTCCTCCCTTAAAAATGGGATTGAAGTAAAAGATAAGGAGTTTCAGTTTAGAAAAAAGAATGGTGAAATATTAACCGGTTTATTCTCTGCTCAAATCATTCATTCAAATAATGAGCCGTTCATTCTGTCAAGCATTAGTGACATCACTGAACGTAAAAACAGAGAGATTGAAATCACCTATATAAGCTTTCACGACAAACTGACCGGTCTTTATAACCGCAGATTTTTTGAAGAAGAGATAAAGCGTCTTGACACAGACAGACAGCTTCCTGTAAGCATTATTATGGGTGATTTAAACAACTTAAAACTAACCAATGATACTTTTGGCCACCAGGAAGGTGACAGACTTCTAATAGAAACTGCGAAGCTGTTAAAAAAAGTATGCAGATCTGATGATATCCTAGCCCGGTGGGGAGGAGATGAATTTGTCATACTTCTTCCCAAAACTTCAATTGCCTCAAGCGAAGAGATTGTTCAGAGAATTTTAAAGGAATGCTCCGAATTATTTGTTCAAAAGATACCTATTGGTATTGCAATAGGTTTGGCTGCAAAAGCAGAACATAGTCAGAATATAGAAGATATTATTATGGAAGCTGAGAGCAATATGTATAAAAACAAGCTTGAAATCAAACAAAACAATGCAGGTTCAATTATTTCGGCTCTTGAACAGGCCCTTTATGAACAAAGCAATGAAACCATGGAACATACACAAAGACTTAAAGAATTATCCCTTAAACTAGGTAAAAAACTTAAACTTCATCCCTATCAGCTTAATGAGCTCTCTATTCTTGCTTCCCTTCATGATATAGGCAAAGTTGCCGTACCTGAAGCAATATTATTAAAAGAGGGAAGCCTTAGTCAAAAAGAGTGGGAAATTATGAAAAGGCATCCCGAAATAGGCTTTAATATTGCCCAGTCATCTCCACAAATTGCCCATATTGCCAAATCTATTCTTTCGTGCCATGAAAACTGGGATAGCACCGGCTATCCGCGGGGACTGGAAAAAGAAGAGATACCACTGCTTTCCCGCATTATAACCATTGCTGATTCCTATGATGTCATGACAAACAAAAGCCCCTATAAAAATGCTATGAGTAAAGAGGAGGCAGTTAAAGAACTCGAAAGATGCGCCGGAACTCAGTTCGATCCGGTACTGGTCAATAAATTTATAGAAATAATTTCAAAAAGCTCCAATAAAACCTGATGCCATTTCTAACTAAAAGATGTTAAAAAACCTGCCGGTATTGATAATAAAAAAGTAATAAATTCATGCTGCACTTTGTCTGGGAGCCGGAACACTTGATACCAATGGAGGTTCCACTATTAATGAAAGAGCTCAGGTTCTTGATACTGAAAACAAGCCTATTGTTGGACTTTATGGTGCTGACAACTGTATAGCATCTCCAACAGCCAATGCATACTAGGGCGCCGGAAGCACTATAGGTTCGGCATTAACTTTCGGACATATAGCAGGTGCAAACGCAGCCAAAGAATTCTATCAGGTAAAAATAATATCACTATGATGTTATCTTGACAGCCTTATGGATAAATCCAGACCACTTTGAACGAATCCCTTTGTGAAAAAACAGTTTAGCATCTACTGGAATGATTGGAACAGCCAGAGCACAATACCACTTGAGGCAGTCCCTGGTTTTTTTTAATGCATATGTTCTAAACCGTCCGGAAATAATGTTGACTTTTTCTGAAAAGAAGTTCGACCAGTCAGGCATATTTACAGATGAAATGACACGGCAAAAAGTAAAAGAATTTATGACTTCTATGAGGAAGTGGATTGTTAAACTAAAATAAGTAAATTTTATGATTATTTGATGGCTCAGGTTGGATGGAGTAGCATCAAAATATATTATCTATTGTATTGCAAACTATGATCGTTTGCGTTACAATAGATATAATAGAATTGAGAAGAGGTGAAAAACATGACTAAAGCGGCCAGTATAAATATGCGCATTAATCCCGAATTTAAAAAAAAAGTAGAAAACCTATTTAGTGAACTTGGTTTATCTACCACAGAGGCTATTAATATATTTTTGCACCAGTCAGTATTACAAGGCGGACTACCCTTTGAGGTAAAAAATTATAAGAAAATAGATTACTTTACCGATTTACATCAATCTATTGAACAATTAGAGCAAGGTAAAATTGTTATAAAGACGATTGATGAATTGGAGGAAATGGAAAATTGAATATAATTTTTTCTGAGAGAAGCTTTTATGAATATATAGATTGGCAAACAAAAGATAAGAAAATAGTTAAGAAAATTAACGAGCTTATCAAGGATATTCAAAGAAACGGAATGCTCAAAGGCATAGGTCAGCCTGAACTTTTAAAACATGGACTAACAGGTTATTGCAGCCGAAAGATAAACGAAGAGCACAGATTAGTTTATGCTATGGATACCAATAACAATTTAGTGATAGTGAAATGTAAAGATCATTACGAATAAATTTATTAAATATTTTAAAGAAAAACAAATCTAGCAAAGAGGGGACATTTTTCTCAGCCTGCTTACTATTTTTATAAATTTTTCCAAGGCATAATCAACCTCTTCCTCAGTGTTAAATTTCCCAAAAGAAAAACGCACTGAACCGTGTGCAAGATCTGCCGTTCTTCCTATTGCTCTTAAAACGTGTGACGGCTCAAGACTTCCTGATGTACATGCTGAGCCTGAAGAAACTGCAATGCCCTCCAGATCAAGTCCGAGAACCATGCCTTCGCCCTCAACAAATTTAATTGAAAAATTTACGTTATTTGGAAGACGGGCAATGGAGTCTCCGTTTAATTCTACATTATCTATGCTTGCTATCACTCCGTTAATCAATCTGTCTCTAAGATTAGTCAGCTCAATGGTTTCTCTGGAAATATTTTTGGAGGCAAGCTCTATTGCCTTTCCAAAACCAACAATTCCCGGGACATTATGGGTCGAGGCCCTTAGTTTCTTCTCCTGACTTCCGCCATTTAGAAAAGCCTGTATTTTTGTTCCTTTTCTTATATATAAAAGTCCGACCCCTTTGGGCCCATAAATTTTATGGGCAGATGCACTGAGCAAGTCTATATTTAGTTCATCAACATTTATAGGGATATGGCCGAGCGACTGCACTGCATCTGTATGAAAATATATATTATTTTCTTTTGCAATCTGTCCTATTTCTTTTATTTGCTGAATAGACCCAATCTCATTATTTGCGTGCATCACAGATATTAAAATTGTTTCCCTGTTTATTGCTTTTCTAACTTCATCAGGATTAAGTATTCCGTTTGGCTCCACAGGAAGACAGGTTACTTTAAACCCACGGCTTTCGAGAAACTCGCATGATTCGAGTATGGCATGGTGCTCAATGTTTGAAGTAATTATGTGTTTCCCTTTTGAAGAGTTTGCATATACCACTCCTTTTAAAGCAAAATTATCACTCTCTGTGCCACCGCTTGTAAAAATTATTTCCTCGGGTTTTGCACCTATAAAATCTGCTGCTGCAAGCCTTGCACTTTCAATCGCATTATTTGCCTGTCTGCCAAAATAATGAAGACTTGCGGGGTTTCCAAAAATTTCACTAAAATATGGCAGCATTGCCCTTACAACTTCCGGATCTACCGGCGTTGTTGCCGCATTATCAAAATAAATTCTTTTCATTATCTGCGCTTCCTGTAATTTTTATATTTTTACTTAATATAGCGTTTATTTTGAGCCCCAAAAAATTGGAGCACTGTCTATTTACTAAATATACTACTAAAATAATAGTAATTATAGTTATTAATTAATTGTTGTCAAATATTCTTTAAATATTTTCAAGAGAGCAGGAAATCTTTTAAAAAATAAAGCCGCTGCAAAAACAGCGTCCTGAACCTGTTTGCTTATTCAGGACGCCGTAAAAATGTTAAAATAAATTCTTTGCTAAAAACTAAACAAGGGCTCCGCCGCATTCACCGCAAAATCTTGCACCGGCCTGATTTTTAGCACCGCACTTTGGACATTTAACCATGCCTATCGAACCACCGCAGTTATTGCAGAATTTGCCTTCTCCTGCTGGTTTGCCGCAATTGGGACAAATTGTCTGTTTGCTTTCAATTTCTCCGTTAAAAACCGTTGTTGTCTGAGCTTTTGCCTCGACATCCTGAACAAGTTTTCTTCCTTTGGCTGCTGCAACCTCAACATTTACTCTTGGAGCACAGTCGACGCATAGTCCTTCCTGCTCATTCCAGTCATTATCGCAGTCCCAGTTTTTGCATTTGGGACATCTGTGGAAATAACCTTTTGCTTCATTTTGCGCAATCATAAAAGCTTCTTCGTGCTCTTTATGCCATTCCGGAGTCATGCCTTCAAATTTCTGGCTTAGAGCATCCGTTCCTCTCTCGACACTGTTACCAATATTGCTTTGCCCGAATAATGAAGCTCCGATTGAAATTGCCTGGCCCAGACCGGCAAAAAAACTGCCTTTATTATGGCTCTTTGAGGCTATAAATTTTGTCTTATACCCCTCGCGACAGGAGTCGCAAAAAAAAGTAAACTGGAAGCCTTCATCAGTACTGTTGTCTTCAAAGTTGTCTGAAAAACCCTGCATTGGCATTCTTTATCCTCCTTAAAATTAATAATTACTTTAAATTGTAATCTAATAAAAACCCGGCTTTAAACATTACATTTTATCTTAATTCAAATTATTTTATAATTCAAAACAAGTTAAATTTAAATGATTTATTATTTTGATGTACCATCCGGCGGCCATTCTGTTGCATCCTTAATTATCGGCAGTCCCAATGGTTTTCCGCATTTTATACAATTACTGCCAAGTGGAGGTTGTTCAAGTCTGCACTTGGGATTAGGGCAAACCACAGTAAGTGCAAAATCGCATTTATCACAATAATCACCAAAAAAAGTTTCACTTTTGCAGGTGGGACATATGATTTTTAAGCTGAGGCCGCAACTTGGACAGTTTGACCATCCTTTTTCAATCAGGTCCCTGCATTTGGGGCACCTTAAAAATATGGGATTTGCTTTCCCGCAAACAGGACACACGTTTGACTCTGGCGGTATAACTTTTTTACAATATCTGCATGGAATTTTATATCCCGGCATAAAACTCTCCTTTAGCTATAGCGTATTAATTTATGTTTAATACATCAGTTTAAATGCTATTTTAAATTAGTTTAAGTATTATACTTATTTTTTGCAAACAGTCCTCAATAAACATTGAAAATAATATATCAGGCTCATATTTTTCATGTTTTAAAAAATTATATAAATTAATATTTCAATAATCTGCAAAAAAATTTGGACGTATTAATAAATTTTGTATCAGCTGCAACAATTTATAACACCCCATATTTAACTCGTAAATGCCTTTCATAAATGCAAATAAAACAACTTTTTATGTCAAACTGTAAATCCCTCCTGACATATTGTATCTTACTGACTTATAAAAACTATTTATGTCAAACTATACGTCCCCTTGACACGTCCCCTTGACATTACTTTTTAAACTTGGCTTTTTCGTCCATGGTGCTTACATTAAAAGCCAGGAGCTTTTCGATGCCTGCTTTCCATGAGTTAAAGCTTATATGGATAGCTCTGCCAATAAATTTTTCACGGATTTCTCGCAGCTCTGCGATTTTTGATATCGCGAACCTGTATTTGACATTATCAGGCTCATATAACTTTTCCTCCTCAATATAAATCGGCTCTCTCCTGAAATTAATGCTTATCATTGCTTTGTTTATTTTTTTGATCAGTTTTTCGACTTCTGATTCCAGTCCCTGGAGGTTTTCAGGTTTGGGATAATCAGCTCTGTTTAAAATCTTGAAAAAGTAAGTTGCCTTCCCGGTTGATTCTTCCTGAGCTCCTTCTTCTTCGCCTGTTTTTTGGCCATCCTCACTATTAATTTCTGTATTCTGCTCTGTGGAATTTTCGGCTATTTTAAACTGCGGCGGCCCCGCAATTTTTCCCATTCCTGCAATTGCTTCTTTTTGCATTTGAAGATTTGCAGTCATATTTTTTTGCATGTCAGCTGCCATTTTTAACATGCCGGCAGGATCTGCCGATTGTGCACCTGCAGCTTCTTTCTTTGCCCCTTTTTCAACGGGCACGGCTTCCATTGCTATGGCATTTCCCGGTTTTTTTGGATCGCTTCCATAAACCGGCATTAAAAACCATATATAATCACTGGTCATGCTTCCCATAAGCCCCTGCTTTAATCCGATTGCAATCTGGTTTTCGTGTGAGATCGATTTCAGATAATTATATTCCGGCAAAACTCCTGCTGACTCAATTTTGTTTTCAAGTGACTTCCAGACACATGGTGAGTACTTTTCGATATCTTTTTTCATTGCAGCTTTCCCATCCCTTAAAAACCTTGCAATTTTTATGACTGTCAAAGTATCAAGTGAGGGATCAAGCTCCATTACAAGGTTCTGAGCAAACAAATCAAGGGCATTTATTGTATCCGAGAGGATTTTTTTAAATGGATCAAATTCATAACCCATTTTGGAAAGCTCCATCTTCTGTCCTGACTCACTGGCGACAGTTACTTTGTAGTCCCCTTCCGTAATATCTGTGATTTCACAATATGCAATTCTTAAGATCTTTCCATTTTCTGGAAGGATTGAGAGCCCTGTTTCATAAACCGTAATATTGCAGTTTCCGCTTTCTGCTGCAGCACCCGATGATTCCAAATACGAATACTCGGCTTTGATGTTTTTTCTTATTACTTTTTCTTCCATAAGAAGATACTTGGCCAGTATTTCATTTCTTGCATCTTTAAGTATTCGGAGAAAATTCTCAAATTCATATCCAAGTTCACTTATAACAAGCTTTCCGTTGGGGCTTAAAGGGATAAAAACTTTATAATCGACAGGATTTATTTCAAGAATATCGATGAGCTTTATAATGTATGGCTCCTTGAGAAGGGGGACAATTATTATTTCTTCATTATTAATTACAAGCGATGCTTCGCCTTCCGAAATCTTGTCCAGATCTGAACTGAAGTATTGGAAGGGAGCTTTTACGGAAAACAGTTTTTCTTTCTTTTTTTCTTCTTCCATTTTTTGGCCTCTGATTTTTTCTGAATATTAATAATATCTGCCCTGCAAAAAACTATATTTTTACAAGCTCATTAATTAAAGAAGCAAAATCGGGATATTTGTTTAAAATCTCATTTTTACTTGTTTTAGCCTGAGCAAAATCATCAAACTCAAAACCAGGTGAAACTGTGGTTCCAAGCAGAGCAAATTTCCCCCCGTCGGCAAGTTTTGCCCCCTGCCAGGTATTTTTAGGAACAAGGTATTGTATTTCCTCACCGTTAAAAATATTGCTGCCCAGTTTAATTGTCTGACCTTTGCCATCTTCAGACAAATTAAGCATTATGACCTGGTCACCCATATAAAAATGAAAAATTTCATCAGAAACAACTTTATGCAGTGACGAAAAATTATCAGGAGTTATAAGATAAAGAATTGTAGTGGAAAAATTTCTTGCTGATTTATATCTTGGAGGAAGATGCTCTTCTGGTATCGACTCTTCCGATCTATGTGTTTCGACAAAATAGCCGCCCTCATTTTCAAGGGAAACCATATTGAATTTTTTAATTATTTTTTCAATAAGATCATCTTTTTCCATTTTATATTTCTTCCCTATATTTTTTTATTGCTGTATTAGTGCAAATATTATATATCAGCCCCGTCACTAAAAAAAGTATAAGTGACCATATTGCTATTAAAATATTTTGAATGTATTATTTGTCTTTATTAGTCCATAGGCTATTGGTGTTTTTTATTAATTATCGCCGGTTCTCCCAAAAATGTTAATTAATAACAGGTGATATTGATAAAATTCAATCTACAAATACTGTAAAACAGTTTTAAAGAACTGTCCCTGATAAATCTAGCTTTAGCTCTTGGCGTCTATCATTATTAATTACAGGAAAACATAAAAACATGACAAATATTTTTATTAAAGATCTTGGCGGGCATGTCCCGGGGCAAAAAGATACCATTTCGCTGGGAAGCATCAAAGAATTTGTTACAGTGCCTTATTATATTGACTGGTACAGAAGCGCAGAATCAAACAAAATATTTCCGATATTTTTGCAGGAGATTTCAGATTTAAATCCCACCAACAAACAAATTTCGGGAGTTTTGACTAAGAATCCTTTTTTTGAACACACACAGATAAAATTTTTTATTGCATACCATAGTAATGTTCCGGTGGGCAGAATAATGGCCTATATAGATTATAATTACAGTAAAACACATGGTGAAAAAATCGGCTGGCTTGGACTTTTTGAGACAACTGAAAATTCAAATATAGCCGAAATGCTTCTTGATGCAGGTATTAAGTACCTGAAGGAAAACGGATGCACTAAGATAACAGGGCCTGCAAAATTTAATGCCAATGGCGAAATAGGATTACTTATAGAAGGTTTTGATAAAAAACCTTATTTTATGGAGCCTTATAACGCACCTTATTATGCACAGTACTTCGAAAAATACGGGTTTGAAAAAGAAAACGACTGGTTTAGCATGAATACGGATTATCTGCTCTCAGATGATTATATGAGCCGTATTGAAAAAATGATGAAAAGGATAAGCGGTACTGCAAGAGACGACAGGTTAAATGATTTTATTGTCAGAAATATTGAATTTAAAAATATAAAAAATGAAATTAAGCTGATAAAAGACCTTTATAACCCTATATGGGGCAAGGGCAACCATCCACAGTTTACTGAAATGACAAAGGAGGAATTCGATACGCTGGCTCTTGGCATCAAAACAGTAGCTTTGGAAGATCTAATATTTGTAGTCGAAAAAGACGGTGCTGCAGTGGGTATTTCTGTAAGTGTTCCAAACATAAACGAAATAATTGAAGAACATGACAGCCGCAAATTTAATATGCCGTCAAAACACCTGATGGATTTAAAAGATCTAAAAAGGGATCTGGACATATTCGGAACTATAAAAAAGAGGCTTAAATCAAAGAACTTTTCTGGTATCAGAGTCCTTATACTTGGTGTCGATGAGAAATACAGAAAAACAGGAATAGATTCAAAGCTGTATTACAAAACAATGCTTGCTGCCAAAGCTGTGGGCATAAAGCATGGTTCAGGATCGCAGCTTGCTGACAAAAATTTTGACATACTTAATCCATTGTTTAAAATCGGCAAAGTTGCCCTGACGTGGCGCGTTTACGGGTTAAAAATATAAGGCTCGGATGATTGTTTGTCTTCCAAGCCTTATATTTATATTATTTAATTATTTACTATGTCATCCCAATTTTACGGATAAACTCCCCTAAGCCTCATGGCTTCAGCAACTCTTCCAACTGCAAGGGCAAGAGCTGAGCTTCTCATGTCAAGCTTTCTTTTTGTTGAAAAGTTATATACTTCATAAAAAGCTTTCTCCATAATGTCTCTTAGCTGAAGGTTTACTTTTCTTTTGCTCCAGAAGTATGCATCATTTCCCTGAACCCATTCAAAATAGGATACTGTTACTCCTCCGCTGTTACACAGTACGTCTGGTATTACAAATATATTATTTGCTTTAAGAGCAGGATCGGCATCCGGAGTAGTTGGTGCATTTGCGCCTTCTGCCAGAATCCTTGCTTTAATTAAAGGAGCATTTTTTGCAGTTATCTGATTTTCAAGAGCAGCTGGTATTAATATGTCGCATTTAATTTCAAAGAATTTATCTGGGTCAGTTTTTTCTGCCTCGGGATAATTTATTAGAGAATCTGTCTTAATGAAATCTGATAATTTATACGGATCAATTCCGTTTTTATTATAAATTGCCCCTGTTACGTCAGCAAGAGCAATTATTTTAAATCCAAGGTCATATAGTATTTTTGCAGCATATGAGCCTACATTGCCAAAGCCCTGTACTGCAACACTTAAACTTGATGAATTAATTCCTAAAACTTTAAGAGCTGCAAGAAGCGTATAGACTGCTCCTCTTGAAGTTGCCTCGGTTCTTCCCTGGCTTCCTCCAAGCTCTATTGGTTTTCCGGTTACAACGCCGGGGACAACGTAGCCCTTGGCTATGGAATAAGTATCCATTATCCAGGCCATTATCTGTGCGTTTGTTCCAACATCGGGAGCGGGAATATCTTTTTCCGGTCCGATAAAGGGGAGAAGCTCATAGGTGTATCTTCTGGTTAGGTTTTCGAGTTCCTTTATTGAAATTTTTGAAGGGTCAACTACTACTCCTCCTTTTGCTCCGCCAAAAGGAATGTTTACAAGTGAGCATTTCCAGGTCATGAGCATTGCAAGAGCTTTTATCTCATCCAGTGTTACGTCCTGATGATATCTTATGCCGCCTTTGGCAGGGCCTCTGTTTGTATTGTGCTGGACGCGGTATCCTTTAAATATATCAATATCGCCATTGTCCATTTTTACAGGAACTGCTACTTCAAGTATTCTGCGGGGTTCGCGAAGATATTTTACTGTTCCGGGCTTTAGATCTAAAACGTCCATTGTTGCATCAAGCCTTGACAGTGTCATTTCCCAAACATTTAATTCTTCTTTCATCAACTAATCTCCTTTGATATTTAATCGCCTTTGATTATCGTATTGGTTAAATCTAAAAAAAAGTCTTTCTTAAATAATTGCATTCTTGCCTGATTCTTCTGTTCTTATTCTTATTGCGTCCTCAACAGGAATTACAAATATTTTACCTGAGCCAAATTCTCCGGTTTTGGTAAGCTTTACTATTGTTTTTATAACATCATCAACAATTTCCTCGTCTACTACTATTTCCATTTTTATCTTGGGAAGAAACTTAACCTCTTTGTTAGGTTTGCCTCCGTCAGTATATCCGCGCTGTTTTCCAAAGCCTCTTACGTCTGTAATGCTCATTCCTTCGACTCCGGCTTCAAATAGGGCGTTCTTTACTTCGTCAAGCTTGATTGGCTGAATAAAGCATTCTATTTTTCTTAGCATTATGGTTTTTCACCTCCTTTAATTAGTTTCTCTAATACAATTGCTTAAACTATTTTAATATTAAAAAAATATAATAC
>Ga0194043_1001669_pt1 | contig 12399 bp, 12 predicted proteins | sample JunL4415m_MetaG_FD_161274 | JGI IMG/M metagenome (GOLD analysis project Ga0194043, IMG submission 161274) | Anoxic zone freshwater microbial communities from boreal shield lake in IISD Experimental Lakes Area, Ontario, Canada - Jun2016-L442-15m | ecosystem: Environmental > Aquatic > Freshwater >...
GGGAAGTAAAATATCATTTTTCGTAATGGAGTTATTCGCAGCACCATGGCATGAAGCACAATCCATGAACCGATGGGCAGAATGATCGAACTTGGCATGGGGCATCCAAAGCGAAGGAATGGAAGGCCAAACAATCTTAGCAGAATCGCCTGCTCTCGAATCTTTAAACCATTGGAAAGCCTTGCTATCAGGGTCTAAGCCCGTTTGGATTAGCTTTGGTATCTGAGTGAAACCAGGGTTGGTACTCTTCGTATCACCTTTTTCATAATGGCATTCGCCACAGGTTTTCTTGCCTAAAAACAGGTTGTTCATTGCAACAGAAACCTTAGCATCGACCTGCTTCTTTACAGATTCAACCACAGGCGCCAAAGGGTTCTTCCCTGGAACGGGCACAGGCAATACTTCTCTTGGTTTCGAAAACTCCTTGGTTTCAAGCACCAATTGCTTCGAGTAAAAACCTTCTAAGTAAGATCGTATTTCTTCAGGTTGATATCGATGGGGTACGGATTCGTTTTTGTTTGAATCATCAAAAGAAAGCGGATGGCAGGCTTTGCAATGCACATCGAAAACAATCGGTTGATACACTCCGCCTTTAGATCTTTCCGCATGAACCGATTTAGGCATGTTGGCAAATGTACCCGGCGAAGGCTTGGCATCTGTGGATTCAAGGTTATGGCAGGCCTTACAATCAAGGGCGATGGTAGTCTTTAAATCCATACCCTTCAGATATCCAAACCTCTCTCGTTCAAGCTCTGGAATATCGGAGTAAGTCCAAGGTTTACCCTTGGGATCACGAGATACTCCGGGTGTTAGATGCAACTTGTGATTAAATTTTACCGTGCCTGGGTCGGTCATTTTCTCTGCCAACAATCTGAAATCAGGGTGACCCTGCGAGGCAGTTGCAAATGAGGTTATCTTCGGCGCATATTTTGGAGTGGCACCTGCTGTAAGATGGCCCTGCATATTCGTATGACACGAAATACAATCAGAATCTGACAGACGCACAATGCTCGCATCTAAGCCACGATGTTCACGATGGCAACCTCCACAACTAGGAGTTGATTCAAGCTTTTGATTGGCATGGTGCACTGGTGCAACATGGCAACTTTCGCAGCGTGCATCGCCCGAAAGATTTTTACCTGCTTCGTGGCCTAGCCATTTCATGCTGAAACTATTTTTGCTGATGGGTTCAAAATCGGAATGGCAGACGGTGCAATTATCATTCCAGGCAGCGTGAAACTTAGTCACTTGGCCCCGGGAAAATGCAGCCTGACCTTTTTCACCCTGCGCATATACCAACGCCATCCAACCTACCGCCCCCAATAAACAAATGAGAGCCAAGGTCGACTTGGTACGGTCCAGATAGGTCGACTTTTTGTAATAGTCGAGCTGGATTCTTGTAGCGCGCTGTTTTCCGCTTTCTTGGAAAGCCATGGATCCCTCTCGATTTACCAGTATTTCATAGCCACAAATATATGGACAAACATCAACACGATCAAAGCAACGGAAAGGGGCAAATGCACCCATAACCAACTATGAAGCCAGAACTGGATTTTCGCCTGAGTAATGATTTGCCTGCGTTGATTGCAAAGATCTTCCAAAACTGCAACCACCTCATGAGCCTTAGGTGGCAACTTCGTCCGTAAGGAATTAAACATCGAATGCGCCCTAGCAGGATTTTGCAAAGGCGACCTAGCCATCTCGCCATTCTTCAAAAACCCATAAATATACTCGTTGAAAAAATCATACAACGGCTTACTATCAGGCACGCTTTCCAGCAAGCTGGAAGTTACCACCATCCGGCCCTGAATTGCGCCGGTACTACGAACCGCCCCCACGACCATATGGCCATTATCTGAATAATTATCTGAATCATTGGTGTCAGAAGTAATGTTGCAAACAGCTCGAACTAACTGAGACGCTTCTGCAGCCATCAATTCTGAAACATAATCAATTTGCGAAAAAATCGTTTCAGCAGGAACTTCTTTCAACATCTTTTCAGGCAAAAACTGTTGCAATACCAAACCCCATACTCCACTCGCAATCACCACCAAAAATAAAGTCATCAGGGTGGCGCTAAAAGGGCCGCCCCAACGAAAGCCTGTATGAAGAACCAAAAGTGGTACCGCAAGTAATCCAAGCCAGATGTGGGCACGCATCCAAGTCGAAACTTTTCCTATGCGCCACGATCTTAGCTTTTTTCGAGGCCAGATTAGAAATTCGAACAAACATATCAGGCCACCCATGACGCCGAAAGTGAACCCAGGTAAACTACTACCACTAGGCCATTCTGCTTGGCCTACCGAAGCAAAAATAAACCAGACTACCGCCAAGGCTAGTACAACCAAGGAAGCAAGAACCCAAGGGTAATGCTCTGCAAAGTTTGATTTGCGTATTAACACTGATTTTTAATCCTTCACTCAATAAAATTCAGATAAAAAGAATTAAGATTAATATATCGAATATTTTCTACCACCCTACCATAAAATTGACTAAAAATGTATTATCAGCTAATATTATTAGCATAGAAGATATAGAACAAGAAAACTGAAGAAATACCGTTTATGTACCTTTTAAAAAATAGGCACTTATTCCCGATTAAAGTACCCATTCTCTGCCTCCTAATTTGGGCCAGTTCTTTCGTTTTTACAACCCAAGACTCTTTCTCTCAGGAAAAGAAAACTCCTTCTATTAATTCACCCGTTACAGATGATAAACACCACCCCATTGCCACATCCTCTTCATGTTCTGGTAGGGGCTGCCATGGTGGTTCTGAACCCGTTTTAGGCCAAGTAGTTCAGCAGAATGAATTTTCAACCTGGTTGGCCCATGATAAACACGCTAAAGCCTACGAATCACTGCTTTCCGACCGTGCTAAAACCATGGCTAAAAATCTGGGCATCCCAGCAGCCCACAAAGACCTTCGCTGCCTTGCTTGCCATAGCACTCCCCAAATTGCCCAAGAACAATCTAAAGTAAATTACCCACTCGACCTTGGGGTTGGTTGTGAATCATGCCATGGCTCCGCTTCACCAAAATGGTTAGGAATTCATACCACCGAAGCTTGGAAAAACACACCCTCCGCTGCTAAGAAAGCGCTTTATGATAACGAAGGCATGAACTATTTGGGAAATGCCATGGTGCAGGCACAGGTTTGCATGGGTTGCCATGTGGGCGCACCCGCCAACCCGCAAGCAGGAATTCCCGCACGAGATGCCAACCATGATATCATGGCTGCTGGCCACCCTAGGCTAACCTTCGAAGCATTGTCCTACCAATCCAACATGCCGCCACATTGGAACACTAAAAAATACAGTTCCAATACCAATCGCGATCTAGAGATCTGGGTTACCGGGCAGCTTGCGGGCTTAACCTCAAGCATCGAATTATCCTCTCATAGAGCAGACCTTGCTCTTACTAATCAGGGGATCTGGCCTGAATTCGCAGAATCATCCTGCCTTTCCTGCCATGCTGATTTTCAACAACCCAGTTGGCGTGACAAAAAGAATTATTACGAAGGCAGAAAACCGGGCTCGCTTCCCTACGATTCTTGGACCGGTGTTTTACTTTCAGAAACCCTTTTGATTTCCGGCCAAGACAAGCAAATTGCAAGCCTTTACTCTGATCTTGTAAAAACTAGAAACTCTTTTCGCACGAGCCCCAAAGAAGCCAAGGTGGCCGCTGATACTCTGGCTCGCCAACTTGCTAAAATCCAAAATGATCTGATTATCAAAGGTTTTACCCCTCCAAAAGAATGGCGTACCCTTTTACTTGATCAGCTTTCAAAACATAAGCTGGAAACTGCAACTTGGAATGAATCCACCCAAATAGCCCTAGCATTATCCATGATCAGTTCCAAAAAGCCTGAACAAGCAATTTTGCAAAACCTATGGCAAAACCTTGCCTATCCCTCAGGCTACGAAAGCCCCAAAGGCTATAGTCCAGACCCCAAGGCACTTGAAGGTGTATTGCAAAAGCTGAAAAGCTCGAAGTGATTAAATCTACCCGCCTGCATCTGCTGAAATAATCAAAAGTTGCTGCCCCTCTAAAAGAATCGTCTCGGGATCATTCAAAAAATAATCCCCATTAAGGGAATAAAGCACATGGCTTTTTCCCGAAGGAGAGGGCAAGAATTCCTGTGAAAGCCTCGGGAATTGATTTTTAAGATAATCGATGACCGAAGATAAAGAACCAGCAGGTACTTTGCAAAAAGACACACCCGCTTTAAGTTTTGGAATGCCAAGAAATTCCACGGTGATAAAGCCCGGGGTGATTTCTTGATTAATCATAAGTAATTAAGATTCGGGGTTGTTGCCTAGGTCTGCAAGAGGCGCAACCAAATTAAGAAGCGTGCCTATCTGGGCAAGCCGCATGCCATAGCGATCGAGAAATTCCTGCAACCCGAATTCGTTATCGATGCAATCGGAATCATCAGAAATCCGCTCGACAATATCGTAGATCATTTTGCCATAAGCTTTTTCCAAATGAGGCAAAGCATTTTTACTCATTTCAGGAAGACCGGGGAAATCATCAGGCCAACGGGAGATGAAGGATTTCCAACGGGCAGCGTGATCATGAGCAGCAAGAGCGGCCCGCTGATGGTTCAGCATTTCTTTTTGAATCTCAAGAATCTGCTTGAGGATTTCTGAAAGTTCGTTTTGGGGTGCCACTACGGGTGGCGAGTCAGGATTTCCAGGAGTTACACTCCCTGTCAATTCAACAGGATAATTCATGTTAGGTTCCAAGAGAAAGCACCCACAATAAAATAAGTTAAACCAATAAAGTACAACGCTTAAATGATAACAACCCAAGTACAAACTTGGAAGCTTTCAATGTGATAAATAATTAAAATATCAAAAATAACAAATTCGGATGGTTCAGGCCTGATAAGTATAAGGGAGATCGAGATCAAAGCTTTCCGCTTTTTGGAAAAGGCCGGTATCAGGGTTAAAAGATCTGCATTCAGCACCTAATTTCCCGTGCAGAATGGAGTACCTAGAATATGACCACTTCCCATTTTGGGTGGCACTGCCTGCGCATAACACCGGGAATGGAACATCTGAACTTGTGGGGTGATAAAACTGATCATGGCGATGGCCATGAAGCCAGAGCGAAACCTTGCCCTTAGCGGAGACCTGCAGAAGGGATTCGAGATCGCGAAGAGCGCGGATTTTGCGTTCTTTCTGCCCGCTTGCGATTTTCACAGGATAATGGGTAACAAGGATTCTCCGGCTGTCATCGAGTTGATCGAACAACATTTTCAAGCGCTGCAACTGATCACTGCCGACGCAACCTCGGGCATCCCAAGGAAGACGGTTGGGCGTCGAAGAATTCACCGCAACAACCCAGATATTACCAATCTTTTGGGCGAAGGGATAAGTATGAGTGCCAATGCGCTCACCTTGTTGCCAAGGAGAGAAATGGTTTTCGAAATGGTTTTGCTCCAGGCAACTTGCGGTTTGATAATCATGATTGCCTGGTACTGCAAGTCCAGGGTGCCTATCAGGGCCGTTAAGACCAAGAAGCTCAGCTGCTTTTGCCATCTCTTCTTCGAAACCCAAAGCAGTTGCATCGCCCGAAAAAACAATGCTGTCTAAATTCTGAGACTTGATATCTTTCATCAGGGCATTAAGAATTTCGTTGGTGTTACGAAAGCGAAAGCCCCTGCCAAAAATCTTGAGGTTGATCCAACCTGTAATGCGCTTGCTGAAAAGATCGCGTTTAGTCCATGCACTAGAAGCAGTAACATGAATGTCACTTAGGTGCGCCAAGCATACGGGCTTGTTTAGCGCATCGCATGCTCGTGATGAAGTTGTGTGGTCAACCAAAGTAGTATCATCCTTAATAATGCTCGAGCTCAAGGTTTTTTATCTCCGCCCTCATACTGTTGTTTTAAATCCCACTGGGACTTGGATTGATCGGCATTTCCATTTAATCGAAAAGTTCGCATCGATCGCTCCGTCACCTTTTCCTGTTTCGCACCTTGGGGCTTATCAAGGTCGTATTTGAATATTAGAGCAACCTTTTCATCAATGGCCAAGAAAAGATGAATAGTTTCTGAAGAAGAATTCGTGAAGTAATATTGATCTGTTTTCAGATCATCTTTGATTTTTATTTTTTTATCATCAGCCTTCTTCTTTTGAGTCTTGGCTTCGAAGTGCTCGAGCACCCCTTCCGCAAAAACACCGCCCTCCGTCTCATTCGAATAAGCCAGAAAAACATCCCGTGGAACCGCAGTGCTTCCCTTCTGCTTACCATACTTCACCAACACCATCGCATGCCCCCTGATAACATCGGGGTAAGGGCGGGAGTAATTCTCTCTGGGTAGGCGCAAAAAAGTGTGCTTGGTTAGCACCGTACCATTCGCATCTTTTGGCTCAGGCACTTCCACCGGGAAGCCCAGTAATTTATCTGCTTCATCAGCTTCTGCAACAAGGTTTAAGGTTTGATTGGCCTGCTCTTCGTATTCTGTAGTACCGCAACCCAAAATAAGCAAGCAAAGGCAAAGAGTTAAGCTCGTCTTTTTAAGGAGTGAAAATTTTGTGGGCATAGGGTAACTCTTAATAAAAGCTTAATTAAGCCAGCATACTTTGCCAGTTAAGATTATCATACCAATATTATAGAGGTGGTAGGCTGATAAAAGGGGTGTGAAAGATGATTCAATTTGATTTTAAAGACAAAGTTGTACTGGTAACAGGGGCTAGTAGGGGTATGGGGGCCCAGATTTTAAGGCAATTCGTCAACGCAGGGGCCCATGGCCTGCTCAATTTCCTGCCCAACGAGCAAAATCTCGCTGATGCCAACGCCCTTATCCACGAATTTCACTCCCATGGTAAAAAATGCGACCTCGCTGGTTTTGATGTCAGCCAAGAACTCGAAGTGCAACAACATCTGGAAATGTTAGGGCAGAAGTTTGGTAAATTAGATGTGCTTATCAATAACGCAGGAGTCTTACGCGACAAAACCATCCGAAAAATGACCTCCGAAGATTGGTATACCGTGATGCGAACCAATCTCGATGGCGTCTTCTTCTGCTGCAAGTACGCAGCGCAAATCCTCGCAGAAAAAGGCCGTATCGTTAACATCGCATCCATCTCCGGAATCGTTGGCTTTCCCGGGCAGGCCAATTATTCTTCTGCCAAGGCGGGAGTCATCGCACTCACCAAAGTCCTTTCCAAAGAACTCGCTTCTCGAAATATCACCGTGAATGCAGTTGCCCCAGGTATGATCGAAACCTCGATGCTAACAGGCGTGCGCGACAATGTTCTAGAAGAATACAAAATGCAAATCCCCCTCAAACGCTTCGGCCAACCCGAAGAAGTCGCAAATGCCATTCTCTTTCTCGCCTCAGAGGAAGCTTCTTACATCACAGGCCAAGTTTTACCCATTACAGGAGGCTGGCACTAGCCCAAACGCCCCATTTTAACCAGCCTTTCTTTAAGTTGATCTTTCCCTAATTCATTATTTGAGGTATCGACTTCTCTTAAGACCACACTTGTTTCCCGGAGAAGTTGAGCCATGAAATTAAAACCCTTTGTCTTTGATTCGATTTTAAGTTGTGCCCTAGTGGCTTTGCCCGCTGCCATGGTTTTGCAACTTTCAGAAACCAAAGTGAATGCAGCGATCTTAGACTCCAACGACCCGATCGAAGTTTTGGGCAAAGCTTTGCAACTGCCTCACGATGCTTCGGGAAATCGCGATAAAGCCATTGCTGATGCCAGCGTTAAAATCCAATACCCTGCAGATATTTGGCGAGCATGCTGCCTAGCAGACTGGCGTGAATTCCACTCCGATGGCACACCTGCAAAAGTCGACCGCGAGATTAAAAATCTCCTCGTCTCACGATTCCAATCCAAACTCGACACCATCCTAACCACCGCTCCTCCAGAAGAAACCGAATCCCTTTTAGAGCTCGTTCTTACCATCGCCAAGGAAGAACGCCTAGGAGGCAACTACCGCCCCTTTTCCAAAGCTGCTGCTGCAGTTTTTGCAATAGATTCTCTCAAAGGAACCGTGGCTGAACGGGTTGCAAGAATTCGGGTCTATGGCATGTTGAACCCTGAAACCTCGCAAGGGTTGCAGTTGTTCACCACCCTTTTAAACGAAAAAGAAATGCGCATTCGCAGAGCCGCTCTCGATGGAATTTCTTATTGGGTCGAAGCCAGCGGGCCCGCAGAAGAATCGAAAGATCAAGGCAATAATGCTCGTAGAAGAACCCAGGCAATATTATGTGTCAGCACCCTGCCTTTGGTGCAAACCTCGCTTAAAGACCCCGAAACCGAAGTGCGTAAACGAGCAGCCAACCATGCCCGAATCAGTGGTTATGTTCTAACCTCGATGATTGCAGATCCCCTCGGGAAAACGGTTCTCGGTTCAAGCGACCCCGGGTTGCCCACATTCGTCATGGATCGCAAGGCTGCCTATGATCTTGCAACCGTTCTCGAAAAAATCAAACCCATTCTGCTGAGCATGATAAGAGATACTGATTTGGAAACCCGACTTTCAATTCATCGTGCAATAGAAGAGTTAGCAATGGCCCGTAAAGCATGGAAGAGCCAAACTGCAGCCTACGATATCAAGGATGCACCCGCATTCCCTGTCACCGTAAAAGAAATCATAGAAGAGTTATCGAAATCGATATACGATTCTAATTTCAGGGTGCGAAGAACAGCCCTTGAAACCTTCGAACTCCTAGGGCCTGAAGGCTCTGCTTTTACCAGCAATATTATCAAAGCTCTTGATGATTCCGACCGGTTTGTGCGCTGGACCGCTATAAGAACCTTGGTTGAAATTGGCTCGCCTTCCACCGCAGAGGCTTTGCCCAAACTGAAAAATTTGCTTCAAGATCCTGATGGCGATGTGCGTAAAGCTGCTTCACTTGCTTTATCCAAATTGCAGGACAAGTAGGCTAATCGTTCTTCCAAAGCCTGCCTTTATTAGACTTATTTTCGGGCTTCTTCTTTTTAGGAGGAGCCTTTGCTTTTGTTTCTTTCTCGGGTGGGGCCTTTTTAATAACGCCCTTTTTAGGCCCACCTATTTTCGGAGGAGGACCTTTACGCCCAGCCATTTTAGGGGGCGCACTCGTTTCAACACCATCTTCCCCTACGTCTTCCGATACATCATCCAAGCCTTTATTCTCATTAGCTGATTTTGAGAATCTTGCTTTTTTCACAGGCTCGATTGCGTATTCTTCTTCTACTACACCATCACCCTCAAACTTGTCGCCTGGCCCCAGGCGAGATTCTTTTCCTCGCATCACCAAGCGAATTGGCACATCGTTAAATGCCAATTTATCTCTGATATTCTTCAGCAAATAGCGCAGGTAGGGTGGATCAAAAAGATCCGACTTATTGGTGAACAACACCACCGTAGGAGGGTTCGCATCCACCTGGCTTGCAAAAAAGATTCTAGGCGTGCGATTCTGCCTGATCGGAGGAGGAATATCTTGAAATGCTTGAACCACAACATTGGTGATATCTGCGGTGCTAACCCGCTGGCACGCTTGTTTAAACAGGGTTTGAGCCAGATTTAAAACAGGGTAAACATTCTTACCAGTCTTGGCGGTAACAAACGCTATCGGAACAAAATCCAGACTAGGGAATGTTTTTCGTACATATTCCGCCATCTTTCCCGTCTCGATTCCTTTCTCGATCACCAGATCCCACTTGTTGATCACGAAAACCGCAGGCTTATGATACATCAGAATGTATTCTGCTAACTGCTTATCAACCCTACTGATTTTAAATTGCGGATCCATGAACAATAACACCACATCCGCCCTGCGAATCGAGCGCTCTGCACGCGCAATCGAATAAAACTCGATATCGCCCTTGATCGATCTCTTCTTGCGCACGCCCGCAGTATCAATTGCAATGAATGTTTGATTATCGCGCTCAAACCGAACATCCACACTATCGCGGGTGGTGCCTGCAACTTCGCTGGCGATAACCCGGTCTTCCTGCGCAAGCGCATTTATGAAAGTACTTTTTCCAGTATTTCTTCGCCCAACGATTGCTATCTTAAGTGGTTCGTGCTCTGGAGGCGCAAAGGTATCTCCACCCTTAGGCAACAACCTTAATACCCATCTTAAAACATCTTCTTTATGCCTTTTCTGCATCGCACTAACGCAGATCATCTCGGGAAACCCGAGCTGAAAGAAATCATTCGCCTGCATATCCAGGCCTTCGTGATCACATTTGTTAACCAACAGCAATACAGGCTTGCCATAGGTTCTTAAGGTTGCAGCCACCTTCATGTCGGCATGCAACAAACCACTGCGTACATCCACTAAAAACAGAATAATGCACGCTTGCTTAAGAGCTTCTGCAATCTGTCCTTCGATATAATTGGTGAGGTTATCGACATCATGGTTGCCCATGCCACCCGTGTCGACCAGTTCAAAATAGCGTTCATCCGCTTCGATCAAGCATTTGATGCGATCGCGGGTAACCCCTGCTGTCGGATCGACTATAGATATGCGTTTGCCCGCAAGCCAATTGAAAAAGGATGACTTGCCTACATTGGGCCTGCCCACGATTGCAACCGAAGGAAAAGCCAAGGGAATCTCCTGAAAAAAAAGGTTATATTTTTATTCTAGGTACTATTGGCTAGAAATACATACCTTAAATATTCTTCGACCCCTATTGCCAGACGGTATAATCCGAACTCCTGGAAATTCCCAGACCTTGATATGAACCCCAAATGAGGCCTTTTTCCTTGTCAAAACAGACGGTTTTATTCTGGTGGGCCTGCTGGTGGCTACTTCTGGTTTTATGGACAATCGGCCTACTTCGCCCCGAACCTATCCAATTGCAGCACCACCTTATCAGCCCATCCCTTGGCTGGATTACTGCGAAAGGGCTGCATCTGGGGGTTTATGCCCTGTTAGCACTCTTTGCATCCCTTCTTCCCGGTTCATCCTCTTTTAAACTTGCCTGCTTTATTATTCTAATGGTGCATGCTTTCGCTACCGAATTTTTGCAGCAATGGGTCAAGGAACGCACAGGTTCCCTTTCTGATGTTGCAATTGATTTACTTGGTGTCGCTTTAGGCCTTGGCGTCTGGAAACTTTACTGCTGGTTTGGGACAGCATTGCAATCAAATGGCAGTCAGAAATAATGGTGCTTTTAATAGGTATGAGATAACGCCTGAACTCCGGTGCAAGGTGCTTGCTTGTAATGTAACCCCCAAGTAGAATAATTTTGTTGGTTTTTTAATTTCCACCCTAGCGGAGAAAAGCATGGCAAACCAGTTGATTCCCGCTGCAGGGTTGGAGCCATCGATACCCAAAGATTTGACCCCAGATCAGCGCTTCGCTCTCTGGGCCGACCTGATGGATGCCAGTGAACAAATCCTCCTCGCTGGTCTCTCAAAGCAAATAGGCCCCGAGGGAAACCTTCAAGAAGCCTATCGAAAGTGGTACTTAAATCAGAGGGAAGAACACGATCGAAACATACGACACCAAGCAGAAAGCCTGTACCGGCGTGGAGTGCGGCATGGCTGCTAAGATGGTGCTTGCTGCATTGAAGCATATTTGGGCAACCCTGGAGCCAACTTCTTGTTCGCATGCGTTAATTGGTGGCCTTTCTTTATCCTTTTGGAAGCATGTTCGAACCACACAAGATGTCGATTTATTAATTGACTCAGGTAGCGCCGGGGTTGAAGCCCTTCTCGAGGTTTTGAAAAAGGCAGGCATTCGCACCAAACGCCAACCACCTATTATTGATCTAAAATCACTTCGGATTGTCCAACTACTTTATGAACCAAAAGATGCTTTCATGGAAATCCAGATTGATCTACTTTTGGCGGAGTCCGAGTTTCATCGGGAAGCGCTTGCCCGCAGGGTTCCAGCATGGATTTCTGAAATGAACTTTGAGTTTTCTACTTTAAGTTGTGAAGACCTTATAATCATGAAAATGAATGCTGGGCGTATTATCGATCGTGCCGATGCTGCAGCTCTTTTGCGTTTGAATCGTGAAAGTTTAAATCTGAATTACCTTCTCAAATGGGTCAAAAAACTCAACCTAAATAGTGAGTGGTCAGAAATCTGGAATGAATCCTCCCCAGACGAACCATTGCCTGGCTTGACGGATTAGTCTTAAATCTTCGTCACCCTTACCCACACATTTAAATTCATCCCCTGCGCGGGTGGGTTGCTTCCTTTGCTAATTGTCTTTCTGGATTTCCGCTTTCGCAGAGAATGACGGACTGACTGGGGTGCTTGCCCTGCACCTTGGCCACTCTCGCCCACTCACATTCGTCACCCTCGCTGTAAAAGCGGGGGTCCATGCTTGACTGATTATATTTCTGGATTCCCTGCTTTCGCAAAGAATGACGGACTGACTGGGGTGCTGGGGTGCTGGCCTGCACCTTCGTCACCCTCGCTGTAAAAGCGGGGGT
>Ga0194043_1001675_pt1 | contig 12375 bp, 7 predicted proteins | sample JunL4415m_MetaG_FD_161274 | JGI IMG/M metagenome (GOLD analysis project Ga0194043, IMG submission 161274) | Anoxic zone freshwater microbial communities from boreal shield lake in IISD Experimental Lakes Area, Ontario, Canada - Jun2016-L442-15m | ecosystem: Environmental > Aquatic > Freshwater >...
CTGCAGTGTCGCTCATCTACTATGTCAATCCTACTAGCTTTTCAGGAATGCTCCGGCCTCTTGCCTTGGCCTCTTCCCACCGATCGGCCAAGAGAGACAGGACATCGCTCGCCTCAGCCAACTTCGTTTCATCACTATCCGCCAGTTGAAAGTGATCGTTGAGCGAAATGGCGACCCCGGGAGTGATTCTTCCTGATGGCCCGACCTGCACTCGGAGGTACCCCGGCGGGTCGTCTCTCGGTTCGGCCACGACGAGGGCCTGGAGCCCCTGACCGTTCAGAATGCCCTCCCAGGGCTCGCGGGGCGCGAGGCGATATCCCAACTCATTCAAGGCGTCGAGGTCGTCCATGAGGTAGTGAGCCTCATGATTGAGTCCGACCGCTCGCACCGACGACGTAGACAGCAACGTGAAGGTATTGACCACGAGATCCCGGAGATCTGCGTCGTAAACCGTCTCGGTCGTGAGAAATTCGAACCTGTGCGGCTCCACTTTGATGTTGAGCCACCCCGCAGTGAAGGCCGCGTAGTCTCGATGCACCAGTTGCAGACCCTCTGACGCCGCAGCCAGAGTGTCATCGCCGAACAGTTCATGAGAAGCGAACCACGACGGATGGAACACCTGTGGCTCGAAGGTACCCACCACAACCACGCTCGCCGTGCTCATGTCGAGTCTGGGAGTCACGGATTGGAGTCCAGGTCAGGGTCGGAGGACTGTCTGGTTTCCCGCTGTGAGGCTTGCGGCAGCGCGACCGGGCCGCGTCCCGAGCCGCCTCGTGTAGGGCCCGTTCCTCTGCCCAGCGGACCGGAAACGCTTGCCGAACGACTACGTCAGCCCCAGCGCCTTGAACGCCGCCTGCCGCAGGTCGCCGTAAAACACCGGATCGACCTGCTCGAACACATCGGGGCTCACCTCGAGGAACTGCCGCTTGTTCTCGAACCCAAGCCGCTGCTCGACGGTTTCGACGACTCCGTGAGCGCGCCGCCCACCATCATCCGAATCCCAGGTGAAGGTGGTCTGGAGGAGCTCCTTGCCCGCGACGGCAGCGAGCCGCTGTGGCCCTTCAACCTGCCGCCGGCGCCGGATCCAGTGAACGCAGAGGGCGCGTGACTCGCGCCGCGCATCGCCGGCGCTCCGCGGCGCGGCTCGTGGAGTGCCACATCGTGCCGTGCATCGGCGTCACTCTGTTCCTGCGCGCACGTGGCCAACGTCATCCGACGTCCGTTGCTCGCGAGCCGCCGGGCTGGGGTATGCTTGGTCCAGCTGCTTCGCGCGACAGGTGAATGCATCGAAGAGATCGGGGTGACGCTCATGAGCGAAGGTGCAAAGAAGCGTCAGCGGACGTTGTCCGAGGTCAAGGTCAGGATCGAGCTTCCGCCGGTGAGTGAGCTGCCCATCGCCCAATACGCCAACTTTGCTTCCGCGACGACGTCGCAGCACGAGACCGTGATCACCTTCGCTCAGTTCACTGCGCCGTCCGATGAGGTCGACGTGAAGGACTTGCAGAAGACTGCCTTGATGCGCGCCAGGCCTGTGGCCCGCGTGGCAATTCCGCACTCCCTTCTGGTACCGCTTATCGATGTCCTGACACGCCAACAGGACGCGCTGCACGTAGATGAGTCAGCGTCCGCCTCTGAGGAAGAAGACTGATGCCTGGCGTGCCGGAAGAGAGCGTAGGAGGCGCGGCACGCGTCCACTCGATGCCTGGCGCTCGGGTAGGTGGCACGACCACGATTCGCAGGTCACATCGAACTGACCAGACTCAGCTGGATGGGAGCGTCGTGTCGCTTCGACACGCCTCTGTTCCCGGCAATGCAGGCCAGGCGGCTGCGGCCACTGACGATACGCAGCTCTTCGCGGTCGCTCGCGACTACGCCAACCGAGTCCACGATGCGTGGCCCCAAACGCAGGTCTGGACAATGCGTGATCGTGCTGACCCGAACACGATGCGGGTCGTAGTCGTGGCGCCTACGTGGGATATCGATCTCATGTCCGCAGCAATCGACATGTCCGTGCTGCCGGACGTCAAGGACACCGGCGTGTTCGTCGACCCATCGGTGTTCTTCTCCGATTCGATCATGCCCCCCCTGGAGGGCTTCATTCGGCTGGCGTAGACCATGCCGTCGGAACAAGACCACCGGAAACAGGAGGCGCGGAACTGGGCCTTCTACCGTGAGGAGCTTGGCGGCCGCAATGCGGCGTACTGCGAATGGGCGGTCACCGCGATCTTCTACGCAGCAGTCCACAAGGTCGAGGCGTTCCTCAGAAGGAACAACGTACCCGCCTCGGGTAGCCACAGGGACCGAAAGGCAAGCCTCCGAGGGCTCAGACGTCTCCGGGCAATCGCCACACTCGAGAAGCTGGAAATCGCTAGTCGCGAAGCGCGCTACGGCTGCAAGACAAGCTTCACTCCACAGAATCTGGACAAGTTCGAAGAGTGGGCGGATCTCGACCTGACGGCCGATCTCAGCTGAGGAGCCGTTCGGCGATTTGGCTCAACCACCCTCACTGAGCTTCTGAACCCGGGGTGGCACAGTTGCCGCAAGCTCAATCGGCCAAGGTCGACGTATTCGATCACCCGGACGTGCTGATCATCGAGCAATCTGCGCTTCTCGACGGTGTTCCTTTCGCCGCGTCTGCAGAGCAGATAGTGGGTGCGGCTCCCCTCCACGGCCGAGCTGTTGACCGCAGCAAGAACGTCGGGATCCGAAAGGCCTGAGCCGATCATCAGGACGCTGTGGTTGAGGAACATGCTTGCGATCAGGTCGGCGCGTCCCTGGCGACTATGTCAGCCCCAGCGCCTTGAACGCCGCCTGCCGCAGATCGCCGTAGAACACCGGGTCGACCTGCTCGAGCACGTCGGGGCTCACATCGAGAAACTGCCGCTTGTTCTCGATAGGCACCAAGGCGCGCCGTCCGCCGTTGTCCATGGCGGCTTGCAGCGGCTCCACCAGCGAGCGGATCGGCTTGATGTTGCCCTGGATGCTCATGTCGCCGAGCACGAGGAGCGCCGACAGCGGCGGGGCTTTCCTCAGCATCGAGTAGGCGGCGATGAAGAACGCCACGCCGATCTCGGCGGCGACCTTGTTGCCGAGCAGGTCGATCACCTCGACGTGGAAGTCCTGGGTGTCGACCTCGCGGCCCACACCGAAGGCGGTCTTGTTGGCCAGCAGGTAGCTGAAGGCTCGGCTGATCGATTCCTTGGTGTTGCCGGCGATGCCCCCGGCTGCCTTGAGCTTGCCGCTCCCCGAAGAGAGACTCACCTCGATGCGGAAGAGCCCCGCGGTGCCGTCGCCGCTCACTGAAGCCGCGTACAGAGTCCCCGGCGCCAGAGGATCGGCGGAGATGAGCTCTCTGCCGCCCTGCTCAGGCACGCCGACGAAGCACTCCTGGCCGGTCTCGCTCACGAGGTAGCTGAACGAGACCTGCGAGTACTCGAAGGCGCCCATCTTCTTGAGCTGCTCCTTGACGCGCCGGCGGCCCTCGATGGCGAGCTCGAGGATCTCCGCGAGGTCGTCCTGGCTCACCTCGCCGTTCGGATGGAGGATCTTCACCATGCCTGAGACGGTGCGCCGCACGGCCTTGCGGTCGCGGGCGTTGAGGTGCGAGCCCAGCGAGAAGTAGTGGTCGCTGATCTCCGTGAAGTTGTGCTTGCGCAGGTCGCGCAGCGCCTCCGCCAGGTAGTCCACCACGAAGCCGTAGTGGTCGGTGAAGTGCTCGTTGCGCATCTTCGGGATCTCCCAGCCCGGGAGATAGAAGTGCAGGCGGTCGAGGAAGGCCATGTCGTCGCGGATGGCGTCCGGCATGGGAGCGAACAGGTGCCCGGTCTGCACCATGACGTCCACGGGCTGCTGCGTGTTGCCGAACATGGCGACGCTCGCGTAGCCGGCCATGGCCTCCTGGCCGCGCTGAAACTGACCCGACTCGCAGTAGGTCTTCAGCATAGTGATGACCTCTTTGGGCATCTTCTGCAGGTCGGCGACTTCGTCGAAGGCGACGGCGTCCCAGATCTGTAACATGCCCTTGTAGCGGCCCTGCTGCTGGCCGAAGAGGTTGGCCACCGTCGTCGGCCCGGTGAGCAAGGCGGAGTACGGCGAGAGTTCCTGCACGGCGTAGCTCTTGCCGGTGCCGCGCGGACCCAGCTCGATGAGGTTGAAGTTCCGTTCGCAGAGCGGGATGAGGCGCGTGAGGAAGAGCAGCTTCAGGCGCCGGTCCATGATCGTGGGCTCGTAGCCGATGCTGCGCATCATGAGGTCGAGCCACTCGTCGGTGGTGAACTCCGTGCGCAGCCGGCGATACTCCTCGAGGTCGAACGTGGCCAGTTGGATGGGCGTCAGCTTCTCGATCCAGAAGGGGTTCTTGCCGCGCTGTTCCTCGTCGTACTCCCAGCGCATGTCCACCTGCGCCCAGATGCCGCCCGTGAGCAGCCGGTCGAACTCGCGCACGTAGTGATCTGGGATGTGGACGTTCTTGTGGCCGAAGTTGCTGACCTCCGCCCAGTACTGGGAGTCGGTCAGCCGCACCTTGACCTTGTCGATGAACGTGTGCGAGCCCTGCTCTTTGACCCGGCTCTGCGCCTTCTGCGCCTCGTCGGGGCGGATGTAGTTGTTAGCCAGGGTGTCGTTGACGACCTGCAGGCCCATCTGGATGGTGGCCTCGTCCGACGAAGCGCAGTACTTCCCCAAGAGGTACTCGAGCACGAACACCGGCACATTGGCGCCGACTTTGACCTTGCGCACCAGGTCTTTGCGCACGACCTTGCCGGCGAAGATCCGGTTGACCTTCTGATCGAGCTCATCGCGCGGGGCAAGCTGCTCGTTCTCCATCTCACACTCCAAGCTTGACCGGGATCTCCTCGGACTGGGCGAGCACTGCATCGGTGCGCACGTCCTGCAGCACGATCTTGACCGCAGGGCACTTGTCGTCGGCGAGCATCACCACGACGCTGACCTCGGTGTTCGCCGGCACGCGTATCACGCCCGTGGCATCATCGAACGCTGCGCCGGTCGCCATGCGGGCCGCGCCGGCCTCGAGGCCCTCGTGAATGAGAAGCAGTCGCACGGGCACGGACTCCTCCGCGAGCAGCGACTGCACGAGGAACCGCACCGGGAAGAGGCGGTTGGTCACCTTGTCGGGCGCCTCCAGCAGGACCGCCGACTCCGTCGATGCCGTCTTGGCCTCGCTAGCCGGCATGCGGAAGGTGATCACCGGGATGACCGACTCTTGCAGGCTGAGCCCGCCGTGGTGGTAGCTCAGCCCGCCGCCGGCTTTGAAGACGCCGAGCCCGACGGGAAAGACGAAGTCAAGGTTGGTGTCGTAGCCCAGCTCTGGACCGCTAACCCGCACCGTGCCGGGAGGCGTTGCGCCACCGCGACCGACCCAGCAGCGGCGATGCAACGCCACGGTGTCGCCGCCGGGACTGTCGGTCTTCATGTCGTCGTCTTTGCGCAGGGAGAACTGATGTCCGTGGTCTGCCGTGATCACGAACCTTTCGATGCCGGCGGTCGCCAACCTCTTGACCGCGCGCACCACGTTGCCGATCACGGCGTCCATGAGCTGACGCGCCAGCCAGTCGCTGTCCGCCTCCCCCAGGGCATCGAGCTCCTGGGATCGGACCGTAACCAGCGGCGCGTCGCCGATGGACTTCGCTAGCTTCGCCTTCGAGTACTCGAGCACGTCGCTGAGCCTGAGCTCGACAGCGCCGGGAACCTCTGCCCTGAGGTGCTTCATGCGGTCAGAGACGTTCACCATGACGTCGTCGCCGACGCGCACAGCAAGCTTGCCCTTCTCCTCAACCACGGAGAAGCTCGCCGAAGCGCCCGGCAGAAGGGCCGTCATGCCAACCTGGGTGATGCTCGGGAGGGCCGCAACGGCCGCCTTGTTGTCCACATCGAGGGCGGCGTCGATCTGACGTACGAGGTCGACGCCCATCTCGTAGCGCAGCGCATCGACCAGAATGTAGGCCGTGCGGCCGGCGCTGAGGTCGACCGCCTCTGCGAAGACGCGCGTCTGAGGCAGAGATCCCTCAACGACCCAGTCTGCCGCACGCAGGGCCTCGGTGTAGCGCTCGGCCATCGCCTTGAGCAGCTCCTCGTGCTCACGCTTCACGACCGCCAAGGCCTCCTCGGCCTCAGGATCGTCACTCATGTGCGCCATCCACGTCTCGAGGCGCCGATGCAGCGCGTCGGCCTCAGCCCAGCCTCCTCGGGAACTGTAGGCCGCCACCCACGCTGCGGGCCTACCCTGGAACTTCGAGAGTTCGGTGCGAGTCTTCTCGACGGCAGTACCCAGCTCGGCCATCAGGCGACATGCTTCCCACTGGGCCTGACGGGCCACGTCGCGGTCGGCCCAGAAGCTGTGCCGGCGTCCCTCGACCACGGCCGCCGCCTCCCCGTACCGTTTCGCTTGGATCAGCTGCCCCGCGTGCTCCAGCAACCGACGCTCTTCGAAGCGAAAGGTGTCCACGGCGCCCAGACACGCGGGGTCGAGGGCGGCGCCGGCCAATCCCAGGTCCTTCTCGACGCCGTCCGCCAGGGCTGCGTACTCACCGTCGTGGTCGGACCGCAGCTTCGCCGCCAGATCGCGCACGCGGCTCTCGTGGTGCGCGGATGGCGGAGCGGGCACGCCGCTGCACGACGTCGGTGGCTCGCACGAGAGGTCGGCGCGGAACTCGGTTACGACGACGTACCGGGCGGTCTTGGCGCGAGCTTCGCTGAGACTCAAGCCATCGGCCAGCGCCAGGCCAAGACGCAGCTCGATGAGTCGCACGAGCTCACCCATCGCGTCCTTCTCGAGAATGATCTCGTCGCGCTCGTTGCTGGCCAGCCACTTGACGAGGATCTCGTCGCTCTTCGCGTTGTCGAAGATGGCCCGCAGCACCGAGGCCGGTCCGTCCGTGGGGGACTGAGAGAGGAAGGCGACGATGTCCTGGTAGGTCACGCCGTCTCGATTGAGCAGCTCATCGATTTGCGCGTCGCTGAACGAGCGCTGCAGGAGGTGACGTGCCAGCCGTTTGAGCTGCGGTTCATAGCAGTGGCCGGCGAGCTCAAGTTCCATGAGCACTGACGCTTCGCGGTCGCGGGCCTCGCCAGGAAGGTAGACGAGGAGCATCTCGGGCGCCGTGCGACCGGCAATCGGCTCGACCGTCGCCCGCAACTCGAAGTATGAGCCGCTGTAGAGCGCCAGGTTGACTTCCGCTTCGGCCAGCGTGACGCGGATTGGGCTCTGGCCAGTCGACTCCGCCCCGCCCAGGTCATCGAAGAAGGGTCGGAACTCCTCGCGCGGATCGTAGAAGACGACGATCGAGCGCTTCGTCAGCCACTCGCCGAGCTGTCCAGCCAGATAGTCGTGCAGTGCGTGCGTCACCCTCGCTCCCTCCGACTATCCGGCCGCCAGCAGGTCGGCCAACGCCGCCTTGACCGCCGCTGAACTGCGCTCCTGGACGAGTCGCTCGACGGTCGCGCTGTCAACTGGGCGCGATGCCCACTTGCCGTTAGCGTCCTCCGCCCAGAAGTGCTCTTCGAGCCCGTGGGCGATGGCCAGGCTGCGATCTTTGGCGCACTTGCGTACTACGCGCTCGGGCCACAGATGCATGGCCGAATGCGACCAGTCGTACTCGCCCTTGGTCAGCCTCGCCCAACACGCCTTCGTCTCTCGCTGCCAAACTCGATGCTGCGGCACCAGCCTCCAGAGAGGCGCACACGTGACCAGGATGCCGTCGTCAAGCTCTGGACGCCATAGCGGCGCAACGCGCGCGACTTCATCACGGAGCGAACGTAGCTCTTCCACGAGCTCGCGCTGCGATTCGATGTCCTTGCGCTGCGAAGCAGACGGAGACAGGCCCGCCTCTTGCGTGAGGCTGGTGAGCTTGCGCTCCTCATGGCGTAGCTTGGGCGTGACGACGTCGTTCAGCACCCGGAAGAGAGTGTCGGCGTTCGCGCGGTGCGCGTAGAGCCATACCGAGTAGCTGCCCGTGGGTGTGCCGAACTGCCAGTAGATAGGCGCCTTCCGCCTGAAGCCCGAGTACCGGCGAAGGTGGTGCGTGAAGAGCTTCTTGCGACACCATACCCTCAGGTCCCCGCTCAACGTCGCTGGGGCCTGGTCCGCGAGCGTGTCGTCTGCCGCCCTCAGCACCGCGTCAACAGCGGAGATGATATCGGCAGGATGGCCATCGTCATCAACGAGCACCTCAAGCCCGCCGGAGGCTTCTGCGCAGGCGGGCGGAGCTTGTGGCAGGCGCTCGAAAAGGGACAATCCTCCGTACGCTGCTGTCGGAGGCTTGCTCGAAGTACTGCCCCACCGTCCAAACGCGACTCCCACCGCCCACATCGCCAGATCGGCAGCGCGTTCTTCGTCACTGTGTCCAACGCCTCGAGATGTGAACTTGGGGACCAGTTCTGCGCGCGAGGTGGCCCGCACATCACCTGTGTCGAGGCCCAGCGCGCGACCAGCGCATTCATCGAGCTCCGAGTAGAGATCCCTCAAAGCACGATCTATGTCAGCTCTACGCAGTCCCTTGAAACTGCAATCCACGAGTGCGTCCGGCGCCGCGAATAGGGGCGAAGTCTCGTCCAACGATGCAAGCTCTGCCAGCAGTTCGACAGCGCGCCGCGCCGCACTGCCCAGCCGCTGAGCGTAGGCGTCCAGTCTGGAAAAGGAGATCGGCAGGCCGGAGACGGCGCGATTCTCAATCTTCCGGTATCGGCCAAACACCCAGATCAGCTCCTGAGCGTAGGTCGACGCAAGGAAGCCCAAGAGGGTGAGACGAGCCTCGTCCAGATCCTGGTCGGAACGAGGCTCAATGAAGATGCCAATGGACTCTGACGAGAAGATCGTCCCCTCCACCAGAATGCGGGGCGAGAAACCCACGCTACTAACGCGCGTGTAGCAGAGCCCTTTCTGGTGCCAGTAACGGCTGGCCTGTAACACCTGCGCAGCGCTCCCGTAGCGTTGCTCGTTCACCGCGCGGAGCTCGGCGCCATCTTGGCCCCATTGCAGTAACAGCGTGGACGGTGAGAAGAAGGGCATGAACTCGCCGCCCTTGTCGAACACCGTCCACCTGCCACCCACGGAGGATGTGGCCACTTCGAAGCGAAGTCGGACGAAACGTGCGTCGTCGAACGTGTGGTTTCCGGTGGCAACCGTAGCGACATGTGGGTCCAGGCTAGTATCAAGCTGCCACTGCCGAAGGACCTCGGGTGACGCATGCAGGCAGAGGGGTTGACCGGGGATTGCGGCAAGGTCATCGAGCGAGAGCGCCGACATATGCCCTGGGCGGACAGCGGCCCGCAATGCGGATTCCTTGTCTGGGGCATCGAAAAGATCAGCGTACTGCAATCGCCTCGACGACTCACCTCGGCTGGCTACCAGAAGGGCCGCTTGAACCGCAGCCCCATCCAGCACACCAGGGCCCAGGTCAATAACCAAACGCAGCCAGCCCGTCGCAATCATGCGTTCCCGCAGGTGCTGCATCTGTCGCGTGTGGAAGTACTGGGAGGAGGTTATGGCGCCTGCGATGCCGGACATGCCGGTCAACGCAGTGGCCAACTCGAGGAACCCAGCGTACACGTCCTTCCATCCATCGGAGCCGGTTTCCCGGAGGCGTGTCTCAGCCTTGGGCGTGGCCTTCCCAAACGGGGGATTCATGACCACGACGTCATATGTGTGCCGAAGCAGGTCGACTAGCGCAACCCCCTGCAGTGCATCACGCGAAAACAGGCGGCGTCGCACGCTCGCGCTGCCCGTGGCGACGTCTGAGAAGCTCCGCAACGCCTGAACGATGACAGCCTCCGCCTCGTGGAAGAAGCGGTCGTCATCGATTCCCGACAGGTCGAATTCGCCTTGCGCGTCGCGCGGCTCCAAGCCATCGAATGTCAGCGAGGTCTGCGCTCCAGCCTGCTTCTCCTGGACGAACTGCTCGCGTGCTTTGCCGAGCTCAGCCGCGATGGCCCGCTCGATGGGGATCAGTGAGCCGAGCTCGCCGGCCAGGCGCATCTCGCTCACCATGCGTCGGAAGAGGTCACCGAGCAGCGGCGGCTGCAGCCGCCGGGCGAACTCCTCTACGAGCTCCGCGTCGCCCGGCATCGGCTCGGCGACGACGATGTTGATGCGCTCAACGGGCGGTCGCTCGGCCGACGGGACGGCATCGTCCTTCCACGCTCGCTGGGCGCGCATCCACAAAGCGAGCGCAGCGATCTGCGCGGCGCGGGGGTCGATGTCGACGCCGAAGAGGTTGTGCTCGAGGATCAGCGTCGGGACGGCGCGCCTGAGGCTCTGCAGGTCGGGGTAGTCGTCGCGCAGAGTGCGGCCCGTCACCGAGCTGCGCACGGCGCGCGCCTCGTCGGCCCAGGCCTCTTCGTAGATGATGAGCAGCAGGTCGAAGCAGTAGAGCAGGAAATGCCCCGAGCCGCAGGCCGGATCGAGGATGCGCAGGTCGCGGGGGTCCTTGCGCGGCCGCGTGCGCACGCCGCCGTCCGTGCTGCGCACGAAGTACTTGCAGAAGTCGCGCAGCCTGCTCGACTCACCAAACATCTCCAGCCACATGCGCCCGAGCGTGTTGTCGACGAGAAACTCCACCACGTAGCGCGGCGTGAAAAACTGGTTGCGCACTGCGAGCTCACGACTGTTGCGCGGCGCCTGGCTCTCGTCGCGCATCTTCTTGCGCTCGTCACCGGAGTTGAAGAACTGGAACACCCAGCCGATCGTCTCATCCTCGGCCCAGACCGCGCTCAGCTCGGCGTCATTGAGAACCTCGAGAAGATGGGCCAAAGGCGTGCGTCGCGGCCACAGGAGGCTGGTGGGGTCGCGCCGGTCGAAGAGCACCCCAACTTCGCGGGCAATCTCATCGAAGAGGCTCTCGATGTAGAGCCGGTAGCCGTGGTCGTCCAACTGGACGAGGCCGTCGGCGAGACCGAGGTGAGCGAACTCCTTGAAGCCGCTCGATTGCTCACCCTGGGAGATGCACGGGAGGAGCAAGCCGCGCGCCTCAAGCATGGTGAGCGCCACAAAGCGGTTGAGCGTCGTGAACGCGGCTTCGCGCGTGTAGGTGGCCACCGCATCGACGGGCGAACGACCGCTGCTACGCTCGTGCTCGATGCTCGCGAGGATCTTCTCTCGCACGACCCGCTGCCGGCCCGAAAGCTGAGAACCGAGCGCCCCGATGGTGCCGTCCGGCCGGATGTCGAAGACGCCCTCGAGCTGTTGCCCGAGCTCGTCTTCGAGAAGGGCTCGCGCCTTCTGGGTCGCGGCTTGGATCCTGTTACGGGTGCCCTTGTCCACGGTTACTGGATGAGGGCCCTCTTGCCCTCCGCGATCAGCTCCAGCACGTGCTCCTTGAGCCCGTCCAGGGCCGCCTGCAACTGCTCCTCGGTCTCGATGCCGCCCGAGAAGAAGGCGCTCACGTCCACGGTGACCACGCGGCCGCCGTCGACGAGGCGCAGCGCATCCTCGACCGCCCTTCTCAAGAGAGCCTCACTGGCGTTCATCTGCTCACGCAGCATCGGTATCGAGAAGTCGGCCGCCCCCACGCCGGAGGCGCGCTCCACCAGGGGCTCCTCGATCGCGCTTCGCTTGTCGGCATCAAGCAGCTCCCAGCCCCTGGTGGCCCGCAGTCGTTCGAGGGCCTTTTCGTAGGCCTCCGTGCGCTGCTGCGCGGCCTCCTCGTGGCGGCGCTCGTACTCAAGCTGCACGGCCACCGCGTGCTCGTCGATGCGCGGCAGTTCGCGGTAGAAGGCCTCGTCGGAGAGCAGTGCCGCGAGGGCCGCGGCATGATCACGCAGGCCATCATCGATGTCCGGCTCCTCAGACAGCACCGGCCAGAGCTCGATGAGCGCGCGCCTGGCCCTGCGCAGATCCTCGAGCGCCACGAGCGTGAGCGCCTGTTCGAGCTCGGCGGCGCGCTTGATCGCCTCGCCGATCTCGCGGTAGGCAGCGTTGAAGCCAGACAGCGCCTGCTCGTCGTCGCCGCTGCGGATCGACCTCATCTGGCCGGACGCACTGTCCAGCAGCGTCACGCCGGGGAGACCACTCCGGCGGAGCGTGGTCACGATCTCCTCGATCTGGCCCTCGCTCTCCGTCACGTCACTGCGGATGGCGGTCGCCACGACGCTGGCTCCCAGCTCGGCAAGCTCCCTGCCGAACACTTCCTTGTAGTGCTCGTAGGCGTCGATGACATCGGCTCCCTCGGGGCCGATGGCCGGCCGGAAGGAGGCCTGCCGGAACATGCTGTTGTTGGTGATGGCCGTACGGGCTTCGAGTGAGCGCGCTGACTTGGTCACCTGCCCACGGCTGGTCATCTCGAGGGCTTCGGCGCGCAGCAGGCAGGCGACCAACAGGCGCACGACGTCGAAGTCCCAACCGAACGGCTCCTTGGCGAGCTC
>Ga0194043_1001680_pt1 | contig 12358 bp, 9 predicted proteins | sample JunL4415m_MetaG_FD_161274 | JGI IMG/M metagenome (GOLD analysis project Ga0194043, IMG submission 161274) | Anoxic zone freshwater microbial communities from boreal shield lake in IISD Experimental Lakes Area, Ontario, Canada - Jun2016-L442-15m | ecosystem: Environmental > Aquatic > Freshwater >...
ACTTCTCTCCGGCGATATCACGGGCCGCAATTTCAAAAAGAAAGACGCGCTGGTTGAGCACATTGAAGACTGCCGACGGATGGGAATCGAGGTAACGCCGCCAGACGTCAACGCATCGGGTGTTGATTTCACGGTGGCCAGCGGCCGGATTTTATTTGGATTGTCTGCGATCAAAGGCTGCGGCGTGCCAGCGGCAACGGCCATTGGCGTTGAGCGGCAGCGGAATGGTCCTTACCGCAGCTTGGACGATTTCTGCAGCCGCCTAGATCCATCGGTGGTGAATAAAACAGCAGCCGAGAGCCTCGCAAAGGCTGGAGCAATGGATTCGCTGGGGCCCCACCGCGCGGCGATCCTAGCGGGCATCGAGCGAGCCATGGCTGCTGGCGCTTCCCGACTGGCCGACCGCAAGAGCGGGCAGAAAAATTTGTTTGACGTTTTTGAGGAGGCACCACAGGCTGCGGCAGTCCCGCCATCGGGCCTGCCGGAAGTGCCCCCGTTTTCTGATCTCGAAACGCGATCCCACGAAAAGGATGTCCTGGGGTACTACATCCACAGCCATCCCTTGGCAGAGTACAGCGGCATCCTCGAAACGATCTGCACGCACAGCACAACGAGTCTGGGAGCCGCAAAGACTAAGAGCGATGTGGTGATCGGTGGGCTCGTCGCTGCGCTCAAGCTCTCCAACGTGAAGCAGGCCCGGCCAGGATCCGCACATACCCGCTACGGTATGTTTGATTTGGAAGACATGGACGGCATCGTGCGATCGATTTGCTGGCCGGAAGACTACGCGAGGCTGGGAGCACATATTCAGCCGGATGCTGTGGTGGTGGTATCTGGATCAGTTGACCGCCGCCCTGGCAGCGAAGAGACGAATCTAATCGTGAACGATCTGGTTCCGATCGCAGAGATCTGGAGCAAACCTGTGCGGAATGTGACGGTGAAGCTGAGAGAGCCGCAGCACGACTGCAGCACGCTCGACCGCTTGGCTGCGATCGTGCGCCGCCACGCAGGGTCTGTTCCTTTACGCATGGTGTTGGAGTTGGCCGATGGCCGGCGTGTCTTGATGGAGGCCGACCGCGACAAGGTTAGTTGGTCGCAGCAGTTTCTTTTCGAGCTTGTGGAGTTGCTCGGTTCCGGAGGCGTGCGGGCTGCAGTCACGCTGGCCACCAAACGCCGCGATGCCGAATCGGTTCGTCGCGGTCCCCGATCTGCCGTGGCTGGCTCGTAGCAGAAGCTCCGAGGTTGGCTCGCGCCCCTTTGGGTTTCCCCGTCCCGGAAGCCCGAGCCATCAGCTGAAGTGGAATCCAGCCGGCCTCACAGCTGAGATCACGCGTTCCTAGATCACAGTCGCGTGTTCAAAAAATCAGCCAAAAATGCACTCAATCCAGAAAAACTTCGCATTGCCTCAGCCATCCTGTGAAACTACGATTTGAGTCCGAGTTTTCCGGCGTTCCCGTTTCGCTTTCCATATTTTCTGGAAGGGTGTTGTTTATGCAGATCGCACACACCGCACGGCTTCACTGTGCTCCCCATCAGAAAGGGGCCGTTGGCTGGCGTTGGATCGCAGCCGGATCCATTGCAATGGGCTTCATGCTGGCGGGTGCTGTTACGTTCGGCCAGGTGGGCGGCGGCGGTGGCGTGGCCGGTGGTGGCGTGGGCGGCGGCGGCGGTGGAGTGGGCGCCCGCGGAACAGGCAGCGCTGCGGGGGCTGCTGGCATCGTCATTGATGCGCAGGGTGTGCTGCGAACGCAGGGCGTGGCTGACGCAGGACTCTCGCTGGCCAGACGCAAGGCCGCGGCGGCTGCATTGCCTGGCGAACTCCAAAAAAGCTCCAAGCTTCGTAAGGTGGCTCTCTCGCGGTTGGAATTCGAATTGGCCGCAGCCGCCGCAGTCGGTCGCGGCATCCCGGACGCCCTTGCGAAACTCGCCGGCCTCACTCGCATTCAGTATGTGTTTGTCTATCCTGGTGAGGGGTCCGACAAAGGAGAAGTGGTGATCGCCGGTCCGGCAGAAGGGTGGATGGCCGATGCCACCGGCCGAGTTGTCGGCGTTGAAACCGGAAGTCCGACGGTGCTGCTGGAGGATCTTGCGGCGGTGATGCGGGTGTTTCCGCCTGGGCAGCCCACCGACCGCAGTATTGGCTGCTCGATCGATCCCAAGCCCGCTGGGTTGGCTTCGCTCCAAGCATTTCTCAAAAAGGTTGGCCGAATCAACCCCACCGAAAGCACAGAAGATATCGTAGCAGGCATGCAGCAGGCACTGGGCACGCAGGTGGTTAGCGTGCAGGGCGTGTCACCGTCAACGCATTGTGCGCACGTGATGGTGGAGGCCGACTACCGGATGAAGCTGATCGGCATTGGACTGGAGCCGCCGCCTGTGAAAATGAGCACGTGGATCGAACTGGCCAGTGCCGGGAGCGTGGCTGCCAATGCGCTCCAGCGTTGGTATTTCGTTCCCGACTACCAGTGTGTGCGAATCAGCGAAGACGATTTGGCAATCGAACTGGTGGGCAGGGGCGTGAAGCTCTGTGGTGCCGACGAAGTTGTGATGGCCGACGGCCGTCGCATGAGTGCCGATCGAGCTGACCGGGCCAGCAAAATGTTTACCGAGGCATTCAGCAAAAAATATCCTGAGATCGCCGCACGCAATCCCATCTATGCCCAGCTTCGTAATCTGATCGATCTGGCAGTGGCCGCCGCATACTTGCAGGAGCATGATGCCTATGCTCGGACGCAGTGGAATGCTGCCACGCTGTTGTCGGAAAAAGTCTATTCGATTGAAACACTCGCCGCCCCCGTCGAAGTGGAGACGGCGATCAATGCCATCTGGCGTGGAAGCCGGCTGTTGACGCCGATTGGCGGAGGCGTGTCACTTCAGCCACGTATGGCTCTGGATTCACCAAATCTGCTCATGGACGACAAGGGCACCGTCGCGAAAGCTCGGGGCGAGAAACTCACCCTTCCCGCAGGCCGCTGGTGGTGGGACGAGTAGGACGACGGATCTCTCGCGGTTGGAGAAAACATGCGTCACCTCATTCAAACCGTCACGCGTGAAGCGTTCTTTCTGAGCTGTTTGGTCGGTGTGGGCCTCTCGGTTGCCGGCAGTCGCGCCGAGGAATCGCCAGGCGTTGGCTCAGTGGTGTCGATGGAGGATCGACTGGCCAAGGGCTTAAAAGCTCGCCAGCCCCACGAGTTTGAATTCGTGGACGAAGTGGTGGCGATGGTTCACGCAGGCAGACTCCCGGCAAAGCTGGTCGATTCCACATTCCTGTGGGCGTTGCAGCGACAGCAACGCTACCCATTTCCTCTCTTTGAACGCGCCCTGCGCCTTCAAGCCAACCGGATTGGCGTGGAACTCTAGGCCGCACCCGGCGGCTTCCTGCCGCACGGCATCTGCGTTCACGCAGGCGTCTGCAGGCTTAGCCGTCTAAGTATCTCAGGCACCGAGTGAATCATGCGTGCTATAGCCTAGCGCCGGTGATGGGTGCGGCAGAAGTTTCGTCGCCGAGGGCGAGGATACGCCCGAGGGCTCCTCAAGCTTCCGCCGACCCCCATCGCCTCGGTTATTGAGTGCTCGATGCGGATGGACGGCGACATCCGAGCAATCGCTTGGCGAGCCGGGGGTCGGGTGAAGTTGACGCGAGTCGGCGTATCCTCGCATCGAAGCGGAGACTTTACCCGCCCCCGGCGGCTTCCTGCCGCACGGCACGTGCGTTCACGCAGGCGTCTGCAGGCTTAGCCGTCTAAGTCGCCGAGTGAATCATGCGTGCTATAGCCTAGCGCCGGCGATGGGTGCGGCAGGATTGCGATCGAGCTCAGTTTGAAGAGCGAGCCGTAGATGCGAGGGTCGGCCAGCGATTCGGCGATACAACTCACGCCAGTAAAATCATGGCTACGGCTGAGACCTCCTGGGACGGCGATCACAACGGCCCCTGCCGCCACGGCCGCTTGGCATCCGGCTTGCGAGTCCTCCAGTACGAGCATGGCCCCGGGTGCGACGGCCAGTCGGTTCGCCGCCTTCTGATAAATCTCAGGGTGCGGCTTACCCTGCACTACGTCGGCGCTTGTGAGGACAAACGCAAACCGATCACGGAGCCCCACTCGGCTGAGCACATCCATTGCAAACTCAGGGCCACTGCTCGTTGCCACCCCACGCGGGATGCCGGAGGCATCCATCGCATCAAGCAAGGCCACCGCTCCGGGCATTGGCTGCAGCCTCGTCTCTAGCAGCGCGCTGAAGATCGTGTGAGTCTCTGCCGCCAATGTTTCGACGGTGTCGGTCAGGCCGTGCCAGTCGATCATAGTCTGCAGCGATACTGCCTGCGGCCTCCCCATCATCGCATTGAGTAGGTCTGGACCAAACACACACCCGCGTCGTCGCAGCAATTCTGTGCCCACCTCTTGGTAGAGTTCTTCGGTGTTGACGAGCAGGCCGTCGAGGTCGAAGGCAACAGCAGCGATCGGTGGAATGCTGCGGCGCTCGCGGCAAGATGATTCGGATTGTGAAGCGTGCATCATGGTGGTTGGGCAGTGCGTGATTCGGTAGGAAAAACTTCTGTGATATGGTAGACGGCATAGCCAGCGTTTGCATGGAGCAGCGGCCACGGCAGGGGTGTCTGGGAGCCATGCAAATGGGCAGGGCCCGCAAGATCTGTCGGCACGATTGCATAGCTGGCTCCATACCGCTGGGCCACCAACTGCATGCGTTGGAGACCCAGGGACGCCGTACTTCGCTCCAGCGCGTTGAGCGTGCCGTCGGGTGAAAAGCAGTCGACGATTCTGGCCCGCCATTCTACGAGCGACTTCGGATCTTGCGGCATGTTTTTCCAGGCCACCACTTCCCGCCTGCCGGTCCGCCACGTGAATGTCGATGCACCTCGCGGCGTGAGAAAGCACGCATCGGCTGGCGTGTTGTTTCGCACCCACTCGCAGATACCTTGCCAGGCAGCCGCTTGCACCTTCGAGTCGCTGCGAGCGACCAATGTGTGTCGCCATGGCAGCGGCCAGTGGCGGCTCTCGTGGAAAATGTCGGCACACAGAAAGCAGACCAGCCCGGCCAGTCCGATCCGCTGCCAGAGCGGCCAGAGGCCACCCCACGCCAGCGATGCCGCCGCCAGCGACAGCGAGAGCGGCACGAGTCCGTCTGCAAGGCGAAACCAATAGAACCGCAGCAGCGCATACGTCATGCCTGGGGCTAGCGGCTCCAAGAGCGATATTCCGCAGCCTGCAGCCGAGAGGACGATCGCGGCGATTGTAAATCCAGCCGCTCGCTGGCGCGCTGGTGAGGAGGGCGAGAGCCGCAGGATCGCCGCCCAGAGCAGAATCGCTAGGATGTGCCGGGCGATAAAGCCATCGGCAAACGTTCGCATGAGCAGGTGATGCGACAGCCGCTCAACGACATAGATGTGCGTTCCCGCCGCACGCACCGCAGGCTCTACGCCTGATGTGAGCGAGAGGGCCGGCACAATTCCAACTCCAGCCACGAGCACGCCAGCGATCAACAACAATCCAGCGCGCACGTTCCAGGCTGACGTGTTCTGCCACAGCGTTGTCCGCGCCGTCAGGCACCGCTCAAGCACCATGGCTCCCATTCCCCAGCCGCCCACAATCGGATGCACGGCCGTGGCTGCGGCTAACGCCACCCATGCAACCGCCAACCGCCCCAACGCAATCTCGCCAGCGGCCGCCAGCACCATCGCCCAACTGAAAACCTTCGCCTCACATCCGCCGATCAGCCATTCGCCAGCTGCCGTTGTGTGACGTAGAGCCAGCGAAAAAATCGCAGCAGCCAGCAGTCGGGCCGCACCGGCAGCCAGCAGCGGTTGGGCGGCGTGTCGAAATCCGCAGGCGAGTGCCAGCCAGCCTAGCCATCGGCCGACCCACGCGGCCTGTGTCAGTGTGAGTGAAACAGCCAGCGGCCCGAGGAACTGATAGAAGACGCCGTGGGCCTCCGATGTTTCCAGAAAAAAATCCCCGGCACACCATGTTGGGTCTGAGAAGTGCCTCGCCTTTGTCAGATAGTGCGCCTCGTTGACATCGGGCACAGGCCAAGCGCCTGCGGCAGCAAAGATTGCAGTGATGCAGGTCACTTCAGCCCAAGCGTACGCCCAAGCCCAGCCAGCCGCCGCTGGTGGTGCTGTGGCCGTATTCGAGCCATCACTTTCAACAGAACTTCGCCGCACCTATAACCTCCTGACTGCAGCGGAAAACTTCCGCTGGTTTTTTACATGGCCTCAGGATACCGAAGAGCGATGCATAGTTCCTCAGACGTTTCCAAGACAGGGCTTTCGCATCCCTTTGGCCACGGTAAACCCAGCCGAGGCGTCGTCCTGCGGGGGCTCGTCAAGCAGGGCGCGAAGGAGGGCACGATTTCGATTTATGGCACCCCCATCGCACTCATGGCCAAGCTGGCCGAGCAGCAGGGATGTCAGGCGATTTATCTCTCAGGCGCTGCACTTTCTGCCGGCGTGCTGGGCGTGCCGGATATCGGCATCATTACGCTGGAGCAACTGATCGAGCACACTCGGGTACTGGCCGGGGCCGTGAGCATTCCGCTTGTGGTCGATGCAGACACGGGCTTTGGAGGTTCGCAGGAGGTGGGCCGTTGCGTGCGTTTGCTGGAAGAAGCAGGGGCTGCGGCGATTCAACTTGAGGACCAACGCCGCCCCAAACGCTGTGGGCATCTGGCTGGCAAGGAGATTATCGATGTTGAAGAGATGTGCAAGAAGATCGCTGCTGCCGTGTCCAGCCGGCGCGATCCGTCTACTGTGATTATCGCTAGAAGCGATGCCCGAGGTGTCACCGATTTAGACGATTGCGTGTACCGCCTGCGTGCCTACCGCGAAGCAGGTGCCGATTGGCTGTTTCCCGAGGCACTGGCGTCTCGCGAGGAGTTTGCCCGAGTCGGTCGCGAATGTGCCGTTGAGTCTTCTAGCCAGCCAACCGCTGTGCTGATGGCCAACATGACCGAGTTTGGCGTCAGCCCGCTGCTGTCTCGCGACGATCTCAACGCCATGGGATTTGCGGTGGTGCTCTATCCTGTCACACTGCTGCGAATTGCCATGAAGGCAGTCGAGGCAGGCCTTGCGGTGATCGATGACGAAGGCTCGCAGGAGAGCCTGCTCGATTTAATGCAGTCGAGAGAAGAGCTCTACGATTTGCTCGGCTACGACCCAGCCCATCCCGAGGCGTGGACGGCGTCGGGCGGCCCGGCAACACACTCATAAAAAGACTCACCACACGAGGATCGATCGCAATGGCAACCGAGCAGAAGTCACCACCTGTCCAGTCGGCGCAACCAAACGATTTTGCACGCGGATTGGCTGGCGTGGTCGCTGGCCGCACGGCGATCTCATCCCTTGACGGCGATCTGCGATACCGAGGGTATCCCATTCATGCGCTGGCCGCAGGGGGCGACTTTGAAGAAGTGGCCTTTTTGCTGCTGCACGGAGAGCTGCCGTCGCAAGCCGAGCACGCTGCTTTTTCAGAGGGGGTTCGCGCCTCGGCTGGCTCTCTTATCGCCACGCCCAATCCTGCGATGGCGACTGACGGTGCCAGCATGCCTGCTGTGATCGCTGCCCTTCGAGGGCTGGCCGACATTTGTCCGACGGCTTCCCCGATGGATGCCCTTCGTACGGGCGTGAGCATGCTTGGCCAGGTAGAGTTGGATCAAATCCCAGGCACCCGCGAGGCGTTGCTGGCACAGGCCCAGCGTTTGATCGGCCAAGTGCCGGCGCTCTTGGGCGCATGGATGGATCTTTCAGCTGGCCGTTCAGTCGATCCTTGGCCTGACGGTTCGATTGCCAAGGCTTTGCTCCAACGGCTGACGGGCCGCACACCATCTGCCACTCATGTCGCTGCTTTTGGCACAACGCTTGTGCTCTATGCCGAACACGAGTTCAACGCCTCGACGTTTGCAGCACGCACGGTTGTCTCGACCGGTTCGGACATGCATTCCGGTATCACTGCGGCCATTGGGGCCCTCAAGGGGCCGTTGCACGGTGGTGCCAACGAACAGGTGCTGGAACAACTCTGTGCGATCGGCTCAGCCGACAGAGCCGAGGCATGGGTCACCGAACAATTGGCCGCCAAGCGAGTGATCATGGGGTTCGGCCACCGGGTGTATAAAGATGGCGACGTGCGTGCAAAGTTGCTGGGAAAAATGTGCCGCGAGATGGTGCGGGGCACCGCGGCGGAGGGGCTCGAAGACCTGGCCGACCGCGTTGAGCAGATCATGCTCGATCGCAAGGGACTCAAGCCAAATCTAGACTGGCCTGCGGCTAGGATTTACCACGCCTTGGGTTTGCCAGTGCGAGTGTTTACGCCGATCTTTGTGGTCGCCCGGATGAGCGGATGGACGGCGCACATCATCGAGCAGATCGGCGACAACCGCCTGATCCGCCCGATGTCGATTTACTGCGGCTCGCCAGCCAGAGACTATTGTGACCTTGCTCACCGTGGGTAGCTCGGATTGCCTTACGGCCCGCTGGCAACTGCTTGCTGGTCAGCGACTGCTTCCACGATTGCCTGCACCGTCACGCTCGGTACGGCACCCTCGCCCAAGTCGGTCAACACTCTCAGTTGGCGTTCAATCTTGCCGATCGTATCCCCTGCCTGAAATGTGACAGGCAGAATCTGTACCGTAGCGGGAGTCTCTTTCCCTGGGCATGTGAAGCAGCCGTCAGGGCAGGTCACGCCGGTCACACGAAATGGTCGGTTGGCTCGCACGACGATGTTCTTCGTGACGGAGCGACCCGGTTGCACGATTCCAAGAGCCAGCAATTGCGGGCTCACGGTGACGTCCGCGACGATCCGTCCCTCCACATCCATCGGAATCTGCCCGGCGCGAGGGTCGTTGGTCACAAGAATCAACTGTCCTTTGACATAGCCTGCTGGCGCGTCTGCTTTGAGCTTCAGCGTCAGGTCGTAGGACGACTGTGAAGCCGTGTGCGTGGGCTTGGAAAGCTGCACTTCAAAATTGGCGTTCGCGCTTCGCACATCCTTGATTTCCCACGGTGTGCTGCCAACGTGCGTGACCCGTACTGTGCGTTCCGAGCCCTTTCCTAAATCGACGTTGCCCAGATCCATAAACGGAGGGTCAAACGTCACGTCGCCGCGGATGTTGCCAGCCACCCGTAACTGCACCTCGGCATAGTATGGCTTGTCGATCGTGACAGTGAGCGTGGCCCCGTGCTGGCCCAGAAATGTTCGCGTGTTAAATGTGGCAACCACATCGCCTGTTTCATGTGTTTTAAGATCCCGCTTGGTGATCTCAGGCGAGGTGCAACCGCAACTGGTCCGCACGCTCACAACGTGCAGATTTTCTTTGTAGATGTTGCGGAAAGTAAAACGGAACTCAGTTTTTGAGCCGCGGGCCACCGTGCCAAAGTTGTGGCTGGTGACAGAAAACATCTTGGTGGCCCACTCTTGGGCGGAAGCCTCAAGCGGCAGGCTGACAGCTGCAACCGCCGCAAGCACACAAAAAAACCAACGGCTCGTCGAGAGCGCGGTGAACATGGAAATAGCACCATGGGGTGTGTGGCCGACTGCCCGGCCATCCAAGCGAGACAAACTTGATAGTAAGGATGCCATGGTGGGAGAGTCAAATCTGTGAAAATTTAATGTGGGAATGGGCGGGCAACGGCTCCGCCACAGGGTAAGTATTCCATGAGACAACGTGTCTTGGCCGTGGTTCACCGTTGTTTTTTGGAGAAAATTGAGCCTGGCTCATGGCACGACCGATACAGTCCTTGAGGTTTGCTAGAATGGCAAAGTCGGTCAGAAAGCCGATCGGGACATTCCCGCACCAGCGACTCAGGATTCGATTCATCTTCATCACTCATAAATTTCAAGGGGGCGTACCGGTTTCGACCGGATGACAAGAGGTTCAGATTGCGTGTCGTGGTTGGTCGGCGGGCCACGTTAAAAGTCGACCAAGCTTCAATTGCCGAAGCTCGTTTCTCCCTGGCTGCTTAGTTAACTAAGCAACCCCGAGCGATGGCCCCAGTCGGAAGGGCCTCCCAATCGGTCGCCAAATCCGAATCGCCGCGTTCCACCGCCTGGTACGGACGTGGCTAAAAAAGTTCTAGGCTGGTTGACGACGAACCCTGTCGGCCGGGGTCGCGTCCACGAGATTTAAATCGACCGGATACACACGTAGACGTTTGTGCTGAAACATCACGGGACGCGGGTTCGACTCCCGCCGCCTCCATTTTATTTCACTCGTTTCGCTTCAGGGAGATGTTTCGCATGCAGTGCAATATCGACAGACGGGGCCGCACGCTTCGCACGGCGATGGGGATTCTCACTGCGGCGATTGGCTGCGGCCTAGTAGCCCCAAGGCTCATGCTGTTCATGCCGTTCATGCCATGCATGCCCGCGTGGGCGTTCTGGGCGGGCATCGCCGCGATTGTGGGTGGAGCGTTTATGGTTTTTGAGGGCGTCAACGGTTGGTGCGCCGTTCGGGCCATGGGCTTCAAAACGCCGGTCTAAAATTCGGCGGTCCGAACTGAGGGTTCGACTTCAAGCCCGAGTGACGGTGGGCTGTCCCGGGCACGCTGAAGTCCAGCTTGACGCCCGGCTGACGAAGCCAGATGCCGGACTCAGGCGCTCCAATCTGGCCGCGGACGCTCGTGTATGTTTAACGATTGGGCTTCGGCAGCTGCGAGAATTCGGCTGCGTTCGGCGGCAACGGCTGGGCCGGTGAGATGTTCGATCGCCAGATCAAACGACACGCTCTCCTGTGGCGACAGCGGCACAACGCGGCCTTTGGATTCTTCAAACGATCGGGGATTCGGGAAGTTTGTGCCCGGCTCGATGCCTGCGACATACCCATCGGCAGAGCCTCCCTGATTTTTCCAGAGTGTGAAAAAGGGAAGCGTGTCAGTCATCCACGACACTCCAGCAGCATGGTTTTTGTCTGGCGATACAAGCATGGCTGTTGCGCGGCCATTGGCGGCGGGCCTCAGCTTTGCAAAATACACCTGCTCCCCGCGGCCTGCCTGTGGGGCGACGAAGCGGTGCCACCCAAGCAGATCGCTCACGGCCGCCGGATTGTGAGGGGCCAACTCCTCGACCGCAGCCACCAACTCCGCGCCGGCTCCCAGCAGCGGAGGCCCAAAGTTGATGTGGTAGAGCATTTGCATCGTGGCGGGCTGGTCGGAGAGATTTGTCACAGAGTCTGTCCAGGCCACCCGCGGCCGATTGGCATCCACGGTGAGCGTGGTGGTCATCCGCAGAGCGTGCGACAAAAAACGCGTTTCATCAACGGAGCCTCTGAGCGTGATCGTGCCGGCTGTGTCGTCGAGTGTCACTTCCAGCGAATGTGCAGGCAGATGTGCGATCCGGCCATGCAGGCTGTGCCGCAGCGTGCCACTGGAATCAAAATCTGGGGCGCCGTTGCTCACCAGACCACACCTCGCTACCAGTTCATCGAATCCATCCAGCCACCCCAAGCCAGACGGCTCGGCCAGCGGAACATGCCGAGGATGCACCGGCCCTTGGACCGGCGATTGCCAGCCCAATGCAATGGCACCGGAAAACATCTTCCAAAGACCGAGGCCACGGTCCGGCAGCACAATCACCCGCGTGGTGCCAGCTACCAAGTCCACCTCCAACACACCTTCTCGCCGGCCGCCTCGCAGTCGCCGAGTCCGCACGGTAAGCGGCCCAAGGGAGTGGCTGGAGCCGTCCGCAAGCGCCGCGGAAGCAGCCTGTGCGTCGCCCCGGGCATCGATGAGCGTTACGGTTGTGCTGGCCATAGTAGTGATGCGCCTTTGCTTTTCAGGAGTGCGTGGCCTTGAAACAGATTGATACTGGTCGTGGAATGTGAGTCTTTCACGGATGGTACTTCAAGTGCCGCAAAGCCGCGTCCGCCACAAATCGCTGCGAGAGTTCCTCATCCCTTCGAAAAAATCAGACACACTTCGCCTGTTTGTGTCTGAAAAGCCCGAGGCATCAACCGAAGGAAAACCGGTCAGATTCCAGATGCCATGCGGCTCTGGATCGTCTACGATTCCGCGATCCCGCGTCGGAGATCCTTCGAGAGAATTTTAATATGCTCGCTCGCCATACCCTGTCACCCATGCCTCCATTGCCCCAATTGTCCCAGGCTCCGATTGCAATTGTTCTGGCTGCCGGGCGAGGTGCACGCATGGGGGGCGACCTCCCGAAGGTGCTCTTCGAGGCTGCGGGAAAGTCGCTTGTGGAATGGGTACTCGAGGCGCTCGATGCCGCCGGCGTACACGATCGAATCGTGGTGGTAGGGTATCGGGCAGAGCTTGTTGAGGCAGCCCTGTGCGGCATTCCTGGCGTGTCGTTTGCGCATCAGAAAGAACAGCGTGGTACGGGCGACGCCGTGG
>Ga0194043_1001683_pt1 | contig 12355 bp, 9 predicted proteins | sample JunL4415m_MetaG_FD_161274 | JGI IMG/M metagenome (GOLD analysis project Ga0194043, IMG submission 161274) | Anoxic zone freshwater microbial communities from boreal shield lake in IISD Experimental Lakes Area, Ontario, Canada - Jun2016-L442-15m | ecosystem: Environmental > Aquatic > Freshwater >...
CGTTGTGCCATCGCTTGATACGCCTGTCTGTCAGATACAGACAAAGAAATTCAACGAGCGGGTTGCCTCAATGGGAGATCGCATTCGTTCCATAACGGTGAGCCTCGATCTTCCATTTGCAATGAACCGTTTTTGTGGAGCCGAAAAAATCGAAACAATGCGTGTCGGCAGTGATTATATGGACCGAAAGTTTGGACGGGATTGGGGTCTTTTAATTGATGAATTAAAAATTCTCGCACGAGCGGTCTACGTGCTCGATTCGAAAGGAACTATTCTCTACGAACAGGTTGTCACAGAGGTTGCTCACGAGCCAGATTACGATGCGGCGTTGTCGGCTCTGGAAGCCGCCACTTGAGTCGTTTCAATCTATTACAGTCAGGCTGAGTGTTGTGACGGTGGTTGAATAGAAGTCCTCAGTTGTTCTTCGACTCCCAGGCGGGCTGCGGCAAGTGCGTCAGGCAACTTGTCAACAAACTTACCACCTGCCTGCGCGAGATCAGCGCGGCCTCCTCCTTTTCCGCCAACGATTGATGCAACATCTCGGATCCATGTTCCAGCCGAGAGGCCCCGCTCTTCGAGTTCACGACTGATGCCCGCAACAAGAGTGACCTTGTCGCCTTGGATTCCACCAAGCAAGACAGCGATTGGACTGGCTTTTCGGCGTAATAGATCGATGAGTTGCCTCATCGCTGCGGCATCGCAATCGTGTGCATCAGCAACCACAACCCGCGTTCCATCAATGTCGATGGACGATGCGAGAAGCTCATCCACGCTTGTGCCAGTCTGACCAGAGGTTTTCGTCTTCTTCAGATCCTTGAGTTCCTTGAGCATAAAAGCAAGACGACTGGGAATCCCCGAAATAGGTACTCGCAGGGTGGCTGCCGATTCAGAAAGTAGCCGTTGAGCTTCTGTAAACGCTGTCAACGCACGCAGGCCGGTAAGAGCAGTGATTCGACGAGTTCCAGCTGAAACACTTTCCTCTCCGATGATTTTGACCAGACCAATCTGACCGGTATTGCTGGCGTGCGTGCCACCGCAGAGTTCGCGACTAACGTTCCCCATGCTCACCATGCGGACGACATCGGGATACTTCTCTCCAAAAAGCATCATGGCACCTTCATGCCGAGCGTCACCGAGTGGAAGTAATCGCGAGGAAATTGGTAAGGCTTCCAGAGTACTTGAATTAACGGTGGTCTCGATTCGATCGAGCAGTTCTTGATCGATCGATAAAGGATGAGAAAAATCAAATCGCAACCAGTCTGCGTCGACCTTTGAGCCCTGTTGGACCGCATGGGGACCAAGATGTTTTTGAAGTGATGCATGAAGGAGATGCGTGGCCGAATGCGCGCGTTGAATGCCTGCCCGACGTTCTGTGTCGACTTTGGTAAGAACATTGTCACCGAGTGCAATGCGACCATTTCGCAGATGACCTCGATGCAGCATGAATCCACCCTCACGTTGAGTGTCCACTACTTCGAATCGGCTGGCGGTTCCCTCAAGCCAACCAGTGTCCCCTACTTGCCCTCCGCTTTCGCCGTAAAACGATGTTTGATCAAGAACAAGGGTCACAGGTTCAACGCATCCGATGTCATCGAGGCTTTCACAGAGTTGATCCTGAGCAATGATACCTACGACTCGACCTTTGGAGTCGAGCGATTCATATCCTAAAAAGTGTGAGCCATGCATCGCCTTCTTCAGTGCATCGAGTGGCCCCGATGAAAAAACGAAGGCGCGGGTTCCCGCACCAGAACGTTCACCATGCGCAGCCATGGCGTCGCGAAATCCTTTCCAATCAAAGGCGCAATTCCGTTCCGATGCCAGTGTTTCGAGAAGTTCTGGAGGAAATCCATGGGTCGTATAGAGTTCAGCGGCTTCGTGTCCGCCAACCAAGCCGGCACCGCTGGTTTGGATTGAATTAAAAAGCAATTCAATACGTTCTAGTCCACTGTCAATGGTTGCAAAGAACGACTCTTCTTCCCGACGGATCACCATACCAACCCGTTCGACACTTTCACGAAGTTCTGGATACGGCTTTTGCATCATGTCGGCAACAATAGCAGGCAAGCGGTGGAGAAACGCTTCCTTCATACCCATTTGTCGGCCGTCAAGAACGGCGCGTCGCAGAAGTCGTTTGACAATATATTTTTCTTCATTGTTTCCGGGCAAAACATTTTCATGAATCGCAAAAGTGCAGGCCCGGATGTGATCTGCAATTCGCCGCATACGTCGGCCATCATCACTTGCAGGGTCGTATCGTTTTGAACAGACTTCGGCTACGGCCTCGACAATAGGTCGAAGAATATCGATGTGAAAATTGCTGTCGACTCCCTGGAGCATTGCGCAGGTGCGTTCTAGACCCATGCCGGTGTCAATATTGCGACTCGGGAGCGGCCGGAGATTATCGGAAGAATTTCCAACTCGGTTGAACTGGGTAAAAACGAGATTCCAAATCTCAACGTTGCTGCCATCGGGCATTAAATAGAAAATCTCGCTGCATGGTCCACAGACACCATCGGGGCCTTGGCTCGGAGCACTTGCAGGCCAGAAATTGTCGTCCTCGCCCATTCGTGTGATACGCGATGCGGGAACTCCGATGCGATCCGACCAGAGCGTGTAGGCCTCGTCGTCTTGTTCATAGACGGTGACAGAAAGTTTTTCCGGTGCGATGCAAAGCCAGGACTTGCTGGTGAGAAACTCCCACGCCCATTCAATTGCCTCTTGTTTAAAGTAATCGCCAAAGCTGAAGTTGCCGAGCATCTCAAAAAAGGTGTGATGACGAGCGGTTCGTCCAACGTTATCAATGTCACCCGTACGAAGGCATTTTTGACAGGTAGTCGCTCGAGTAAAATCGAGTTTACACTTCCCGAGAAAGTGGTCTTTAAACTGATTCATTCCCGCTGGTGTAAAAAGTACAGAGGGATCCCAACGAGGAACCAAAACGTCACTTGGACGTCGAACGCAGCCCTTCGATTCATAGAAGGAAAGATACGCCTCTCGCAATTCATCAGCCTTCATCAAAGACTCTCCAAAAGTGTGCTGTGCCAGTATCGGTGAACCGATTTTCAAGCACGGTTGATCCATCCTCTCAATTGAGGCAGGACGGCATCATACCCAGACAGACTTTTTACTTGCAGTCTGATATGCGGGGAGAGGAAAAACGTCTCAGTTCATTGTCCGCAGTCGAGTTCTGTCCGACACGGTATGCCGCTTCAATAGGATTTCGAATTAGAAAAGGATCGGCCAACTTTGTCCGTCGATCATTTTTGTGATAGATCAAAAGATCAGAAAATTAGAAAACAATAACCCCGCAGAGCGTTTTTGAGGCACTCTGCGGGGTGAGAATCGATCCACAATCGAGTCAAACCTAGAAAGCAAGTCATTTCATAAAAGTGTATGAAAGACTTTCAAGCCAGAGTTGCATGAACACAAGTCACATGACACATCTATGACCAAGCAGAGCCACGCTTGCGGATGCCTACTCGGAATCGATTGGCGTGGGCGTTGTTTCGCCATCTGCTACTACGGCTCCCTCAACAGCAATGGCAACGGCATCCTTAGAATTGAGGATTTTTTCGCGAAGTTCTTTGACGAGTTCGCGATTTGCCTTAAGAAACAGACGGGCTTTTTCTCTCCCCTGGCCGAGGTGAACGTCTCCATACCGAAGCCACGTTCCTGTTTTGTCAATTAATTTACAAGCGACAGCCAAATCAAGGACATCTCCTTCAACGCTGATTCCATCGGCATGCATCATGTCGAATTCGGCCACACGAAATGGCGGAGCAACCTTATTTTTAACCACCTTGACGCGAACCCGCTGTCCAACAACATCCTCACCATCTTTGAGGGTACCGATTCGTCGAACATCGACTCGGCAGGATGAGTAGAACTTTAAAGCCCGCCCCCCAGGTGTCGTTTCCGGACTGCCGAACATAACGCCGATTTTTTCACGGATCTGATTGATGAAAATCACACACGTCTTGCTCTTGGCAATGGCTCCGGTGAGTTTTCGCATAGTCTGGCTCATCAATCGAGCTTGAAGACCTACAAATGTGTCTCCAATTTCTCCGTCGAGTTCCTTTTGGGGCACGAGAGCTGCTACTGAATCAACGACGATGATGTCGACGGAATTACTCTTGATGAGCATTTCCGCGATTTGCATGGCTTCCTCTCCGCTTGAAGGTTGGCTCACGAGAAGAGACTCGAGCGAAATGCCTAATTTTTTTGCCCAACTTGGATCAAGGGCATGCTCAGCATCGATGAACGCTGCAACTCCTCCGGCACGTTGGGCACTTGCAACAGAGTGGAGTGCAACAGTTGTTTTTCCACTCGATTCTGGCCCGAACACTTCGACGATTCGCCCGCGTGGAAATCCTTTCCCGCCGAGTGCCAAGTCGAGAGAGAGACTGCCAGTGGAGATGCCCTCAATTTGTGTTTGAGCATCATTGCCCAAGGGCATAATCGATCCTTCACCAAACTGTTTTTCAATTTGAGCCAGCGTATTTCGCAACTCGGGATGATTTTCCATGAATGAAGCGCCCTGTTTGCCACGCCGAGCGGGTTTCGCTTCAGCCTGACGCTCCAGTTTTTCTTTTTTTGCCATTCGACCGTTGACTCCAGCTGTCATGACCATGATCTCAGTCTCCTTCTCAATTTTCACATTCGCCGTCGTTGGGTCGCGTCGGGGCGGCACGCGTGTGCTGCCATAAATCGAGCGAGACCAGCAATCGTAGGCGTATGGTGAACATGTGTTCAGTATACGTAGAGAGAAGGTTTTCGGCAAGCCCAATCCTCTTCCTGAAAAGATTTTTTCTATTTTGTAAAAGGAATGGCACCGGGAATTCTATCGGCGAACAGTTTTCTGTGGGGTTTGATGGTCTGACAATGTCTCGTTTACGGGATTTCTATTACGATTCGAGGAGGGAGAGTCGTTGGAAACCTTAAAACAACAACATTCTTCGATATTCGTCGAGGCGGCGATCAAGATCGTGGCGATTGAGTTTTTCAAGTCGGTCGAGACTAAAATCTTCGACGGTGAAGCTCGCAGTAACGATTCCGTATGCGATCGCCTCCTTGAGGGCCTGTTGATCAAAACGGTCGATTGCGGCCAAGTGCCCCATCATGCCACCGGCAAAGCTGTCGCCTGCCCCGGTGGGATCGAGCACCGTCGGGGTGGGGTAGGCAGGCATCACGTACGTTTCATGTTCACTAAAAAACATGGCTCCGTGTTCCCCCTTCTTAATGACAACAAACTTTGGACCCATCGCGCGAACCGCATGTCCTGCACGAACCAGATTTTCATCGTTTGCTAATAACTTAGCCTCGGAGTCATTGAGTACCAATCCGTCGATTCGGCGAAGAAGCTGGCCGAGTTCATCGCGCTGAATGTTGATCCAAAGGTCCATCGTGTCAGCGACCGTCAAGACGGCACCCTTCGCCTGCTCAAGAACGTTGAGCTGCACAATCGGCGACGCATTTCCAAGAAAAAGAAACTTGCAGTCGCGATGAGTGTCGTGAAGAACAGGTTGGAATTGCTCAAGTACGTTGAGATGAACCTCGAGCGTTTCACGATCGTTCATGTTGGGCAGATACCGGCCTCGCCAGCGAAACGTGCGCCCCCCTTTGATCGTTTCAAGGCCTGATGTGTCGATTCCTTTTGCCTGAAGCATCTTCGTATGCTCAAGAGGCCAATCCTCTCCGACGGCCCCAATGAGGCGAACCGGGGAAAAAAAGCTCGCTGCATAAGAAAAGAAAACCGCGGAGCCACCAAGCACATTGTCTCTTGTGGCAACTGGAGTTTCGACGCAGTCAAGAGCCACTGAACCAACAACCAAAAGAGTCATTTCAAAGAATTCCATTTCATCAAAGAGAGTATCGAGTCTGTTGAAGAATGCGTATCCGATTTGAACGCGAAAAGTATTTTCAACGTGATGACTCTACAAAAACTTGGCCAAATCGACAATAAAAAAAGGCAGATTTTGAAACCCTCGTGGGAATCAAAATCTGCCAGATTTTTTAGACATTGAGTTACGTTTTACGTTTGATCGCCTCAAACTCGATCAATTTTTCATTGCACCTCAACCTGCGGAGGGCCCACGATACCCACGGCTACGGGAGAATCACCGAATCGATCACATGAATAACACCGTTGGAAGCCTTGATATCAGTCTTGGTCACCGTGGCCATACCAGTGGCTGTGCCAACTTTGACACCATCATCTGCAGAAATCGTAATTTCCGTTCCCCCGGCGGTCTTTGCCGAAGTCAGCTTTACGACATCCGCGGCCAGTACTGTTCCTGGAACAACGTGCAGCAGAAGGATGTTGGCCAACTGCTTCTTATTCTCAGGCTTGAGAAGCGTGTCGATCGTTCCAGCTGGAAGCTTGGCAAAGGCCTCATCAGTCGGTGCAAAAACAGTGAAAGGACCCTTGCTTTTTAACGTTTCAACCAATCCCGCGGCAGTGAGGGCTGCGGCAAGCGTCTTAAAGGATCCGGCTCCCACGGCGGTATCGACGATGTCTTTGGGAGCATCTTTTTTCGGTGCTGCCAGTGCCACTTGGGAATGTGTCGAATCAAAGGCTACCTTGCGGTGAGTCGTCGATTTTTTACATGGCTTGGCATAAGCGAATGTTGGAGCCACAAGAATGGATAGTGCTGCACACGCAAGAATTCCACTTCGAATCGACGATCGTTTCCAACCGCAAAAAAGACCAAAAATCTGTTTCATAAAAAGTCGCCCTCCATTGGTGAACTGCTTGAGTGGGGTTCCTTGAAAGGAGGAATCCAAAAGACAAACAAGCATAAAGTTGTACAGAGAACATGCGAGGTTTTATAACTCCCTGCAGTGCCTCCGAGTTAACGTAGGCTCGCCAGTGGAGTTGACCAGTTGAAAAGAGAATAAAAATCAGTGAGGTCTATTCACGTTGTTGCTGGCGGACAGAGTTTTATGGCGGAGTCAATTCTGCGAAGAACCGATTCTCGTCCGAGAATGAATAAACAATCATAGAGCCCCGGACCGACTGTTTTGCCAGTAACTGCTACTCTGACGGCATGCACGAAGTCGCCTGTTTTGAGTCCGGCATCGGCAACTATTTTTTTCAGCGACTCTTCAAGAGATGTTTTTGAGAATTCTGAAAGTTCTGCGATGCTTGTACGATAACTGCCAAGAAGCGACCCAATTCCAGGCTTTTCCAGTCGCAAGCGAACTGCGGCCTGATCCATCAACGGATGGTCGACCAAGAAAAAATCGGCATAGGCAAGAATGTCCCCAGCAACTTTGAGACGATCCCCGGAAGCCTCAACAATCGATTGCACAAGAGACAGTGTTTCCGCCGTCGGAGATGACGGAACGAGCCCTGCACGCTGGAGAAATGGAAGCATGACAGCCAATTTCTCCGCCATCGGTGCCCCACGCATGTAATGGTCCTGGACTGCCCATAGTTTTTTGGGGTCGAAGCTCGCTGGGGAACTGTTGATTTTTTCAAGCGAAAAGCGAGAAATGAGTTCGTCACGCGAAAAAAATTCCGTATGGTCGTCGTACGACCAACCGAGCAGCGCGAGATAGTTGACAATGGCCCACGGGAGGTAGCCGACTTCTCGATAGAAATCAACAACCACAGGATTGAATGTATCGGACTGAACCGTAAGTCCGACTCGCTCGGCAATTCGGGTGCCGTGGTCGGTGATCTGCGAGAAGTCTGCATTCTTTAAATACTGCGAAAGTTTTCGTTTGCTCAGTTTCGTACGGCTTCCCGGTTCAGCCACCAGTGGTAGATGTGCATACGTTGGGAGTTTGTATCCAAGCGACATTGCGATGAATGCTTGACGAGGCGTGTTTGAAAGATGCTCTTCAGCGCGAATCACATGCGTGATGGCGAGGTCTTGGTCATCCACAACGCTTGCAAGATGATAGAGGCACGAACCATTCGCTCGTTGAATGACATGATCCTGTTCTCTCTGCCATGCAAACTCGACCGGACCTCGCACGAGATCGACAATGGTGAGAGATCCTGTACGCGGCATCTTCAGTCGTACAACCGACGATCGGCCTTCTGCAATGAATCGATTGCAGTCTGCATCAGTCATGGCGGCAAAACGTCGGGAATAAATAAACGCTGCGCCAGCAGCTTGGGCGGCCTTGCGCTCCAGATCAAGTTCCTCAGGCCTGGAAAAATCTCGATACGCATGCCCCGACGCCAGAAGCGCTTCAACAGCAAGGCAGTGACGATCTGCTCGTTGGGATTGAAAATAAGGTTCGTGTGGCCCGCCCACTCGCGGCCCTTCGTCCCAATCAATACCCAACCAGAGAAGGCCGTCAAGAATCGGTTGAAGTGCTTCGTCAACGTTGCGAGCGGTGTCGGTGTCGTCAATCCGCAGAATGAATGTGCCGCCGTGATGTCGAGCAAAAAGCCAATTAAAGAGTGCTGTGCGCACACCGCCAATGTGCAAATAACCAGTCGGACTCGGGGCAAAACGGGTGCGTACAGTCACAAGAGTTTCTTCTGGGTGTGATCGAGTAGGTCAAAGATGCTTCAGGTCTTCAAAGGAATTGCCGGTAGAGTGCCAGCATGCCTGTTAGAGCGTACGGAGTTGCGGTGCAGAGCGTCAAAAGCACCTGCGTCGAAGACCCGATCGAAGGACTTTCACTAGGCAGAGCGTTTCATGCGGGCAAGTCGTTTGAGTCGCTTGCGTTCAACGCGAGACAGTTGTGGATGAGCATCGTTCTCGGCTGTTTCTTCAGAATCATTCCAAGAAGTATCGCGAGTCTTTTCGGGCTCCATAGTCTCTGGATCGGAGATAGGAAATGGACTCGTAGAGTCTTCAGAGATCTGTGGATCGTCGTCCACAGGATTTTCTTTGAACAGAATTGATTCTGTAGATGTGGACAGAGGAGAGTTTTTCGGTTCTTTCTTTGCTCGCGGGGTGGCAATCCCTCGAATTTCAAGAATGACGCCGCGAGCTGAAGTGAGCATCGCGATCAACATCAATCCACTGCCGACGGCCCAGACGGCCTGAGATACAGACTGCATCGCGATACTTTGTGAAAACCACTCGCATACTCCCGCGCCCAGCCATGCAGTGCATGCACATGAAACCCATATGCCACTCCAGCGACGACTATGAAGTGGAAGGATTGCCCAAAGCGAAATAACACCCAACGCGGTTGCCGATACGGCGAGCCACCATCCCAAGCCGTTTGGTCCTAAAGTGATCCCGGTGACATTGTCTAGAAAGTGGCCAACGATACGTCCGCATGACGTGTTGGCATTCAACGAAGCCACGACTAGCAGCGAGGCCATCCAACTCCATGCCCGAAAGCGACCGCAGTAATCGTCCAACCGATGCCGCCGCATGCCTCGAATGGAAATCGCTACGAGTGAAGCAACGAGGATTTGAATCCCAGAAATCCACTCGATCAGTGGGGCACCCTGCGCCGGATCGATCATTGCGCGAACCGCGGTTATGCTGGTTTCAAATTGTCCTGCACTCTGTTCAGGAAAAAATATTCCAGCAGTCAACAGAATCGCTGGCAGTCCGATCGATGTGACGCACGCGACAAAAAAAGGTCCTCGGCTCACAGGAAGAAAAGAAGCGATCGAACGCTGTCTGTCCGGATCCGCCTGAGGGGAGTATGGTGCTGTTCGTTGAACGTCACCAGCGTTTTGTGGATTCGACACAACGGTGGCAAGGCTTTCCGAAACGACTAATCGTCGCCGTTGATCACGGCGATGAGTTCCTGACGACGACATAGTTGCGAATCCGAACCGAGCGTATTTTTTGAAATATCTAAACATTAAGGGATGACTGCACGGCATCCCTCGAATGAATTCATCGACCAAAAAGGAGAATGGGATTGAGCGTCTGCCGGCCCCCTTCTTTTATGCTCCTGCGCGGAAGGTTCGGAACGTTCAGCCTGGTTGCTCCACGCCGGCACAATCGTTTTCGACAGCATCGCTTTCCGAGTCGGTAATCTTTGGGCTCACATGGCTCACAGGGCGTGTCTGGCATCGGAGAGAGAATGAATCGCTGTGAAAGAGCATTTTTTCATCAGCAAAAATTCCGTATCGTATCGGACTCTCCCCGAAATGGGTTCTTGGCCCTCTAGGAGTCGGGGCCGATTGTAGGTCGACCATCCCTGCGGTATCTTTCCAACTCACTCAACCAATGTTCAAATTTTTCACAGCCCCTATTCTTTCGCTAAGGAGATATTTGTTATGGCGTACCAACTTCCCGCGCTTCCCTATGCATTTGACGCTCTTGAGCCTCACATCGATGCCAAAACGATGGAAATTCATCATGACAAGCATCATGCGGCGTATGTCACAAATCTGAACAAGGCTCTCGAGGGAAATCCTCTTGGCGAACAGAACATTGAACAATTGATCGCGAGCCTCGACAAAGTGCCTGAAGCCGTCCGCACCGCCGTACGCAATAACGGTGGCGGCCACGCGAACCACTCTCTCTTCTGGACCACAATCGGAAAGGGAAAGGGAGGCGAACCAGCCGGGCATCTTGCAGAGGCAATTCGAGGCCAATTAGGTGGTTTCGATAAATTCAAGGAAGATTTTACGAAAGCCGCTATGACGCGTTTTGGAAGTGGTTGGGCCTGGCTCTCGCTCGATCCAAAGGGAAAGCTCGTCATCGAGAGCACGGCCAATCAAGATAGTCCGATCATGCACGGAAATACGCCGCTTGTAGGCGTTGACGTTTGGGAGCACGCCTACTATCTGCTCTATCAAAATCGTCGTGTCGACTATTTGACTGCATTTTTTAGCGTGGTCGATTGGGACGCGGTTGGAAAACGATTTGCTGCCAACGCAAAAAAGTAAAAAAGTTTTTGTGTTGTGAACCCTGTTCCGTCGGTGCATCCCGACCCCTGACAACGCATGAAAAGCGTTTGTTTTTGGAGGCCCGAGCTACTAAACAGGGAGATTTTTCAGCGTGATACGGTCTACCCGGATCAAGCTGTTTTTCCATATCGCCCAATGTGTTGCGTGTGTCGCGTGTGTCGCGATTTCAATTGCTCGGCCCGATGGCATTGCCGTTGACGCCCTGTGATCCATCCCCGTATTCCCTCCGAACTGCTTGTCTGTATGCAGTTGACTTCAGATTGGGCGAATGCGTGAGGAGGTTTTTCATGGTGCTTCATATTTTTTCGCGGAATCGTTTCATCCTGTACGCGCTGATGGCATGGAGTGTCGTGGGCATGAGCGCATCAGGATGCAAAACCGGAACAACTTCAGCCAACAAGTCATGGTGGCCGCTTACTGGTACATCCAATGCCGAGAAAGAAAAGCTCGCAACAGCGCCTCTGTTTGAAGCCAATCCAAAAAAACCTTCAGAAAGCGCAACGCCCTATCCAACAACATCAACTCCCAACGGCTACGTTGTCACAGATACTCCCGATGCGTCCACGAAAGCAAAAGAAAAATCAGAAGTTGCGTTGATTTCGACCCCACAGCGACCGGTAACGTATGGCTCGTCACCATCTACGACAGCCTCTCATCTGGAATCAAAACCGGCCTCGATAACAACAGGTCTTGGACCGCAAGTTGGTCCATACGCTTCCAAGCCACTCGACTCGCCTTCAGCGAACCCCGGAGCGAGTAGCCCGTCAGGTTCATTTTCACAGAGTCCATCGGCGCCGCCGAGGCCTTCGAGCGGTTTTGGTTCATCGATCGGCAGCAGCGAATTTGCTTCTCCTGCAGCGTCTCCATCGGAGGCTTTGATGAGCGGCGGTGCTGCCGGTTCAACGGCTCCTCCGGCAGCTCGTATGGCGGATACTCGATACCCCGATCCTGTAGGAAATGGTTCGAGATACTCTTCTGGCAGCCCGAGCCGATTTGGTTCTGCGGAAGATGCATCTGCAACTCGATCGCCTGCTCAGGAGTACCCTGCGGCACAGGCTTCGACAGCAACGCCACCGCTGCAAGGACTTTCACCAAATCCATCGGCGATTGCGCAGCCACCCTATGGCACGGGATCCATTTCCCCTGCGGCAACGAATCCTCGTGCCTTCGAGTCGCCCGCGCCTGCGGCCGATGCTCCACGTCAAAAAGAGGCCTCTGGAAACAGTCCCGGCGTGCCAACAAGACGAGCCGATCCTGGCTATAGACCGGGCGGTACATCGAGCTATAAACCGACTCGATCGTTGCTCGTCGATGAGTCTCAGCCGCCGCCGTCTGGAGTGCGCACAGTATCGTTTGAAACTCCGCTGCGGCCGCAGTAAGCCTGCCTACCAGCCCATAACCATGTTCGACTCGATTACTTTTCTTGAGCGCTCAAGGTCGGCACCCGTTTCTCGCATGTAAAGACGAATCGCGTGTACTTTGTCCCCTGAAGCTTTGGCAAGACAATCC
>Ga0194043_1001687_pt1 | contig 12338 bp, 4 predicted proteins | sample JunL4415m_MetaG_FD_161274 | JGI IMG/M metagenome (GOLD analysis project Ga0194043, IMG submission 161274) | Anoxic zone freshwater microbial communities from boreal shield lake in IISD Experimental Lakes Area, Ontario, Canada - Jun2016-L442-15m | ecosystem: Environmental > Aquatic > Freshwater >...
GTGACTCAAAGACCTGTTTGAGATACGAATAGTAGGGATTCACAAACTCCTGACAGACAAAGCTAGACAAGAACATCTTGAGGAGGCTCGTTCTCTCAACACCCAAAAGTCGGACAGCCGTGAGATCGGCTTCCAGAATAAGCCCCTTGTCATTCAGAGTCATATAGCCCGCTGGAGCAAAGTCGTACAAGTCCAAATACTTGTCCTTCAGCTCTTCCAGTTTTATCTGGGCCTGGCGCAAATCCTCATTCTGTATATCCAGTTCTATCTGGTGCACATGGAGTTCGTGAACAAGTTCTTGGATTTCTTTTGTGGATAAAGCAGATACGTCAGGAACCTCAAACCCTTTCCGCGGCAAGACCGCCTCCGCCTGAGTTCTTAGTTCAGAGAGTTTGTCTTGAGAATGATTATCTTGTGTCATGAAACACCCCGCCTTTACCTAATGGAAATGACGTCTTCAAGGACCTCTCTGATTCTCAAGGGAATCGTCAATGGAATCCATTTCTTTGATAACTCCGTCATCGGTGCCCTTGCACAGTTTTAACCCGGCGCCCGTTGTTTGGGGCAACCAACCACGCTGTTAGCGGAGTCAGACTCCTACCGATATATAAATCCAGTTGCCTGTTTAATCCCCATCCAGTACCTCACGAACCATCCCCAGAAGTTGTCTCATGCCATAAGGCTTGTTCACGGCACCCTTTGCGCCAATCTCGACTATATCATTAATCAAGTCATAGTGACCTACACCACTCGAAATAATAACTTTCACTGCTGGATTAATCCGAAGGAGTTCCTCAAGGCACTCCTTGCCATTCATCCGAGGCATAATGATATCCAGTATGACGAGCGAAATGTTCTCTTGTTCCTTCTCATACACATCAAGGGCCTCTTGTCCATCACCTGCACTGAGGACTGTGTATCCGAATGTTTCGAGAATGGTTACGCCAAGTTCTCTCACCATTTCCCAATCCTCAACAAGGAGAATGGTTTCGTTACCACCGGCAGGATAAGGAATTTCCTTCTCCACATATTCAGGTACTTTTTCAACTTCCAGTGCAGGAAAGTACATTCTGAAGGTGGTACCTTGGCCGACTTCACTCTCGACGGTTATGTGACCACCATGCTGCTGTACGATTCCTTGTACCACCGATAACCCTAGACCTGTACCCTTGTGGTAGTCTCTCATTTTTGTAGAGTAGAACGGGTCGAATATCCTTTCCATCAAGCCTTTATCGATTCCTCGACCCGTATCCGATACCGTGAGCATGACGTGTGGACCAGGCTTTACTCCTACATGCGGTCGGCAATAATCATCGTCCAATACGATGTTCTCGGTCTGAATAGATAATCTGCCTCCTTGTGGCATGGCTTCATTGGCATTGACGGCAAGGTTCATCACCATCTGGGCAATTTGGGAGGAGTCAGCACGGATAATTACAGTGTCTTTCGTCAAATGAATGTCCATCTCAATCGTCTTGGGCAAGGTACTCGAGAGGAGCTTTATCACCTGGTTAATTTGATGGTTCAGGTCCAGGGGAATAAGATTCATTTCCGCCTTTCTGCCGAATATGCGAATCCTCTGGACAAGGTCTGCGGCATGTTCAGACGTTTTTACTATTTTCTGGAGTCCTTCGTACTCCGGGTCTTTTTCATTCTTATCCGCAAGGAGAAACGACGAATAGCCAAGTATCACGGCGAGCATGTTGTTGAAATCGTGAGCAATACCTGCGGCTAATGTTCCCATTGTTTCCATCTTTTGTGACTGAAGAAGCTGTGCTCTGAGATTTTCCCTCTCCTGCTCTGCTTGCTTGCGGTCGGTTATGTCCATATGAGTGCCGATGACACGCAAGGGTTTACCATCATCCCCCCACTCCATGACCTTTCCTCGATCAAGGATCCATTTGTAGGTTCCATCCTTACATAGCACGCGATGCTCATTTTCATAGAATGGCGTCTCGCCACTGAAATGCCTTTCAAGGTCTGCATAGCAGTGTTGTTTTTCTTTCGGATGAACTCTCTTGTCCCATTCATCGAGGGTGTTCCCGATTTCATGCTCCTCAAAGCCAAGCATTGCTTTCCACTGCCTAGAAAAAAACACCTCATTCGTCTGAGCGTTCCAATCCCAAACCCCGTCACGTGCTCCTTCCAAGGCAAATTGCCAGCGTTCTTCGCTCTCCCTCAAAGCCTCCTCGCCCCTCTTGCGCTCAGTAATGTCTCTTATAACATTAAGAATATGATCTACCCCATTCAGCACAATAATTGAGGCTGACATGAGTCCATACCGAATACTCCCGTCCTTAGTACGAAAACGAGCCTCGAAATTGTTAACTTTACCTTCAGCTTTCAGTGCCTCAGTTAATCTGTTCCTGTCTTCAGGATTATCCCATATATGTAGCTCCAGTGAAGTTTTCCCGATAACTTCCGCTTCCGCATAACCAAATATCTGCTTGAATCCTTCATTGACTGACACAAACTTTCCGTCAACGAGCCGTGCAATTAAAACAGCATCAGGGCTTAAGAAAAATGCCTTGCTAAATTTCTCTTCAGATATTCTTAACGACTCCTCTGCCTGCTTACTCAACAGTGCCACGCCGATACTTGCGCTGATTCCCTCAAAAAAGTGGATCATCTCAAGGGTAAAACAATCTTTTTTCCGGTCATTTAGCTGTAGCAGGCCAACAATCTCCTGATTCGCACGGATGGGAATAAGTGCCACAGACAAGTATCCTTGATGAATACAGTTGTTACGTGGATTAAGCCTAGGGTCCTGTTCTGCCGGTATATCTAAAAATGGCAGCGAATTGTTTGTCCAACTGCTTCCTCCTTCAGTAAAAAGTGGATTTGTTGGGTCCGTCTGTCCGGATAATACCAGACCGCAGGTGCATTCCAGGCTGATGTTGCCGTTTTCATCTCTACAGGGACCACCTACCTCGTCTCTAACAATTAACGTATTTTCCGTAATTAAAAAGTCTTGAGAAAAACCACTTTGGACAAAATACGGAAAGTCATCACCGCTTCGCAGACGAATCCCTACCGCATCGAAACCTGTTTCCTGCTTAATTACATCCAGAATAAGTTTGATTGAATCAGTCAAGGTAGACGGATTGTTAAGAATACCTAGGATTTCGGATGCAAGATATTGACGGCGTTCCGCTTGCTTAGACTCTGTAATGTCGGTGTGGTGCCATAAACGTCCATAGGGCTTGTTATCGATTTCGATAGGAATGAGATCTACCAAGTACGTTCGACCCCCACGAACTGCAACTTCTTCCCCCTTCACTTGCATACCCTGAGAAACGATTTGTCTTATACGATCTAGAGTCTCAGATGGCTGTTCATAAGCATTCTTAAGTTTTTCAATCATTTCAGAAGCTGATATCCCCTGTAATCTGTCAGGAGAATCTTCAAGGTCGAATAGATTACACATTGCTTGGTTAACAAACTCTACAGTGTCTTCATTAGTTACAAGCAGTACTCCGGCATACGAAGTTGAAAGAATTGCGTAAAACCTTTTTAGGATGTTTTGTAATTCTTGCTCCCACCGCTTTCGCTCTGTTATGTCCCTGATTGTTCCAGAGAAACCAATCACATTACCATGCTCATCCTTATTACATATTGTAGTGACTAAAGCGTTGAAGAGAGTCCCATCTTGTTTTCTAAAATCAACAGGGAAATCTTTAGAGAACCCTCTTTCACTAACCACCCTAGCATGGTCTTGGCGCTCCTCCGGATTAGCGTAGGAACTTGCAACACCCATGAGCCGCAATTTCTCCTTGTCTTGGGGGTCGTATCCAAACATCTCCATCCCAGCAGGGTTAACATCAATGAATTTCCCATCGGGGGTAGTAATGAATACGCATTCATGCGAGGTTTCAAAAAAGTTACGATAAAGCTCCTCACTGGCTCTAAGAGCTTCTTCAGCCTTATTCAGAGCAGTGATATCTTCACACGTCATCATATCTTCATCTGAATCCAACTTAACGGGTCTGAAATGTATGACCTTTTCAGTGCCGTCCTTGCAGGTCACTCGAAATACCCTGGGTGTGGTTTCTCCGGGAGCACTGCTTTTGACATGCTCCATCCAGGACGAGATAACCTCATGCCTGTAATGAGGATCTGGGTAGGCTTTCCTGAACCACTCCCTACCGTTGGGAACATCACCCAGGTCATAGCCGAACATCTCTTTGAACTTAGGATTTGCATAAGAAAATGTCCCGTCCGGCTGGATCATGACCATACCGAACGGTGAGTTCTCTCCCAAGCTCTGAAATCTTTGCTTCTCGGCTTTCAGAGCCTCCTCCGCTTGCTTGCGGTCAGTGATGTCTCTTGTAACATTGAGAATATGCTCTACTCCATTCAGCACGGTAATAGAGGCTGACATAAGCCCATATCGAATATCCCCGTCCTTAGTACGAAAACGAGTCTCGAAATTGTCAACTATTCCTTCAGCTTTCAGCTTCTCAATCCATCTATTCCTGTGTTCAGGCTTATCCCATATATTTAGTTCCAGTGAAGTTTTCCCGATAACTTCCGCTTCCGCATAACCAAAGATTTGCTTGAATCCTTCATTGACTGACATAATCGTTCCGTCAATGAGCCGACTAATTGAAATAGCATCGGGGCTTAAGAAAAATGCCTTGCTGAATTTATCCTCAGATGTTCTTAATTCTTCTTCCATACGCTTGCGTTCGGTAATGTCTCTCGCAATTGACTGGAATCCAACAACGGTCTCCCCGTCCATTAATAGTTGAGTGTTTTGCCCTATCCACAAAGTCATGTCATGTTTGGTGACCAGGGGGAACTCGTAGTAAGTGACCGGAAGTCTCTTTACGAATTGTCGGCCATAGAATCTCGTAGCTTTTTCCCTGTAATCTGGAAGAATCAACTCAGTATAGTGTTTTCCAAGGATTTCTTTCTCAGGATAGCCGGTTAATTGCAAAGCCACAGGATTGACAAAAGTGAAGAATCCTCCCTCATTGGTCTGAAAAATAATATCATTAGCGTATTCTACAAGTTGACGATAACGTTCCCCTATTTCCCGAGCTGCTTCCTCAGCCAGTTTACGCTCGGTGATGTCTCTGGCAATCTCGACGACGCCTATCAAGCTACCTTGTGCATCAAAGACGGGTTCACCCTTTTCCTCCCAGACACGCCCATCCGGGGTAACCATTGTAATCTGTTCCGACTTCTTCGTCTTGAAAGCCTTTATAGTAGGGCATCCATCACACGGTTTGTCAGAATCAGCCCATAAAGTGTGACATTTTTTGCCTATCATCTGAGACGGCAATTTGCCTACCGAATCAGCAGCGGTTTTATTAGCCCATCGTATTTTCATGTCCTCATGCACAAAAACGATGTTGGATGTTATTCCATCCAATATGGCTTGCTTTTGACCTTCACTCTCCGTGAGTGCCTTTTCGGTGCCCAGAAATTTAGCCTTATCCGACTCAAATTCTCCTACCCTACTGCGCAACTCTCTCAATTCATCAATAAGCTGCTCTTTGGTCTTTTCATCGTCTTGCATGGCAGGCTCCTCCTGACGGGAAGCTATGCTGTTCTTCTTTGAGGGTCTGTTTTATCAATTCTACAAAAGCACCAAGAACTCCATCAACTGATTTTTTGGTTACCCTGGATTTTCGGCACCTACTAATCACTGGATTGGCTTCTTGTTGGGAGATTTTCCATGGCTTCGACGAGTTCTTGCACATTGACTGGCTTAGATACGTAACCGTCCATCCCTGCTTCGAGGCAGCGTTCACGATCACCTGCCATGGCGTGGGCAGTCATGGCCAGAATAGGAATATGTGTCCCATCTTGGGACTTCTCTCTTTCCCGTATCTCAGCCGTGGTCTCTAACCCATCCATTTCCGGCATTTGAATATCCATCAATATGACATCGAACTCATTCTTTTCCAAAGCAGCCAATGCTTGTCGCCCATTTTCCACTACCGTTACACTGTGCCCCATCTTTTGCAGCAGTCGAGTCGCTAATTTCTGATTGACGGGATTGTCTTCAGCGAGAAGGACGTTAAGGCGGCGCTTGCTCTCTCTTATTGCATGGCGTGTTAAAAGGGCCGCACGAGTTTTCCCAGGGGAGGTTTTTTGCAGTAACGAGCACATTGTTTCCAATAATTCAGACTGCTTGACCGGTTTCAGCAAGTAAGCCGCTATACCTAGCTCCACACACCTGGCAGCATGGCCCCTCTCTCCCGCAGACGTGAGCATGATCAAGATCGCATCCTTGAGATCAGTATCCTCCTTGATCTGTTCAGCCAAAAGGAACCCATCTGTTACCGGCATCATATAATCGATCAGAACCACGACATACGGGACGCCACTTTTGTGAGCACGCTTCATCTCCTCTATAGCTGCCGCTGCGCTATCAACCGACACAGGCCTCACGTGCCACGAAGCCAGCATTTGTTCCAGAATTCGTCTGTTTGTAGCATTATCGTCAACCACAAGCACGGGCAGACCTTTCAAATTGGATGTATCTGCTGAGACAGGAATGAGAGGTGGTTCACTATGGGATTTAAGAAGAACAGTGAAACTGAACGTGCTACCCCGACCGACCTCGCTTTCAACCCAGATTCTCCCACCCATCATTCGGACTAGTTGAGTGGAGACAGCCAGACCAAGCCCCGTTCCCCCATATTGTCTTGTTGTAGTCCCATCGGCCTGCTCAAAAGAGTCGAAGATCCTCTCCTGCTTGTGTAAAGGGATTCCAACACCTGTGTCTGTGACGGAAAACTGCAAGCATATTTCAGAGTCGGTTTCCGATTCCAATTGGGCTCGAACCGATACCTCACCCTTTGCAGTGAACTTAATAGAATTTCCTACCAGGTTCACAAGGATTTGTCGGAGGCGTCCCGGATCTCCCGTCACAGCATCGGGAATTTCCCCAGGGATGTCATAAATTAATTCCAGCCCTTTCTTGTGAGCGATAACGGCAAGAGTGGTCAGCGTGTTTGCTATGCAGTCTCTCAGACTGAAGTCGCTTGGTACGAGTTCCAATTTACCGGCCTCAATCTTGGAAAAGTCCAGAATGTCGTTTATCAGAGTGAGCAATGAGACGGCCGACATCTTTGCAGCCTCCAAGTACTCACGCTGTTCCTCATTCAACTCAGTACCTAAAGCGAGATCGGTCATTCCTATAACACCGTTCATAGGGGTACGGATTTCATGGCTCATGTTTGCTAGGAATTCGCTTTTTGCTCGACTGGCCTTTTCGGCGAAACTGCGGGCCTCGATAAGATCGGTAATGTCACGAAAGTTCCACACTCTTCCGACTATTTTATCTCCTATCCTTTGCGGCTGAGAATAGCGCTCGAAAACTCTGCCGTCCTTGAATTGGAGCACGTCGGAACTGTCTGACTCCGGCTGGTTATACAATTCCCTCACCTTCTCAAGAAAAGCTTCAGGATTCGTCAACTGTGACAGTACAAATGCCAGGGCCTTGTCATCATCATGGGACTCCATGACATTCTGTGGGATCTGCCACATTTCAATGAATCGCTGATTAAAAACGACCATCTTCCCTTCGCTGTCAACCACGAGAATTGCTTCGGCTGTAGACTCAAGGGTTGAATGAAGAAGAGAAAGAGACTTCTTGAGTTCCTCCTCGCCCCTCTTGCGCTCCGTGATGTCTCTTGTAACAGTGAGAATATGCTCTACCACATTCAGCCCGATAGTTGCGGCTGACATAAGTCCATACCCAATATCCCCATCCTTAGTACGAAAACGAAACTCGAAATTGTTAACTTTACCTTCAGCTTTCAGTGCGTCAATTAATCTGTTCCTGTCTTCAGGGTTATCCCATATATGTAACTCCAGCGAAGTTTTCCCTATAACTTCCGCTTCCGCATGACCAAAGATCTGCTTGAATCCTTCATTGACTGACACAATCTTTCCGTCAATGAGCTGACTAATTGAAATAGCATCGGGGCTTAAGAAAAATGCCTGGCTAAATTTTTCTTCACTTTGTCGAAGGGCATCCTCAATCCTTCTTTCCCTCGTGACGTCTCGCCCACAGCCCACTGTTCCGATCATCTCTGCTCGTTCATTCCAAAAAGGAGCCTTATATACATCGAGGTAGAGAAATTCCCCTTTCACGTTGCCAAACTCATCGAACCGCCGGGGTTCCCTGGTACTCATCACCACGGCGTCTGAGTCGACACAAATCTCCCCAAAAGTATGCCAGTTCGGTTCGTCGATGTGTCCGCTCCTTTCCCGCTGTGCAAAGAACATGTCGGTTTTGCCAACAGGCTCATCAGTGTCTTTGGCACTCAGAAGATTTTCACAGATGGCACGGTTTACGAAGAGAAACCTCTGTTCCAAGTCTTTGGCCCAGATTAAGTCCGGAACGTTATCGCACATCAAGCGCAACATGGAATATAGCGACCTGTACCACTCTTCACTCTGTCGAAGCTCATCTTCCATACGTTTGCGCTCGGTGATGTCTTCACATGTCATCAAATCTTCGCCCGAATCCAACTTTACGGGTCGAAAATGGACTATCTTTTCGCTGCCATCCTTGCAGCTAACTGAAAACAATCGTGGTCTCGTTTCTCCCAGAGCACTGCCCTTGACATCCTCCATCCAGGTAGACATAACCTCGTGCTTGTAATCAGGATCTGGGAAGGCTTTCCTGAACCAATCCCTGCCTGTGGGAACATCACTCAGGTCATAGCCGAACATCTCCTTGAACTTAGGATTTGCATAAGAAAATGAGCCATCGGGCTGGATCATTACCATACCGAACGGCGAGTTCTCTCCCAAGCTCTGAAATCTTTGCTTCTCAGCTTTCAGAGCGTCCTCCGCTACCTTGTGCTCGGTTATGTCAGTTAGGATAGTTCGACACCTTCTAAATTGCCCGCTTTCATCCTGTACCGCAACGGACTCCAGTTGAGCATAAAAGACGGTTCCGTCTTTTCTTGTCAGCTTGATTTCACAAGTCTGCATGGATTGTGACTCTAAGACCTGTTTGAGATACAAATAGTACGGATTCACAAACTCTTGACAGACAAAGCGAGACAAGAACATTTTGATCAAGCTAGTTCTCTCAACACCTAAAAGTCGGACAGCCGTGAGATTGGCTTCCAGAATAAGCCCCTTGTCATTCAGAGTCATATAGCCCGCTGGAGCAAAGTCATACAAGTCCACATACTTGTCCTTCAGCTCTTCCAGTTTTATCTGGGCCTGGCGCAAATCCTCATTCTGTATATCCAGTTCTATCTGATGCACATGGAGTTCGTGAACAAGTTCTTGGATTTTTTCTGTGGATAAAGCAGATACATCAGGAACATCAAATCCCTTCCCCTGCAAGGCCGTCTCTGCCTGAGTTCTTAGTTCAGAGAGTTTGTCTTGAGAATGATTATCTTGTGTCATGAAACACCCCGCCTTTACCTTATGGAAATGCCGTCTTCAAGGACCTCTCTGGTTCTGTGTGTGTTTCTATTGGAAGCAAAACGTAAAATGTGGACCCTTTGCCCACTTCACTTTCCACCCAAACTTTCCCCTGATGGCCCAGGACTATTCTCCGGGCAATGGCCAACCCTAACCCTGTGCTCTGCTCCCCTGCCGTGGCCTTTACACTAGTCCTTTGAAAAGGCTTGAACAGGTTGTCGAGTTCAGCGACTGGTATGCCCGGACCTTGGTCTCTAACGGATATGACAGCATTGTTTTCAGATTTTGCGAGAAGAACTTCTATGACGCTTCCAGATGGTGAAAACTTGACGGCATTTGTGATCAGGTTGTTGAGCACTTGCTCGATTTTGGCCCCGTCAATCAATATTTCCAGTCGAATCTCGTTGCTTCTGAATTGTACTTCAACGCCTTTCCTGGCAGCAAGAGCCCTGTTCACGGCAACGTTGTGTTCTATCAATGATGCCAAGTCCGTTAGGTCCAAGTCGAGCTGCAATTTCCCGGATTCAATCTTTGCAACGTCCAGGAGATCGTTGACCAGCCGCAGCATGAACTCGCTGGAAGCATGAATTATAGAAACAAACTCAAGGTGTTCCTGGTCCAGCACGCTTGATGATTCTTCGAGCAAAAACTCGCTATACATCTGGATGGCATTCAAAGGGTTGCGGAGATCGTGTGCAGCTATTCCCAGGAAATGGTTCTTTTGCTCATTCAGCCGTTCCAGTTCAGCGTTTTTCTTGCTTAGCTCACGCTGTAAATTGGCTAGCTCGTTGTTGAGGCGACCGAGTTCATCATAAAGAGCGACATCTCGATCTGCTCCTCGGCGAACCAAATCTGAACGATCTTTGAGTGCGGCCCGAAGGGCGTTAACCTGTTCGTTCCCAATCCTCATGAGTTCCTCAAGAAACTGTTCCGCTTCCGCCCTTGTCTTTGCCGCCACAATCAACAATTTTTCTTTTGTGATAGCCCCGGAAAAATTGAGCATAGTGATTTCATCGGCAAGGGGAACCGCCAACTCCCAGTCAAACGCTGCCCCATTTGACTTAATCTCCACTATGAAGTTCAGACTCTTCCCAAGGCTGCCTCGATCCACAAGACTGGAAAGCGGCCGTCCCAGGATCTGTTTCTTGAGAAATCCCAGTTCATCCCGGATTACCTGCAATACGTTTCCTCCGAGATCGCACAACAAGGCTACACCGCCCGCGGGCTGTTCCAGGTTCATGACGCAGCCTGCTCCGACATCAAGCCGGCGGCCAGAACCGTCGCGTCCAGGGCGTCATGGGCAAAGCCATCCGCACCCATTTTTCGCCACAGGGCGGGGGATGCTTTTAGGGTGTACCCACCAATCAGGATCTTGACCCCTTTGCACGCGTCTGATGAACGCACTTCCGAAATCAAGTCTTTCAGTGCGCTCCTGTGAAGCGGCATTGTCGCAGATATTCCTAGTATATCAGGTTGATAATCCTCGACTGCTGACAGAATGCTCGCTGTTGGAGTATTGGCTCCCATGTAATAGGTGTCCCAGCCTTCCAACTCAAAAAAATCGGCAACCATCCGTATACCTATTTCATGGAGTTCCCCACCGACACTGGCTGCGACAAACTTGCGGCCTATTTTCTCGGTAGAAAAAATGTACGGATAAAGTTGTGACATGATTAACTGGGTGGCTGCAGAACAGTAGTGTTCCTGAGCCACGCTGACCTTGTTCGTGTGCCACAGCCGACCGATTTCATACTGCGATCTCTGAAATACGTTCAGGTAAATTTCCTTTATGGACTCCCCCTTTTCCACAGAATCCAGTATGAGGCGGCTAGCCAGGTGTCTCTCGCCTTTGAGGAGGGCATCCAGATATTCCCTTGCCAATTCGAACAAAGGGTCTTCTTCAGTTATAAATGATGGTTGGGGTAAGGCTTGTTGGCCCAATTCCCCAAGAGCAACTTCAATGTATTGGTCGGTTATAAGCGACATTTCTTGTGGCAGGTGATATTTCAACGCATCGCGGGTACACGCGAGCATAACAGGTAATGCATCGTTAGGAAACTTGAGGCCCACGAACAAATCCTTCAACCACAAGACATACCCACCAAACAGCGATGGGTCGCTCTCCGAGAGGGCCTCAATCAGATAAGAAAAATGGTGGTCCGCGTCTCTAATACTTCTCCTCAAGCCTTGTTCACCGAATGGTTTCCAGATTTCAGGCTGAAGGTCATATTGTCGATTTACTGCTGCTTCACAAAGCACGTTCCGCTTCTCCTCGATAGCTCTCATGACCTTATTATTGAACTCGTCCATATTGACCCCCCTTCTGCTGTAAAGTAGACTCACATTGAAGTTGTCTACACTCTGATTCTTCGGTTTTGCCAAGGTAGCACGGTCTCACTTATCAGTGAAGGAACATTCAGGGATAATGAGATCTGAGATAACGAGGAACCTGCGCCATCCGTGTTTGTGGCTCCACCTGTGATTGAAACAGCGTAACCTATCGTTGAGTAGGAATCAATCTAGTTTCCTGAGTGTCTCGAATGAAATACGGTCAACTATAGAAAGGAGAGAGCTGTGGGAGAAACATTCATGTCCCGACTGAAAGAGGCGATCATGCCGTTGCACGACGAGGCTGAGAAATTTGGGCCTCTGCATACCATCCCAAAGGGCACGGCGACCCTGGACCAGTACAAAGAAATACTCAAGCGCCTTTACGGCTTCGTGTTCCCTGCGGAAGAGATGATCGACCCTAGATTCATCAGAGAAAACATGCGTTTTAATTATGATTACCAGAGGCGACTGCCGCATCTGGAAAAAGATCTAGCCTATTTTGGTATCTCCGAGACTGAGGCCAAGATGTTGCCTCGATGCAACAGTTTGCCACTTTTGGATAGTTTCGACAGTACACTAGGGTTCCTCTATCTGTTCGAAGG
>Ga0194043_1001689_pt1 | contig 12332 bp, 13 predicted proteins | sample JunL4415m_MetaG_FD_161274 | JGI IMG/M metagenome (GOLD analysis project Ga0194043, IMG submission 161274) | Anoxic zone freshwater microbial communities from boreal shield lake in IISD Experimental Lakes Area, Ontario, Canada - Jun2016-L442-15m | ecosystem: Environmental > Aquatic > Freshwater >...
GCGGCGCGCGTGCTCGCCGTCCGGGGTGCACTCGGCGTCCGCGGTCGCGGTCGCGGTCGCTGCCGCCGCGGTCGTGGCCGCCGCGGACGCCGTCGTGGCCGCCGCGGACGCCGTCGTGGCCGCCGCGGTCGTCCTGGTAGCCGCGGCGCCGATGGCGCCCAGAGAGAGAGCGGCGACGAGCCCGACGGTGATGAATCCCCACTTCTTGCTGCTTCCGTTCATGATGGTCTCCTGTCTCGTTGGTGGTGCTGGATGATGCGAGAAGAGCGCGCGCCGCCCTCGGATCGTCTACTGAGTGGCGTGACAGCTGTCGGCGGCGCATCCTGTGGCCGGGCACACGAGCTGCTCGCCGGCGGCGGCGGCCGCAGAGTCCGGGGTGGTCTGCGCAGGGGCGATCTGCGCAGGGGCGATCTGCGCCGCGGCCGTGCGTGCCGCGGCCGTGGCGGTCGGGCCGAGGATGCGGCCGGTAAGCTGGACGGTCGCGAAGATCGCGAGCGCCGTGAACAGCGTGACGACGAGCACCGCGGCCACGTTTTTGAACGTTCGTTTCATGGGTCCTCCTGAGATCATGCGGCGGGCGTGGCGGGACGCGCCATGCGGCGCGCTACGCACGTGATCCACTTCCAGTGCAGCGCGAAGTGGACGACGAGCAGAGCGATGGTCGCGTCGGCGGTGAAGGAGTGCACGGAGGTCCAGAGGGCGCTCGGGGCAAAGACGAGGCCGAGCGCCCCGGCGATCGCCCGCGACACCATGAAGCCGCTGAGCGTCACGCCGACGGCGGCGACAAACAGGGCGCTGTCGACGATCAGGTTCAGCCGCGGCGTGTGCCGCAGGTGCTCGGCGAACCGCTGCGCGAGGCGGATGGTCTGGTTCCAGTTGACGACCAGGTGGAACAGGAGGGGCGCTATCGCCGCGGCGCAGAGCCACTCGTGGAGGGCCAGCCCGGTCCAGGACGGGTTGAACGCCACGACCAGGGCGCCGAACAGCGCCAGGTCGAGCAGAAGCCGCGATCGTGCGGACATCGGCGCTCCTTTCATCGATCGATGGACAGAGGCGCCCCGCGCTGTGACGGCGGTGACGCAGCTCGGACTCTGGCAGGCCGGGATGAAGCGCCTATTGCGGCGCGGCAACGGTGTCGTAACCGGGGCAGCGACGGGGGCCGGAGGAAGGTTACGGACCTGTAGCCGCCTCGCAGTCGCCGCGCAAGCTTGCGGAGGCATAGTCAGAGCACGAGGCCGGCAGCCCACCGCCGGCGCAGTGACCACGGAGAGAGGTGTGAGATGACGGACACCATCGACGAGAACGCGGGAGACGCGGCAGCGACGCCGGGCGAGGAGCCGACGGGCGCGACCCCCGAAGAGGCTCCGGCGGGCTACGCGACGCCGGCGGCAGAGCCGGCCGATGAAGCGCCGACCGACGCGCTGCCGGCGGCCGAAGCGCCGACCACGGTGCAGGCCGCGGCCGCTCCCGTAGCCACGGCCGCTCCCGTCGCCGCGGCGGCTTCCGCGGCCGCGGCGGCCCCCATGGCCGCGCCGCCGCGGAGCTGGTTCCGCAAGCGCTGGGTGCTCATCACCGCCGGCGTCGCGGCGGCCGTCGTGCTGCTGCTCGGCGGCGTGGCGATCGGCAGCGCGATCGGCGGCCCGGACGGCCGCGACGGCCACCGCGCAGCGAACGGCCCCGGCCAGTCCAGGCAGGACGGCGACGGCTTCGGCCGGCAGGCCGACGGCCAGGGCCACGGCGGCTTCGACCGCGACGGCGACGGCGGGTCCGGTCAGGGTGGCGGGTTCGGCCGCGACGGCGACGGCGGGTCCGGTCAGGGCGGCGGCCCGTTCGGCGGCCAGGGCGGCGGCCAGTTCGGCCAGCCTCAGCAAGGCCAGCCGCAGCCCGACGGTACGCCGCAAGCCCAGGGTTCGACCGCTCCCGCTCAGTGACACCCACGCTCAGCCGCCCCCGCACGCACGCCGAGGGGGCGGCTGAGCCCATGCTAGGATCCCGCCATGTCTGAGCGCCCGCAGAGCATCCTCGTCATCGAAGACGATCCGGCCGTGGCCGAGGCCCTCGTCGAGGGTATCGGCGACGAGGGCTACGACGTCCACTGGGAGGCCACGGGCGCCGGCGGCGTCGCGCACGCCCGCGACCGTTCGCCGCAGCTCATCGTCCTCGACGTGCGCCTGCCCGACGGCTCGGGCTTCGATTTCTGCCGGCAGATGCGCCGGCTCGGGCTGCGCCAGCCCATCCTCATGCTCACCGTGCAGGCCGACGAGGTCGACAAGGTCCTGGGCCTCGAGATGGGCGCCGACGACTACCTCACCAAACCGTACCGTCTGCGCGAGCTCATCGCCCGCATCCGTTCACTGCTGCGCCGCGCCTACGGCGAGCTCGCCTCCACCGAGGCCGACATCGTCTACGCCGCCGACCTCACCATCGACCGCACGCGCGCCACCGTCACGCGCGACGGGCGCGCGCTCAACCTCACGCCCACCGAGCTCCGCCTCCTCGCCTTTCTGGCGCAGCACCCCGGCCAGGTCTTCTCCCGCGGGCAGCTCATCGAGAACGTCTGGGGCAGCGACGCCGGTTTCTACGACGACAAGACCGTGAGCGTCCACGTGCGCAGGCTGCGCGAGAAGATCGAGGTCGAGCCCAGCGACCCGCGCATCGTGCTCACCGTGCCCGGCCTCGGCTACAGGCTCGCCACGTAGGCGGAGGAGGCATGCACGCTCGCTCACTGCGCCTCAAGCTCACCCTGACCTACGCGGGGATGGCCCTGCTGACCGCCGTCATCCTCGGCGGCATCCTGCTGGCCGTGCTCGGCAACTACTACTCGCGCGCCGAGGAGGACTATCTGCGCGCCAGCGCCGAGCTGATCGCCAACGAGCCGCTGCCGTTCACCAGCCAGACGGCGCTCAGCGAGTGGGCGCAGACCGCGGCGCTGACCACCGACACCCGCGTGCGCGTGTACGACGCGGGCGGCGCGCTGCTCGCCGACTCGGGCTCGCCCACCACACTCGACACCGACGCCCTACTCCACCGCGACTTCGGGGAAGGGCGCGGGCGCCGCGACCGCAGCGGGCTGCCGAACCCGCTCGGCCGCGGCCTGTTCGGCAGCTCCGGCGGATCAAGGTCGGAGCGCACGCTGGACATGCCCATCACTGGCGGTGGCGGCGAGTACGTGCAGCTCTCGGAGGCGCCGGCCTCCGGCCGCGACGCACTGGTGAGCGCGGCCCTGGCGTGGCTCCTGGCGGCCGCGCTCGCCGTCGGCCTCGCGGCGCTCGCCGGCTATCTGGTCTCGTCACGCATCTCGCGGCCCGTGGTGGCGCTCACCGCGGCCAGCGACCGCATGGCCGCCGGCGACCTGGGCGCCCGCGCCCCCGTCGCGGGACGCGACGAGGTCGGGCGCCTGGCCGAGTCGTTCAACGGTATGGCCGCGCGCGTCGAGTCCACGGTCACGTCGCTGCGCCGCTTCGTCGCCGACGCCGCCCACGAGATCGGTACGCCGCTCACGGCGCTGCAGGCCGATCTCGAGCTCGCCGAGCGCAAGGCGAGCGGCGCCGACGAGCGGCGCCTCGTCGACCGCGCGCTCGTGCAGACGCAGCGCCTCGCCACGCTCTCGGACAACCTGCTGCAGCTCTCGCGCCTGGAGGCCGGCGAGCCGGCCGGCGCGCGCGAGCGCGTCGACCTCGCCGCCGTGGCCCGCGAGGCCGCGGGCAGCGTGGCCTCGCGCGCCGAGCAGGCCGGCATCGATCTCGACCTGGCGATCGCGGAAACCCCGCTGCCGGTCGCCGCCGAGCGCTCGCGGCTTCAGACGGTGCTCGGCAATCTGCTCGACAACGCCCTCAAGTTCACGCCGGAAGGCGGGAGGGTGACTCTCGGCGCCCAGGCCGACGGCGGCGTGGCCGTGGTGACAGTCGCCGACACCGGCATGGGCATCCCGGCCGACGAGCAGAGCGGCGTCTTCGGCCGCTTTCACCGGGCGCGCAACGTCTCCGCCTATCCGGGCAACGGCCTCGGCCTCGCCATCGTCAAGGCGGCCGTCGAGCGCAGCGGCGGTACCGTCTCGTTTACAAGCTCCGCGGCGGGGACCGAGTTCCGCGTCGCCCTGCCACTGGCGTAGCGTCGCCGCCGGCGCGCCATGCCGGCAGAGGATTCAGGCGCGCCCGCCTGAGGGTATCGTCAACCCGGTCCGGCGGTCCGCAAGCGAACGACTGAGGAGACAGCCCATGAAACCGTTCAGAGCCAAATGCCCCAACTGCGGAGAGGTCTTCGAGGAGCCCCGGCATCTCACCCTGGTCCACGTGCTGTCGACCAAGCTCCTGACCTGCCCGGCCTGCGGCAAGAGCGCCATGATGAAGACCGACGTCGAGGACCCCGTCACCTGGCCGAAAGAGTAGCGGCCGCGACGCGCAGGTCCGCGGCGGGCGCGGACGGCGGCTTGCTCGCCGTCGCCAGGCGGTCGGCCTGCTCCCAGGGCAGCTCCACGAAGCGGCGGCCGGCGTACACACGGGCGCGCAACTCGGCGCCCGACACGGGCGTGCTCAGGCAGTCGTTCGCGCCCGCCTCGAGGCCGGCCGTGATCTCCGCCCAGTCGCGGCCGGCCGCCAGCAGCAGCAGGTACGGCGGCCCGGCCAGACGATAGCGCCGCACCAGGCGACAGATCTCCGGCCCGTCGATCCCAGGCAGATCCCAATCCAGGACCGCCAGCCGCGGCGCGTCCGACTCGAGCAGCGCATCCAGCGCCGCGAGGCCGTCGCAGACCTCGATCACCGCGTCGCCCTGCCCCGCGAGGGCCCGCACGAGCGCCCGTCGTGACCCGGCGCTACCGTGCGCAATGAGCACATCCATGCGTCTCCCCTCCCTCGTCGCCGGCGTGGCGTGACGGCTGACTCGCCCGCTCCGACAGTCGTCGGCGCAACGCTTCCCAAAGGAAATGGGCACGGAGCCCCGTGAAGGCTCGGCCGAGAGGGAGAAGCCGTTGCTCGGCCAGGCGACGTGCGCCGCGGCCGGCGGCGCGGCCGGCGCCGCGGCGGGCGACGCGGCCGGGCGCCGCGGCGGGCGACGGCGGCCGGGCGCCGCGGCCGGAGGCGCCGAGCCGCGCGAGGCACGGCGTCCGGCCGCGGGCGACGGCGGCGCCCGCGCTCGCGCCAACGCCGCCATAGGCTGCACAGCGCCCGCCGAGCGTGATACCGTCGCGTGTACCGCGCCGAGTCGCCCGGGAGTCTCGGCGGATCCGGTTCGTGACGCTGTCCGTCCCGCGGCAGAGGAGGTCGATCGTGAAGGGGCTGGTGTTCACCGAGTTTCTGGAGCTCGTCGACGAACAGTTCTCGTTCGAGACCTGCGAGCGCATCATCGAGTTGTCCGACCTGCCCTCGGGAGGGGTCTACACGTCTGTGGGCACCTACGATCCGCAAGAGATGGCGACCTTGCTCGGCAACCTGTCCAAAGAGACGGGCATTCCCGCCCCCGACCTCCTCCAGGTGTTCGGGCGGCACCTGTTCAAGCGCTTCGTCACCTCCTTCCCCGTATTCTTCGAGGGCATCGCCTCGTCCCTCGAGTTCCTGCCGCGCGTCAACGACTACGTGCACGTCGAGGTCAGAAAGCTGTACCCCGACGCCGACCTCCCCACCTTCAACTGCGAGACGCCCGCGCCCGGGACGATGATCATGACGTACCGCTCGAAGAACGACCTGCCGGACCTCGCCGAAGGGTTGATCCGCGAGTGCATCGACCACTACGGCGAGGCGCTCTTCGTGCAGCGGCAGAGTCTCGGCGGCGATCCGCCGGCGACCGTCTTCACGGTCGGCCCGAAGTAGCACGCGGTGGTGGACGACCCCAGCGAACTGCTGCGCCGCCGGCTCGAGCGGGAGCGACGCGCGCGCAAGGCCGCAGAGGCGATCACCGAAGAGAGGAGTCGCGAGCTCTACGTCAAGAACGGCGCGCTCGAAGACGCGGTCGCGGGGGAGCGGCGGGCACGCTTCGAAGCCGAGACCTTGCTCGAAGCGCTCGAAGCCTTCACCGCGAAGCTCGACCTCGACCAGATCGTGAGCCGGCTCGAGGTCTTCCTGGCGCGGCTCGTCCCTCACCGGAGCCGCGCCGTCTACGTGCGTTTCGACGACGAGCTGGTGCTCTGCGGCATCGCCGGCCGGGCGAGCAGGCGGGAGGTCGGCGGGGCCGCGGACGGCGCGCTCGCCCGACCGCCGGAGTGCCTCGGCGACATCGAGCAGGCCACGAGCCCCCTGATACTTCGTCCGGCGCCCGAACGTGCGGGGGAGGTCGCCGCGGCGCTGCCCATCGAAGGTCCCACCTGGATGGCGGCGGCGCTGACGGCGCACGGCCGACGCCTGGGCTTTCTCCTCTTGGGAAGCAGCGAAGCAGACGCCTTCGACGACGCGAGCGCCCGGCTTGCGCAGGCGCTCGCCAACGAGGCCGCGGCCGCCCTCGAGAACGTGCGCCTGTTCAAGGAGGTGGAGCGCCTGTCCACGACCGACCCCTTGACGGGCCTGCACAACCGGCGGCACTTCGACGCCCGCGCGAGCGCCGAGCTCGAACGCTCAGTGCGCTACGGCCTGCACGTCTCGGCGGTGATGCTCGACATCGACCACTTCAAGGATGTGAACGACACTCACGGGCATGCCGCCGGCGACATCGTGCTCGCGGAGGTGGCAAGGGAGTGCCTGAGCACGCTGCGCGTGCCGGACCTGGACGCGCGCTACGGCGGCGAGGAGTTCTGCTTTCTCCTCCCCGAGACGGAGTCGCAAGCTGCCGCCGTCCTCGCCGAGCGGCTGCGCGCGGCGATCGCCGGGTTGCGCTTCGCCGCCGGCGCCGACGAGTTCTCGGTGACGGTGAGCCTCGGCGTTGCCGAACGCAAGGACGAGCACGACACCCTCGAGGCGCTTTTGCGACGCAGCGACGAGGCGCTGTACGCGGCCAAGCGCGCGGGCCGCGACCGCGTCGCGGTGCGGTAGGAAGCCGGAGCGGGCACTCCCGCAGCGTCCGGGCGCGGGCGCCGTGCTACGATGCCCCCGGGTGACGAGAGGGGCTCGTTCATGGCGAAGGCCACGAAGAACCATACTCACGGCAGGCCGCCGGCGGCGGCGGCAGTCGCGCAGTCGTCCGCGGCCCGGCTCGATCTCGAACACCGCGTCCTCGGCTTCCAGCCCGTCGGCTCACGCCTCAAGCCCCCGGAGCCGCGGCTCACGATGATCCGCCGCGACTCCCTGGTCGAGGCCCTGGAGCGGTCGGCGGCGCCCCTGGTGCTGGTCACCGCGCCGGCGGGCTACGGCAAGACCACGGCGCTGACGCAATGGGCCGTGGCCGGCCGCCGGCCACTCGCCTGGGTGCAGCTCGACGCCGCCGACAACGACCCGGTGGTCCTCCTCACCTACATCGCGACGGCGCTGTCCCGCGTGGCGCCCGTGGATCCGGGCGTCCTGGATCTGCTGCAGTTACGCTCGCCGCCGCTCGCCGAGCGCGTCATGCCGGCGCTCGGGGCGGCCGTCGCGGAAGCACCACCGTTCCTCCTGGTGCTCGACGACGGCCACCTGGTGTTCGGCGAGGACTGCTGGGCACACATCGCGCTGCTCGTGGACCACCTGCCGCACGGCGCGCAGCTGGCCGTCGCGACGCGTCGCGAGCCGCCCCTGCCTCTGCCTCGGCTGCGCGCAGCGGGCAGGCTGGCGGAGCTCCGCCTGGAGGACCTGCGGCTGGACCACGATGAAGCTGTCCGCCTGCTTGAGCTCCACGGCGCCGCCCTCGACGATGAGGGCCGCGAGCACCTCATCGACATCACTGAGGGCTGGGCGACCGGCCTCTACCTCGCCACGCTCGCCAGCGCGGGCCGCGCCGCCGGCGACTGGCTGCCACACGTGCGCGGTGAGCGCCGCGAGATCGCCGCCTACCTGGCCGCCGAAGTGCTCGAGAGGCAGCCGGCGGACGTGCAACGCTTCCTGCTGCACACGTCCGTGCTCGACCGCCTGTCGCCATCCCTGTGCCGCGCGGTCACCGGGGACGACCTCGCGCACGAGCATCTGGCCCGCCTCGCACGAGAGAACCTCTTCGTGACGGCGCTGGACGACCGCGACGAGTGGTACCGGTATCACCACCTCTTCGCGGAGCTGCTGGCCGCGCAGCTCGAGCGCCGCGAGCCCGACGAGGCGCTGCTCCTGCACGCACGCGCGGCGGCGTGGTTCGACCGGCGTGGGGACGCCGGGCGCGCCGTGCGGCACTGGATCGCCGCCGGCGACGTCGCGACGGCGGCCTGGCCGGCCTTTGTCGCCGTTCAGGACTACGTCGACCGCGGCCAGGTCGAGAGCGCGCGCCGGCTTCTCGACGCGTTCACCGACGCGGAGCTCTCACGACACCTGGCCCTGACGATGGCGGCCGGATGGCTGTACGGCACCGTCATCGGCGATCCCTCGAAGGGCGAGCGCTGGCGACACGCCGCCTGCAGCGTCGCGGTCGGTGACGAGTGCATGCCGGACGATCTGGGCTCGTGGCGCGCCTGGCAGCTGGGCCTCCGCGCCTTCCTGGCTCCCGACGGCGTCACCAGGATGCTCGAGGACGCCGAGAGCGGCGCGGCCTGCGAGCAGCCGAGCTCCGCACATGCCGTCGAGAGCCAGCGGGTGCTGGGCGTGGCCACGTATCTCAACGGAGCTCCCCGCCGCGCCGCACAGGCGTTCCGTGAGCTGCTGTGCGATTCGGCCGATCCGGTCACGCGCTCCTACGCCCTGGCCTTCCTCTCGCTGATCGCCGCCGACGCAGGAGACCGGGACGAAGCCCGGGAGCTGGGCCGGCAGGCGTTGGCGCTCACTCCCGGCATGGCCCTGGACATCTCCCCGGGGATGTACATGGCGATGCCCATGCTGCTGGCGCACGCCCGCGTCCGGGCCGCGAGCCACGACCCCGACTGGCGCGCACCGGTGCAGGCGTGCGAGCGCTACCTCGTCGACATGGTGCCCCAGATACCATGGCGGATCACGCTGATCTGCGTCATCCTCGGTGAGATCTGCCTGCAGCACGCCGAACCTGGCGAGGTCGAGCGCTGGACCGCGCGCGCCGAGGCGCAGCTGCGCGCGGGTCGCGACGCGGGCATGCTGCGCGGCCGCGTCGCGCGCCTGCGCCAAGCGGTGGAGGAGCTCCGCATGGCAGATCCGCTCACCGCCGCCGAGCGTCGCGTCCTCGACCTGCTGCCCACGCAGCTCAGCGCCCCGCAGATCGCGGCGCGCCTGTTCGTCAGCGGGAACACGGTCAAGACCCACATGAGCCACCTGTACACCAAGCTCGAGGTGACCACGCGCACCGCCGCCGTGGAGCGCGCCCGTGAGCTCGGGCTGCTGCGGCCGCCCGAGCAGATCTAGCCACCGCCAAGAATCACCCTGTTGGTATGACGACCGGGGCGGCGCCCTGCCGCAAGCTGTACCCGAGCCGCGACGCCCCGCCTGCCACTTCGTCCGGCGGGGCGGCGGACACACCAGCAAGGAGGAGCCCCATGAAACGTCTCGTCATCACACTCGCACTCGCGGTGGTCCTGCTCGTCGCGCTGACCGCGCCGGCCGGCGCGAGCAGGGCGGTCTGGCAGCCGAGCACGGTGGCCACGTTTGCCGCCGGCGACTACGGCGCCTTCGCCGCAGGCATGGCCGCCGACAGCCACGGCAACCTGTTCGGCTCGCTCACTACCTGGGGTTACTACGACGAGAGCGTGGACCCGTCGTTGTGGGGATCCAATATCGGGCAGATCTGGAAGGTGACGCCAAACGGCCAGAAAAGGCTCGTTTCGACCAAGGACCTCACCCCCTACGGGATGCTCCTCGGCGTCGCCGTGGACGCCGACGACCAAGTCTACGTCGCCCTCGCCGGCGGGGGAGAGCCACCGGCCATCGACTCGGCAGTCCTGAAGTTGGGCCACGACGGGAAGCTGACCGAGGTCGTGAAGCTGCCGGACGGCGCCTTCCCGAACAGCCTCGCCTTCCATAACGGCCGTCTGTACATCACCGACAGTATCCCGGGAGCGGTCTGGCGGGTTGAGTTGAACGGCGGCGCCGTCACGCCTGAAGCGCCGTGGCTCGAGGACGCACTGTTGGCCGGCGGCGACCCGGCGACCGACCCGACCATGATGGGCCTCGGCGCGAACGGCATCGCCTTCCGCGGCGATCGTGCATATGTGAGCGTCTCCGACTACGGCCGCATCGTGCGCATCGCCGTGCGCGCCGACGGTTCTCCCGGAGCGCCCGAGGTCTTCTGCGAACGGCCGGAGCTCGTGACCGCCGACGGCATCGCCTTTGACGCTCTCGGCCGGCTCTGGGTCGCCACCAACTCCGGAACGACCGGCGGCAGCCCCAGCGGCGCGCTGTACCGCCTCTCGTCCTTCGGCGCCTTGTGCCGGATCGTCGATGACCCCGGCTGGCTGAACTACCCCACGATGCCGGTGTTCGGGACGACCAAGAAGGGCGACCACACCCTCTACATCGCCAACGGCGCGTACTGGAGCGGGTTTGGGGACGGCACAGCGCCCGACATCCAGGCGCTCCCCGTGGGAATCGCCGGCCTGCCGCTCAACTGAGGAGGTCGATCGTGGAACTACACGACTGCGTCACCTTCGCGACCGAGCACCCCATCTGCTACTTGGCGACCGAAGACGGCGACCAGCCACGCGTCAGACCACTGCTCCTCTGGTTCGCCGACGCGCGCGGCTTCTACTTCATGACCATGTCGCCCAAGCAGTTCAGCGCCCAGCTGCACCGGAACCCCAAGGTCGAGGTGTGCTTCTACAACGGCGCCGGCGAGCTGCCCGAGGCGCAGATGATGCGCCTCACCGGCGCCGTCGAGTTCGTCGACGACGCCGGGCTCGTGAGGAAGGTGTCCGAGGAGCGCGCGGCCCTCGAGGGGATCATCGGCAGGCCGCTCGAGCCCATCGCCGAGGTCTTCCGCATCGCCTCCGGCGAGGCGCGCTTCTGGACGCTTATGGACATCCTCAAGGAGCCGGAGCTGGAGACGCTCAGGTTCTGAGCCCGAGCGCGAGGGCCTCCTCGCGGGGGCCATCGGGGCGGGGTGGGCATGCGCCCACCCCGCCCTGAGCCGCGGCGAACCGCCGTTCTCGAGCCCCGCCGCCGTACCTTTCGCGAAGGCGGGCGCCAGGCCACGTCGCGCGTCCTCACGGCGGCTCGCGTATGATGCCGGAGTCGTCATGCACCGCCCACGGAGGCCGCCACGAAGCGCAAGACCCTCGCTGCCCAGAACATCAGCCGCATGTGCCTCGTGTGCGGCGCCGACAACCCGTTCGGCCTGCAGGCCCGCTTCTACGAGCTGGAGGCCGCGACCGCTGAGGCCGGCGGAGGCGCAGCCACCGCCGCCGGCGCCGTCCGCGCCGCGGCCGGCGGAGGCGCAGCCACCGCCGCCGGCCCCGTCCGCGCCGCGGCCGGCCGCGAGCTCCTCGGCATCTTCACCGTCCGCGAGGAGCACCAGAGCTACCCGGGCCGCCTGCACGGGGGCATCGGTTCGGCGATCCTCGACGAGACCATCGGGCGCGCCATCACCATCGCCCACCCCGGCGTTTGGGGCGTGACCGCCGAGCTCACCCTGCGCTACCGCAAGCCCTTGCCGCTGAACGGCGAGATCCGCGCCGTAGGCCGCATCACCCGCGACACCAGGCGGCTGTTCGAGGGTACCGGCGAGATCCTCCTTGATGACGGCACCGTCGCCGTCGAAGCGTCGGGCAAGTACCTCAAGATGGCGCTCGGCGAGATCACCGACGACGACTTCGACCAGCGCGAGTGGTTCGCCGACCCGCGCGAGACGCCCGAAGAGATCGACCTGTAGCCCAGGGACCGCCGGACGGCGCGTCCGAATGTGGAGAAGGCCGCCCCCTCAACTTCTTCATCGTGCCCGGCCGTCCGCGGGCGCGGCTGCCGGGGGAAGAGAGGGAAGGCCGCTTCCTGAGGGAAGGGCAGCCTTCCCGCCCCGCATCTTCAGCGGCCGCGGGTCGCTGGCCCGCGCCGCGTCGAACGCTTCAGACGGCGCGGCTTCGGCGGCCGCGGCTTCGGCGGCCGCGGCTCCGGCGGCCGCGGCTCCGGCGGCGCGGCCCTGTCTTCCGTGAGGCGCCGCCGCAGAAGGCCGTGGTCGCCGCCCCCGGCATAGTCACTGTGCGAGCGTCTTCCGTTGGCGGTACTTCCAACGGTATCGTTGGAAGTACCGTCAACGGCTGCGGCCGTTTCCGACCATGCGCCCGCCGGCGGGCCACGCGCGCTGAGCGCGAACCGCAACGCTGACGCCGCCGAATCGTCGCGCCTCGGGGCATGGCGGCTCTGCCGCTCTCACGCTCCAATCTCTACCGGCCGCGCGCG
>Ga0194043_1001691_pt1 | contig 12326 bp, 11 predicted proteins | sample JunL4415m_MetaG_FD_161274 | JGI IMG/M metagenome (GOLD analysis project Ga0194043, IMG submission 161274) | Anoxic zone freshwater microbial communities from boreal shield lake in IISD Experimental Lakes Area, Ontario, Canada - Jun2016-L442-15m | ecosystem: Environmental > Aquatic > Freshwater >...
CCTGATGTGTGTTCTGATGTGTGTTCTGATTTGTGTTCTTGGCATGTGGGCGGGCTGAGAGTGACCGGGCCGCAAACCCGGGCCCTGACCAGGAGACGGTCAGCCCCTTACCGTGCTGGCCCTGAAAATAGTCGAGCCGGATCGGCAGCCGGCCAGCCTTCAGGGGCACAGCGCTGGCCTGGGGTTGGCCCTCGCCGTGGACGCCGTCGTGCTCCACGATCGCCCGGCCGTCGATCGACAGCCGTGAGCCATCGTCGGAATCAAGCGTAAACGTATATTTGCCGTCAGCGGGGACTTTAAGAAACCCGGTAAACACATAGCCAAATGAGTCGGGCCGTAGCGACGGGGCCACAGCGATCTCGAAGAGCTGGCCCGGCACGGGACCCTTGTCCTCGGCCTTGAGGTCGTCGAATACAGGCAGCTTTGTCCACGAATCGCGATAGAACCGAAACTCGAGGTCGTCAAGGTCACCACCCACGGTCGGGGTGGCAGACATCGCCTCCCAGGCCGCACGAAACTTCTGCTCGATCGCGGTGACTGCCTGCTGGGCCTCGTTCTGCCGACGCTTTAAGTCTGCGACTTTCTTCTCGTAGGCCTGTCGATCAGCGTCAGTGTTGAAGAGCGGCCGCTCGATCTGGTCGCCACCACTGCCCATCGGCGTGATGTTGTGAAAGAAGGCCAGCAGGCTGTAGTAGTCTTTCTGCAGAATTGGATCGATCTTGTGATCGTGGCAGCGAGCGCAGTTGACCGTGAGACCGAGAAACGCCTGCCCGGTCGTCGCGACGATGTCGTCGAGCCAGTCGTAGCGAAACTGTTCCCGGTCGGCCGGCTCGTCGTCCCAGACGCCCAGCCGGTAGTAGCCGGTCGCGATCAGGGCATCAGGGGTGGGCTCAGGTAGTTCGTCACCAGCAAGTTGCTCGATCACAAACTGGTCGTAGGGCTTGTCGTCGTTGAGCGACCGGATGACGTAATCGCGATACCGCCACGCGTGCGGCTTGTTGCCGTCGCGTTCGAAGGAGTTGGTGTCGGCATACCGCACGAGATCGAGCCAGTGCCGGGCCCAGTGTTCGCCGTAGTGCGGGCTCGCGAGCAGCCGGTCGACCACCTGCTCCCAGGCCCCGGGCGAATTGTCGGCGAGAAAATCCTGCATCTCTTGCTCACTCGGCGGCAGGCCGGTGATGTCGTAGGTGGCGCGACGAAGGAGCGCTGTCTTGTCGGCCGCCGGCGGGACCCGCATTCCGCGCTGGGCCAGACCAGAGCGGATGAACGCGTCGATAGGGTGAGACGTATGCTCCACGGTTGGCACTGCCGGCCGCTCAAGCGGGCGAAACGCCCAGTGTTCCTTCCACTCTGCGCCCTGATCGATCCAGGTGCGGACCGCCAGGATCTGGGCCGCGGTGAGCCGTGCCCCCGCGGGCGGCATCTGCGTATCGGGATCGGTGGCGGTGATCCGCGAGAGAATCTCACTCTCGGTAGACTTTCCCGGCGCAATCGCCCGACTGCCGCTGTCGAGTTCGGCAGTCGCCGCTTCCAATTGGTCGAGACGCAGACCTGCCTCCTGCGTGTCTGGCCCGTGACAGGAAAAACACCGCTTGGCCAGCAGCGGCTGAATAGATTGCGAGAAATCAACCGGCTCGGCGCCGATGGCCTCAAACGCACAGAGGGCAAACACGCTGCAAACAAAAGCTGCCCAGGTTTTTGTCGGCCAGTCGGAGAGAAGGCCAAGGTTGACGCCGAACATGCGATGCCTGTCGGGACGGGCCGTTGAACACCAGGGACTGCCAAATTCTAAGCGACACTTATAAACTGTCAACAAAGTGTTCCTAAGATCTTTTTCCGAGGCATTCAAGAATGAGCAGCATGGTCAGAGAAAACCGGATCGAATCGACGCTTCTTCGTCGGATCAACGAACGGCGGTTGCTCGAGGCTATCCAGGAGCATGGCCCCTCCTCTCGCGCCATGCTCACGCGGGTGTCGGGGCTGACGGCCCCGACCGTCTCGAAGGCGGTCGATGCATTGCTCAAGCGTGGCTTCGTGGAGGAGGTCGATCCACTCAAGCAGTCGCTCGGCCGGCCCGGCCGCCTTGTGCGGATGGCGGCCGAGTCGGCGGCAGTGCTCGGCGTGGTGGTCGACGCCCAGGTCTGCTGTGTGGTCGCCGCCGGCCTCGACGGCAAGGTCTCCGAGGCACAGACTCGACGATTCTCCACACCTGCCTCCTATGCCGATCTGCTTGATGCGGTCGAAGGAGCGTGCCGCGAACTGCTCAGCAGCGTCACCGGCCGCGTGCATGGCATCGGCGTCAGCGTGCCCGGCCTCGTCAACGAACGACTCGAAGAGATCGTCTTCTGCCCCAACCTGCATCTCCTCGACAAGCGGAATCCCGCCCACGACCTCGAGCGGCGGCTTGGCCTAAAATGCCTGCTGCTCCAGGAGACCGACGCCCTGTGCATCAGCGAACGGATGTATGGCGATGCCCACGGACTACACGACTTCGCGATGCTCGACGTTAACACCGGCCTTGGCCTCGGCGTGATGAGCGGCGGCGAGGTGCTCGCCGGCCATAGCGGCATGGCGGGTGAAGTTGGCCACATCACCATCGATCCGGAGGGGATCCGCTGCGGCTGCGGCAACCGCGGCTGCCTAGAAACCCTCGCCACCGACATGGCGCTCGTGCGACTGATCGCGGAGAAGTTGGGTCGACCGCTCTCGATAGACGCAGTCGACAGACTCATCTGTGAGCGGCCCGGCGACTTCCAGCACGAGATCCGCACCGTCACCGAATACCTGGCGATCGCCATTGCCGCCGTCATCAATATTTTTAATCCCACCACGCTCTTCGTGCACGGCACGCTGTTGGTGGGTTCCGAGGAGCGTCTGGCCCGCGTGCTTGAACGCGTGCGGCAGCGGACGCTGACGGCGTCGCTGGCGGATTGCACAATCGTGGCCACACGATCGAGCAAGCGCCAGGCCGCCATCGCCGGTATCATGCACCACCTCACCAGCGCCTGCGCTCCCTCTATCCGGTAGGGGAAAAGGGCCGCCCAAGAAAGACTTTTATGACCAACGCCCCCCAGTCCCCCTTTTCGCTCGCCGGCCGCGTGGCTCTGGTGACAGGCTCCTCCACCGGCCTCGGCCTCGCGACGGCCAAGTGCCTCGGTCTCGCCGGCGCGAAGGTGGCGATCAACTATGCCAACTCCAAGCCGCGGGCCGAGGAGGCCCTCGCCCAACTGCGGGCCGTCGGCATCACAGCCGATCTGTTTCAGGCCGATGTCACGAGTGAATCCGAGATCGACGGGATGTTTTCAGAGGTCGAGCAGTCGCTGGGTCCCCTCGACATCGTCGTCGTCAACGCAACGCCCGCCCAGCCGCTGAAACCCATCGAGGAATACGACTGGGCCTTCTACCAGCAGATGCTCGACTTCTTCGTGAAGAGCCCCTACCTGCTGGCCCGCCGCGGCCTACCCGGCATGAAGCAGCGTTGCCACGGCCGGCTCATTAACATCACGAGCGAGGTCTTTCATCTGGGCGTCTCCCCCTTCTCCGCCTACGTCGCCGCCAAGGGAGGGCAGACGGGCTGGTCACGAAGCATGGCCCATGAACTTGCGCCGCACGGCATCACGGTCAACATGATCGCACCGGGATGGATCCCTGTCGAGCGGCACGAGACCGATCCGCAGTCGGAGAAGGATGCGTATCTGGCCGCGATCCCGATGGCCCGCTGGGGCAGACCCGAGGAGGTCGGCTGGGCGGCGGCGTATTTTGCCAGCGACGAGGCTGGCTTTGTGACCGGTCAGACGATCGCCGTCAACGGCGGCAAGACCGTCTGGTAAGTGGAGGCGATTTTTTAGAGCTTGCCGGTCGTCTTCCACAGTGGAGGCGAGTTTTTAGAGCTTGCCGGTCCTCTTCCACAGTGGAGGCGAGTTTTTAGAGCTTGCCGGTCCTCTTCCACAGTGGAGGCGAGTTTTCCAACTTGCCGGTCCTCTTCCACAGTGGAGGCGAGTTTTTAGAGCTTGCCGGTCCTCTTCCACAGTGGAGGCGAGTTTTCCAACTTGCCGGTCCTCTCTTATCCCACGGAAGACAACAGACTCCGTCGCAGGGATGCGATGCAAAGCACCCTCAGATTCAGGCGTCGTAATAGAGGCAAAACTCATACGGATGTGGACGGAGCCGCATCGGGGCAATCTCGCGTTCCCGCTTGAATGTCAGCCAGGTCGCGATCACGTCCTCCGTGAAGACGTCACCGCGGAGCAGGAAGTCGTTGTCGCGCTCGAGTGCGTCAAGTGCTACGTCGAGCGAGCCCGGCACCTGCGGCACGTTGGCCAGTTCCGCCGGCGGCAGGTCGTAGATATCGCGGTCGAGTGGCTCCCCCGGATGGAGCTTGTTTTGGATGCCGTCGATGGCTGCAAGCAGGATCGCCGAGAAGGCAAGGTAGGGATTGCAGGTTGGGTCGGGGCAGCGAAACTCAATCCGCTTCGTCTTCGGATTCATCGAATACATCGGAATTCGGCAGCTGGCTGAGCGGTTGCGCTGCGAATAAGCAAGGTTCACCGGAGCCTCGTAGCCCGGCACCAGCCGCTTGTAGCTGTTGGTGGTGGGGTTCGTGATGGCCAACAGTGCCGGGGCATGGCGAAGGATCCCACCCATGGCATGGAGGGCGATATCCGAGAGGCCCGCATAGCCCGTGCCGGCAAAGAGCGGATGACCCTCCTTCCAGAGCGATATATTCGTGTGCATGCCCGAGCCGCTATCGCCAAAGATTGGCTTGGGCATGAACGTCACGGTCTTCCCCGCCCGCCGCGCGACGTTTCGCACGATGTATTTATAGAGGCACATCTGGTCGGCCATCCGCACCAGTTCCTGATACCGCATATCGATCTCGCACTGGCCGGCGGTCGCCACCTCGTGGTGCTGCGCCTCAACATCGATCCCACACTGGATCATGGTCTGCATCATCTCGTTGCGGAGATCCATCAGCTGGTCGGCCGGCGGGCAGGGACAGTAACCTTCTTTATACCGCAGCTTGTAGCCGAGGTTTGGCCCCTCAGCACGGCCCCGCGTCCACTCGGCCTCGGCCGATTCGAGATGGAAATAGGCCTCGTGGGCATTCTGGTCAAACCGCACGTCATCAAACACGAAAAACTCAGCCTCGGGGCCGATGAAGCAAGTGTCGGCGATGCCGGTGGACTTTAAATAATTGACCGCCTTGCGAGCCACATTTCGCGGATCGCGGGAGTAGTCTTCCCGCGTGATCGGGTCCTGCACATTGCAGACCATCACGAGCGTGGGGGTCTGCGTAAAGGGATCGACGAAGGCCGAGTCGGGCACCGGCACGAGCAGCATGTCGCTCTCGTTGACCGCCTGCCAACCGCGGATGCTCGAGCCGTCAAAGCCGAGGCCATCCTCAAACGTGTCCTCCGCCAACTTGCCGACGGGAATTGTGAAGTGCTGCCAGGCGCCGAGAAAATCGGCAAACCGGAAATCGACCGCCTTCACTTCCTTCTCGCGGCACATCGCGAGCACTTCACGGGGCTTCATCGCAGAAAAATTCCTCTCGGGGTCGTGGGCACTGCCAGTTCAGCCCCCCATCATACGTCCACCGCCGGATCAGTCGCCGCCGAAGCCCCGTTCGCGGAGCCAGCGGCCGCATTCGACTGTCCAAGGGTGGAGCCGATCCAGCTGGAAGCCGTCAGAGGGCCGAAATCCCAGACCGATACCGTGCGGGCCTTTTTCGTAGACGTGCAGTTCAAACGGTCGGCCGTGCCGCTGCAGGGCCGCAGCCAGATTGAGCACGCCCTCCAGCTTGACGCCCTTGTCTTCAACGGTGTGCCAGACAAAGACTGGCGGCGTCTTGTCGTTGACAGCGAGTTCGCCGGAGAGTTCCCGCGCGAGTTCTTCCGACGGATTCTCGCCGAGCAGATTTTTCCGCGAGCCGGCGTGCGTGTTGGCCGGGAGCATGCTCACGACCGGATAGCAGAGCACGCCGAGGTCGGCCCGGGACGGCTGGCGGTCGACTGGATCCGCGGCGGCCGGGTCGCCATCGTCGCCGTGCGTGAGGAGCGTGAGGGCGAGATGCCCGCCCGCCGAGCTCCCCATCACGCCTAACCGCTTCGGATCGATGCCCAGCCGGTCGTGCTCTGACCGCACCAGTCGCATGGCCCTCGACACATCGCCGAGCATCACCGGATGACGGTAGCCCTTGCTGCCCAGCCGGTAGCGGAGCACGAAGGCGGAGATGCCCTGCGAGTTAAGCCATTTTGCATAGTCGCTCCCCTCGTGATCGGCGAGGCCGCCGTAGCCACCGCCAGGGCAGACAACGACCGCAGCCGTGGGCTGCTTCACACCGATTGCCGGCCACCAGGCGATCACGGGAATGTCCTGGTCAGCAGTGCCCAGCGCCCCCGGAGCGTCGCCTGCCCAGAGCCGGATCGTCTCTTTGGGTGCCGCTGCTGGAACATCGGCAGGAGCAGCTCCCGCCGCCACAGACAGCGCGGCCAGGCAGCACGCGGCGACGCAACACGTCATGCTCCGCAACCTCCACGCACTCCACGACAGACGCACAACTCCGCCCATGACAGTCTTCTTCGAGGGCTCAAGAACCAATTTGAGCATGTTCTGAGCATGTCGCCACGCCCCCACTCACCCGACGGCAGCTGCCGTCTTCCGCATGTAATCAAGGCTTTCGCGGGCCAGCCGCTTCACCCCGGGAGTGTAGTCAAATACCTCGACGCTCATCCAGCCGGCATAGTGAACGTCTTTGAGGGCCTGGAAAATCGGGACAAAGTCGATGTCACCAAACCCCGGCCCCTGAAGGTTTACGTCATTGGCATGGAAATGCTCGAGGTGGCTGCGGCTGGCATGGATGATCGCGGGGATCTCAAGCGGCTCGCTCGCCATCGCCTTCACATCAAGATGCAGCCGCACATGGGGCGACCCGATCCGCTCGATGAGCCGGCAGGTCTCTGCGGCCGTTGTGAGCACGTCGGTCTCCTTCGGCGCTAGTGGCTCAAGCGCTACGACCGTGCCGGTCGCCTCAAGCACGGGCACGAGCTGCGAAAACAGGGCGGCGATGTGATCAGTCGCCTGTTCAAGCGATACGTCCGGCCGCAGGCTCCGCTGCTGGGGCGATCCGAAGACGAGCACGCGGCCGCCGAGATCAGCACAGAGTCGGGCGAGTTCACCGAGATAGGCGACCGTTCGCTGCCGCACGGCGGCGTCGGGATCAGACACATGAAACCCCGCCGTCTTGGCCAGGAGCCAGTGGAGCCCCACGCACTGGAGCCCGGCGGACTCAAGCGTGCGACGGAGGTCGGCCCGCTCAGCCGCCGACACCTCGGAGGCGAGTGGTGCCAGTGTGAACGGGGCGATCTCGAAGCCCGTGTAGCCGCATGCCGCGGCGTGATCGCAGGCTTTTGCGAACGGCCAGTCGCCATAGGTTTCATTGCAGATGGCATAGCGCATAACAGGAAGGATAGGAGGCGTCACCACGCTCAGCAAGCGTCGGACGGGTGATCAGCGGCGAACGAGGCAGAGGCCGGTGCAGGTCTCAGCTTGGCGAGCTTTCACGCGAGCCTCCGACGCCCCCACAAATCAACGTTCGACAGGCAATTGTGTTCGGCATGGCAGGGGTGGCCCCCGGGGAGGCGAGTTTTCCAACTTGCCGTATCCAGGTCGCTCCGTTCACCGGCCTATCCTTTTCCCGCAGGCGCGAGCCTGCCTGTCTGGTACATCCTTGTCGCTCAAGGTTCACTTTTTATCTCTGTGAGTTTGACCATGGTCCGCATTGACGTTTCTGGATCTCCTGCCAAACCGGAACCTGCTTCGGGACCTTCGTCCATGCCAGTCTCGTTGGAACCTCGATCTCGGGATCGATGGAAACCGCTACGGACATGGATCCCCCTCCTGCTGTTGCCACTGATGCTCGCGATGCGGTTTGTGCCGGGACTGGTGCCCAACGGGCCAGCGAAGATTTGGATGGTGAGTGCGTTTGGCCCTTTCTTGGTTGGTCTGCTCGTCATGCTGTGGTGGTGCCTGGCGAGTCGCGCGCGGTGGTTTGAACGCGGACTCGGTGTGATTGGATTGGCAGCGGCGGTCGTTGTGGAGCAGTTGCTCTGTCAGCACTCGATGCGCGGGCCACTTCTGATCGTCATGACGCTCCCGATGGGGATTGCGACCCCAGAGAAGCTCGTCGAGTTCGCTCAACTGCCCGCGATGAGCGGCAAGACATGGAATCACCCCGTGGTTGTCGGAGATCGACTGTATGTGCGGAATGCGGAAGAAGCGATTTGCTACAAGCTCCGGACGGCGGACTAACCCAGCCGTACGGTCCAGTCAGCGGCCACCGCCTCGAGCTGCAGGCGGCCAGTGATCGCGCTTCCCTGCACCGCGACTGTGAGGAGCGTAGCAGCACCGACATCTTCAGCGTCGCAGGCGAGCACATTGTAACTGCCGGCATCGACGCGGCGGGCAAATCCACGGCCACCCGACACGTCTCCCTCGAGTCGCTCAAGCCACACGAGCCGGTGCGGCGGCAGCTCCATGGCCGCCACGACCTCGCCACCTGCCTGCGGCAGTTCCATCAGCCGCCAGGTGCGGCAAGAGGATCCCACTTCAAGCAGTAGGTCGAAATGCCGGCCTGCGGGATCACCTGGAGCGGCCGTGTGTTCGAGAAGCGCAAAGCGGGGCATGGAGGGCTTTCAACGACGTGGCCTGCCGGAGGCCAACGCCACATTCAATAGTCTTCCGCCGTGGCCACACCGCTTGAGCCCGCCACGGCCAGCGGCTTCGGCTTGTGGCGGACGACACGGCGGATATTTTCGTCTTGCAGCCGCGCGATTGCGTCTTCAAGGGGCATCGCGCCCAAGTCGCCGTCGATCCGGTCGCGGAGGCTCACCGTGCCGGCAGCCTCGTCGCGTGGACCACAGACGATCATCACCGGGATCATGTCGAGCTGCGCGGTCCGCACCTTTGCGCCGAGTTTTTCAGCAGCCAGATCGACGCCGACCCGCAGCCCCGCGGCGAGCAGCTTGGCCTGCACCTGCTTCGCATACTCCTCGCTCTTCTCGCTCACCGGTAGCACGCGGACCTGCTCGGGCGCCAGCCACAAAGGAAAGGCTCCCGCGAAGTGCTCGATGAGCACGCCGACAAACCGCTCCAAGCTGCCCAGCGGCGCCCGGTGGATCATCACCGGCTTGTGACGGGCGTTGTCGCTGCCAATGTATTCAAGATCAAACCGCTCAGCACTCGGCAGGTTGTAGTCGAGCTGCACGGTGCCGAGCTGCCACTCGCGGCCCAGCGAGTCGTGAACCACGAAGTCGATCTTCGGCCCGTAGAAGGCGGCCTCGCCCGGCTCGGGTTCGCAGCCCGGCAGGTTCATGCGGCGGGCCACCCTTTGAATAGCCGCCTCGGCCTCGTCCCACCGCGCTGGCGAGCCGACATACTTATCGCTCTTGGGATCGCGGAAGCCGAGCCGCACGCGAAAGTTTTCAAACGCCAGACTTTCTAAAACCTTCAGTGTGAAGTCGATGCAGCCCTCGACCTCCTGCTCCACCTGCTCGTGGGTGCAGAAGATGTGGGCGTCATCCTGCGTGAAGCCGCGGACCCGCGTCATGCCGCCGAGTTCGCCCGACTGCTCGTAGCGGTAGACGGTGCCAAATTCCGCCAGCCTCAGGGGCAGCTCCTTGTAACTCCGCGGCCGCGCCTTGTAGATCATCGTGTGGTGGGGGCAGTTCATCGGCTTCAGGAGATACTGTTCGTCGTCACTCATCACAATCGGCTTAAACTGGCTGTCGGCGTAATAGGGATAGTGGCCGGAGATTTTGTAGAGATCGACCTTGCCGATGTGCGGTGTATAGACCGGCTGGTAGCCCCGCGCGGCCAGCTCTTCGCGGACAAACGATTCAAGCACGCCGCGGAGCACTGCTCCTTTGGGCATCCAGAGCACGAGGCCCGCACCGACCAGTGGACTGGTGGTGAAGAGGTCGAGCTGCTTCCCAAGCACGCGGTGATCCCGCTTGCGGGCCGCTTCGAGATTCGCGAGGTGCACGTCGAGATCGGCCTGCGTGAACCAGGCCGTCCCATAGAGACGCTGGAGCTGGGCGTTGTTGGCGTCTCCCTTCCAATAGGCACCGGCAATATTGGTCAGCTTCAAGGCGCCGATGCAGCTGGGGCTCGACACGTGCGGCCCGCGGCAGAGGTCGACAAACTCCCCCTGCCTGTAGAAGGAGAGCGTCGGATACTCGGCCAAGCCTGTCTCAATGTGCTCGACCTTCAGCGGCTGCCGGAGATCGCGGAAGATTTCCACGGCCTGCGCCCGCGGCACCTCCACCCGCTCAAAGGCTTCGTTGGCAGCAATGATCTTCTTCATCTCGGCCTCGATGTGCGGCAGGTCTTCATCGGTGATCGGCCGGCCGGCCCGCATGTCGTAATAGAAGCCTTCGCCAACGGTTGGTCCAAACGCCAGCTCCACGTCGGGAAAGAGTCGCATCACCGCGCGGGCCATGATGTGGGCGGCGGAGTGCCGCATCACGGGCAGCGCCCGCGGATCACCGGCGACCAGCCATTCAAGCGTCGCCTCACCTGTGGCGGGCAGCGGGGCGTCGAGGCCGACGGCTTTCCCATCGAGGAAGGCAGCGATAGCGCGTTTTTTCTTGGACGGTGCCGCGACGTCGCTGGAGTTCACCAGTACGGTGATCACATCGGCCACGCGGGTACCTCCAGGAAACTCACGAACAACGCCATCAGCAAAGTGAACAGTCGGCATGGTGGTCTAACGCAACAAAAGGAAATGAGGGAGACGAAAGAAAATGTCTTTGTGGAGGCGAAAACCCAGAGTATCGGTTTCGCTGGGGGCAGGGGGCAAGGCCGTTCTCTGGAGCGTGCAATCGATCCTGTCACAAAGCCCTGGCGTGCCCTCACCGGCCCGGCCCAATCCGGCTTGGACTGCGATGATTACCTATTTTCTTCCCCCTCTGCGACCAATTAGGATACCGGATCAGGATGTGCGGCTCGGTTGTAGAATACGCGAGATCCCGGTCCCACTCTTCGCGGCAGCCGCCTGTTCTTTACACGAAATATGGGAATACGGACTGCGATCTCCAGCAAGATTTCCGTGAATTGCTCGCCCGCAAAGACATCGATGCCGTGCTCATCGCCTGCCATGCCGCGGCGATCGCCTGGATCCTGCAGAGAAAACTGTCGTTTGATCCGGTCAAGGAGGTGTTTACCACCGCCTTAGGATTGGATGACGAGGCCGACCTTCTCGGCAGCCGAACCGAGCGGAATCCTTGGGCGTGAAGCCGCGCGGGCAGCGGCTCAGAGCGAATCGTTTCTCAAACGGGAGGTCCAGCAGATGCGTGGTTTGTGTGTTCACCGAATGTTCTGGTTTGGGATGATAGGCCTCGTTGACCTGTGGGGGATCTTCCTGCTGCAGCCCGCCGCTGCTGCCCAACCGGTGCCGCTGTTTGACGGGAAGACGCTCACTGGCTGGGAAGGAGATACGACCAACACGTGGCGAGTCGTAGACGGCGCGCTCTATGACGAGTCACGTCGCAAGACAATTCTGGCCAAGCCAACACCAGAAGTGCTCAAGCAGGTGTCGCTTCCCGGCGAATGGAACGATTATCAGATCCGTGCCGAGGGCCGACGGATTCGGCTCTGGCTCAACGGCATCCAGACCGTGGACTACACCGAACCCGACGACTCTATTCCCCAAGAGGGAGTCGTGGCGCTTCAAATTCACGGAAACGCCAAGTCTGAGGTGCGATACAAGGATATTGTCATTGAGGCCCTCTAGTGGGACCTCCCCAAAAGTACCGTTTTTGGCACCGTTTTTGAGATTAGAATCGTGGAGGAGGACTTGCGGCCCGGTTCGTCACCATCCGCCCCACAGGACATGCACCGTGCAAGCCCCATGAACGTCTTTGAGAGTCTACGGCAGTCTGGTTTCGCGTTGGCCACTGGCTGGATCAGTGTTGCCACCCTGGCCACCTTGGCAGGCATGCTTTCCTGTGACAACACCCACGCGGCGGAGGCTCCATCGCGGGAATTGGAAACGCTGTTTGAATCCCGCGTGCGGCCGCTGCTGGTGGCCAAGTGCCAGAGCTGCCATGGCGATACGGTGGCCGAGGCTGGCCTGCGGCTCGATAGCCGACGGTCAATGCTGGCCGGCAGCGAGACCGGGGCGGTTGTCGTGCCGGGAGACGCTGGCCAGGGCAAGCTTCTCACTGCGGTCCGACGGACGGGCAATCTGGCCGGGATGCCGCCCGACGAGTCTCTCTCCGCCGACGAGATTGCCGCGCTTGAGACTTGGGTCGCGGCCGGTGCGCCTT
>Ga0194043_1001693_pt1 | contig 12323 bp, 10 predicted proteins | sample JunL4415m_MetaG_FD_161274 | JGI IMG/M metagenome (GOLD analysis project Ga0194043, IMG submission 161274) | Anoxic zone freshwater microbial communities from boreal shield lake in IISD Experimental Lakes Area, Ontario, Canada - Jun2016-L442-15m | ecosystem: Environmental > Aquatic > Freshwater >...
CACTCCCGTCGCCCACGCCGATCTCGACGAACACCTTCGACGTTGTCCCAATGCGCTTAAAAATCTCGTGAATAATCCCATCCTCGCCGTTCTGTGAACAAATCTGCGTCTGATACCGGAGCAGTCGCTTTGGGTCGTTGAAGCGGGGATCGTCCCGAAGGTCGAAGTCCAGAAGTCTGATCTGCTCAAGCATGTTGAGGTGATTTAGCTGCGTCTTCATGTCTCCCAACGAGAGCACAATTTTGCGCAGATGACTGATGACAGGCAGTCGCTGGTAGAGGTTCGAAAGTGTCCTAAGAATCATATGGAATGTATACCGATAGGAACCGGACCCCAGATCCCTTAAGTCTAGCCTGCGTCTATGTCCCCGCAACGAGCCCAACCGCTGCGAGGAGAAAGGGCGGACGTGATTTAGCCGCGTCCGCGGCAAGCACCCAGCCAACGGCGGCAGGGCGTCTCGACCCACAAAAAGCACGCCACAGATGCTGTGGTCACCGTGAGTCCGTACATTGCGAACGACCACCATAGGCCGTTTTCGCCGAGGCCCCCCACGGAGCGATTCCACCACGTGGCGATCGGTTCGTGGAGAATGTAAAGCGAATAACTTGCCTCACCCAACATCAGCATAAGCTGCCCACAAAGAAATTTGGGGAACTTCGCAGCTGCCGCACCAAAGATCAAAGTGCCGAAGGCAATGGCCTGAATTGGTGCCGAGAGGCACCACGTGGGCAGCCAGGAACGCAGGCCGAAGAGGGCCAGTGTGATAGCGATCCCCAAGGGAAAGAGGCACGCCCGCCACCGCCCTCCCGCTGCGCCACCGGTGTCGAGGAACCAGCGGCACAACGCCATCCCGAGGAGAAACTGGGGCAGGTGCAGCAGGGGAAGGTAGAGGGCCATGTTCGTGTAGAACACGCTCGGGTTCCCACCGCCGGTGATGGCTTCCCGAGTAACGGCAACAGCCAATAGCAATCCCGCGACAACCGCCAGACTATAGCGCGCGGGCCATCTACCGAACGAATCCGCGAGGAAGGGAAACAACGCGTAGAAGAACGCTTCCACCGAGAGCGACCACGCAGGGCCGTTCCAGATGATTGCAATGGGCGGCCACCACGCCTGCAGGAGGAGCGGCAGAAGAACCAGACCCGCGACACAATCTGCGAACGGTGAAACCCGCGACACGAGACCCGAATACACGAACAGCGGTGACGCAATGAGTAGACCCAGGAGGTACGCCGGCATGATCCTGACCACTCTCGCCCACCAGAAGGCACCCCGCGACGTTGTGATGCCGACAGACGCTGCAGGAGCCCCGTAGGCGTAGAGAAGGACGAACCCTGAGAGTATGAAGAAAAAAGAGACAGCGTCGTAACCACTGGCCGTCAAGTTGCGAAGAAACCCGGGCTCCAGCGTCGGGGCACGGTGGTAGAAGAGCACGTCAAGAGCAGCGAAAAACCGCAGTGACGTGAGGAGTGGAAGGGGTTGCCGCTTCGCAGTTGCGGGAGGCGGGATTGGCCGCTCTCCGTCGGCGATACCCACAGCCTCCACGATCATGCCTCAGGCACGAGCGGCTCATCCGCCCGGCCGATCACGTCGTCGAGCAGCCCAGCGAACTCGGGCTTCACGAGCAGTTCACGCCCTAGGCAGAGAGCATCGAGGCCTGTTCGGCTGAAGCAGGCAATCGCTTGTTCTGGCGTGTCGACGATCGGCTCGTTCTCGTTGAAGCTTGTGTTGAGCAGGATATCGACTCCCGAGAGACGGCCGAATTCCTCTATCAGGCCGTAGTAGAGCGGATTCGTCTCGCGCTCGATGCTCTGCAGGCGGCCGGTGCCGTCCACGTGCGTGATAGCCGGCATCTTGTCCCGCCACTCGGGCCGAAGCTTGACGACGTGCATCATGAACGGGCTGAACACATCCTGCTCGAAATACTTGGACACGGAGGGCCGGAGAACCGTGGGGGCGAATGGCCGGAACATCTCGCGGCGCTTGATCTTCGCGTTGATCAGATCCTTCATTTCAGGGCGGGTCGGATCGGCGAGGATCGACCGGTTGCCAAGCGCCCGCGGCCCCCATTCGCTCCTTCCCTGATACCAGCCCACCACGAGCCCTTCCCGGATCAGCCGCGCCACGACGGGCACGAGCCGTTCCGCATCCAGCGTGCGCCACGGCGTGCCGGCGGATTCCGCCGCCTTTTTCATCGCCGCCTCCGAGTGCTGCGGGCCCCAGTAGGCGTGCTTCATGTGGAAGCGTTCTTTGCGCCCGAGCACGTTGTGCCACGTCCAGAGCGCGGCGCCGATCGAGCAGCCTTCGTCGCTCGATGCGGCCTGGAGATAGGTCTGCTGGAACGGCGTGTCGCGGAGCAGGCGGGCGTTGGCAACGCCATTTAGGGCACAGCCGCCCGCGTACGCGATCTTGTCGGTGGGCACGAGCCTGTGCAGCCGCTTGGCACAGTGCATGAAGGCCTCCTCGAACCGTGCCTGGCACGAACGGGCGAGGTCCTTTTCACGCTGCCCGACCGGGGCGTCTCGATGCCGCTTGCCACCGACTGCTTTCAGCAAGGATTCAGAGTACAGCGGAGGAATGTCGACATGACCTGTGTCATCGCACTCCATCACGCCGCTGCCAGAGGGCATCGCGAAGAATTCCTGGCCGAGGCGAAACCAGCCGTCTTCCGGCAACTGCAGGAGCCTGCGCATCACGGCGGCATGCTTGTCATCGCCGTAGGCTGCCAGCCCCATCACCTTGTATTCCTCGCCGAATCGGTCGAATCCGATGGCCTGGCAGATCGCCGTGTAGAAAAACCCCAGGCTGTGGGGCATGAGCACCCGATCGAGCACCTTTATGCGGGAACCCTCGCAGCGTGCAGCCATCATGCTTGCGAAGTCTCCAGATCCGTCGAAGGAAAACCCAGCCGTCAGGCCTTCGAACGGGGAGCAGTAGTAGGCGCTCGCTATGTGCGCGAGATGATGTTCAACCAAAGTCGTTTCAAAGCGGGCAATTGCCGGATCGGCCCCGCAGGCGCGGGCGACCTGGGTTTTGAGCGCCTCATCCTGCAGCCGGCGCCGTTGTCGATGGCCAAGGTATGCGCGAAAGCCTGCCAGCGGTCTGGACGCGACATATCGCACTTTGGCCCCCAAGTTGGCCCGCGGCTGCCTGGGGACGGCGACATGATCGACGTCTCGGAGTGTGAGTCCGGCATCATCGAGAACCGCACGAATTGCAAACGCTGGAAATGCGGGGTCATGCTTCATGCGGCGCCCAAGCCGCTCCTCGGCCACGGCCATCGTGAGCCGCCCGTCCACGAATAGGCAGGCGGAAGAGTCTGCGTGTAGAAAATTGATGCCGAGAATGACAGTCATGAGAGCGAGTCCGGGGCTGGAAACAATTACGGTACTTCAGATGGCGGAGTGGATGAGGCCGTGGCCTTCATAACTGCGGATGAACCATGATCGGAAAAGGATGCTCGGGAAGAAATCGGCCAGAATTGCCCTGGAATCCTCATCCTCAACTCACGCGGGCGATCAGTTCCACCTCGCCGGGCTGCCGCTCGGAACGCCAGGACCGGGAGGGCGTGTCGTTGCGGTCGAGAATAGTGAACCCAGCTTCCTCGACGAGTTTAGACAGTGAGCCTTTGTCGTACATCCAGCGATGCTGGAGCCCGAAGGAACCGTTGATTTCCATCAGACGGTATCGCAGGCTCGGCCGGCGGGGTGACGACAGGATCGTGGAATCAATGAACTCGTCGGCGGCGCGCGGGTCTTGCGAATGGAGATAGCGCTCCGCCCTCGCGCGAATGTCTGGAACGATGAGATGAACCGTGCCGGTGCCCGGCCTGAGGACGCGACGAAAATCCAGCAGGATCACTTGGGCCTGCTCCTGGAAAACATGCTCGAGAAAATGCGAGCAGAGAATGTGATCGACGGAGCCTGTGCCGTAGGGCAGTGTCTTGATGCAGTTGTGGACGCGATAGGTGTTGTCCGTGACGGCGGCCCGATATTCCTCGAAGATTTCCCGGTGGCCGGAGCGCAGGCACGGCTTTAGGACAGGGTAGATTGGCAGCGCGCGAAGAAAAATTGAATTGTCGAGATTGACAAACCCCTTCATGGGGTACCGCCCGGACCCGACGTTAATGTTGAGTTGGGAAGGTGTCACGTTAACGTTTGTCATCGATTCCTCACTTTATCGAGCAACTGGGATATGGCTCGTGCGTTTATCCCGGATGGCGGTGGCGGAACCACATCATTGTCACATCGGCCTCGCGAGGCATTTCCGCCGCAACGATCCCCCCGGCGGTCGGCTGCACGAGTTCGAAGTCGATTTCACGGAGGAATCCGACTGTTTCTCTGGGATGATAGCCGAAGCCAGCAGCCGCCGAACTGTTCCATTCGACCGTTAGATACGGCCTATCCTCGCGAAGGATTCGCTCCATGCCTCGCAGCGCGGAGAGTTCGGCCCCCTCGATGTCGAGTTTGATCAGGCGAATCCGAGGCCAGTTGTTCGTTGCGGCCACATCGTCCATCCGTGCCAGCCGCACCGTCACCGACTCCGACCATTGCCAGTCCTCGTGCCGATGCAGCGAGGCATGGCCGGCGATGGGGTTGTCAGCCGCCGCATGGATTTCAGCGGTGCCCTCCTCGACCCCGAGAGCAAAGGAATAAACGTCGACTTTACCGTAGTTGCTGGCGGCGACGTTGGCCGACAGCCTCCTGGCCGTCGTGGGATTGGCTTCGAACGAGAACACGCGGCCTTGAGCCCCCGTCAGTTTCGAGGCGACAAGCGTCCAGTAGCCGTAGTTCGCACCGCCGTCGTCGACGGCGTCGCCCGGGCGGATGAGACTTCGCCATACGGCGAGTTCCTTGTGGTCCATGCTCCCGTGCAGCAGGAGTTCGCGATAGCCGTTCGGCCAGGCCGCCAGCGGCGTGTCGACGAACGTGCCGTAGTCGAATGCGAATGTCACGTAATCAGGAATCGTCATCAAGGGCTCGAGCAGTCGCTCAAGACGCCACCGCCCTCGCTGGAAAGGCCAAGCCCGCAGGAGACTCAGTAGACATCGGGTAGTTGCGTTCAGCTGCGTCGGTGAGACAGCCATTCAGATACCCTTGGTGGTGTTGCGGATGTCGATTCTTCGCCCAGGCGCCCAGTGCCTGAGGCATGCCGAAACGGCCTCCACGCCTGTGTCGTCGAGGACTGTCGCCAGAATGTCAGCCGGCTCTTGCTTCGCATCTGAGTCGGGGCTGAGCGTTAAAAGCTCATCTCCACGAGGGGATATGCTGAAAAAACGGTACGGGGCAAGCGTCGTTAGAAAGGTAAGCAGGTCTTGCCGCGTGTAACCGAAACGCTCTGTGTTTTCGTCAGACTCAAAAACGATATGCGGCTGATGGTGATGAATGGTCTCCTCGGCCCCGCGAAAAGCGGCGAATTCACCCCCCTCGACATCAATCTTGATGACAGAGGGCGCAGGAATGGCTGCAGCCTTCACGAGCGAGTCGATACGAGCCATGGGTCGCTGAAGACGCAGCGAATGAGACTCTCTCGCCTGCGTGGAGGCGTGGATGGAGTGCGACCCCAGGAACAGCTCCGTCGTGCCGTCACGATCCGACACTATTTCATCTCGAACGACGAAATGACGAAGGTAGTTCAGCCGAGCAGATGCAGCCACAGCCTCGGCAAGCCAGGGAAGGGGCTCGAAGCTCACTACACGGATAGCGCGATCGGCATCGTAGTCATCGAAGATTCGAGCCATCTCCATGGACATAAACCCGACATTTGCGCCGATGTCATAGAACACTTGACCAGGCCTCAGTAGAGCCGCACAGGCAGCCAGCACGTGCCAGTTCCACGTCCTCCCCGAATTAAGCATGCACGCGTATACGTCCAGACTCGTCGGCTCCACGGCTAGAAGAGCACCTTCGCGGGTAACGATAGATCGCGAATGATCCGTTGAAAACAAAGCACCAATTTTTCGTGGAACGCTGCCCTTTCCGCGAGGAAGATGGCGGTTTAGGAAAACGGCGAGCTTTTGCGGGAGCGAGAGGTTGTCGGTTGGATGTGTGGACATGTTTAAATTGTAAATCAGGTCGTTATTCCATGAACGCGCAATCCGGCCGCGGCCCGTGGCCAAGCAGCCAGTCGTACACGCTGAGCAGGCGGTCGGTGGCCGTGTGCCAGCTGTAGGAGCTAGCCACCATCTGCCAGCCCCGCCGACCAACGGCTTCAAGTTCGGATCGTTTCAGACGGCATGCTTCCTGTAGACCGTCCGAGAGGCCTTCGACGCCCACCGGCACCCACCAGCCGCAGCCGTTGTCTGGGATCGACTGCCATGGCGTGCCCTGGGTGGTGATCACAGGCAGTCCCCGGGCGCAGGCTTCGGCGACGATGAGCCCGAAGTTTTCCGAATGTGAGGGCAGCACGAACAAATCGCTCGCGTCCATCAGGCGGTCGCGGTCGGCGCCCCAGCACGCGCCGCGGAGGCTCACCGACTCGGTGAGCCCGAGTTGCTTGATGGCCGCGGCCACCTCGGCCGTGTGGCCGCATTCATCCGGACCGGCGATCATTAGCCGCCAGCCGGCCGGCCGCACCTGGCCCCACGCCTGCACGAGGTCCAGAATCCCCTTGATCGGATGGATGCGCGAGAGGAACAGCGCCGTCAGCGGGCCGGAGTTCGTTCGAACGGGGCAGGCCTCCGGCACGTCGATGCCGAAAGGCACCACCGCAACCAGCTGGCGAAGCCCCAGGGCGCGGACGTCGTCACGCTCGCGTTCTGACGTGACGTGAAACATGTCGGCTGCTTCGAGCGCGCGCCGCTGATACAGCCACCAGGCCAGCCGCTTGCGCGAGGCGCGGTGGGCCATGGCACGCGGTGCGAGCATGCCGTGGGGACTGACGATCAAAGGCACACCCCGGGCCTCCCGCAGCCGGGCCGAAACGATTCCGGAATACTGCCAGATGCCGTGTTGATGAACGATATCGGGACGAAGATCGTCCATCAGCCGCTGCAGCCCCGGCGCATAGGAAAAAATCCGCGGCGGCCGACAGGCGACACGGATCCGCCGGGCCGGAAAATCGGCCCGGGCTTCCCAAGCCTCGCCCGGCCGGCAGATTCCCACGAGCGAGAGGTCAACCATCGGCCGGGTGCCGAGCCCGGCTACCATGCCTTCGACGGCTGCCGTCACTCCTGCACCCTCGCGGCCTGTCGCTCCCGTGACATGCACCACGCGCAGCGACTCATTCGAGGTGCGGGGCCGCGGCGAACTGGTGGTTTTAACGCTGATCACGCCGTCGCCGCCTGTTCAACGGGAGTGCCACCGCTTCGCTTAGCGCCGCGGCGCACGGCCTCGTAGATGCCCGCGATCCGCTTCACCTGTGCCGCCGCGTCGAAGCGGTCGCGAGCCGTCTCCCGGGCGGCTTGGCCCATGGCCGCGGTGTGCGCGGGATCCGAGAGGAGTTGACCCATGGCAGCGGCCAGGGCTTTCGCATTGCCAGCGGGAACGAGCACGCCCGTTCGCCCAGGCTCGATCAAGTCGCGGACGCCGCCCAGGTCGGAGCCGATCGCCGGCCGGCCCACGTTCGCCGCCTCGACCACGGGCCGTGCGAAGTGTGGCCGGGTTGAAGGAAACACGAGGAACTCGCAGGCTGCGAGCACGGGCAGGATGTCGTGGACGAACGGCGATCGACGGAAGAAGGCCGCGAGTTCAGGTGATCTGATCTCGTGGTTCGCCCGTTCATAGTCGCGGGCGAGCCCAAGGGCCGGCAGGACACTGCGGGCGATCCTCGCCTTGAGAGTCCTGGGCTCCGTGAGTTCCATGCCCGGTGAAACGATACGCAAGCGCGGAAACCTCGGCGCAAGCTCGCGGACGGCTTGGATAAGCGGAAAGATGCCTTTGATTTCCGTGAGGCCGCCCACGTAGGCCACCGCACGATCTCCGGGCTCGAGCCCGAATCGTTCGCGTTCCTTGCCGATTGCCTCCGCGCCGGGCTGATCGTGAATCGGCACGACGTTGTGTACGACCTGGCCGCGCCGGCCCTGCACCCACGCCTGTCGATCCGACTCGGAAAGAAAAATGATCTCATCCGCCTCGTGAAGCAGCGATTCTCGGAGATATCGCAGCCGCATGCCGCAATACCCGCGCACCGGCGACTCGCGCACATGCCAGACCAGAGGCACGCCGCAATCGCGCAGGCCATTCGCCAATATCGCGAGCGTGACGCTGTTGAGGTGCACGACATCAGGCTTCCAGGCATTGATCAGTTGTCGCGCCCGGGCTACGCCCGCAGATCGCTTGGCAAATGCCCGGGCCTGATAGAGGCAGGCGCGCGGATCGCCGAGCCTGGCCCAGCCCGCTGTCGTGTGGCGAAAGAGTGGTATCTCGGGCGTGTCGAGGACCGTCGCCCCACAGCCCTCATAGAGCGTCCGTACCTCACTGTTTGGTTCCACCATTGCGACGGCGACGTCGTGCCCTGCCCCGATCATGCCCTCGACAAGGTAGCGCAGGCTGACGACCGAGCCGCCCGGCGTGCCCGCGTGCTGGATAAAAAGGAGACGCAGGCTCATCCAACCGTTTTCGCCGGGCACTGTGCGAACGCATACAACGACTCCTCACGCCGTTGCGGCACGTCTCTCTCAGGATCGAAGTCCCTAAGACGCACGTTCGTGAAACCAGTGATTTCAAGAAGCGCGACGAGGTTCTCCTCGTCGAACAAAAACTGATGCTCACCGCCGAGATGAGCCATGTGGTTGACGACGTCCATGGCCGTCCCAAGTTCACAGTCGGGGGAGGCCGCGATCCACGTGAGAAGCTTGTCTCGTAGTGCCGCGTCGGCGTACGAGCGAACGAACATTCCGCCGTTGGGCACAGCAGCACTGAAGGTACCACCGGGTTTCAGTACACGCACACAGTCGACAAGCAGTCTTCTCAACTGCGGTAGCGACAGGTGCTCGAGAACATGGGAACTGTAGATTTCGTCGATCGAACTCGGCGGAAACGGGAGTGGATCGCGAAGATCGCAGTAAAAGGTTGCCGTGGGAGTCATGTCCACACTCAGCCAGCCTGGCGGCGGTTGCATCATGCCGGGGCCAAACTCCACCCGGACTGGTGTCGGGTAGGAGGAAAATCCCATGCATCGCACGCGGGTGCGAAGGATTGCGTACGACCGCCGAGTTACGCGATACGGTGGCAGAAGTAGTGATAGGATCGGACGAGGAATGGAGTCCTTGAGGAATTGTTTGATGCTCATGTGGCGGTACCTGAGTGGGGTACGATGGAAATGCAATGAAGCCATTCGATAAAGTCAGCTGCCGCCCGCCGTGGCGTCATTTGATCCACGGCAGCGGCTATGCGTTGCATCCACTCGTTCCGGGCCGAATCATCCATCCGTAGCACGTCGTCGATCGCTGTGGCGATGTCGGACGGGTCGTCCGATGCTGTGAAGCGGACGAGTTCGTCATAGCCGGGGCCGACCCCATCCGTGCGCGTGCTGACGATCGGCCGCTTGTATGACAGATAGTCGAGAATTTTCGAGGGGAAATTCGTCCGATTATCCTCGAAGTCGATGGGTCGCGGGTTTACGAGCACATCCGCTGCGGAGCCGAGTTCCGCCAGCCGTGCCTCCGGCACCATGCCCAGGTCCTCGACGCCGGGCGTCGTTTCGCAGGCCCGGGTGATGTCCGGATCGAGCCCCTTGCCCTGCCCCGTGATCACGAGTCGCGCCCCGGCGGTCTTGAGCCGCGGCAAGGCGGCCACGAGGCGGTCGATTCCGCCGGCCCTCGAGTGAGCGCCGGCGTAAAGAATCAGCGGAGCACGGTTTTTGTCTCGGCACGCGGGGCCGGCCGGTCGGGACGCGACCGCCCCGGACAACAGGTATTTGTGATCCCCCGGAGCATGCGTGAACGCCCAGTGCGAAATGAATGCCACGGCGGCCGCCCGATTCGTGTCGCGGCGAAACTTCCGCCAACCGTCGAGGAGCGGATTCAGGCATTCGAGGATCATCGGCACCCACGGAACGGATTCGGCCGTGGCGGCATCGGCGACACCTTGCATCCACGGATCGGCGTTGTAGGTGACCACGACGTCGGGGCGTGCGGCACGGATTGCCGCCAGCGTGGCCCGGCGGTAGCCCCAACGCAGGGACCGATTGCGAAACCGGCTCACGTTCGTGTAGCAAACTTGGGTGCCTTCCGGTTCAATTACGTGGGTATCGACCTGGCTGCCAGTCGACACACGCAGCGGCCCCCACGGCCACGTCCGGTGAGGCTCGTGGCCGATCCAGCGCACATGATGCCCGGCCTCGCGCAGACCGGCGATAAACATCCGCTGCCATCGCATCGTCGCGGGATGCGGTGCCGTCCCGTGCAATAACCCGTTATCCGACTGGAGCGGGCCGACCCAGAGAATGTTCAACTTAATCGCCTCGGATTTCGCCACGGCACAGGCGGCGGGCCCATGGACTCATTGACCGCCTGAAGCACGTCCAGAAAGTATTTTGCAACGGCGGGGGGCGAAAATACCGAGCTTCGTGATGTTATTTCCCGCCTCGTTTCCATTGGCAAGAGCCCGGCGGCAATTCGTTGGCGGAGTATGCCCGCAAGTGCTTGGATGTCGCCCGCAACGAATATTTGCCCCATCGTTGGATCGTTTACGAGATCCGCTGCTCCGCATGCCAAGGAGCAGACGACTGGAGTGCCTACCGAGAGTGATTCGTTGACCACCGCTCCCCAGCCGTCCTTTCGGCTGGGAAGTACGAGTAAGTCCGATGCCGACACAATATCAGCGACACGCGAGTTAGGTACCGCCCCGAGCCAGTTGATCCTGCTGGCTATACCGAGCCGCTCAGCGAGTTTCTGTAACGGCTTCCTCAAGGGCCCCTCGCCAATGATTACCAGGCCCCATGAAAGGCGGGTGGCCGAAGCTAACGCTCGCAACAGAAGATCAATCCCTTTCAAGTGAACTAGACGGCCAACAAAAACGAGCTGATAAGGCCGGCCTGATTCGGCGACACGCTGCTCTGGCTTTGGGGGGGCGACTGCGTATGCAAAAGGAAAAACCTTTTCCGGCGGGAATCCGGCGGTCTGAAACCAACGCACGCCCAAGTCCCCCATGGCAAACAAAGCCTCTATCGGCCGTCCATATCGCCTCGCATCCAGCATTGAGCGAACTCGTCTCAAGATGCCACGCAAGCCTCTTGGGTCGTACGATTCCGAGATGATGGCTGTGCGCAAAGGAATTGAGAGCGCCTTTTGAAAACATCTGTCTAAGGCAGGATGGCAATGAAAGCCGGAGAAAACGTGCAAGGTCAGCTTGTCATCCCCGGCAAACAGGCTATCGGCCTGCTTGGCGTTGACTGAACGCATATCCACGATCGTGGACGAAGGCAACGACCACCCGAGAGCCACTTTCTCGGCGGGCATATCCTCGGCATATGCGTAAACAACAGGCGATCGAGATGAAATCGCCAGCGACTCCAAAAAGGGTATCTGGTGAATCGACGGTATCGGCTGCCAGAACACGTACCGCCGCGGCATGTGTGGCAAGCCAGTCATGAGCGACCCAGCATCGCTCGATCGGCGGCCGACAGCCAGCGCACCCGGCCAGCGTCGAAAGTCTCGTCCGGTGTCATATAAGGCCGGTCCCACTGGCGGTCGGGGTCAGCCCATACTTCGAATGCGTAGCCTGCATCGATGCACGGCACCTGCAGTGGTTCGAGCTGCACTAGGATCCGCAGTTTTCCTATCCCGGCCCCCACAAGACAAACCTCGGGGGCTTCGGCGAGCGATGTGAGGTCAAGCCTGTCCGCGAATGATCTGCTCGGTGAAATCGCGAGCCAATTAACTGACTCAGCGCCAATCGCAAGGAGCGAGCGTGTGATCGCCTCCCGCTTGGGGCCGATTGCGCAATGCACGACGAGTACGCGGCGGTCGGCGATCAGCTTCCGCATGGCAGGTCCGCGCACCAGTGCGTAGACGAAATAGAAAGGAACATAGTTTTTGAGCGACAGGCGATGCCCCCCATCCCGGAGCCACGCGGCGAGTGCGGGGAAGTAGGCTTCTTGGAAAGGGGTTTTTCCGTAGGAGAGGTGGATGCCGAGGGTTCCCTTGCGAAGCAGTGTGCTGCAGTCGTCGGCGAGGATTGGCCGGTACGCGTTCCATTCGCGTGCTGTAAAAGTTCCCGACGACACGCCGGGAGCTGTTGATGCATGAAAGCCGGAAAACATACGTCGCATTCGCCCAAGCGTCTGCCGGATGCCTCTGACGAGCCGGGGCAGGGGCGGAAGCCGCAGGCTCGGCGACTGCTGACCGAATAGGAAGAAAAACTCACCATCGCTCATCCGGC
>Ga0194043_1001694_pt1 | contig 12322 bp, 5 predicted proteins | sample JunL4415m_MetaG_FD_161274 | JGI IMG/M metagenome (GOLD analysis project Ga0194043, IMG submission 161274) | Anoxic zone freshwater microbial communities from boreal shield lake in IISD Experimental Lakes Area, Ontario, Canada - Jun2016-L442-15m | ecosystem: Environmental > Aquatic > Freshwater >...
CGCACACCTCATGCTCGCCGCCGCCGGTGAGGATTCCGCTCAGCGGGCTCACATCGCTGAAGTCGCGGCCGATGGCGATGGTGATGTGTTCACCGGACGGCATGATGGCATTCGTCGGATCATAATCCACCCATCCATTCACCGGGCAAAACACCGAGAACCACGCATGTGATGCATCCGCGCCGACGAGCCTCGGCCTGCCCGGCGCGGGATGCGTGCGCAGGTAGCCGCTGACGTACCGTGCAGGCAGCCCGAGCGAGCGCAGGCACGCGATGGCCGTGTGCGCGAAATCCTGGCACACGCCGCGACGGCGCTCCCACACTTCCTCGATCGGCGTCGCGACCGTGGTGGCGACCCTGTCGTAGCGGAAGTCCGAGCGGATGCGGCGCATGATGTCGCACGCACCGGTGAGCAAAGGCGCGCCCTGCGGAAAGCTCGTGCGCGCGTAATCCGCGTACTCGGGCATGAGCCGAACGTGCGGCGACTCCATGCAGAATTCATACGGCGCGACATCCGCCGGCGAGACGGGATCACGGAAGCTCGCGACGACTTTTTCCCACGGCGGCGAGAGCGCGAGCACGGGCGCAGTGGTGACATTCACGGTGACATTGCTGCGCGCGACGACCTCGAAGCGCCGGTGGATTTCCTGAATCGCAAACGAGCACACGGCATTTCCAAAATAATCGCGGCTCTCCTTCCGCACCGCGGGCTGCGGCAGGACGCTGAGCGAACTCCGCGAGACCTGCTGCGTCGCGCTGGTCATCGGCAGCAGTCGCGCGGCGTGATGCGAGACGGTGACGGCCTCGCTGTAGTTGTAAGTCGTGCGGTGCGTGATGCGGTAGTCCATGGCCGTCGTCAGTTGCCCGCGCGTGAGATCGCGGAGTGCGCGAAATAATTCACCGCAATCGCATCCGAGAGCCGCGGCAGGCTTGCCTCGACCTCGCGGATCACGCGCCCCGTCTCGCCGTCGTGCCACGGGCCTTTCGCGTGGAAAAGTTCGCGCGGATCGAGCAGGCGCACACGGGCGACCGTCTTGATCAGTTCGCGCTGGCCGGGACTCGGCAGCGCGGTCCGCCTTTCCTGCGGCAGACGGTCGAAATGTTTTTCGAGCTGGAGCAGTTGGAAGAGCAGCGAACGCGGGTTCGTGCCGTCGAGGAGCACGAGGTCATACACGGCGGCGATATTCGGAACGAGCGAGTACCGCGAACGGTACGTGAGCGTGCTGTCGGCGTATTCGAGCACGGCCTCGAGCACGCTGGGATTGTCCGCCTCGGGCGAGCGCAGCGCGCAGTCGAGCAGCGAGCAGAGATACAGCGAACGCTCGATGCGCTGGCCGATGTCAATGAAACGCCAGCCCTGCGCGCGCGTCATATTCTCACGGGCGAGGCCGTAAAATGATGCGATGAGCAGCAGCAGCCGGTTCAGCACCGGGATCGCGTCCGCGGCAAGCATCGGGCGTCCGTTGCCCGGCAGCGCGAGGCATTCGTCGAACTGGCTGAGCACGCGCCATACGTCGTTGGAAGTGCGGTCCCGCACGGCCATCGCAAGCCGCTGCACGCGCCCGGCGAAGTGGCTCAGGCTGTCCGTGCGTGTGGGATCAAAAATCATCGCGAGAAGTTCCGCCTCCAGCGCCTCGGCATTCCGCGCGTGGTCCGTCTCCTTCAGGCTGAACTGGCCCTGCCGCGCAAGCACCTGGAGGAATGGCAACACATGCGGCATGTGCCCGCCGCTGCGCTCGGGATTGAAACGGATGAGCGCGCTCCGCAGCAGGCGTGCAGTCGCATCGAGCCGCTCGGCGTAGCGGCCGAGCCAGCAGAAATTATCCGCAAGCCGCGACGGCAGATTGTTGCCGGTGCGGCGCAGTTCGACGTTGCGTCCCCCGCCCTGCAGCAGCGTGACTTCCTCGACCGGCCGGTCGCTGAGCACCCACGCATCCTTGCTCGCGCCGCCGTGCTGCATGGAGATTAGCCGCGCGTCGCCTCCGAATGCCGTGCGCGCAAGGCCGCCGGGCATCACCTTGTAGCCGTCCGGGGTCGCGACGAGGTACACGCGCACGACCGTGCGCTTCGCGACGAGCCCGCTGCGTTCCCACGAGGGCGCGGTGGAAAGCTGGACCTTTTCCTGCGCGACCCAGAGGTGCGGCTGGAAGCGGATGCGCGCGCGCAGTTCGTCGTTCGAGAGCGCTTCCGATCCGACATTGCGCTGCGATCGGAACGCGGGCTTCACGGTGAGTTCGTCGAGATGCGACAGCACGTAATTCTCCGCGGCCTTCTGCCCGCACCACCATGTCGCCACGGATGGCATGAGCAATTTTTCGCCGAGCACATGGCGGCAAAGTCCGGGGAGAAACGACTTGAACGCGGGGCTCTGCAGCAGCCCGCTGCCGAGCGCATTTGCCACGGCGACATTTCCCGCCCGCACCGCCTCGACGAGTCCCGGCACGCCGAGCATCGAGTCATTGCGCAGCTCCAGCGGATCGCAGAAGTCGTCGTCCACGCGCCGCACGATCACATCCACGGGCTCGAGCCCGCCGATGGTTTTCAAATAGACACGGTCGTCGCGCACCGTGAGATCCTGTCCCTCCACGAGCGTGTAGCCGAGATAGCGCGCGAGGTAGGCCTGCTCGAAATACGTCTCATTGAACGCGCCCGGCGTGAGCACGACGACGCGGGGGCTGTCCGTCTTCCGTGAGCCGAGCCGCGCGAGCGACTCCTGCATCTCGCGGAAAAATCCCGCAAGCCGCTGCACGCGGCAGCTTCGGAATGCCTCGGGAAAAATGCGCGACGTCACGAGCCGGTTTGCTAGCGCGTAACCCGCGCCGGTGGGGATCTGCGTGCGATCCGAAATCACCCACCAGCGGCCATCCGGCGAACGCGCGAGGTCCGCCGCATAGAAATGGAGGAACGTGCCGTCCGGCGGGCTGATCTCGTGGACCGGACGCAAAAAATCCGGCTGCGCAAAGACGAGCGCTGGCGGAAGCCATGCGGTGCGGATGAGATCCTGCTTGCCGTAGCAGTCGGCGAGGATGCGGTTGATCAGCGTTGCACGCTGCGTGAGCGCCTTTTCCACGCCGCGCCATTCCTCCTGCGAGATGACGAGCGGGATCGGATCGAGCCTCCACGGGTTCTCCGCGCCGCTCGCGTCGCCATAGACCGTGTAGGTGATTCCCTGCTCGTGGATGATCTGCTCGCACGCGTCGCGACGCCGCGCGATTTCCCCGTGGCCGAGCGCATCGAGTTCCGAAAGCAGCGTCCCGAAATGCGGACGCGCCTCGCCATTCGGCGCGCGCATTTCATCGAACACCCCGGCGATATGCGCGTAGTCGGCAAACAGCCCGCCACGCCGCTGGCCGTCCGGCGGATTTCCGGCGCGGGCGATGTTCGTCGGCGCGCTGTCAGGCATGGCGCAGGTCGAGCGTGAACGGGAAGTCCGGGTTCAACTGCGCGGGCGGCACGATGAATTTTTCCTGCGTCGCACCTTGCACCACAAATCGGGAAAGTCGGCGGCTCTCGGCTTCGTAGCTGTTCACAGGGAAAGTGTCGTAGCTGCGACCACCGGGATGCGCAACGTGATACGTGCAGCCGCCGAGCGAACGCTGGTTCCAAGTGTCGTAAAGATCGAACACAAGCGGCGCGTGGACGCCGATGGTCGGCTGCAAACAATTCGGCGGCTGCCACGCGCGGTAGCGGACACCCGCGACGGCCTCGCCATTCACGCCAGTCGAGTGCATCGGGATGCGGCGGCCGTTCACCGTGAGCGCGAAACGGTCTCCGCTGAGGCCGCGTGCTTTCACCTGCATGCGTTCGAGCGAGCTGTCCACATAGCGCACGGCGCCGCCCGCCGCGCCTTCCTCGCCGAGCACGTGCCACGGCTCGAGCGCGGTGCGGAGTTCCACATGCACATCGCGCTGGGCAAAATCACCGATGCGCGGGAAGCGGAATTCGAAATGCGGCGCAAACCAGTCGGCCTCGAATGCGAAACCGGCGTCGCGCAGATCGTGGATCACGTCCGCAAAATCCGTCTCGCAGAAGTGCGGGAGCATCCAGCGGTCGTGGATGTCCGTGCCCCAGCGCACGAGATCGTTCGTGTACGGATGCCGCCAGAATTTCGCGACGAGTCCGCGCAGGAGAAGATGCTGCGCGAGGCTCATGCGGGCGTGCGGCGGCATTTCAAACGCGCGCATTTCCACGAGACCGAGCCGGCCCGCGGAGCCGTCGGGCGAATAGAGTTTGTCTATGCTGAACTCGGCGCGGTGCGTGTTGCCGCTGGCATCCGTGAGCAGGTTGCGGAACAGCCGGTCGGTGAGCCACGCGGGCGTGTGTTCCGGGTCGCGCTTTGCGCCAAGTGCGAGCTGACGATCCAGTTCGTTGAACGCGACCTCGAGTTCGTAGATCGAGTCGTTGCGCGATTCATCCACGCGCGGCGCCTGCGAAGTCGGGCCGACGAAGAGGCCGCTGAAAAGCCAGCTCAGCGACGGGTGATTTTGCCAGTACGCGATGAGCGAGCGCAGCAAATCGGGCCGACGCAGCACCGGCGAATCAATCGGCGTCTCCGCACCGATGAGGATGTGGTTGCCGCCGCCGGTGCCGGTGTGGCGTCCGTCCACCATGAACTTCTCCGTGCCGAGGCGCGTCTGGCGCGCTTCCTCGTAGAGCACGGTCGTGCGGTCCACGAGTTCGTCCCACGACTTGCTCGGGTGCAGGTTCACCTCGATCACGCCGGGATCGGGCGTGACCTTGAGCACGTTCAGCCGCGGATCGCGCGGCGGCGTGTAGCCTTCGATGGCGACGGGCGTATTGAGTTGCGCAGCGGTGTCCTCGATGGCGGCAACGAGTTCGAGGTAATCTTCGAGCGTCGCAACGGGCGGCATGAAGACGTGCAGTTTCCCCTCGCGCGGCTCGACGCACAGCGCGGTGCGGACGATCCACGCGGCGGATTCGCCCGGCTGCGGCACGCGCGTCGGGTCTGCGCGCAACGCCTCCTTCTCCGCCTCCTCCTTGGTGAGTTTTCCACGGCGCAGCGCAGCGGCCTTGCGGCGCTCGGGCGTGTCGGCGCGGAGGTATCGCTGGCGAAATTCCTGCGGCGAGGGCAGCGGCGAACGCTCGGCGGTCGGATCGAGTTCGTTGATGTAAGGATAGTCGGATTCCTTCACCCACGGCAGCGAATCGAGCGGCAGGCGCAGGCCCATCGGCGAATCGCCGGGCGCGAGATACAGCCGCTCGGAACGCAAGAACCACGGCCCGCTCACCCAGACCGGCGCGTGGCCTTTCCACCCGCGCTGAATCGGCAGCACGTGGCCGACGACGCTGTCGAGCCCCTGCTCCAGAATCTTCGCGAGCCGCACACGCTCCTCCTCCTTTTTCAAATCAGCGGCGTGCGGGTCCACATTCGTCGGCAGTTTCCGCTCCTTCCACACATGGTAAAATGGATCCTCGAATCCCGGCAGTATCCATTTCGGGTCCGCACCAATCCGCTCGGACAGCGCTGTGATGAACTGCGCGGAGTGATCGCGCGTGTGGCTGTAGTCCGCGCCTTCCTGCGCGATGAGTTCGTCCTTCTGCCAAATCGGCATACCGTCCTTGCGCCAGTAGCAGCCAAATGCCCAGCGCGGCAGCGACTCGCCCGGATACCACTTGCCCTGGCCGTAATGCACGAGCGACGCGGGCGCAAATTTCCCGCGCAGCCGCTTGAGCAGCGTGTCGGAAAGGACGCGTTTTTTCGGCGACGTCGCGGAGAAATTCCACTCGGGCCCCTCGGGATCATCAATCGAGATGAACGTCGGCTCGCCGCCCATCGTGAGACGCACGTCGTGCTTCACAAGGTCGGCATCAATGGCGTGGCCGAGCTTCTCGATCCCGGCCCACTGCTCCTCGGTGTAAGGCTTCGTGACGCGCGGCGACTCGTAGATGCGCGTGATGCTCATCTCGTGGATCAACTTCGACTCGCACTGGTCCACCGCGCCGGACACCGGCGCTGCGCTCGACGGCTCCGGCGTGCAGCTCAGCGGGATGTGCCCCTCGCCCGCGAGCAGACCGGACGTCGGATCAAATCCGATCCAGCCCGCGCCGGGCAAATACACTTCGCACCACGCGTGCAGATCGGTGAAATCCACCTCGGTGCCGCTCGGGCCGTCGAGCGCCTTCACGTCGGGCTTGAGCTGGATCAGATACCCCGAGACGAAGCGCGCGGCGAACCCCATCGAACGCAGCGTCTCCACAAAAAGCCATCCGGTGTCACGGCACGATCCGCTTCGCTTCGTGAGCGTCTCCTCCGCCGTCTGCACGCCGGGTTCGAGGCGGATGGTGTACTTGATGTCGTGCTGCAGCCGCTGGTTCACCGCGACGAGAAAATCCAGCGTGCGAACTTTGGCCGTGAGATATTTTCCCATCAGTTCACCCACGAGGTTGAGGAGTTTCTGCGTGGGTGGTGGCAGCTCCATGAACGGCGCGAGTTCCTTCTTCAGCACCGGATCATAGACGAACGGATAAGTCTCCGCCGACTCCTCCACGAAAAAGTCGAACGGATTCAGCACCGACATCTCCGCGATGAGTTCCACCTCGACGCAGAACTCCTTCATCTTGTCCGGGAACACGAGCCGCGCGTTCCAATTCGCAAAGGGATCCTGCTGCCAGTTGATGAAGTGCTCGCCGCCCGTGATCTTCTGCGAGTAGCTCAGGATTTTTGTCCTGGAATTCGGCGCAGGCCGCAGCCGCACGACATGAGGCGCGTGCGCGACCGCGCGATCATACGTGTAGTGCGTGCGGTGGTGGAGTGCGACGTGGATGGCCATGAATTTTTGGGATCAGCCCGTGGTGCGAAGACCGCTGGCGATTGCGTTGATGCTCAGAAGGAGGTCGGGCAGCATCGCATTGGCGGCACTTTCGTTGCCCGTCGTGCGCAATCCGCGCCACTCGCGGAGCAACGCGATTTGCTGCCGGTGCAAAATGCGCAGTGCCTCGGTGCGCAGGTGCAGCGTCTTCCACATACGCGGGCGACGCGCGGCCATCGGTCGTCCGCGGAGGCGCTCGAGCATTTCACTCGTGAGATCCCACTCGTGGAGAATCTGCCCGAGCAGCCGCTCACGCAGCGCGGCATCCTCGACGAGCGCGGCGTAGGCGCACATGAGATCGCGGTCGGAACTCGCGAGCGAAGATTCGATATTCGTGAAAACGTAATGCAGGAACGGCCAGCCGCGGATGCCCGCGCCGAGCCGGCTGATTTCATCATCACTGAGCGATGCGAGCGCACTGCCCGCACCGAACCAACCGGGCACATAGAATCGCGCCTGGCTCCACGAGAAGACCCACGGGATAGCGCGCAAATCCGCGAGGCTCGGCTGCCCCGTGCGGCGCGACGGACGCGATCCGATCCTGCTGTGCTCCAGCGCGTCAATCGGCGTCGCCTGCCGGTAAAATTCAAGGAAGCCCTCCGCTTCGAGCAGGCTGCGGTATGCCGTGCGGCTGTTCGCGGCGAGCTTCTCGACGATAGGTGTGAGCGGTCGCTCTGGGCCGCTGTCCCGCGCGTGCAGGCTCGTGGTCGCGGTCACGCCGGCGAGCAGGAGTTCGAGATTGTATGCGGCTGTCGCGGGGTTCGCGAATTTCTGTGCGATGGTCTCGCCCTGCTCGGTGAGCCGGATGTCGCCGTGGAGCGAGCCGTGCGGCAGTGCGTCGAGAAAACGGTGCGTGGGCCCCGCGCCGCGGCTCACCGTTCCGCCGCGCCCGTGAAAAAAGCGGATGTCCACGCCTATATCCGCGCCGACTGCGGCGAGCTGCGCCTGCGAGCGGTGCAGCGCCCACTGGCTCGCGAGGATGCCCGCGTCCTTGTTGCTGTCGCTGTAGCCGACCATCACCTGCTGCACGAGGCCGGTGCCGTCGCGCTTCGACTGAAATTCGAGGCTCCGGCGCGTGACCGGCTGCGAAAGAAATTGCCGCACCATGTCAGGCCCGCGTTCGAGATCGTCCGCAGTTTCAAAGAGCGGCACGACCGGCAGCAGGCACACGATGCCCTCGGGAAAAGCGCGCAGCAGCCCGGCCTCGCGCGCGAGCAGATGCACTACGAGCAAATCGGAAAGTCTGCGCGTCATGCTCACAATGAGCGCGCCGATTCCATCCGCGCCGAATGCCGCGATGTGCGCGGCAAGCACGCGGTAGCAGCCGAGCACCGCATCTGCCTCGGGCCCTGCGCTCGCGCTCGGATGCAAAAATGGACGCGGCGAACGCAGCTCGCGTTCGAGGAAACGAAGACGATCATTTTCGCCCCACTCTTCCCACTCGCTGCCATCGAGGCCCGCCGCGCCCATGAGTTGAAGGAGCGCCTTCGCGTGGAAGGCCGAATTTTGCCGGACATCAAGCTGCGCGAGATGGAAGCCGAAGACGCACAGCGCACGCCGCACGGGATCAACATCCACGTCCGCGAGCCGCTTTGCGCCAGCCTCGGTGAGCAGCGCGTGCAGCACGTCGAGGTCCGCGGCAAGCTCGCTGGCATCGTGGTAAAGCGACGCGCCCTCGCGAAGCTGCGCGAGCTGTCCGGGCACGACGTCGAGCGGCAGACGCGCGAGCGTCAGCTCGACAAACTGACGCCACGGTTCCTCGCCGTGCGCAGCAAGAATGCGCGCAGACGGATCGCCGAGCGCATCCGCGAGGCGCGCTATTTCCGAGCGCAGTTGCGGCGGCGGCGGCTGCATCCACGTCGTGAGCGTGAGCTTCTCCGCGAGCGCGGTGAGATTGCGGTGATGGACAAGCAGCGCGTTCGCCCGCAGGCGGCAGAGCGTCTCGCGCGTGACCTCGGCGGTGACGCCGGGATGGCCATCGCGATCGCCGCCGACCCATGTGCCAAAGCCGATCCTCGGCATCGTATCCGCCTTGAGCTGCGAGGCATCCAGGCCCGCATCGCTCCATGCGAGGCGCAGGCGCTCATCGAGCACGGGCAGCACTGCGGGGAAAACCTCGCGGAGGTAGTGCATCACGTTGCGCCGCTCATCGGTGAGCGTCGGCTTCTCCAAAAGGATCTCGCCCGTGCGCCATAGCCGCTCGAGCGCGGCCTTCACCTCGGAGGCGCGCCGAACAGTGCCGCCGGGAGTGCGACCCGCGCCGTGCTGGAGCAGCGCGAAAAGCGTGCGGTGATGATCGAGCACGCTGAGGCGCTTCGCCTCCGTCGGGTGCGCGGTGAGCACGGGCTCGACGCGCACTTGGCGCATCCGCTCCGCGATCTGCGCACCGTCCATGCCCGCAGCCTTCAGCCTTGCTAGCTGGTTGCCCCACAGCCCCTGCTCGCAGGCAACGCCCTCGTGTTCCTCGCGCAGCTCACGCGCAGTCGCCGCGGCATTTTCCTCCACCATGTTGAGAAGCTGAAACGCCACCGAGTATGCGAGCCCGATGCGCGACGGCGCCTCGCCGGACGGAGCGCCGCCGCCGATCCAAGGCAGGTGCGCTGCGAGTTCATCGTGCCCAAGGTCGCGCAGCACCTCCGCAAACGCACCGACGAGAAACCGCAGGTCACGGTCAATCTGCTCGAATCCGAGCGTGAGGTAATCAGGCTTCACCACGCTCATTCCCCTGCGAAATAAATCGCGCAACGGCCGTGGCACGCGATCTGTGGTTTGCGGGGGAGCGGTGAAAAGTTTCGAGCGACTGCTGCTGCTGCATCTCCTGCTGCACGATGATCTCGTCTTCGAGATTCGTGAACGGTTGGAAAATGTAGGCGTTGAAAAGTGCTTCGCCGATCCCGTTGAACTTCACCTGCAGGCGGTCGAGGTATTCGTGCAACCCGATTGCGAGGACTTCGTCCATTGAGCCGTATTCGAGTTCGGCGAGCAAACGGCCGCTCAGCTTCTCCGCATCGTTGCTGAAGCGGCGCGGCGCGACGCCGGAGATGCGGCGAAGCGCGTCGTCGAGCTTCTCCACGCAGAAGCGCACGCTGCGCGGGAATTCGTCGCTGAAGAGCAGCATCTCCGCGACCCACTCGGGCCGCACTTCCGCACCGTATGCGGCCTTGTATGCGTCCCATGCACTGCATGAGCGGAGCATTGAACTGAGTTCCAGCGCGTCACGCTGCGTCATCGTGCGCGGCGTTTCCTTCGAGGGGAAAATCGTGTGCCTTACATCGAGGATGCGTGTGATCTTATCCGCACGCTCCAGAAACTTTCCGACCTGCATGAAATACCAGCCCTCGTTGTGAACGACGGTCGCGTAGATCGTGCCGACGAGCAGGAGGCTCGTATTGCGGATCTGCGCAAAGAAGTCCCCCGGGCTGCGACGCCACAGGTCGCGCGCATCGCCCGATCGAATCCACAGATAAAGCCGGTTCAGCTCCACCCATAGCTCGACGGTGATTTGATCGCGCACCATGCGCGCGTTCTCGCGCGCCTGGCTGACGGAGCTGATGATCGAGTTCGGATTCTCGGTGTCGAATACAAGGAACTCCGTCACGCTCGGCCCTGTGGCCTTCGAGTGGCGCTTGAGGAAATTTTCCTCATCCCCGGTGCTCTCGATGATCGGCATCCAGTGCTCGGCGAGGCTCTGGTCGTCGAGCTTCCGGAAATCGAGGAGAAGCTGGAGATTCACATCCACGATGCGCGCGGTGTTGTCCGCGCGCTCGATGTAGCGGCTCATCCAGTAAAGGCAGTGTGCGACTCGGCTCAGCATAGGATTGTCTCCTTACTCATCTCCATAAAGCACCCAGGTGTCTTTGCTGCCGCCACCTTGGGATGAATTCACGACAAGCGATCCTTTCCTCAGCGCGACACGCGTGAGCCCGCCGGGGACGATGCTAATTTTTTCGCCGTAGAGGACAAATGGACGGAGATCAATATGGCGGCCCTCGAAGGTGCCGTCGTCCTGCCGCGTCGGGTGCGTGCTCAGCGAAATCATCGGCTGCGCGATGTAGTTGCGCGGGTCGGCTTTGATCAGTTCGCGGAATTTTTCGATCTCCTCCTTCGTGGACTTCGGCCCCATGAGCATGCCGTAGCCGCCGGATTCGTTCGCGGCCTTCACCACGAGCTTGCCGAGATTTTCCATGATGTAGGCGAAGTCCTTTTCCTCGCTCGCGAGATACGTCGGAACGTTCGGCAGGATGGGCTCCTGATCGAGGTAGTACTTAATCATCTTCGGCACGAAGTAGTACATCACCTTGTCGTCCGCGATGCCGGTGCCGATGGAATTCGCGAGCGACACATTCCCCGAGCGATACGCATGGATCAGCCCCGGCACGCCGAGCGCGCTGTCGCGGCGGAAGACAGTAGGGTCGAGAAAATCATCATCAAGTCGGCGATAGATCACGTGGACCTGCTTCTGCCCCTTCGTCGTCCGCATGAACACACGCCCGTCGCGCACGACAAGATCACGCCCTTCCACGATCTCGATTCCCATCTGCCGTGCGAGATACGTGTGCTCGAAGTACGCGCTGTTGTAAGATCCCGGCGTGAGCAGCACCACATTCGGCTCCGCGACACCGTCCGGCGCGGTGTATTGCAGCATTTTCAAAAGCTCCTGCGGATAATGCTCCATTGGCCGCACACCGATCTCCTCGAACATGCCGGGGAACGTCCGCTTCATCGCGCCGCGATTTTCCAGCACGTAGCTCACGCCGCTCGGGCAGCGGCCGTTGTCCTCGAGGACCATGTAGCTGCCGTCCGCGCCGCGGATCAGGTCGGTGCCGCAGATGTGGATGTAGATGTCCTTCGGCACCGAGAAGTTCACGAACTCGCGCCGGAAATGTTTTCCCGAGAGCACGTAGAACGGCGGAATCGTCCCGTCCTTGAGGATGTTTTGCTCGTGGTAGATGTCGTGCAGGAAAAGATTCAGCGCCGTGATGCGCTGCACGAGCCCCGCCTCGATGCGTTCCCATTCCTTCGCCGGGATGATGCGCGGCACGAGGTCGAAAGGGAAAATGCGCTCTGTCCCCGCCGAGTCGCCATACACGTTGAACGTGATGCCCTGCCGCAAAAACGCGAGGTCGGCCGCATGGCGTTTCTGCTCGAATTCATCCCGCGGCATCTGGCTGAGCAGACGCTCAAATTTGGCATAGTGCGGACGGATCGTTCCGTCCGCGCCCGCCATTTCATCGTAGAAATGTGTCCCTGAAGAATATCCCTGTAGCACGGCGGAGCAGTGTGTAGCTACGAAGCGCGCGTTCCCGCAAGCGCGGATTCAGCGAATGGCATCGGCGGTTTTCGCGCGGGGAGTTTGACCGCGACGCCCCGCTTCCCACATTGTTCCGCCCGTCATGGAAATCCGAAAAGCCGTCATCACCGCCGCAGGCAAAGGCCAGCGCGGACTCCCCCTTCAAACTCTCGTGGACCGCGAAGGCGTCACCAAGCGCGCGC
>Ga0194043_1001700_pt1 | contig 12301 bp, 12 predicted proteins | sample JunL4415m_MetaG_FD_161274 | JGI IMG/M metagenome (GOLD analysis project Ga0194043, IMG submission 161274) | Anoxic zone freshwater microbial communities from boreal shield lake in IISD Experimental Lakes Area, Ontario, Canada - Jun2016-L442-15m | ecosystem: Environmental > Aquatic > Freshwater >...
TGGCTGCCGAGACCCTGGCATGCGGTGCATGCGCCGAGGTGCGAGTTGAAAGAAAAATGCCGCGGCGTGAGCGCGGGCAGCGTGAAGCCGGTATCCGGATCCGCAAAGTGGACGCTGAAATTCCGCAGCACGGGTTTCGCATCGGGATCGTTCGGCGGAATGAGGACGATCAATTTTCCTTCACCCCATTTCAGCGCGGTCGCGACGCTGTCGCTGAGGCGCGTGCGGATGTCGTCGCGCACGACGAGGCGATCCACGACAGCTTCGATGCGGTGCGATTTTGTCTTGTCGAGCCGCACCGGTGTGGGGCCGCCGAGTTCGATGGTCTCGCCGTCCACGCGCACGCGCACGAATCCTTCGCGTCGCAATTTTTCCAACACGTCGCGGAACTCGCCGATCTCGCCGCTGACGATCGGTGCGAGCAGGATCACGCGGCTTTCCGGCGGGAATGCGAGGATGGCGTCCACGATTTCCTGCGGCGTCATGCGGCGGATTACGCGCCCTGTTTTCGGATCGTGCGGCTTGCCGATGGCGGAAAAAAAGACGCGCAGGTAGTCGTAGATTTCCGTGGTGGTCGCGATGGTCGAGCGCTGGTTGCCGCCCGAGGTGCGCTGCTCGATGGCGATGGCAGGGGATAGTCCCTCGATGAAATCCACGTCCGGCTTTTGCATCTGATCCAGGAACTGCCGCGCGTACGCCGACAGGCTTTCGACGTAGCGCCGCTGGCCCTCCGCATAGAGCGTATCGAAGGCGAGCGAGGATTTCCCCGAGCCGCTGAGGCCCGTGATCACGACGAGCTTCTCACGCGGGATTTCCAGCGTCAGGTTCTTGAGATTGTGCTGGCGGGCGCCAGTGATGCGGATCACGTCTGCGGGCATTCGGGTCGCATTTGTGCAACCGCGCAGTGAAGCATCCGCCGCAAGGTGCGGGAAAGAGGAAACTTGCGCCGCGCCCATGCATCCGTCAGAAACCGCTGGAGGGTGGCACTGTTCCTGCGTTTGCAAGTTGTCATTCCACAATCCAAACCGCCCTCAAGCGCATGATTACCGCCCAAGATACAGCCTCCGTCCTCATGGATACGAACGACCCGGTCCTGAATCGCAGCGAACTCGAGGCGCTGCATCTGAAGTTCCGCGAGATGAAACATGGGATCAATAACATGTTCGCGGTCATCATGGCGCTCAGCGAACTCGGCCAGCGCAACCCCGCGCACCTCGAGCGGCTTGCAAAGGCGGTGCTCGAGCGCACCCCCGATATCGTGAACCAGCTCACGGCGTTCGGCGAACAGCTCGGCGCGAAACTCAAGCCGGGCAGCTAGCCCGCGGGCATCACGATTTTTTCCGCGAGCCAGCGGCCAATGGCGCTCCTCGGCACGGGCGCGCCGTCCGGAAAATCGGACATACGTCCGATTTTTCCGTCCTTCCAGATCCATGCGCCGGGCGTGAATGGCCCGACTTTGCGCGGGTCGCTCCACGTGTGGATCGAGAGCAGATTTGCGGAGATTGCGGCGGCGATGTGCATCGGGCCGCTGTCCACGCTGACGGTGAATTTTGCGCGCCGCAGCATCCAGCACAGCTCGGGGAGTGTGGTCTTGTTCAGCAGGTTCACCACATTCGGCAGCGGTGAAAGTGCGATGTCGGCCCGGCCTGCGATCACGATTCTCTTGGGCGCGAGTTCGCGGCAGATCGCGGCGGTCTCGTCCGCCGTGAGCGACTTTCCTTCACCGCGGGAGAAGGGATGCAGCAGGATGAAATCATCCGGGCAATCCGCGGGCTGGGTGCCTGCGGGGAGCCGCCACTCGAGCGGTTCGGCAATGTCGCAGCCGAGCGCCGTGACGAGCGCGAGGTAACGCGTCACGGCGTGGACGGGCTCGGAGCGCGGCGGCACTTTCACGACGTGGCGGTGGAAGAAGCGCGCGAATTCCCGCGAGTCCGACGTGCCCCAGCTCCCGCCGCCGACACCCCGCGCGATGAGCGCGCTGCGGAGCAGGCCTTGGAAATCGAGCGTGAGATCCGGCTGCACGCGCTCGCGCAGTCCGCGGATCCAGCCAGGCAGCCGCGTCCAGCCGATGAGTCCGCGAAATTGGCTCCGCGGAAATTCGATCACCTCGTCAATGTCCGGATTTCCATTGAGAACCGGTGCCCACTCGGGATTCACGAGCCAGTGGATTTTCGCCTCCGGCCAGCGCCTGCGCACGCGCGCGACCGCCGGCAGCGTGTGGACGACATCCCCGAGCGAACTCGGCTTGATGATGAGGATGGAGCGGGGGGCTGGCACGCGGGATTTAAGATTTGCGATTTAAGATTTAAGATTTTGCGAAGCCTCACGCCAGCCGCTTGCGAGCGAACACGCCCAAACCTTAAATCTTAATTCCTAAATCTAAAATAGGCTCAGCGTCCCTCGCCGAGCCGCATCGCGAGGCGCGCCGGGAGGCCGGCTGCGATGATTTTGCTCTGCGTGGTGGCGACGTCGTAGTCGAGCCGGCGGAGTTCGATGCGGTGTTCCTTGACGTGGAAGATCGCGTACGATGCGCGCCAGTCGCCGTCGCGCGGCTGGCCGACGCTGCCGACGTTGAGGAAATATTTCTTTCCCGGCTCAAGCGCGATATCTGCCCAGCGCTCGACGGTGCGGACTTGGTGGTCGCGGATGTATGCGCGCGGGACGTGCGTGTGGCCAAAGAAGCAGACCTGCGTGTGCTGATAGCTAAAGCTCGCGCCGGCATCGAGATGGTTCAGCACGTAGCCCCACTTGTGCGGCGTATCGAGCGTGGCGTGGACGGCCGTGAAGTCGCGCACCTGGCGGACGAATTTAAGCGAATCGAGCCACGCGACGTCTTCCGGCGTGAGCTGTGTGCGGGTATAGGCGATGCCTTCGTTTGCGAGTCCTGAGACGTTACTCGGGTGGCTGCTCATGCATGCCAGCTCGTCGTGGTTACCCTTCACTGTCGGGCAGGCGAGGTCGCGGATGGTGTCGAGGCACTCCTTCGGGTTCGCGTTGTAGCCGACGATGTCGCCGAGGCAGACGAACTGCGCGCATTGATTCGCCTTTGCGTCTGCAAGCACAGCCTTGAGGGCTTCGAGATTTGAGTGGATGTCTCCGAAAATTGCGATTCGCATCGGTTCAGTCTGAAGGGCGCTTGTCTTGAACGGGCAGCTTAACCCGTCGCTCGGCGGGGATGTCCATCTTTTGTTCGTAAGCGCGCGCGGCGTCGATCACTGCGGGCTCGCGCGAACCGGTTTTGATGAGGTCGGTGAGGCCTGCGTAAGCGGAGCCTTCCTTGCCCGGTGTCTCCGCGAGTTTCACGACGGTGTGCCAGATGCGCTGCGCGTCCGGGATGTCGAGCTTCGCCTCGAGGTTCTGGATATGCCGGAAGAGCGTGAGCAGCCACTCGTGCTCGCTTTCATTGAAAAGCGCCATGAGCCGCTCATACGCCTCGCGCTCGCGGCCCGGGACTTCGGCGAGATAGTAAGCGGCGAAGCGGCGCGTATATTTGAGATGGCCGGGGCGCTTCGAGGCCTCGTCGTAGGCTTTCGATGCGTTTTCGAAATCCTTGAGCTTGTCCTTATACAACGCGCCGAGCCGTTCGTAGAGTTCCCAACTGTCGGGATTGCTCTCGATCCCGCGCTGGAGGAAATCTTTTCCGGCCATGAAAAATTTGCGCATCTCCGCCTTCCGCACGACGGGATCCGGCTCGTGGTTTTGGACGTGCGCCGCGCCGTTCCACGCCATGTGCCATGCGCTGATGTCCCAGAAAAGCACGCGCCGCGGCTGCATCGCCGTGCAGGTGTCGAAGAGCAGCTTCATACGGCCGTACTGCACGTCGCGCCACGCGGTGTACGCGCGAATCCACAGGAGATCCGCGACAGCGGAGCGCAGGCCGCCGAGTGCCGCGATGAATCCCGCCTGCCCCGCCTGCTGCCGGAGGCTCGCGGTCGGCTTGAAGCCTCCAAGCCGCGTGTTTTCCATGTGCTGCTCCAGCCGCGCCTCGAAGGAAAACTTCGCGATGCCCCACGCAAGCAGGACGAGGATGCCGAGGATGCGGCCCCTCATAGCTCGCGCCATGCGAAAAACAGCCAGCCCACGAACAGATACACAAGCACGTAGCCCGCACCGAGTCCCGCGATGCGGAGGAAAACATCCGCCTCGATAGTCATGCCCACGGCGATGTCGTCCACGACATTGAAAAGCTGCATGTCTGGCACAAACACCGTGATGAGCCGCAGCAGGATCGCGATGTGGAACGGCGCTTCCGCGGCTCCGACCGGCCCCTGCCACACGCTGCGCGCGATCGGGACGAGGTGCCCGGCGAGGATGACCATCAGCGAGACGATGACGGTGAAAAGCCACGACGTCGCGAAGCACGACAGCATGAGCGTGAGCGCCGCGCACACGACCGAGCGGAGGAAAATCACGCCGATACCACCGAAGAGCGTCGGCGTGAAAGTGCCGGACTTGATCAGTTTGATCGTCGCCGCTGCGCGCTCCGCGGGTTCGGTGATCTGGAGATTTTCGATCTCACGGCCCTGCCAGAAATGCAGCACGACGAGGAATGCGGCCGTCATCAGCAGCGTCGCGACGAGGAGGATCATCGTCACGCCCGCGAGCTTTCCCACGAGGTATTCGAAGCGCGAGACGGGCTTCGCGAGGATCGTGTAGAGCGTGCGATCCTCCATGTCCTTCGGCAGCAGCATCGCGGTGGCGAGCACGGCGAGCAGCATCGTAAAGACGGACATCGCCCCGAGGCAGACATCCATCACCGTCTGGAGCTGGCCCTGGAACGAGATCGAGGCCAGGGTGAGCGAGACGCCGATGAGGATCAGCGCGAAGACCAGCATGAAATAAAACACCTTCTGCCGGACGAGATCGCGGAACGTATTTGACGCGATGGCCCACGTGCGGCGGAGCGAGAAAAGCTTGTGCGCGGATGCGTGGGCTGCCGCGGCGGGAGCGGAGATTTCGGTGCTCATTTCTTTTCAGCGGTCACGTCGAGGAAGTAGCGCTCGAGATTCTGCTGTGGCTTGTGTGCGCCAAGCACGCGCGCGCCGCCAGCCTCGGCGCGTTCGCGCAATTCGGCGAGCAGGGCAGGGGAGACGTTTTCAAGAGTGAGTTCGGTCTGGTTTTCGATTGAGATCAGATCGTCGAGCGGCCCTTCGCGGACGAGTTTCCCGTGGTTCATGATGCCGATGCGGTCGCAGATTTCCTGCACCTGGCTGAGCAGGTGCGAGCAGAGCAGGACGGTGATGCCGCGCTGTTTCAGCCGCAGGATCAGATCGCGAATCTCATGCGAGCCTGCCGGATCCACACCGGCCGTCGGCTCGTCGAGCACGAGCAACCGCGGGTCCTGCACGAGCGCCTGCGCGAGGCCGATGCGCTGGAGCATGCCCTTGGAATATCCGCCCACGCGCCGGTCCGCCGCGGACTCCAGCCCGACGAGCGCGAGCAGTTCGCGCGAACGGTCGCGCAGCATTTTCCCGCCGAGGCCGCACAGCTTGCCGTAGAAATCCAGCGTCTCCGCGCCGGTGAGGAATTTGTAGAAATACGGATTCTCCGGCAGGAAGCCGACGGCCTCGCGGCTCTCCACGTCGCGGCTGTCGCGTCCGAAGATGCACGTGCGCCCCGAGGTCGGCACGACGAGGCCGAGGACGATTTTCATCGTGGTGCTCTTGCCCGAGCCGTTCGGCCCGAGCAGGCCATAGACGTGACCGGCCTCGACGGTGAGCGAGAGGCCGTCCACCGCGGTGATCTTTCCACGGCTGAAGATCGAAGGGTTTGTGAACTCCTTCGTGAGATTCTCGATGGTGATCGCTGGTGCGTCCATTCGTTTCAAAACCTCCGCCGAAACTCCTGTGCCGATCAACCCTGCAACTCCTTGAAACGCGCACCGACGAACTCCCAGTGGATCACGTCCTGAAACGCCTTCACGTATTCGACGCGGCGGTTCTGGTATTTCAGATAGTACGCGTGCTCCCACACATCAATCCCGAGCAGCGGCTGCCCGGCGGTGCTCAGGGGTGAGTCCTGGTTCGGCGTGTTTTCGATTGCGAGCTTCCCGCTTCGCAGCACGAGCCACGTCCATCCGCTGCCAAAGACTTTCATCGCACTGTCGCTAAACTGCTCCTGCCATTTCGCGAATGAGCCGAAGTCCTTCTCGATCGCCTTGAGCAGATCGCCCTGCGGCCCGCCGGCGCCCTTTTTCAGAAGCTGCCAGAAGAGCGTGTGGTTGAAATGCCCGCCGCCGTGGTTGCGGATGTCGTTGCGGATGCCCTCGGGCGCTGCGTCCAGATGCGCGACGAGATCCTCGACGGTCTTGCTCGCGAGCGACGACTCCTTCGCGATGGCGGCGTTCAGTTTCGCCACGTACGCCGCATGATGCTTGTCGTGGTGGATTTTCATCGTCTCCGCATCGATGTGCGGCTCAAGCGCATCGTAATCGAAGCCGAGAGCCGGGAGCTTGAAGACCTCCGGCGGAGTGGCTGCGGGCTGCGCAAAGGCACCCGATGTGGCTAGCGCGCCAGTGGTGAGGGCGATGGTCTTGATGGCGTTGCGGCGGGAGAGAGGATTCATGGTCGGAAGCGGGAATGGGAATCCGTATAAGCCTGCCGCCGGCAAAATGCCAGCGCGATGAGGGCGAGTGCTCAGTGCGCAGTTGTCAGTGCTCAGATTCAGAATGTGCGACTTCTGAGAACTGAGAACTGAGAACTTTTCCTCCCACGCGGCATCCCGGCCAAACTTCGCCACAACCATGAGCGCAGTTGCGCGCACCGCGCCGCAGTGACAAGCTTCGCGCGATGACCAGCATTGATTGGGCGAAAGTCCGCGCCGACTTTCCGATTTTAGCACAGCAGGTGAACGGCAAACCATTGCTCTACCTCGACAACGCCGCCAGTTCGCAGAAGCCGCGTGCCGTGATTTCCGCGCTCGTGAACTACTACGAGCGCGACAACGCCAACGTCCATCGCGGCCTGCACGAACTCAGCTCGCGCGCGACCGACGCCTTCGAGGGCGCGCGCGCGAAAGTGGCGCGCTACCTCGGCGCGGAGAGCGCGGAGGAAATCATCTTCACGCGCGGCACGACCGAGGGAATCAACCTCGTCGCAGCGACATGGGGCGCGGCGAATCTGAAGGCCGGCGACGTGATCCTGCTCACCGAGATGGAGCACCACAGCAACCTCGTCCCATGGCAGATCCTCGCGGAAAAAACCGGCGCAAAGCTGCGCTTCGTGCCCGTCGCGGACGATGGCGCACTCGCATTCGAGCCGGCGCTGCTCGACGGCGTGAAGCTGTTCGCATTCGTCCATGTCTCGAACTCGCTCGGCACCATCAATCCTGCCGCCGACCTCTGCCGCGCCGCGCGTGCAGTCGGCGCGGTGACGCTCGTGGACGGCGCGCAATCCGCCGGGCACATGCCGGTGAATGTCCGCGAAATCGGCTGCGATTTTTACGCATTTTCCGGCCACAAAATTTGCGCACCCACCGGCATCGGCGCGCTCTACGGGCGGCGCGAACTCCTCGAAAAAATGCCGCCGTGGCAAGGGGGCGGCGAGATGATCGTGAGCGTGACCTACGAACGCGCGACTTACAAACAGCCGCCGCACAAGTTCGAAGCCGGCACGCCGAACATCGCCGGCGCGGTGGGCCTCGGCGCAGCGATTGATTACATCGAAGGAATCGGACGGCAGAACATTTTCGATCACGATGCCGGACTTACCGCGCGCGCCGTGCAGCACATCGCGGAGATCCCCGGCGTCCGCGTGCTCGGTCCTGCGAAGCGCGGCGCGCTCGCCGCATTCCACGCCGAGTGGGCGCATCCGCACGACCTCACCACATTTGCCAACGAGCACGGCCTCGCCCTCCGCGGCGGCCACCACTGCACGCAGCCGCTCATGCGAAAGCTCAAGATGCCCGGCACCACGCGCGCGAGCTTCTACTTTTACAACACGGCCGACGAAGTGGATCGCATGGCCGAAATCCTCCGCGCCGCGCACCGCTTTTTCGCGTGACAGCGGAGGGCGTTACGCCTGCGCCACGTCCTCGACGATCTTCCCGTCGCGCATGTCGAGGTGCCGGTCGCCGCGCTTCGCCAGCTCGCGATCATGCGTCACCACCACAAGCGTTTTTTTCTCCGCGCGCACGAGATTCAGCAGCAGCTCCATGATGCTGCCGCCGCTTGCGGAATCGAGATTGCCCGTCGGCTCGTCGGCGAAAATCACCTCGGGATCGTTGATGAGCGCGCGCGCGATAGCCACGCGCTGCTGCTCGCCGCCGCTGAGTTCCGAGGGCAGATGCTGCAGCCGTTCGCCGAGGCCCACGCGCTCCAGCGCGGACTGCGCCGCAGCCGTCTTGTCCGCCCCGCCGATGAGCGCGGGCAGCATCACATTTTCCAGCGCCGTCAGCTCCGGCAGCAGGTGGTACGCTTGGAAGACGAACCCAAACTTCGTGTTCCGCAGCTTCGCGAGATTCCGCTCCGACTGCGCGTACACGTCCACATCGCCAAATTTCACCACGCCCTGCTCCGGCCGCTCCAGCCCCGCGAGCGTGTAAAGCAGCGTGCTCTTGCCCGCGCCGCTTGCGCCGCACAGGAAAAGCGATTCGCCCGGCGTGATGTCGAGCGTGATGCCGCGGAGCACCTCGATCATGCGAGTGCCCATCTTGAAAGAGCGGAAAAGATCGCGTGCGGAAATCTGTGCGGCAGTCTGGCTCATTGTGTGGCACGCACCGTAGGCAGCCCCGGGCGCAGCGGCAACTCCCGTGTGGCGTTCGGAGGCCCCGGAAAGAGCGGGACCGCCGCGCCGCGCCGCTTCGTTCCCACGCAGGGCTGGTCAGATGAAAAGCAGATCGCTACACATTTCACACCCATCCCCTCCAATGATCCGCCTCCACCTCCGCACCGTCTGCCTCGCCCTCGCCGCAGCTTTCCTCGCCACATCAGCATCCCGCGCCGAGGACTTGAAAAAGATCGCCGCCTCCCTTGATGGCTACCGTTACGAATTCCCCTGCAAGGATCCGATGCCGGAAAATCCCAAGCCCGGCGCGGACGGAATCTCCGCGCGCGCCACGGACGATCCGGCGACGAATGACAAGTTCACCGACGTGCGGAAATTTGGCGGTGAACCCGGCAAGCGCTACAAGGTCACGATCCGCATCCGTGGCGTGGTCGAGCCGATGATGTACAAGGATGGCAAGCAGGTCGGCGACTATTTCCACATCGGCGGCGCACCCGACAACGCGACCTACAACATCTATCAGCTCACGGTCTCCGCGCCGGCGCAGCACTTTTTCTTCAACCGGCAGGACAAGGTCGGCCACCGCATCTTCACGATTGATTACACCCAGACCATCGAGGTCGCAGGCGGCGCCACGCTCACCTTCCACGGCAACGGACAAAACGGCCGCATGATCACGAACTACGCCAAGCTCGTCATCCCCGACGTGCCCCCGGCCCCGCAGCCTTACAACGGCCAGTTCATCCAGATCAACGTGACCGACGTGGCCGAGGTGAAGTAGCCGACCACACCGCCCGCGCCCGCGTCGGTTTTGATGATCCGTTCCCGGGATGCAAAAATGATGTCGGTTGAAATCAAGCACCTCAACGGCGAAGTGCTCGGCCGCACCGAGTGGCCGGGTTCAGCCAGCAGATGACCGCGCCCGCCCGTTCCGTTACATGACCACATCTTCCGAACCCGCCGCTTCGCACGCAGGCTGGCACTTTGACAATTCCTACGCCCGTCTCCCGGAAGTTTTCTGCACGCGCGTGAATCCCACGCCGGTCGCCAAACCGCGCCTCGTCCTCTTCAACCACCCGTTGGCGCAATCCCTCGGACTCGACCCCGCGACCTTCGCCGATCCGGACGCGGCCGTCATCTTCACCGGCAATCAAATTCCGCCCGGTGCCGAGCCCGTCGCGCAGGCATACGCCGGACATCAGTACGGAAACCTGACCCGGCTCGGCGACGGCCGCGCGATCCTGCTGGGTGAGCAACTCACGCCCGCGGGCGAACGGTTCGATATCCAGTTGAAAGGTTCCGGCCCCACGCCCTATTCGCGCAGCGGCGATGGCCGTGCCGCACTCGGCCCCATGCTGCGCGAATATCTCATCAGCGAGGCCATGCACGCGCTCGGCATCCCGACGACGCGCAGTCTCGCAGTGGCCTCCACCGGCGAACCGGTTTTCCGTGGAGAGCCGCTTCCCGGCGCGGTCCTCACGCGCATCGCGGCCAGTCACATTCGCGTCGGCACTTTCGAATTCTTTGCCGCGATCGGCGACACCGATTCGCTGCGCGTCCTGGCGAACCACACGATCCTCCGTCACTTTCCGGACCGGGGTAACTCCGAACACCCGGCACTCGGACTCCTCGAAGAAATAACCGAACGCCAAGCCTCGCTCATCGCCCACTGGATGCGCGTCGGCTTCGTGCATGGCGTCATGAACACCGACAACATGGCGCTCTCCGGCGAGACCATTGACTACGGTCCCTGCGCCCTCGTGGACGCGTATGATCCTGCGGCCGTGTTCAGTTCTATTGACCGCCACGGCCGCTACGCCTTCGGGCAGCAGCCGCACATTGCCGCGTGGAATCTCGCGCGCCTCGCCGAGGCCCTGCTGCCCGTCCTGCATCCGGAACCGGAGACCGCCCTGGCCCGCGCCAACGAGTTGCTGGAATCTTTCGAAGGTCGCTTCCGCCGTCACTGGCTCGCCGCCATGCGCGGCAAGCTTGGCCTTTTCTCCGAGGAACCGGACGACGCCTCGCTCGTCGAGGAACTGCTCCGATGGATGCAGCACGCTCGCGCCGACTACACGCACACCTTCCGGAATCTGCGACCGAACACCGTCGCGAAACCCGCTCCCCCGACCGACGACGCATTCTCTGTATGGCACCGGCGCTGGACTGAACGCCTTGCGCGGCAGCCCCAATCCCCGACGGAAGTCGCCCGTCGGATGGACGCACACAACCCCGCGGTCATTCCCCGGAATCACGTCGTGGAAGCCGCGCTCGCCGCCGCCACCTCCGGCAACGATCTCGCTCCGATGGAACGCATGCTCACCGCGCTGGCGGCCCCTTACGACGAAGCCGGTCAGCCCGCCGAACTCCTGAATCCGCCGCCTCCCGGCACTCCGGCCTGCCGCACCTTTTGCGGTACCTAGTGGTCTGTCAGCCGTGGATTGATGGCATTTGGACGAAGTGCTCAGTGCTCAGTTCTCAGTGCTCAGAACAGACTCACGGATCGATCTTCACTGAGCGCTGAGCACTGAGCACTTTCAGACGCCATCACTCCACGAGTCACGGAGCACTAGCTCTTGGAATGCACGACCTTGTCTCCGGTCGGTGGCGGCACGGCGGGCAGGGCGGGGGAATCGGGAATGGAACCGCGCCGGTGTTGCGAGGCGAATGGCAGCACGGCGAGCAGATCCTCCAGCTCCGATTGGAAAAACGGCTTCTGCAGCACTCCCATCGCCCCCGCGTTCGACGCCGCAATCTGGAGATCGCGCGTGTCCGAAATCCCGGTGATCAGCAGCACGCGCGCGCCGGGATCCTTGCTCAGAATCTGGCGGGCGGCCGTCACGCCATTGTAGTTCGGCATCATGTAATCCATGAGCAACACGTCCGGCGCACACTCGGTGTAGGCCTTCATCGCGCCGAGCCCGCCCGAGGTCACCACACCCGCGACCTCGTGCCCCGCGTTACAGACCATGATCGCCAGCAGCTCGGTGAATTTCTTTTCGTCATCAGCAATGAGAATGCGCATGCCCATTTTCGAGCAGCTACCGCACCGGGGAATCATGAACAGTTGGTAGGAAAACAGGCGCATTCATCCGTACCTTTGCCGATCGAAACCTCACATTGCGCCCGAGGCAGACTGCCCGCCCGGGCGCTAGAGCGTTTCAAGAAATACTGTAGCCGAGTCTTGGAAAGCTGCGGCAAGATTTTCTCTCTCTGCATGGCTGAAATAAGTCGGCTACACTTTTAATTGAACCGCTCTACCCGCCACCCTGCGTTCCGCCGAATCCTGCGCCGTGTTCCCTCACCTCCCATCGGCTCAGCACTGGCCTTGCTTCGCGGGGAATGCCCCGGATGGGGAGGGATTCGAACCCTCGTAGGTTTGCACCTAACACGCTTTCCAAGCGTGCGCATTCGACCACTCTGCCACCCATCCTGAAAGCGACCTCCATCCTGCGCGGATTCTGCGGCGGCGCAAGAAAGTTGTTCGGCAGATTCTCAGGGCGCGCATTTTTCCGATGCAGCACGACACTGCGCTCGACACGGCGCGCGTTGCGCCGAAAAATTCGGACCAATGTTTTACG
>Ga0194043_1001703_pt1 | contig 12276 bp, 14 predicted proteins | sample JunL4415m_MetaG_FD_161274 | JGI IMG/M metagenome (GOLD analysis project Ga0194043, IMG submission 161274) | Anoxic zone freshwater microbial communities from boreal shield lake in IISD Experimental Lakes Area, Ontario, Canada - Jun2016-L442-15m | ecosystem: Environmental > Aquatic > Freshwater >...
GATTCTTACATAGGCATCATCATGCGCGTATCTGCAGCCTTGGCCCGGACGTGGGTGCTGTTGCCGTTGAACCAGTTGTCCAGCAGCTTCGCTGAGGGTTGCTGCGCTGCAGGTTGCACCGGTCTAGAGGTGTGCAGATTGATGGCGTCGTTTCCGGTGAACATGGCCTTTCCGCCGAAGCTGGTAGAAGTGCGGTTGTTGTTGAAGCTGCCATCCAGCAGTTTGGGCTCGGCGCTAAAAGAGAGAGACATTGGAAATGTTGAGGGTGTGGGGTTCAAAGGGGGTTATGATATGTGTTAAGAAATTATTTTTAAATTGAAATAATCACTAAATATTTTTAATGAATCACACACACTTGCAATTACATTTCATTGTCTGCGCCGGTTATGGGTGCGATAAACCGTGAAAATGTTAACGGCGCCCACCGAGAGGCAGACCCATGGAAGAGGCTTCCGCACGAGTGAGCGCACCGGCATTGTTGGCGGCAACCTGGGCAGAATGGGTGGGATTGGCTAAATATCCGTTGTTGTTCATGGTGTATCCGTTGGACACGTAGTTTTTGGCGGAAGGCGCAACCGAAGGCTTAAACGACGGCATAAGCGAAGGCTTAAAGGAGAGAGAGAGGTTCAAAGGCATTTTTATAAAATACAATAAGATTTTATTTTTAAGTTGAAATTGCATTAACAATCATTGACATTCACGAATCATACATGGTAATAAACTTATGCTGTAAACCAAATCCGCATTTGTAGTCTAAAATATGTGCACTTCTATTATCATTGATGATTAATTTGAATGGTCCCAGTTCATTTTTCATTGTTTTGAAAACACTATTTGGATGATTCATATTGAAAGTGGATTTTATGTGCGGAGATTCAAACACATTCTCATATGTTACATCTATCATTCCATAGTGATGGATTGGATGTGTCACTATTTTATATTCGCCAGTTGTGATTCCAATCACACCACCGTTTTGAATGGTGTCCATTTTAAATGATGAATCCTCATTGTATTTGATATTATATGATCTATTTGAACTGTCTAAACTATTGTGTATTCCAGTTTTGCCAACAATTTCACGCGTCAATTCGCTTTTGGACAAATACCTGGCGCGATCAGATCCAAAATGCGATGTGATTCCACACAACATTGCAACAATGATGATGATGCCCGAATACAACAGCAACTTCTTCACTGATAACATTTTATTGAATATGATTTATATATAACGATATAAAATTTAAATTTATTTTAGTGTAACTGCTTATTTGTTTCCGTTCCGATCCTAGCCTTTATTTTTTTTGTATGTGTTTTTTTTACATGTGTTCCGCGTTTTTTGGTTGTATTATGTGCTTTGTGTGAATCACGCGACAACATGTTACACACGAACGCGCATTCGGGAGCCATTCCGCAGTCGTCATTGTCGTCGTCGCAATTGCAAATCGGCCTTGTTTGTGGTTTGCACTTGTTGGCTTGGGGTTGGAACACTGGATGAAAGGGTGAAACAAGTTCTTTGAACTCGGAGGTATAGTTGTGTGGGTCAATGTTAAACATGATGCAATGATGATAATATATTATGAACATGTTATAATTTTAAATGAAATACACATAAATACAATTCGCTAATGTAATAAAACACGTTCACGCAATGAATCAACAACCACAACCACGAAACAATTATTCGGACATTCGCATTCAGCATCAGAATGACGGTACGATCCAATGGGTGCCTGCACCACCGGATTTTGCGGCGGCATACATGCATTACAAATCCCGCCCTGCATATAGTCCGGAGGTTCCATCGGATTATAACAATCAGTTCATCGTGTATCGCGAGAGCAACGACTGCTACATGCCGACCCGAATTCAACGCACCGATACGTGGGAAACCTATCCCATCATGGACTGCGCCGACGTGAAAGTTTTTTTGCAGGATACGGAACCGGTGAATTGGTACACCGCGCGCAATTATCAGATGTGGGCCTTTCGCGACTTCATTTACGACTCGGCGCGCCCCGTGCGCAAGTTCTACGCGTCCAAATATTCGTCGCACCTGTTTTTCCAGCGAGGGTCGTCCGCCCAATCCGTGACCGACATTGACATAGACGGCCTGCCGCCGAACATCATCTTTTCCATCTCGCGGAATGATAACGGGAGCGTGTATTACGAGAGGAATGACCCGCGGGGAACGAGGGTGCGCATCTGCGATCACGAGGGCGCGCGCGCCGGGTTCCGCGGGTTTTACAATCGCATCACTATGGACCCGGGCATTATTGTTACACCGCCCCTACAGCCAATTCCATTAATTCAGCCAGTTCTTTCATACACATCATCATCATCATCATCATCGGCATTACAGCTTCCACCATTAATTAGTGCAGTGCTAACCAGCGTTGAAGAAGACCAGTGCATCCTGTGCTATGAAAACCGGAAGAACATCACATTTAGTCCGTGTGCACATCAGGTTATGTGCAGCGTGTGCTATCCAAAGTTGGTTAAGCCGCGGGAGTGCCCAGTGTGCAAGCAGGCGATTGTTTCATTGGTCGGACACGTGTAGAACCTAAAATATAATTTCAAATTTGGAAAGAGCAGAGGAGGGTTTACGGGAACATTAGGTTCCCGTGCGTCGTATTTCGGACACCAGTTTTGCGGCGGCATCGCGTTTGGCACGAATGTGCTGCATGATGGCGGCGACCTGCTGCGGTGGACAGCACTCGGTCAGCGCTTCGCCCAAGAATGAGAGCGTGATTGCGGGCGGCTGTTTCACATTGAATGCGAATTTGAGTGTGCCGTCCTTGATTCGGACGGTGGCGTGTGACAAATTGTGGTCAGTCACGTGCGTTAATATGCTGGATTCCACCTCGTTGCGGGAGTCGCGCAGCTCGCGCACCTCGTCATTGATCTGCTTAATGTGGTTGTCCAGCTGCACCCAGCGCTGAATGCGCTGTTCTAACGACATAATCGACGGTCCCGACAACGATGCCGTTGTAGTTGATTGTTGTTGTGCCATTGGTTATTTTATTTTTATGAACAAAAAATGTGTTTATATGGATAACACATTTTTATTGCAAATGAACAAATGAATTCAATCAACCGCAACCATGGGTCCTGTATACGGCACATCATTGTGCCTGCCGATCACGCTCTCTGCATGTTGCACATTTTTCAAAGGAGTTGTTTGGTGTTTATCACCAGTTAAACGACCCGCTAAAAATTTTGTGAGTGCGCCTTTCGTTAGTAATGATTTTCGGGTTTCTTGGGAAGGGTCGTAAACCGACAATTCAGGAATTAATGCAGCAATGGCTGCAGGGGGAGGTGCAAGTTGCAATGACCTTGTTGGCAACCTTTGCAAACCGGAATGAGGAACAGACAAATGCGAAATTTCATGAAGCATTTGTGTAGCAAGAACATCATCTCCCAATATATGTTTTTGCTGACGGATGGTTGCGTCTAAATTCATTTTAAAGGCATCAATGTTTCTTTTAAATTCGGCTGGATCATCACTTAACAGAAAATCCGGAACATAGTAGGGATGACGAATCATTTCCGGCAGTGCGACATCTCTGACTATTTCAAGAAGTTTAAGTTTGGTCTGGAATGATTTTTGAATGGATTTGATTTGAGGCAAAATTGCAGAATGTGCCAACTCATACATTGTAGAGAGTATGCCACGTTCAGGAATTCCATGATGGTATACGAATGCACGGTGTCCATCCATTGTGTTGTAGAATGCGTGGTATAAATTCATTATTTTTCTTGCAAAATCCGGGGCAACACATTCAAAGTTTTCCATAAGTTCACGTGGCGGCACATGGTGCTTAACCTTCACGGTTTGAATTGCATTCACCTGCTCAAATATCTCCTTTATGCTGGTTTTCAAATCCATTTCAGCTTGGCAACCTTTAACGAATATTGTCACGGGTGATTCAAACAATGAGTCCCCCAAATCACGATACTCATCGTATGCAAACTCAACTGCAAATTGACACATTGTTTTCATTACGGTCACGTCCATCTGACAATCGGGGGATTGCAATATCTCTTGGAGTTGGAGTCCAAGAGGCATGCTTGACTGCACGTGAGGAGAAAATAATATTCCATACATTTGTTTTTTATTTTTCATTGCTGCACGTGATGTCGGTTCTAATTTCATGCCTCCACGCTTGACACGAGTCTCAGTGCGTTTCTTTCTATGTCTTCTGCGTTTTATGGTTGTCGGCATTTGAATCTTATAAATATTGAACATAATAAATGATCATATAAAGATTTTCATGCAAAGTCATAAACACGATTTTTTCTTAATATCAAATATTTATTAAGAAAATCAAATACCTTTTTTACACAAATGGCTTACACGTTTACTGACCGCCGCAGCCGATTTCAAGAGGCACGCGCATGAGGTCGGGAGCGATGGTGGTGTTGTTCCAAGGGCCGACACTGAGCTGGGGATTGGGGGGCTCGGAGCGAACTTGGAGGTTGGCATTGCGCAGGGTGTTGCCGATGGTGTCAATGCCGATGAGGGCACCGGCACTGAGGAGGTTGACTCCCTTAAGGTCACCGGCTCCGGTGGGGTTGAGCTGGGCCCACTGGCTGTTGACGTCCTTGGGCAGAAGCTCCAGAGGGTCCACGGTCTGCTGGGGGGTGCAGCTGGGGGGAAGGCCCTGCATGGTGGTGCCGGCTCCATTGGAGGGCGCGTATTGTATGTTCTCTAAACCAGAGGAGGGGAACACGTTGCCAATGTCGGCGGTGTGTTGACCGGCAGCCTGTTTGTAGTACTGCTTGCGCTTCTGGGCAGACAGTGTATTGGGGTCAACGAGCTCCATGCCTTCGGACGAAGCCTTGTACTGAGACAGACCCCAATACAACACGATTGCTCCTAAAAGTATCACAACAAAGTGATTTTTAAGCATGTATACTAAATTGTGCATTGTGATTTGTTTGTTATATAAAATTGATGATAAAATATTTTTTTGGTTTACAACATTAATATTAATGATAATAATAATGATAATAACGACAACAATGATATAACTAATTGGAACTGAACTCGCTATTATTGCTGTCGCTGTCGCTGTCGCTGTCGCTGTCTTCCAGCATGTGTGCAGATTTAATTTGTTTAGCTTCTAAATGCGCAGCAATTGCATTTTTCTTAAGTTCTTTGGCTTTTTGTTTTGCGATGCGATATAGGTTGTAATACACCTCGGTTGGTTTTTTCAATTTGAGATGCATGTGTTCCAGTTCTTCTAAAACATCCAGATTCACTTCCTGCAGTTGTGTTGAATCATTTGCATTTGGTTCTGGCACGCCATTGGATGTATTGGACACAGTCGCGTTGGATGTTTGTATTTGATTTGGTGCTTCATCTGGGTTGTTATTTGGCTTTGGCTCTTCTGTCACTAGCACTGGCACTAGCTCTTCTGTTACTGGCTCATGCTTTGGCTCTTCAGGCACAGGAGCCAATGTTTGTTCCTGCCGTTGCTCTTGCACGTGGGGTTTGCGAATGACACACGACTGAAAAATGGGCACATTGGAGACGAGAAGCACTTGCTTGAGCGCCACTTCCAGTTGAAAACTGCGCGACGTGAATTTGATGCCCAGAAACTCGAGCACGGTGTACATTTGGTGTTCTGCCTTAATGTAGTCAACCGAAACCGGGCGCTCGTTTTCGTCAAACACGGAACAGGATTGGGTTCCTGCTAAATGCTTGGCGGGCTGGATATGGGCCCGTATCAGGTAGTGCTTGCCGCCTTTGTAAGGCCGCACGGGGGACGTGAATCCCGCCTCAATGTCCGATTTTTCCAGGTCGGCGCTGATCCACGTGTTGCGTTTTTCGTAGATGAGGCGAATGGCATCTGCTTCCAGCGCCTCCAGCCACTCCAGAAACGAGACGTCATGACTGCTAAACATGAGGTCAATGTAGGGACGCTTGCCGGGAATCACGGCCTGGCGCGAAGTGCATTTCGGGGTTTGGATGTAGAGGGGGGCGTCTTTGTAATACAGCATGGCGAAATAGGCGCCGCCCTGAAGACCGTTCGGCGGGGCTAAATGCAGCCGAGCATGTTCAAATGCCGCATCTGGCAAATGCACTTGATCGGACATGTGTTTAACTGGGTTGAATTGTGTTTATATTGAGTGGGCGCTGTTGCAGCATTTAGAGAAAATAAACACGCAAGAATGACGTATATTTTTTAGCACAGTGATATAAAAAATATAAAGCATAGACCACAATCATAACCCACAAAGCACAAAACCCACATCCACAAATAATAAACTCAAAAAATGATGCGAGAGAAGATAATAGACCAGTGCCTGCAAGTCATGAAGCGGGACGATGTGAAGCGCGAATTGAAACAGCTGTTCCATCCTGTGATTGATTTAATCATGCAGGAGATTTATCCCTACATCTATCTCTCGGTCATTTTCGTGCTCATCAGTTTTTTGCTAACTCTCGGCATCTTCGTGCTGTTGATGCGCACCTCGTTTCTGCACAACCACGGCAGCAGTGTCGGTTATGTCAATCCATTGGTTTGATGGTCGGTCACATCAATCCATTGGTTTGATGTTGCGTGTGGCATCATCGGTTGGACCCACATTCATTTTCCCAAAATTGGTATAAACTATCCAGGCGTGGGGAATCATGGGAAATAATAAAGCAAGCAACCACACATTGGAAGCAGCCGTTGGATTGATCGTGATGCCTGAGATGTAGGATGTCATAAATGTCATCAAAATTACGATTTCAGTGAGTGTCCAAAATGTTGCGGACGACGGTTTAATGTCGTCTACATTGTTATTATCAATGAGTTGAATGTATTCTGCATTCAAAATGATGGATGACAAATATAAACCGAGTAATAAACAAATGTCAAAAATTGCTAATTTAGGCAATTTTGTTACGCTTGGCGAAATCAAAAACCCAAGTATGCATACTAAATACAACGTGATGCATGAATCCTGAATGATAGAAGAAATCGCATTCATGCTGTCACTGGTTGCAACATCCATTATCCATTTGATGATAAATCCGGCAAGCGGAAAGTATTTCAAGGTTGACAGCAACGAAGCGCGAACGGTTGATGGTGTCTGCATTATTGTGGGTCGGGTTTATAAATATAATATATGATGATTACGATTATGTGGTATATGCGATTGCAAACTTATTATATTAATGGTTAGATATTTTTAAAAAATAATACAAACATCAATGGCATATAATATGTTCATCAATAAAGTATTAAATAATCTTAACATATAGTAATATAATTAAAATCAACTACTCAACTACATCATGAGCAAGTATGTGCTAAAAAACGATCACCCGCTCATTCCGAGAGAGCAAACGTTTGCGATTGATCGTAAATTGCTTACCGTGCATTCCGAAGACCGCGACATCAATAAATGGCCGAACGCGAATCATTTTGAGCTGCAGTTGCCGCAAACATACACCAACGTGGAAACGCTTGCGCTGGTTGAATACAATTTTCCCATATATTATAATACGTTTTCAACGCAAAATCAAAATACAACTATCACGGTTTACGTGAATATTGTGGGAGGTTGGGGGGAAACTCAGCCTCCGTTGACCATAATAATTGAACCCGGGTTTTATGATCCGGTGCAATTGGCGACCGAGATGGAAAACAAACTTAATTTAGCAGTACGAGCATTGGGTGATGCATCTCTCGTCGCTTATAGCAATTTCAAGGTGTTTTACGACGAAGTTCGGCAGCGGTTGCTGTTTGGCAACATATCGGATCCATTCACGTTCATTTACAACGCTCCTGAAAGTTATGACAGCGAACCCTGCTACACGTCGTGTCCTCCTGCAAATGCAAGTCAACCGGGACAGCCGAGTGCCATCATCCGATGGAACCAGTACACGAACTGGGGGCTGGGATACAATCTTGGATTCATTAAGTATCTGTGCGTGCAGTGCGGGTCTCGTGCAACCACGCAAAGTGCAAATACGGCCGTCGCATCGTCAGTGACTGGCGACCAAAAAGTGTATTACACCAACACCACCGCGTCTACGTTGGGCTACACGTGGCTGCCAGTTGGATCTGGTAACACGGGTTACGTTCTCATTCCGCCGAACCCGCCCAGCCTGAACGGTGATTCCGCGATGTACATGGAACTTGATAAATACAATTACCTGGATGAAATGCAGCCGTATTCGGAACACACTAGCAACACCCGACACAACGATTACAATGGCATAGTAAATGCAGCGTTTGCTAAAATTCCGATTCTGTCAAAACCAACTAAAATCATTTCATTGTTGGAATATCAATATGGCAATGAACCGCCAAACACGGCGGAAGGCATGTCCTCATTTTTTCCACCTCTGACCAAGTTAAGCAAATTCAAATTCAAATTCCGGTATCATGATGGAACATTGGTGGATTTTGGCGGACAAAATTTTAGTTTTACAATTGCGCTCTACTGCTATCGTGACGAAATTGCGCGTTCCAAGCATCTGCGCATTCCTTATGTGTCTACAGGACAATGAACCTGCATTTTCATTTTTTATTTTTCACAGGGGTGGTGGTGGACCACATTTCTAGTATGCGCAAGTCACACGTTTTCCAGTCTTCTTTGAATCCACGAAGAGAGACAAATGCAGGTGTCTTCATTTTTGGATTTTTGTAATAAATGTAGGGACCGTATTGTCCGGTGCGCACGCTGGTGCTGGGATTGATTTCGCGCAATATGGACGGATTTGCAGTTGCATTTGTGGCATTTGCATTTGTGGCTACAACGGATGATTCAATGCAGCGCACTGCATCATCGTAAGAGCACGGCACATCATCCACATTTGTTGCATCCTGTGTTTTGGATTTAAGATGGGGGAGAGATTTTTTCTGGTCACCCCATGTCAAATATGGACCATATTTTCCGGTGCGCAAAAAAAGATCGGCACCGTTGTATTTTCCGAGCAGTTTGCACAGGTTTTTTGGAGTTGCATCTTTTGATTCATTTGATTCATTTGATTCATTTGATTCATTTGATTCATTTTTTGACATGTGATTCGGCGGATGTTTGGAATTTAAATTATGAAGCAAGCGGTCCATACAGGACAGGCAGTCGCTACACACATCACCCCACCGTTTTTCGCCGGATGACACTTGGTCTAGCTGCTGCTCCATGCGTTTGGTGTAATTGTAATCAAACAGCTCGGCAAAATGGGCGTACAAGAATTCTATCACAGCCCGACCAAGCGGTTGAATGACCAGACGGTTTTTTTCGTTGCCGAATTGGCGTTCTTCCGCAGACTGGGTTAGGACGCCACCATCCAGTTCATAGTTAATGCAGCTCACACGCCGACCCGGCACTTCCTGTTTTGCAACATAGCCGCGCTCCTGTATTTTGTGCACGAGGCTGGAAAACGTGGAGGGGCGTCCAATGCCGCGATCTTCCAGCATGCTGACAAGGGACGCCTCCGAATAGTGCGACTTTAGTTCGCGAATATTCATGCGGGACTGCAGTTTATTGTATTTGATGACCGCATTGGGTGCAATGGCCTGAAAAAAGGACCAGTGGGTTGCATCGTCTGTTTTGGATTGCGAAGCCGCCACAATGTGCCAGCCCGCAAATTCGGTGCGTTCCACTGAATACCGATAGTCGCGCCCTTCCGGGGCTGAAATGCGTGAAATCAGCGTCTTTCCCGAGCACGGCGCCATGCACGTTTCGGCCGAGTGCCGCCAAATCATGCGATAAAGGCGCTGTTCTTTGGGGGTCATCGTGTCCGGAACGGCGGCACAGTGCAGCGACGTGACGTGCACCGCTTCGTGGGCTTCCTGCGGCTTCACCGCATCTGGTTCCGCGGCGTCATCCATGTCGTCCATGTTGTCCACTGCAACCGGAGTCTTTTTCTTTTTAATCAATATGCGTTTCTTTTCTTCTGGCTTGGCCTTTTTTTCTGGCTTGGCAGCCTCATTCCCGTCAGAGGACATTCCCTTATTGTATTTCTCGCCCCATATTTCCGTGATGTAAGCGTGGGCGTGCTCCAAGAACGGTGCCGAATACGTGCGGCTGTCGGTTCGCGGATAAGTGATGTATCCCCCTTCATACAAATGCTGACACGCCAACATGGTGTCGGCCGGCGAAAAGTTCAGCTCGTTGCTGGCCTGTTGTTGCAATGAGCACGTGGTGAACGGCTGCGGGGCTGCCTTGGAAAACGGGCACACTTCAGGCGTACGAATGACATGCTCGTGCGCAGCGGACGCAAGCAAGAATGCGGAACAGGCTTCTGCGGTGTTGTGCCCCTTGCTGAGCTCGTATTTCAAATTCAGCTTGGTAAAATAGCCCACCGTGTCAAAAATGATGGTTCCCTCGGCAGCAGCGTCAATGGCGCATTGGTTGTCGTAAATCAGGCGCAGGGCCGGGGTCTGGCAGCGCCCAGCCGACAGCGACGAGCCTTGAACCTGTGCGTGAACATGGGCCCACAGGGTGGGTGTGACTTTGAATCCGACCAGCATGTCCAGCGCTTGGCGGGCGATTTGTGCGTGGACGGCATCCATGCTGAGCAGCTGGGGCGACTGAATCGCGCGTTCCAGAGCGGGTTTGGTGATTTCGTTGAACACGACGCGCTTGGTGGTGGCAATGGGGAGGCCGAACAGGCAGCACACGTGGTACGCAATGCCGGCGCCTTCGCGGTCGTGGTCCGTCATGAGATACGTTTCTTTGCACTCCGAAACGAGTGCCCTTATTTTTTCAATCTGGGTCTTCTTGCTCTCCACGTTGTGAAATTTTGGCACATCAGTGAATGTGATGTCAATGTCTTGCAGCGCAGTCAGCTCTCTCAAATGCCCGAACGTGGCCGCACACACGTATTTATCTGCGCCCAGATGAGAGACAATTGTGCTACATTTGGCAGGGGATTCCACAATGAGCAGAATCTTATTTTTATTTCGGGACGACATGAACTGATATGAACATACAATGCATTGTATTGTATATTTTATATTGATTTTGCAAACATTCAAAACATTTTGCCGAATGCTATTTGTGTTTTGGATTTGTGGCTAAATGCAGGCCTTATGTTTCTCATAATTGATAACATTGATTTATGTTGCATTGGCGGCTTAATTCGTTGCACTGGTTGCGGTTGCACTGGTTGCACTGGTTGCACTGGTGGTTGCACTGGTGGTTGCACTGGTGGTTGCACTGGTGGTTGCACTGGTGGTTGCACTGGTTGCACTGGTTGCGTTATGGTCAAGTTCATGAAATTCATCGGGTTGATTTTTGATTTAAGATTGATCAAAGGCACATTGAACATGTGACTCGCCCATTGCACAAATCCAGAAATCCAACCATAAATGGAATGAGTTTCAATCATCCTGGCATTCGACAACAGCATGAAATCAAAGAATGTTTCTTTGATGTTAATGTCGGATTTGGAATATGACAAATGAACTGAGTTAGTTGTAATGATACGATCAGCAAATGTTGAATGAAGCACTCGCTTCAAATATTGTTTGAATAGCACGGAATCCGAAATTATGTACAAATTGGAAATTGTATTCATGTTTTCATTCACAATGTCAAGCAACTTATTGTAATATGCTAGATTTGATTTATTTTGCACGATGTCATCATCCCCCAACCTAAAATGTATAATTGAATAATATTTGGGGAGTTTGAATGCATTACACATGTCAATGAAATACGTTTTGAATTCATCATTTGGAGTCAATATGGAACGCATAAACCGTTTGCAGTCATGTGATGGGATTTCATGATGATTGTCTGAATAGTTGGTGGTTATTAAAATAGGGTTGAGACTGTGACTCATCACATGATTGTGAACTTGGTTGTAAATGACAGATGAGTTTATTGTAATGAATATTTTGGACTTATTTTGAATGACGTAATTTGAGAATGCATGCGGGCGTGAAATTAAAAACCGCGATACGGGATGCAGTTGTGTGTCCACTATTAGGGTGAACTTCATTTGTTGTGACAATTTGTACAAATATATAGTTCCGCGCAACAAATCACCAAATCCTGCAGCTGGATGTTTTAACCAAACCATGACAACGACATTGGACATGTTTATGTTTTATATAACATTAAAATAAAAATAAATTAATGTTTTAACCATTTCTCATTTCATTGACGTCAGGTTGCCGTGATTCGTCTTCGGCTTCGCATTCGTCTTCGGCTTCGCATTCGTCTTCGGCTTCGCATTCGTCTTCTGAAACTGCGTCCGCGGCTTCTCCCGCCACTGCTAGACTTGGCTTCAAATGTGTCATTTACAAATTTGGTGTATCC
>Ga0194043_1001706_pt1 | contig 12268 bp, 9 predicted proteins | sample JunL4415m_MetaG_FD_161274 | JGI IMG/M metagenome (GOLD analysis project Ga0194043, IMG submission 161274) | Anoxic zone freshwater microbial communities from boreal shield lake in IISD Experimental Lakes Area, Ontario, Canada - Jun2016-L442-15m | ecosystem: Environmental > Aquatic > Freshwater >...
GGGTATAAGGGAACAAAACGAAGTCGCTGAATACGAGGCACAGCAACGCGCTGCAGTAATTGAGTACGAAAACCAAATCCGCAATCGAGCGGGTATATACGACCAGAATACTGGTGGGGTAGATCCCAGTATTAGGGCGGGCATACAGCCTCCAACACCTCCTCCAACACCTTCTCCTGCAGCGCCTGGTGCCGGCGGTGGCCCAGCTCCTTGAGACTACAGACTAAAGAAAAACATAAAGTTTATCGAGACTACTATTGACGGTATAAATCTTTACTCATTTAGTTATATGTGGAGTGACGAGGTTATAGTGGGTGTAATTGCGCAAGAGCTAATTAACACACACCCAGAAGCCCTAATAATAGATAAGTCAGGGTATTACTTGGTTGACTACTCTATTATTGGCCTGAAAATGGTCACAATAGAGCAGTGGCAAGAATCTATCTATTGTGTTTATGCTTAGTTGACTTTTGGTCAATAGCGTGCTATAATCTATATTATGTCCGATCACCTTTTTTTAGACAGACCTGAACTAGAGCCAACGATTTACTTCGACCCTAATACTCTACACCCCGATGAACCAATTCCAGGGTCTCTGAATACGGCTGAATTGTCAGCTCCGGGCTCGTCTTCAAGAATAGATTTCACGTCTTACACCCCTGCGCCTGATTTTCTAGCTCAAATTCCAGACGGAGAACTACCACCGATTCCGGATATAAATGGGCTTTTTGGGGTAGGCGATATACCTCTTCCAACTGAATTAACCGATGAGCACCAAATAATTCCAACTACTTCGCCAACTAGACCCGAAACCAGTAGGCCTCCAGGTGCGATTGATATTATTGGCACCCGCCAGGCTACCGATGATGAAATTGCGAGTGGAGTTAAGGCAGTAGATGAACGAACTCGACCAGTCGATCCGTCTCAAGATTTTACACGTAGTGCGGCCTATAGGCGTAAGGCTGGCGCTGCTCAAGAAGCGGCAAAACGCTTCCATGCGGGTGAAGTAGTATATAGGGGTGGGTATTTGGTAGAAAGGGATGCGCCAAGAGTAAGAAGAAGTATTGGTAAGGCTGCGCTATGGTCAGTTGCGACAGTCGTCGCGAGCTACTTGCCTGCAAGCAAAAGAACATCGGCTCCGTCAACTAAAACACAGATGGGTGTTCCTATTCATATAGCACCGAAACCGGGTGCAAGCGCCCAAGAAGTAAGAGCCCGTTCAGACCAAAACATGAAGCCAGGTGATATAATTAACGCTTTTAACGTAAAGCCTGCAACTAAAATGGTTGAAGCAACAAGAAAGTTAGTAGTAAAACCATTGAGTAAGGCTAATGAATTCGCAGGAAGACAAGTTGTTGCAACCCCCGATAGAATTGATAGGGTGTTAGTGGCTACAGCTAGAAGACTCGTTCCTATCGCCGAAAGAGCCGCGAGAATTAGTGAGTCGGTTGCTAACAGACAAATAAATCGCCTTGAGAGAAGAGCCTCTAGTGCTAGTGATGCCGCAGATAACGACTATGACGTGTTAAATCAGATAGAAAACATGCTTGGCACAGATGCCGTCAACAATATCGTCAAAAGAGCCACCAAGAAAGAAGCAAAAGCTACTAAGCTTCACGAAAAAGCTCACAAAAAAGCTACCCGAGCTTAGACCAAAATTGTTATAAGACTTAGCCAAAAAGTATTTATTTATTGTGGCTCGACTCTAGGGCTATTCCCTTGAGGCTAAAAACTGTTTATACTAATGCTTATAGTTCACGACACTAAGTGGGCAACGAGGATTAGTTATGGCAGTTTATGTAGTAATTCAAGATATTGAGGCTGAGGATAAATTTCTTGGCCCTTTGACGTTAAAACAATTCTTGTTCGCTTGTATCACAGCTGCTTGTGGTTATCTAGGTTTTTATCTTATATCTACGTCTGTTTGGTACTTTGCAGTACCCTTAATTCCTGTCATTTTGCTTGGCGCTTTCTTGGCTTTCCCCTGGGGTAGAGACCAGCCTACTGAAGTTTGGCTATTGGCCAAAATTCGCTTCTTGTTTCGACCTAGGCGCCGAGTATGGGACCAGGCTGGCGCGCAGGAACTAATATCTATTACTGCACCAAAGGGTGATAGTCATCAATATGTTAATAACCTTGATCAAGACGAAGTTCATAGTAGGCTACGGATTCTAGCCAACACCATAGATAGTCGTGGCTGGATTATTAAAAATGAAGCTATCAATTCTTTATATAACTCTAAAATCAACACTCAGGCCAGTAAAGTCTCGGACCGTCTGATCGACATCAACTCTATGCCACAAGACGTCCCAGACAACGACATAACAGCCTCCGACGACATAATGGATGTGGAGCACAGTCCGCTAGCTCGACAACTAGACGAGTTGATGAAGAACTCCTATCAAAGTCACGTCAAAATCGCTCTCGATCAAATGGGAGAAGCTCGAGCAGTACCATCCACGACTCAGGCGATTCCTACCGCTCCGCAACAAGTGTTAGGCATGCCGGCGCCAAATTACTGGTTCATCAATGAGGCTAACTCGCCAGACAGCAAACTCGGGGTCACTAACGCGGCCTATATGCCGACGGATTCCGCTAACCTTCCTTTAGTACCCGAAGAAGAGGAACTTATTAGAAAAATTAAAGAAAACCCTGTACTGAAAAAACCAACTCCTGAACAGTCTAAATCAAATATTCAAGAGACTGCTCCTAATATCGCTAATGCTAAGCCTATGAAACCCGATGTCAATCCTGCTATAATTGGACTAGCCAGTAATAACGACCGTGACATAGCCAGCCTGAGCCGAGAGGCCAATATAATAGACAAAAAATCTTCAGGTGAAGTTGTAATAAATCTTCACTAATGCGCATAAATAATTCAAAAGTAAAAGGGTAGGCAAGTTAAATAATGAAACCGTCACAACCAAGTCAGCCAGCACCATCGCCAGCAGGAGCAGGACATGCATATATACAAGACTTTCAGAATGCCAAACCTGGCGCGCCAAACGAACCAGCCAAAGTCGACCCAAAAATGGGCTTACAATCTGCATTGGCAGCTGCTCCAAAAGTAAACCCTAATAGCACTCAGAACTCTCTAGAAATCGCAGAAATCCGAGACGGTATAGTCATAATGAACGACGGGACTTATCGTTCGGTCATAATGGTTAAGTCTATAAACTTTGACCTTATGAGTCCGCAAGAAAAAGAAGCAGTCGAATTCAGCTATCAAGGATTCTTGAACTCTCTGTACTTTCATATCCAAATTTTTATACACTCACAGAAGGTTGACCTAGGACCATACATCGCAAAGCTAACAAAAATAAGCAATGAACACGACAACATGTTGCTTGCCGTCCTTATGGAGGACTACATAGCGTTTATGGATGATTTGTCGCACCAAACAAACATTATGGACAAGAAGTTCTATGTGGTTATCCCTTATTACCCTAAGGCCGATGTGCAGATGGCTTTGACTGCCACCAAAAAGCTATTTAAGGGTGTTGGCGTCATGGCAACAAAAAAACAAAATCAACTAATAGTCATTAATGAGACAGACCTCGAGACAGCAAAAGAAGAATTACGCAACCGTGTGCAGTCAGTATTGGGTGGACTGCTTCAGTGCGGCGTGCAAGGCCTGCCTCTCGACACACAGGAATTGATTGAATTATATTATGATGTTTACAATCCTGACACAGCCACCAGGCAACCGCTAAAGAACTTTGATGAGCTTATTGCGCCCATTGTCGGTAAAGGAGTCGGTAATGCACCAACACCAAACCTCGACAGGGAACTAAAATGATGTTGATAAATACGGGAGAGAAATAATGTTTGGTAAAAAGAAGCCCCAACTAGACCCTGTGGCCCTAGCCGAAGCTAGACGCATACAAGAGCAACAGGAAGTTACAAACGCCTTCCAAAAAGGCGTCACCGCATTACGCGACTTTATCGCTCCAAGCTCACTAACCTTTGACAACAGCTACTTCCATCTAGGCAATCGTTTCGCACGAACTTTTTATGTTTACGGCTACCCTCGACAACTATTTACCGGTTGGCTGAGTAGTATGATCAACCTTGACGAAGTGCTGGACATATCGCTATACATTTATCCTGCCAACACTCAGGTCGTGCTTGAAAGTTTACGCAAAAAAGTCACACAACTAGAGGCTGGTATACAAATAGACAACGAGAAGGGCAGAGTTCGTGACCCAGCCAAACAGGCTGCAATCATCGATGCAGAGGACATGAGAGACAAGCTACAGGTTGGCGAGGAGCGCTTCTTCCGACTGGGCTTTTATTTCACAATCTACGGATATAGCATGGAAGAGCTGGAATTCGTAAGCCAAAAGGTAGAGACGCTACTAGGCCAGCAATTAGTTTACTCAAAGCCAGCATCCTCACAGCAAGAGCAAGGCTTTAACAGCACTCTGCCGCAGTGCTCTGACCAATTACAGATACGTCGCAACATGAACACTGGCGCAATAAGCACCAGCTTCCCGTTCACTAGCGCTGACTTGAGCCAAGAAAACGGCATTTTATATGGCGTAAATATGCACAACTCTGGATTAGTGATTTTTGACAGGTTTTCTCTTGAAAACGGTAACGCTGTCGTATTCGCCAAGTCTGGAGCCGGTAAATCTTTTGCTGTTAAATTAGAGGCTCTAAGAAGCTTGATGTTTGGTACCGAGATATTTATCATCGACCCTGAGAACGAATACCAACGAATGTGTGAGGCAGTTGGTGGAGCGTATATTCGGCTTAGCCTTAGCTCTACGACACGAATAAATCCATTTGAACTACCAAAGGTAGTTGATGTAGAAGAGGCCGACAACGCGCTCCGAAGTAACCTAATAACACTTCATGGTCTATTTCGACTAATGATGGGTGGCGCACAGGCTCAAATGTCTGGCGGCAGCATATCTATGCCTCCTCTTAGTCCTGTAGAAGAGGCCGATCTAGACTCCGGTCTAATAGAGACCTACGCTAAGGCTGGCATAACCAACGATCCACTCACCCACACTACAACTCCACCAACTATTACTGACCTCTATGACACGCTTCTACATATGGGCGGCACCGGTCCGCAACTAGCACAACGACTACGCAAGTACACTACTGGTACTTTTGCTGGCATATTCTCACAGCAATCTAATATCGACATCAACAACCCTATGGTGGTGTTTAATATACGTGATCTTGAAGATGAATTACGGCCTGTAGCTATGTATATTGTCCTTAGCTTTATTTGGAACGTGACCAAAAGCGACCAAAAGCGCCGCATCTTGATCGTAGACGAGGCTTGGCAACTAATGAAATATGAGGACTCTGCTAACTTCTTGTTCTCGCTAGCCAAAAGAGCTCGTAAATACAATCTAGGCATTACTACAATCAGCCAAGATGTTGAAGATTTTATGGGCTCGCGAATGGGGCGCGCCATCGTAGCCAACGCTTCAATGCAGCTACTACTCAAGCAATCTCCATCGGCTGTAGAAGTTTTGACGCAAGTGTTCAGACTTACTAGCGAAGAGTCTAAAAGGCTCAGTCAATTCCCAGTTGGGCAAGGGCTGTTCTTTGCTGGGCAAAGCCACGTTCATATGCAGATCACTGCTAGCCCAACCGAATCCGATCTAATAACTACTGATCCACTAAAAACCAAACAACTTGCAGATGCGTCGGATGCGGCTGCAGCAGCAGAAATGAATAGTGCACAGGGATCAATAGATCTCAAAAATCAACAAATGTAGCCACAAGCTTTATCGTGTATAATCTGAGTAATGAGGACGTATGGCCAATAGAGTTTATGACAAAGAGGGTAATGTCGACAGTAGCGGCATTATTAATCCTGATGATCAGATTCGTCAATTAGAGCAGAACTACAATACCCCTAGTGCCGAAAAACCTGACAGCGGCACATCATCTGAAGAGTCTAGTGGCAGCTCGCCAGTTAAAAATCCTGATAGTAGAGCAGCGGCCGGCAAATCTAAGGCTGAAAACGTAGAAAAATCTAAACTAGATAATCAAATTGGTAACGGATTCCAGGGCAAGGGAGCCAAACCCAAGGCTGACAAAAAAAAGAGTAGAGCCAATTTAAAGAAAAAACTTGGTATTTTTGGTGGCGGTCTAGCTAGCCTTTATGTTATAGGCGCAGTCGCATTGCTGTTTTTTCTTAGCTCCCTTAAAATTCCTAACTTAATGGCCAATATTAGAACTTTTGAATTCGCTAGGCTTAGCCGCGACTTTAACAGTGCGTTGTCTAATGTGACTGAAGAAAAACTAACCCTAGACGCTTCCGACGCTGCAGCCGAAGGCCTATACAAAAACATTGTGGACAAGTATGGCACTTTTCGTTCTAGTACATGGGCCAAGCTTGATAAATTTAGACCACAAAAAATATTGGAAAATTTTGAGGCGACCGGTAAGATCGAATACTTGTATAAGAGAAAGCCTGGTGCAATTACCGGAATTCCTAGAGAAGTCATAGATGGGGTTAAGATAAATGGCAAAGAGATCGTTATCGGCGAGTCTGCGTGGTACAAGTATTTTGAAAAACGCACCGATCGTCTACAATTTAGCGGCGAAATGGCTGGCCAATTAGAAATACTGGCTAAAAAAGAAGGCACTTTGTTTCGAGGGAGTGTTGCTAAATTAATACGTGAAAAGGTCGGCATGGATCAGTGGCGATGGGAAACCCTGCTATCGCCAACATATAAAGATGCGGCAGACATAAAAGATCTATCTCGCCTACAGGGCGAAGCTAACGAAGTAGTAAAGACTGCTGAGGCCTTGGCAACCGAGGCGGCGCCGACCAAAATTGAATCGCAACAGATAGCAGAAGCGGTAGTAGCCGCCAAAAAGAAGGCAGCCGAATGCATACAAAACCCTACTTGCCTTGAAAACTACTTGTCCGGCAAGGGCGACCAATTAGAAAGAGATGTTTATAATGAGATAACTTTAGCCGTAGAAAGCGGCACCTTAAGTGACTTGTTAAAGTTAGCATCAACAGTGTACTCCATAGCCCTGCCTGTTTGTATGATTTATGAAGGCTCAACTTTTAATTCTGGGCCAACTGTTGCGGCTAACTCAGCCCGCAGCATCAAGGCCTTCAATACCGTTGCGGCTGCTGACGGCCAGATGAGAAAGGGTGGAAAATTTATTAACAGCAGGGAGGTTCAAGGCTTAAATGATCAAATTGGCAATATTTCTAACGCACCTTCTGAGTTGAGGGCAAGTGGCAAGATTGTGTCACCAGATAATTACACGAGTCCTCAAGCCAATCAATCCATGACCTTCACCCTTAACGATGCTCTTTTCGGGAAAAACCATCCGGAACTCGCAGATATTCTTAATAAAATTATCGAAATATGTCCAACCATAACCGACATTAAAACAGCAGCCGGACTAGCGGTAATAGAGACATTAGGTACAATTTTTACCGGCGGTTTAGCTACAGCGGAAAGCGAAACTGTCAAATTAACTACTACACAATTCTTAAGAGAAATGGCAGCCAAAACCTTTACTATGGATTTCGCTAAAAAATTCGCTAAAAGAGCTGTGTTTATAGACATCCCTATAATAGTTGGTGGCTCGTACCTTGCAAAATGGATCGTCTACAGTAAAATGGGCAATACAATGCAGCCGATTATGCATGGTGAAGAAATGCAGGCGCAAGTCGACCAAGGTGCAAACTTGTATGCTAACGAACTTGGGCGCAAGCAGTTGTACGGCAAGACCCTGTCTAAGTCTGAGATAGTCGCAAGTAATTACATGGACCTGCAAGATATTGCTTTCACCAAATCAAAAGAATCAATTTACGAAAAATACTTTAATCCAAATAACCCAACATCCACGCTCGTCAATATGGCTGTCGGTTTAGATGGAACTTTCTCTCGATCGTTTGTTTCTATTGTCGGTGAATTTTTTAGCAGCCTAGGTTCTATATTCCATCCTTCAAGCTCAATATTCACCAACCTGCTCACAGGCAACCAACACAAGGCTCTAGCCGCTCAAACTAGCGCACCATATAATATTATTCAGTGGGGGTGGTCGGCTGATGAACTAAGTCGTATCCGTAATAATCCAGACCTATATAGTCCACTTAATCTTAGTCAGAGATTAGAGAGCGTTACCCCAGAAGCCCAGAAATTAATTGATGATAAATATTCGCCGTGCTATACGAAGGAAGTTGGAGAGTTGTTGGCGCAAGGATCAATAACACGTGAGGACAACGGAAGTATAATTCAACAACCTGAGCCTAATAGGGAAGGCACAGATTGCTCGCCAGATACGCTCGGATCAACAGAAGCATTTGAGTGGCGACTTCACAAAAGATATAACGCAGTACTGGACCACGGCATATCTATAGCCGACCTAACTCCAACCACGACTAGTGGAGTAATATTGAACTCTAGCGGTGTGGACTGCGGGGCGCTAATCGACATACTAAATCCAGGTAGCGCTGCTGCCTATGATCAGTGCATGGGAACGACGGGAGCTCCATAATATGATAAAAAAAATAACGATAATACTTAAGGGCTCAATGTCTATTTTACTAACGGCAATGATTATTCTGTCACCAGTAAAAAGCATGGCTATATCTGCTCAGGATGCGCGCGATATTATAGAGGGGCATGTGTTTTTTTCGCCAGAAGAACTCGCTAATCATAAGAAAAATACGGCCGGAACGCTCACTCCTTGTTCGATAGGGGCAGCTGCAGGGAGTGCAGGTAGTAGTGGCACTGTGGGAGATGTTTCGCAGGACGGTAACCCTTTCCACATACTGACGTTTCCTAACTTAATAGATGAGACTGCGGCAGCTACGGCTATCAACAACTTCATGAAGAAAACACGCAACATCAATCCTTTTAACGGCTTAGGCGCAAAGATCATTGCCAGTGGTAAGCTGCAAAACGTCAATCCATTTTTGGCGGTCGGACACTTAGTTCACGAAAGCGGCCTAGGCACCTCAACTTCTGCAAGTGGACAACCAGCAGGCTGGGATGGCAACACCTACACGACAATAGCCGGCGCTCTCGCTCAAAACCAGACTACAAGAGCCCAGTCACACAATGGCTTCGGGGCTTCTACAGGATCATCAGACCAGCATGTCTACTACAGAGCCAGTGTCTTGATTGGAAGCGATGCAGACGCTTTAACGCCGCCAGCTAATGACGGATACCGAGTCCGGACTGTCAAGCAATGGAACACATGGGAGGACAGTATTCTTGGGCCGCGCGACTGGTTTACCTCAATTAGAAAAAATTATCTAAACGTTGGCAGCGCCTACGAATCACCAACTTTTGCAGTTTATATCAGCCACTATGCGCCAAGAGCAGACAGCAACAACGAAGTCGCTTACGTTAACTATTTATTATCTGCTATCGATCAGATGACTGTTAGCTTGGCCAGGCCTGGTGCGAGCCCAAGCACAACCTGCCTGCCAGGCGCTACGACACCAGGCGGTACTAGCGCAGGATCGCTCATCAAACCTACAGGCAAAGCTGCTACGTATTTAACTGATTGTGGCGCCAACGACGGCAACGCCTCTATAGCATGCACTGCCATAAATCAACTAGGCGGCATAACATATGGCAATGGCGGCATTCTAAACCCAGGGATTTCCGCTGGTCCGACAGTTTTAAATCCAAGCTTCTTAGACTGCAGCGGGCTTACAAATATGGCCGTTTATCGCACCTTTGGCGTGGTCTTAAAAAATAGTAAAGGCGGCCTTATGTGCTCACAAGACTATCTAAGCAGCCCCAACTTCACAACATTAGCTGATACTAGAGATGTTCAGCCGGGGGATTTTATAGGACTAGGTGGCGCATGTGGACTAGGTGGCGGCGGACATGTTGGTATAGTAGTAAGCTACGATAGAGCAAAGAAGTTACTAGTGACTTTTGAGGCCACCGGTAGTAGCGTCTCTGGCATAAGAGGACTTGCTCCAGCCTACAGGGTATATCTGAGTGCGGACGGTTTCACTAAAAATCCATCATACACATGGGCTGTTCGTTATGTTGGACCTAAAGTTCTTCAGCCGGGAGCAAACTAATGAAAATAGGCATGTTAAAGAGCGTCATTTCTAGCCGGATATTTATAGCTGTAGTGGCTGTAGTAGTGGTTTTTGCTTACTTCTTCTTTGCTGTATCGTCAGGGAGGTCAAAAACATTTGAACTGCGAACTGGTGAAGATGGAAATAGATCTGGAGGCGAGGCCTATATGCTCAAAAGCGACATGCCGTATTCGCCTACCGGGAATTACAATGCAGATAATTTTCTGCGAGAAGACTTAGCGTATTTCGCACGCAACTACTATAAAAAATACTATCCAAATCCAGAGCTAGTAGTTAAATTTTTGGTCACTAAAGATAGTGTCGACTCTAGTGGAGCTAAAGTGATAAATGGAAATTTCTCACTAGTCAAAGACGATATTACTATTGTCATGACTACGTTAAACAACAATCGCATAAAAACATCAATAAAAACCGGCCGAACATCAGCTAATATTGACAGTGAGCTTCCTTCTAACAGCGTTCGCAATCAGCTCATAGGCACACTACCCATAGAAGAGAATGGCTACTCAATAAACTACCTTGGGACATTAGATAAGTTCTATATAGGCCTCAATGATGGCGACTCTTCAGCAACTGAGGCGGCGGCTATCAAAAAACTGACTGAATCCCTCAAAGTGACTCAGTTGGCTGCGACAGAATACATAATATACAGGCCAGGTCAGGGAGCGGAAAACAACACTCCTTAAAAATCAATCTTTGCTAGTGGGGATGATGGTGCAGTTGTCCATAAAATGCTGCACAACCACATCGGCGTCAGTGGTCGTAATAAATGTTTGGTGATCTTCCAAAAACTTAGTTAGGGCTTGGCGCCGCTTGCCGTCTAGCTCGCTAAAGACGTCGTCTAATAATAGTAATGGTTTCTGGCCTCTCAGAGCCTCTAGGATGCGCAATTCTACAATTTTTAGACAGAGTAGCAGGGTGCGCATTTCGCCGCGTGAGGCGACGGCCTGGTCGCTTCTGCCGTTAATCAAAACCAGCATGTCGTCGCGGTGAGGACCATAAGCTGTGAAGCCTCGCAAAAAGTCCAAGTCGTGGTGCTTTTCTAGCTTAACTAACATAGTGCTGCTGTAGTTATCGATTGCGCACGTAGCGTCATAAACCAAACCAATATCTAGTTTCGCACCGGATAACTGGTCATAAATCGGGTTAATTTGTTCAGCAATCTGTTGGCATAGATTATTACGTAGAACCGCTATCTGACCGCCAAGTTCGCTCAGGCGAATATTCCAGGCAAATATCTGTGACTGACCAACGGCAGACCCTTTTTTTAATAAATTATTACGTTGTATGAGCGCTCGTTTGTAGTTCTTGCGCAGACGACCAAAACTCGGAGTAGTCTGTTCTAATAAATCGTCTAAATACTGTCGACGACGCTCCGGCGAGCCACTAAGTAGACGCAAATGTTCTGGCTCGAATAACACTAATGGAAGGGTTTTGTTAATACTTAAGCGGCTATAGTTTTGGCCCTCCAGTTGATAGCTTCGCTTAACAGCATCTCCGACATTCTCGAGCTTCACTATTCTTTGGCCACTGTCGGTACCAGCTTCTAATCTAGCCCAATCCTTATCAAACTGTATCAATCCCTTACTATTGGCGCGGTAAGAACTACCCAGCGCAATAATCAGTATCGACTCCAGTAAATTAGTTTTACCGCTAGCATTCGGCCCGACAATAATATTTACGCCGGCACCAAATTCAAAAGTATCGTCACCATAGGAGCGAAAATTCTGCAGTCGAATATTATCAATCATTGTAAGTAGTTTAACTTTTTGTTGTTAATTATCTAAACTCTGTTAGCTTTTGAGAGGCATCACGACATGCGAATAGTCGCTACCTTTTGCTTCTTGTATCAAAACCGGCTCGAGCTTACCGTTAAAACTAAAAATCACTTCGTCGCCATTCATTACGTGCAGGGCATCTAGTAGGTAGCGGGAATTAATCGTAATATCACCCTCGCCAGTAACCTTAGCTATTGCTGAAGCGGTATTTTCGCCCAACTGTGAGGCAACAGATCGAATACTGACATCGCTCTTAGTGTCGTCAAGATGAATAGTAATACTGCCGGCACTTTCGCGGGCAAATAAACTAGATACTTTTGTGATATTAACAAATTCTGCTCGGCTAAGTGTTGCAGTAGTAGCAAACTCGCTAGGAATTAATTTGCGGTAGTCAGGATATTTACCCTCAATAAGGCGCGCCACA
>Ga0194043_1001707_pt1 | contig 12263 bp, 10 predicted proteins | sample JunL4415m_MetaG_FD_161274 | JGI IMG/M metagenome (GOLD analysis project Ga0194043, IMG submission 161274) | Anoxic zone freshwater microbial communities from boreal shield lake in IISD Experimental Lakes Area, Ontario, Canada - Jun2016-L442-15m | ecosystem: Environmental > Aquatic > Freshwater >...
ATTATAACATAAGCATAGGGTCGTGTTGAAGTTAAAAAGTATATTTCAAACACTAAACTAATTCTAAATATTTATCAATAAATCCGTCAATTTTTCCGTCTAAAACAGATTGAACATCGCGATCTTCATATTTAGTTCGAGTATCTTTTACTAAAGTATATGGATGCATTACGTAATTCCTAATTTGAGAGCCCCAATTTGCAGACTCACCTGCATGTAGTTCTGAAATATTCGAAACATGTTGTTCAAGTTGTAATTGTGTTAATTTTGAAAGCAAAATCTTCATTGCCATTTCACGATTTTGTAATTGTGATCTTTCGTTTTGGATTGCAACTACAATTCCAGTCGGAATATGCGTTATGCGAACTGCACTGTCAGTCGTATTAACTGATTGACCACCATGGCCACCTGCCCTGTATACGTCAATTTTTAAATCTTTGTCACTTATCTGAATGTCTTCGGGTTTATCTATCTGTGGTAAAACCTCGACTAACGCAAAGCTTGTTTGACGTAGGTTATCGCTATTAAAAGGGCTGAGTCTGACTAAACGATGAACGCCATTTTCACTACGTAATTTACCGTAGACATATGGACCGTTAATTTCGATAACACTTGATTTTATTCCAGCCTCTTCACCTGATGATCGTTCTATTATATGAGCCGACATACCTGATTTTTCTGCCCAACGCAAATACATACGTTCTAACATTTCTGTCCAATCCTGAGCGTCTGTCCCACCAACGCCGGCACTAAGTCGAATAATAGAATTGTGGTCATCGAATTTTCCGTGAAATAAAAGATCTTTTTTTAGCTTCAAAAAGTCATTCTCTAATACATCTAGTTCTTTTTCAAATTCTTTAGTCAGACTTTCATCACCAAGTTTTATAAATTCAATCATATCCGAAACTTGAGCTCTTAAAATTATCCACGGATCGACAATAATCGTTAATACTGATAGCTCTTTGTTTTTTGAGGTTGCATTATTCGGATTGTTCCAAATTTCTGAATTTGCAAGCTCTTCATTCAGTAAAATAATTGAATGTTGTTTTTCAACAATTTTTAACCTTAAAAATACTATGTCGATTTGCGACAATAAACTTGTAAGTCTCTTATTTAATGATTGCATGTAAACTATTTTAGCATTTTTACAGCCCAATCCTGAGCTGGATATAATTTCATATAATCGAAAGTTGAATTAGGAACATCAAAAGGAAGTGACTGATAGTCTCCTATTTCCTGAGATAAATGATATGCCTTCCGTAGTTCATCAATTTCACCAACACACTCAAAAGGTTTTGACACCCCATCTACACCTAATAGTCCTTTAAAAATCATTCGTAGACTAGATTTAATAAACAAATCCTGATTATCAAATATACTTTTTAGTTCATTAGCAGGTAAGAATGGTGAAAATAACAGATATGAATTTGCGCACTTTGGACAATCTCCGCACCACTTTAATTCACTATTATCTTCACCCTGTAGATAGTTTGCTACATTACATGAACTAAAAATGTGGCCAAAATCTTTCCAAGCATGATCGACGAACATTTTTGCTACCAATAGCTCACTATAAGCTCTCAGCGGCGATCCAATACGTATGTCTGGTGAAATATATTTTGAAACATATTCAGAAAATTGCGTCTCAGCTGACCATGTTTTTGACCATTGATGAGTTACAGTCAAATCACCGATTAAATCATGTGGTTCTTCACCTTCATGTGCAACCGATGTTAATATATCTGACTTTCCCAATAAAATTGCCTGAATTACTGCAAGACTCTGAATAATGTATGTAATCGGTACATGACCGTTTTTGCCACCGTTATCTGATGAAATTTTCAAATTGTCTATATCAATTGTCCTCAAAGCAGTAACCAGCCTAAACCCTAATCTATCGATTAACTTAGGGTGGTATTTTCCACTTGATACATAAAATGATGTAAATTCTTTATTATTTTCTTTAAGTAACTTTGCGGTTAATAAAGAATCTTTTCCACCACTTTGTAATACTAAAATACCTTCGCCCTTGTATTCACAGGGTTTTGAATTATCATTGGACGACCCGATAAAATGCGCAAGATTATCACGATTTAAGTTATTCTCATATGCAAATTGGCTAAGTCCCTCTTGAAAAACTGAATTAAAAAATTTCGCTTGCCAGTCATCTAATAAAAAGTTTATTTCAATATTCGGTGAAGGAAATGACTTAAAATATGAAGTGCCAATCAAAACAAAAGCAAAAAATAACGCCTTTTCAAGCGTAACTTCGTCATAGTTAGGTTCGGCCTCGAATTGAACTTTTTCTATAAAAGAAATTCCGTTTTCAAAACTATATTCAAAACATGCCGAAAGTTTTTCTTTATCGAAGTGGTATGATTCAAATATAAATTTACTCACAGTTCATTTACTGCCTTCCTAAACTGATCGCCTCTATCATAAAAATCTTTAAACATATCGAAACTAGCGCATCCTGGGCTTAAAATAACGACATCTCCAGGCTCGGAAAATGATTTTGCTAATTCAACTATTTCCTGCATTGTTATCAAATCAGATGGTATAATTTGAATGTTTAAATTTTTAGTATTCAATATTTCTACCAACTTATTCTTAATCTTACCTATAACAATAGTAGCCTTAACATTAATTTTTTTAGATATTACTTCAGCAATTTCATCAAAGTTTCCACCTCTATCAATACCACCGATAATAACAACTTCTGGCTGGCTAAATGAATTAATAGCTGCGACAGTTGCTGTTACAGAGGATGAAAAACTATCATTATAATAACTTACGCCATTAAAATCACGCACAAACTCAAGTCTATGGGGTAAACCTTTAAAAACTTCTAGACCTTTTTTGATGCAGTCGTCAGATATATCAAAGTGTTTCGCAGCAGTCACTGCAGCACAAGCATTATCCAAATTATGAACACCAATAAGTTGAAGACTATTTACTGAACAAATATTGTGTTCATATTGACAAAATTTACCGTCTTTTATATACACGCCGCCGTCATCCTCAATCCCAAAACGTATAGCAACGCCAAGATTTGTTGATTCGGCAATCTTCCTTGAATATATATTTGTTGGATGAAAAATACAAATATCCTCGTCTTTTTGATAAAGTCTGATATTTTTCTTAGCGTCTACATAATCTTCAAAATTAGTATGAACATCAAGATGTTCGGGCTCAACTAGTAACACGACTGCAATATGTGGAGACCTCTGAAGGTCCCATAGTTGGAAGCTGGATAATTCGTAAACTACAATGTCCTGTGGATTAATCTTAGACAAATAATCAAGTGATGCAATACCAATATTACCAAGAAGCCATACTTTTTTACCTGATTCTTTCAAAATACTAACAATAATACTAGCAGTAGTACCCTTACCTTTTGTACCAGTAACTCCAATAATTTGCGCAGGGCATTTTTCGAAAAATTCATTTGTTGCTGACCAAACAACTCCGTCAGTTTGTATTTTATGAGGATTTAATCCCGCAGTTCGAACTACTATATCAAAATCATTAAGTTTACTGAACGCATCTTCGCTAATTATGGTTTTTGCACCATCGGGTATCTCTCGATCTGGCTGACGCTGATCGACGATTGTTAAATCATTCTTAGGATCAGACAACCAATATTTATAATTTGATTCACCCTCTATACCATAACCTGCAATTGCAATTTTCATACTATCTATACTACCTTGATTTTCATTATGTTGCCACTTTTATTAAGAAAAAATAATGTATACATAGAATTGCTTACGTTTAATGATATAATTTGTTTATGGATAGAAATCGTGGTTTTACGATAATCGAACTATTAGTTGTTATTGTCACAATTGGAATATTAGCAGCCATTAGTGTAGTTGGTTATAACTCTTCCGTAAATAACACAAAAATTGCAAAAACTAAGGTTGATTTACGAAACATCGTAAAAGTAATAAACATGGCAAAAATGACAACTGGTAAGACTTTGTCGGAAATTACAGGCGAATATACAGATATAAATGGTCCCTCTGGCTATAACCCTACGTATAATGCTTACAGATGTGCCACAAGTAACAGAGGGGCTAACTTTGACTTAAGAAATTTACCAGACAGTGATTTATGTATAAAAGACATGAAAGCCACATGGGATGCTATATATAATGCAGCCGGCAACTCAATTAATAAAAGCCCACCAAGAGACAATTGGGGCTCACCTTATCTTCTTGAAGCAAATGAAAATGAAAGCATGTATTGGGATGGGGAATACTGCCTGACTAACTCCCTAGACCCAAACACTGGCCTACCTGACGCAGAAAATCGTTACGCAGGTACAAATGATGATGCCGTAAAATCAGTTGGACCTGATGGGGTAAACGTTTGGAGCCGTTCCGGAACCTATGACGACATATGGGCAGATGTTTTTCCTGATAAGATTGAGTGTATTTAGAAAACTATCTTATTATACTAATCAAATAATGTTGCAATTTTATCGTTTAAATCAACTAATTCCTGTTTCTCACCGCTACTCACTGCTGCGAGAACCCATTTATCCTCTGCGATAAAGCTACGTGCAGTTTTTACCATTCGTTCAATAGTAACGTTCTTTATCATATCAGGTACTTTTGAATAGTCTTTGATGAAACCGTCAGCAAAATATCTACCAGTGTAAAAACCGCTAATTTGCGATACTGTCTGAGCACCCATTTGATAACGACCTAACGCAAAAGATTTTGCAGCTTCAAACTCTTCATTTTTAATTTTTCCGTCTAAAACATTTCTCAACTCCCGAGTTATTATGTCAAATAACTCATCTGCTGCTTCATGATTAACCTGACCAGTTATATCCCAACCACTTTCATAAAAACCAGAATCAGCATAAGCACTGATGTTATATGCTAGGCCTTTTTTGCGAGCTTCGCCAAATATCCTTGAATGCATAGTGCCAGTTAGAATATGATTTAAGTAATGCATCGCATCAAATTCTTCATCGTCCAACACCCTGTTGACCACCATAAATAAACCAAACGTTAAATTTGTAGCGTCTTTACGTCTAATGACACTCGGGTTGGATTTACCTAACTCATCTTTTGGTACAGTAAAACGCTCACCTCTTGGTAATTTAAAACCTTCAATTTTTCGTCTAATCTCGGCCTTTCTGCCGTTTAACTTACCAGCAATTACAAAACGCATATTAGAAGTCGTGTGAGTTCGACGGTGATGCTCACGAACATCAGATAACTTAACAGAAGAGATTGTTGGTATTGACTGACGATAAGTTAAAATATCTTCCCCAAGTAGTTGTTGAACTCTTGGCCACAATATCCTCTGGTGATCATTTAAATAGTTAGTTAATTCACTTCGAACATTCCCCTTTTCGGCAATTAACTCAGTTTCGTTGAATTTTGGGTGACAAATCGCAATCTTCTGCAAATCGATTATACGATCCCACTCAAAATCAGCACAATCTGCATCATAGACCATCGAAAGATCACTAGTATAGGCATTACGGTAAGCACCATTTTTTGTAAATTCAAATTCGAATTGTTCAGTGTTATATCTTGCATTCGTACCGAAAGCCATATGTTCCATGATATGCGCTACCTGTTCGATATCTTTTGACTTTGCATAACGATTACCAGCCCTAAATTGAAACTGCATGCTCATAGTTGTTGCACCTGGAACATCAATTAATAGACCGCGAGCTCCGTTTTTTAACCTAATCTCTTCGACAGTATGATTCATTATTTTATGCTTTCCGCCACCCGTTATTTACGTCTATTTTTTCGATTTTGACGTTGTGATTTCTTCTTCTTGCGTGATTCATTCTTTTTCTGATTTGAATGAGCTGTATGTGCTTTTTTAATATTGAAATCACTATCTCTATTTTCCTCACCATCAGTAATTTCGTTTACACCTCTTTCAACTGCATGCTCTGCCAACCGAGTTAATTCAGTGTCGTAATCCTCTTCATCTTTGGCTATTACGTCTGTTTTATGAACATGCATTATCGCACGCAATACTTCATCACGTAATGTAGCCTGCAAACTATCGAATAATTTTTGTGATTCACTTCTGTATTCAACTAGTGGGTCGCGTTGAGCAACACTACGCCAGTGAATACCTTCTCTTAGGTGCTGCATATTCTCAAGATGTTGCATCCATAACGTATCTAGAACCTGCAAGTAAACTTCACGTTCAACCTTACGAATAATATCAATACCTAATTCAGCCTCTTTTGATGTATAAAATTCACTAACCTCTTTTTGTGCAATTTCAAATCTAGTCTTATCCTTCTTTTCTTCTCCAATAAGCTTAATTTTCTTTACTGGCATAGGAAAGATGCTTTCAAACTCTTCAACATAATTACTATTATTTTTTGCTGGCACAATCGTTAGTCTGTGAATTTCAGATTCTATCAGACGTTCTATCTCTGGCTTGATATTGTCGCCTTCAAGAATCTTGCGTCGCATAGTATAAACCACTCGTCTATGACGATTTATAACATTATCGTATTGAACAACATTTTTTCTTGTGTCAAAATTAAAACCTTCAACACGTTTTTGGGCTGCTTCTAGTGTTTTTGAAACTGCTTTATTTTGAATAGGAGTATCTTCACCAACACCTAACCTATCCATTAAGTTTGCGATTCTTTCACCTTGGAATATACGCATCAAATCATCTTCGGTTGAAACATAAAACTGCGTTTCACCAGGGTCACCCTGACGTCCACCACGACCACGCAACTGATTATCAATTCGGCGAGATTCATGGCGCTCAGAGCCTAATACAACTAGTCCACCTAACTCTTTTACACCCTTACCTAATTTAATATCAGTACCACGACCTGCAATATTTGTGGCCAATGTAATCGCACCTTTTTCGCCAGCCTTTTCAATAATTGCGGCTTCTCGTTCATTATTTTTAGCATTTAAAAGCTCGTAAGGTACTTTAGCCTCATCTAACCATGAAGCTATTAGTTCATTTTTTGCAATCGATGCCGAACCAATCAAAACTGGTCGACCCTGTTTATGGTAGTCTGCAATAGCTTTAGCAACTGCCTTAAGCTTCGCTTTTTCACTTTTGAATATTAGGTCCTGTTTATCATCACGTATTAGGGGCTGATTTGATGGAATTTGAATTACATCTAAACTGTAGATTTGTTGAAATTCTTCAGCTTCAGTATATGCTGTTCCTGTCATACCGGATAATTTTTTATACAAACGAAAGTAGTTCTGGAATGAAATAGTAGCAAGAGTCATACTTTCCTGTAATACGGGCACACCTTCTTTGGCTTCGATTGCTTGATGAAGACCCTCATTATACCTTCTACCTTGCATCAAACGGCCGGTAAACTCATCAACGATAATAACTTCACCATCATTCGTTACAACATAGTCCTTATCACGCTTAAATAAGGTCTGTGCCCTTAGGGCTTGATCGATATGATAAACCGAACGAACGTAATCTGGACTATAGAGATTTTTTACTCCAAGTATTTTTTGAATTTTTTCAGTTCCCTTATCACTTAAGGAAACTGTACGATGTTTTTCGTCCATAATATAGTCTTTAGAGTCTATTTTTGCCATAATTTTTGCAAACTGATAATAACTATCTGGGTTCTCGGCCGCAGGAGCACTGATAATCAATGGCGTGCGTGCCTCATCAATTAGAATGCTGTCCACTTCATCAACGATTGCAAAATTAAGTTCACGCTGACGTAGTAAGTCAACTTCATTAACCATGTTATCCCGAAGATAATCAAAACCGAACTCATTATTCGTACCATACGTGACATCAGCTGCATATGCTTCTTTACGTGTTACTGGACGTAATTGCTTTAGACGTTCGTCGTCATGGCCTTCATTATTATAATCTGGATCATAAATAAATGATGCGTCATTTACAATAACACCTGTCGATAGACCCAAAAAATGATAAACACTACCCATCCAGCTGGCATCACGCTGTGCAAGGTAGTCATTTACAGTAACGACATGTACGCCCTTTTCTTCAAGAGCGTTCAAATATACTGCTAAAGTTGCAACTAGTGTCTTGCCTTCACCAGTTTTCATTTCGGCAACATTTCCTTCATTTAAAGCCATTCCGCCTATCAACTGTACATCGAAGTGACGCATTCCAAGGACTCTTTCACTAACCTCTCGTACTAATGCAAATGCGTCTGGCATTAAACTATCTAGTGTCGTACCTTTTTTATGAAGTCGTTTTCTTAATATTTCTGTCTGTTTTTTTAGTTCTGGTTTTGAAAGTTTTTTATATTTTTCAGATAGGTCATTTACAGCCGAAACCTTTTTTTGAAGCGCCTTCAAAAGGCGAACCTGGGGGTCTCCGAATATTTTTGTCAAAATATTTTTCTTGTTTTCCATAACTAAAAACCGCTACTCCTATTCATACCAAAAAATCTCTAAAGTAAAATACTAAGATTAATTATAAGTCTAAAAATGCAATTTTACAAGATAGAAATAGCTATAATTCGCGTTGAAAACTCTGCTTAAAACGACTCATTATACGACGCTTGCCTAAATGCGCAATATTCGATTGTTTATAGTCACGTAACTGTGAACGAATTTTTGCTTCTACAATATCTACTGCGGCTAAAATATTACCCGTCGAATCTTTGGCAGTTATTAAATTACCTGGAATGTTAAAAATAATTTCAACTTCATATTTATTACCATGGTCATGATTTACTTGTTCAAGTTTAACTTCGACGGACACACTTTTTCGAGCATGTCTAGGTACATAACGATCAAGACTTCCAATCCTTTTTAAGACATATTTCCGAGTCACCTCGTCAACTTCATACGCTATACCAATAACTTTTATTGATGTAATCATATTACCCTCCTATTTAGTTTGGTTGGTAGTTATATTATATCATTTTTTGTCTTATAGAATCGTTCGACCTGATAAATATGGCTGTAGAACGCTCGGAACGTTTACTTTGCCTTCAGATGTTTGACCATTCTCAATTATTGCAATCATTATACGCCCCAAAGCAAAAGCTGTTGCATCGTTAGTATGAATTAGCTCTAAATCACCAGAAGCGCGACGTACTTTAGTCTGCAAACGACGAGCCTGGTAATCAGTCATATAATCAGCTGTATGTGTCTCGCGATATTTATTCTGACCCGGTAACCATGCTTCCATATCAACTCCAATAGAATTAGGCTTACCTATATCAGCTGTGCATTTTTTAACAACTTGGTAAGGCAAGCCAAGTTGTGACAACAAATACTCTTGTATAGCGACAAATAACAAATGTTCATTAGGACCATCGTCGGCAGTTGTAAAACTTTCCATTTCAAGTTTATCGAATTGATGCATCCTAAGTATGCCTTCCATGTCCTTACCATATGTGCCTGCTTCACGCCTAAAACTTGTAGCATATCCAAGATAACGAAGTGGTAAATCGGCTTCGTCAAATATTTCACCTGAATGCATGCTACCAAGCACATGCTCGGCACTACCCTGCAACCATAAATCGTCACCCTCTAGTTTGTACCTATCGTCTTTTGGCTCCAAGCGATCCATGGCATCATACATCTCAGTCCGAATCATTAAAGGTGGTAAAACTGGTATAAATGGTCGGCTTGAAACCTTAAGCCCCGCATTATTTGCAATTTCAGTAATTTTATCTTCATCGCTAAGTGTATTAATCACAAACTGAATAACTGCAAATTGTAATTTCACTAAATCACCCATCACATATGCAAAACGGCTGCCTGTTACTTTTGCTGCACGTTCCTTATCGAGCCAACCCCGTTTCGTAGCTATCTCAGAATGATTCAATGCCACAAAATCGAATTTAGGTATATCACCTATTGTTTTTACTACAACGTTTTCATCTTCACTTTTTCCGACAGGTACATCAGGTGATGACATATTTGGAACTTGCTTTAATAAACTCATATAATCTGAATTGAGAGTTTTCAATTGTAACTCAATTTCACCTAATTTTTCTTTTATAACTTTTCCCTGCGCAATTGAATCTTCAGTAGGGCGAGAACCATTTGCACTAGAGATATTTTCGTTTCTTTTTGCACGAAATTCATCAACTTCAATAAGTTTCTGACGTCGTTCTGAATCTAAATCAAGCAGTTTTTTAATATCAACATCATAGCCCTTATTTTGAGCATTTAATTGAACCGCATCTGCGTTATCTCGAATATAACGGATATCTAACATATAATTATTGTAACAGACTTTTTATGGTTATAAGTTAATATTTGGATAGATGTCACGAGTTGTGTTATCTATTTCAGAACGAAGTTGCGGAAACGGTACACCTTCACGTGCCGTAACACCTTCGAAAACCCAAAATACACGCTCACTAAAACCCCAGCCACATGCTGGTGGCATTCCATACTCTAACATTTCAACATAATCGATATCGAGCATCATCGCCTCATCGTCACCTGCTTCACGCATATTCTTTTGTTCAACAAATCTATTCAATTGATCGATGGGATCATTTAGTTCAGAAAAACCGTTTCCAAGCTCTGAGCCTGCAATAATAGGTTGGAATCTTTGTACGGTTCGATTATCGTCAGGGTTTTCCTTTGCTAGTGGACTAATAAATTTTGGTGTATTAATCAGCCATGCCGGACCATTTATATCCTTACGAATATTCTTCCACAACTTATCAATACTGCGTGCACGACTTTCAGTTTGTTGAACTTCGAGTTTATTTTCGATTAATGATTTCTTTATGTCGTCGATTGAACTATCGTAAACATCAATTCCATATTTATTTTTTATTACATTTGCGTAATCTATAACTTCCCACTCAGCACTCATATCTAGGTCTTTGTCTTGAATATGAAACTGTAATGTTCCGAATGTCTGTTCTAAAACATATTTGTACATTTCTTCCATAAACTTCATACCATCTTGCCAGTTTGCATATGCCCAGTACCATTCCATGGCGACATGTTCTGGTAGGTGCTCATCACTGAAATTTTCATTACGAAAACGTGGTCCAATGTCGTATATTTTTTCGTATCCTGCACCAATTAATCTTTTTAGTGGCAATTCATGACTTATACGTAGATAAAAGTCCTGATCAATTGAATTCATATGTGTAACAAAAGGAGTTGCATCAGCACCACCAGTAGTGTGTTCCAATACTGGAACATTAATTTCAATGAAACCGTTTTGATTTAAGAAATCTCTTGTTGCTTGCCAAAACTTACTACGTTTTACAAACCTATCTCTTACACTCTGGTTAATATTTATATCGATATATCGGCGGCGAAGTCGCTCTTCTTTATTTGTAAACCCATCAATAGCGCTCGGCATAGGACGAAGTGACTTCGTTAATAGATTAAATCTCTTAACTTCAATTGAAACTTCGCCTGTTTTACTTTTTATCACATTGCCAGTTGCTTCAATGAAATCTCCCGTGTCTAGAAGTGGAAGTTCAGCTATACCGATTTGATTTTTTGATGAATCAAGCCCTTCAGTAGTGTCTGATTTTAGAAATAGTTGAATCTGACCGCTATAATCTTTTATAACAATAAAGGCTAATTTTCCAAATTTTCTTATTCCCACAATTCGCCCAACAACAGTGACGACAGTTCCCTGCAAACTATCAAATTGGTTAGAAATATCAGACGCATTATGAGTCCGATGTGATTGCGCGGGATATGGATTTATACCCAAACCACGTAAAGTTTCTAACTTCCTTAAACGTTCATCACGAAAATCTTTTAATGTCGCCATATTTGCTAATTATAGCATAATTTCAATAGTCAATTTTAGGCAATACTGACGATTTCGTAAGATACAATACCCTTATTGGTCGAGATGACAGCTTTGTCGCCAACTTTTTTTCCAAATATTGCTATTCCAATTGGTGACTCGTTGCTAATTTTTCCTTCTAACGGGTCAGCTTCTACTGGGCCAACTATTATATACGAAACTTGTTTTTTACCAGTTTTTAATTCAACCATATTTCCAAGTGAAACTTTTGAGCTGCTTTTACTTTTTATAATTTCTGCATTTTTCAAAATATCTTCAATCTCGGCAATCCTAGTCTCAATAAATCCCTGTTCCTCACGAGCAACATCGTACTCGGCATTTTCACTAAGATCACCAAAGTCTCGCGCTTCGGCTATCTTATCAGCAATACCAATACGACGCCCTTTTAAACCACTTAACTCTGTTTCAAGCTCTTTCTTACCCTGTTTGGTAATTTGATAAATCTTCTTCATAATATTATTCCTCAATTAAACCTAATTAGCGTT